>Ga0126372_10000283_pt1 | contig 16677 bp, 11 predicted proteins | sample PanSoiMetaPlot_6_FD_92762 | JGI IMG/M metagenome (GOLD analysis project Ga0126372, IMG submission 92762) | Tropical forest soil microbial communities from Panama - MetaG Plot_6 | ecosystem: Environmental > Terrestrial > Soil > Tropical forest > Bulk soil | place: Panama | collected 2016-02-17
CGGGAACTCGAAGGGACAGCCAGGGCCGGTACTCAGCCGATGCCGTCCTTGTCATCGTCATCGTCCGACGAGAGAAGGTAGGAGAGGGAGATGCCGCCCAGCAACATCCAGACAACGTTGGCACGCTCAGTCTGGTCCCTGACTCGCAAGGAGCCTAAAGGAGGCAAAAGCACGAAGCAGAAAACAATCGTCGCCAAAATGGAGCCAATGATGCCCGACCGCGCACCATAACGGATCGCCACAATCACAATAAACACCAGGCAGACTAGGGGAACCAGCGCACGATTCGTGCTGCTCTTAAAGACCCAACTGAGCAACAGAGCGGCGATCCCACATACCAGACTGGCAAAAAACCACTTCCACTGTGCAATCCAATGTGCCTGCGCCAACCAAAACCGCCGAAACCAGATAGCCCTCATCTCTTCACTCTTTACCGACTAGCCGCGCCCGTAGGTCCTGCTCAGGGCAGCGACTTTCTTTGGCTTCCTGGGGAGGGGAGACCAACCTTCATTTACAAACCCTAGCAGAAATTCAGCTCTGATTCATCATTGCCGGGATCTGCTGAACAGCGATTCTGCATGAAAAAACGTCAGCTCCTGCAGGATCTGCTGTATGTATTCGATTAACACAGAAGCTATGCTGTATGTTGTTGGCGGGTTGATTGGTACCCTTTCAGGCGGGTGGCTCTAATAGTTAAAGTAAGTGTTTAGCTTAGCCTCGCCCCATGTCATCGAACCAGGAATGACCGAGGGTACTTGAATCTGCTACACTGCATGGAATTATGGATTACGAGTTCATCCTCCAGCTCTGCATTAGCATCATCATGGTGCTGCTCTTGGCCTGGTTGGTATGGCACCGGCCAGAGGCTGGATAGCACTGTGCCAGGTCGCATCTCTCGCTAGAGTGCATCGGCGATGTCAGGAAATCTCCTCTGCGTTATTCGGCCTCGTTCCTCCTATCCAAGGTTTGAAATCGTTAAAGTACTTCGTGAACTGTTATCTTCGAGAATCGCTTTAGCTAATTCGTTTCGATTTAATTAGGTCCGTGCTAGGCATATGTGGCTCGTTCTTGTCTACGAGAGCATCAATAGACAGCGGGGTTCTGTAGCGCAGCTTCGCAGAGGGTAACTCTCGATCTAACACGGAATCCGCCGGTGTCCCGGCCTTCGGCATACTCAGAGAAAGTCGATCTCTGCAGGTCATACTGCACACTTCGATAGCATGCTGTGACGGGTTCGTGTCTCAGCAATCCCAAGCTGCCGATCGTGTAAGGACTATCGTCCGCCACCGGGCCTTGCCCGGCCGGGCCTTGTGATCTGCTCGCCACCGTTTGCGCGAGATCGATCATCCGTTAGCGAAAATGAAGGACACCACCCGACGAGGATAGCAATGAAGCACCCTGAGGTTGATGATACCTGGGGCGCGCTCGAAGGATCTCTGCAGTGGGTGAGGACGGGTGGGCTCGCGAATATTCTCCGCGGTGCTCTTTCATGTTCATGTCGAACCGTTTCTCATCCAACACCCTCCATTCCTCGATTCTTTCGGAATGGTAGCGTGCGACACGGTGCGGTGCACAAGGCGACTTTACCGCTTCGTCGACAACGTTAAGGACGTGAGCCGGTCCCATGACGGGCTGGTTATATTCCGGCAACACTGATGTACAGCTTGTCGACATCTACGTCCTGGCGGAGCGAGGTAGAAATGAAACATGCAAACTGTGTCCGATGATGGTCAGAACGGGAGCGCCATGGCGCCTGGCCTCGTAGTGGCCGTTCAAAAGATGGATTCCACGCGGAGCGGAAGTCGCAATACCCCGAGCTGCTCCGTGAATTTGGCGTAGCCAACGGCTGAAAATGCTACCGCTTTTCCCGGCGGACTTCCAAGAGCTTGAGCTTGCGCCGGTGTGTGCGAAACGCGGCGAACTCTGAATCTACGTCGTCACCGGTCATGCCGAGGATGGAATCGACACCCCAGCTAATCAAGCGATCGGCACTAGTTAATCCGCAACCGTCACCATGAAAATGTCCTTCGGAATACGTTCTTGGCCATGGTTTCCCGACGAACAGATGGAGGCGCCGGCTGCAATCGCAATCAATGTGTCGCTAGACATCGAAGAGCAGCGAGCGAGGCTGCCGGGATTAGAGGGCAACTCCGCTCGCCTTTTGTCTCAGAAGCAAGTGGTTACAACGTTGGTCTGTCCGGCAACTAATCGATTCAGATAGGTTTTGTTGTCGGGCGGGGCATAGGTGCCGTTCGACTGCAGCGACTGATGCTGCCAGTACACGAGGCCATACGGCTTGGCCACGTGGAATTCTTCCATGTCGCCGCATTTTGAGTAGGTCGAATCACAACTGTAACGGTAGCGGATGATCAGAGTTTGCAGATTATTGGGCAAAGTTCCGCCGAGTGATTCCTTGTAAGGTCCCCATACCTCGTTGACCACATTGCCGAGATTCTTGGTGACGTAGCTGTTGCAGCTGCTGTGAATCTGATAGGTCGAGTCGCTGATCAATATCTTCGAGCCCGGGAACCCCCCCTGAGCAAACCGGGGCACCAGGGGCAGATTATAGTTGCCCAGCGTGGGGCTATGGAACACTTTGAAGGTTGAAGGGTCGCTCCAATTCAATTCTGTGACCCATAGATAGATGTATTTGTTGTCATAGAGCTGGATATCCCATGGAAATCCTTGGCCGGTTTTCGTCCAGAAGAAGCGGTCGGGCAAAACGCTGGTGTAAATCGGATTGGCGGTTCCTGCCATGTGATTGGAGGCGCTGAGTTGTGGGTCCATCGTCATCCACTTCAGCATGTCGAATGTGTTTGACTGGTTGCTTCCCGACCCGGAAGAACTCGATCCGGACCCAGACGAGCTGGAGCCAGAGCTAGATGAACTCGAGCCAGAACCTGACGATGAACTCGAAGTGGAAGAAGGGTTCTTAATGCTGTTGACGTTGGGAGGGGCGGTAGGGTCAATATGGGTGGCGCTACAGCCGAGCAGGTAGACGCAAAGCCACAACAGGAGGAGGTACTTCATCACTGCACTCCGACGCGAAAGTGTGATTTATCTTGCTGCTGGCGAGTTCACACGTGTGTGATTGCTGAACCCGCGAAGCGAAATTGCGGCCAAGGAATCTCGAAGCAGGTACAAACGTAAGCTGTCGGAAGTACACGTCACTGACCGGGACATGGGCTGGCTAAGAGGTATAGCTTACTTTCATCTTTCAGGGCGCTAGGCGCATCCAACCAATGAGACGGTTGGGGGAAGGCACAGCCCGCCCAACTTTGTTAACTCAACAATACCGAGCGGAATGCGTATAATAAGTCGCTTGCCCAAATACTCCATCGTCGTCCCGCTGCATAACGAGCAGGAAAACGTAACCGATCTCTATGACCGCCTAAAGGCGGTGATGGAGATAAATGGCGAGGGCTTCGAGATCGTACTAGTGGACGACGGTTCCCGCGACCGTACCTTCCCGCTACTGCGAGAAATCGCCGCTGTCGACAGCCGCGTCACCGTGGTCAAGCTGCGCCGTAATTTCGGTCAAACCTCAGCTTTAGCTGCAGGTTTCGATCATGCGCGCGGCGAGTACATCATCGCGATGGATGGCGATCTGCAGCACGATCCCGGCGACATTCCAATCTTTCTGGAAAAGATTGGGGAAGGCTACGATATTGTCAGTGGCTGGCGCAAGCAGCGCCTCGACAACTTGTGGCTTCGGCGTATCCCATCGCGCTGCGCCAATTGGCTGATGGCAAAACTGAGCGGCGTGGATATTCACGATTTTGGAACAACCTTCAAGGCCTATCGGCGTGACATCCTCGAGCAGGTACCGCTCTATGGTGAGCTGCACCGCTTTATTCCCGCGCTGGCATCGTGGCACGGCGCATCGATTTGCGAAGTTCCGATTCGCAACATGAATCGCGAAAAGGGGGCTTCGCATTACGGAATTTCGCGGACCTTCCGGGTGTTCTTCGATCTCATTACTATTCGGTTCCTGCTCAAATATCTGTCCCGCCCGCTGCATTTCTTCGGCAGCTTGGGCATGATCAGTATTTTTGGCGGAATGGGCGTCGCCGCCTGGCTGGCTTTGGAAAAACTGTTGCACCAAGCTGACGTGATGTCCAAGCACGGCCCTCTGATGATCTTTGGCGCCGTGCTGCTGCTGGCCGGATTAAACATGCTGGCTATAGGTCTTCTGGGCGAGATGCAGGTCCGCCATTTTCATGAGCCTTCCCACCGGGCTCCCTATTCAGTAGAACGGGTGTTGCGCGCGCAGGACGAGGAATCCACTATATCGGAATGATAAAGGGGCGACCGAGGCAGCCGTCGACTCAATGCAGGTCCTCTCGCGGCTCGGGATAACGAACCCATTTCCTTGTGGGCAGTCTCGCTTTGACCCGCTAATCTCTTCGCGTGTCGTCTAGCCAGTAGATTGTCAATTGTCAAAAGTGGCCTGGCACCCGTGTGGGGTTATAATGCCTAGTTTTCTCGTTGATGGAACCGATCGCACAGTACGAGCTGCGCCTAGCCACGCGCATGTTACGGCTGGGCACGGAAACCGCCTTTGAAGTCTTGAACAAAGCCCGAGCTCTTGAGCGCCAAGGTAAGCAGGTTGTGCACCTCGAAATTGGCGAACCTGACTTCGATACCCCGGCGAACATCGTTGATGCCGCGGTGCAAGCGTTACGCAAGGGTTGGACGCACTATGGTCCCTCCGCCGGCCTGCCCGAGCTGCGCCAGACCATCGCCGAAGAAACCTCTCGCTCTCGTGGAATTCCGTGCACCAGCGACGAGGTCGTCGTAGTGCCCGGTGGTAAGCCGATTATCTTTTTCAGCATTCTGGCGCTGGTTGAGGAGGGAGATGAAGTCATCTACCCCAACCCCGGCTTTCCGATTTATGAATCGATGGTTCACTATATTGGCGGACGCCCCATCCCGATTCGACTGCGCGAAGAACGCGACTTCCGCCTGGATGTGAATGAACTCGCTTCCTTGATCACGGAGCGCACGAAGCTGATCATCATCAACTCGCCACAGAATCCCACCGGCGGTGTTCTAAGCCGGCGCGATATTCACGACATCGCCGAAGCCATCGGCGACCGCAACATAATGGTTTTGTCCGACGAGATCTACAGCCGCCTCATCTTTGAAGGAGAGCACTACTCTATCCTGGCTGTTCCTGGGTTCAAAGACCGAACCATTCTCCTCGACGGCTTTTCTAAGACGTACGCCATGACTGGATGGCGGATTGGCTACGGGGTTATGCGTGCCGATTTGGCAGCGCACATGTCACGCCTGATGACGAATTCAAACTCATGTACGGCTAGCTTTACCCAGGTGGCTGGGATTGAGGCGGTTCGAGGTGATCAGTCGTCGGTTGACAGAATGCGTGCCGAATTTCAGCGGCGCCGCGATGCGTTCGTTACGGGCCTCAACAAAATCAAAGGATTTTCCTGCCGCATGCCCAAGGGCGCCTTCTACGTATTTCCGAATGTCCAGGAGACCGGTTGGAAATCGAAGAAGCTCGCCGATGTGCTCCTTGAGGAGGCGGGAGTTGCCTGCTTATCCGGAACGGCATTCGGGGATTTTGGTGAAGGTTATCTGAGATTCAGTGTTGCCAATTCCCTGGAGAACCTGAACAAAGCACTCGATCGCATAACCCGGTGGACCTCCAAAAATCTCTAAAGCGTGAATCGTGGCTGTCAGCATTGACATCCACCTACCCGGTCTCGGAGGATATGCGTTACCTATGTCGCCCAAGAAGAAGAATGGAGCGCCGAAAGCCAGCCGTCCCTACATGCCCGGATACGGACTTCCCCCTGGAACCAAAGGATTGCTGCCCTGGACATGGGCCGAACAGCGCATGAAGAAATCACATAACTATTGGGTCACTACCGTCCGCCCGGACGGATCGCCGCACACCATGGTTGTCTGGGGCACATGGCTCGACGGCGCGTTTTACTTCAGCACGGGCAAACAATCGCGCAAGGCACGCAACCTGTCTGCCAATAGTCGATGTATCGTATGCACGGAGCACGCGCATGAGGCGGTTATTGTCGAGGGCGAAGCTCGCCTGATCAAGGACACGCCGGAGCTGAAATTTTTTGTCAATTACGAGAAAAAATACAAGTGGGACATGTCCGCCATGCAGGAGGAGCCCATTTACCAGGTTCGGCCGCGTGTAGCCTTTGGACTATTCGAGAAGAAGTTCATTCCGGCCGCTACCCGCTGGCAATTCACCTAATCTGCAGGTCGGCCACGGATTTGCACCGATGGTTACCGATCAAATCGAGACCCAAAGCTGCCCATGGCCGTTCCAACAGCCACTCGTGCACCGGAGCTCCAGCGAATAGCCAGTAACTGGTGGGACGATGCCTATTCGCCTTGCCACGACTTCCAAACCCAGACATCTGTAATTCTCCCGGATGGGCGCAGGCTCTCTTATACACGGACCGATGATGCGCAGCGATATTATGGCCGCCGAGTATTTTCGGCCAGCACAATGGTCCTCGGTTGAAACATTCGACGTCTGTCCCCTTTCGGCGAGTGCGCCATCTCCATGAGGTCGCCCAGAATGGTCAAACTGTGGGCAGCCTGGTCTTTGATCGAGATGGAGCGATGGGTGCTTCAGGGTCTCGAAGGAGATCCGATCATGACGAGAGAACACGGATACTATTCGCAGATGTGAGTGTGCTTCTTAATTCAAATCGAATGTGGCTGATGCGATTGCAGAGGCAGGTCTTTTGCCCTGCCTCTGCCGCCCGACTTAACTGTTGCGGGTGACTTGGGAACGTTGGAGTCCTGGGCTACCCGATCATCTACCTGCAAATCAAGGTCTACTGCAGGTTGAGGAGTGGACCGTGGTTATCGGGGAAATTGCTGGTATTCAGAACCTGTATGCCCGCGTTGTGGTCCCCGTCGAAAGGTGTTACTGTGCCCGGACAACCAGCTTTGGTCGCGTCGGCGGGATCGGCAAACCAGATTCCGAGGTGATCCGTCTGAACTGGAACCGGCCCTGGATTCAGGATAAAAGTCTCATCATCAAGAATACCGGTCACGTCCAGGACACCTCTTCCCACTCTGTTGGTTGTTAAATCACCCTGATACCAGGCAGGCACGAAGGGTGCGTTCGGCGTTGTGATGATAAATAGGGTGAAGTCCGTCTTGGCCGGAAGGTCGAACACTTCAACGTGCATGTTCTGAACCGGTCCCAGGTCACTGATTGTGACTCGCCCATGAGCATTTGCCTTTAGGCAACCCGCTGCGCCCGCCGACCGTACCATGTTGAATGTTATGTTGTCGCCAGGGGCGGCCATCGCCGGGACAATGGCTAAAGCAAACGCCACCGTGGCAAAAAGAAACTTCGTTTTCATACTCTCCTTCTCCTTAACTCTTTTGTTATTCAGCTTGTAATTCACACGGCTCCCCCATCTGGGCAGAAGACCGCAAGATGCGTCGTAAACTCGCGAGTGACTTGCTAGGAGCAAACCGTTGCACTAGAATTCTTGTACTCACGAGCTGCTTGCAGGGGTGCAAGCAGCACCAACCTAATTGGGGCACTGCACGTAGTCCTTAGAAATGCACAAGAGATTGGCAGGAATTCTCCAAATTTCCTGCAAAGACGACTATGACGTTGGCAACACGGGTCTTATACGAATTCGGCGTGTTTCGCCTGGACCCCGCTGAGCACATCCTTTTATCGGATGGGAAGCCCGTGGCGATCACTCCAAAGGCCTTCGATATCTTGTGCGTGCTGGCACAGAACAGCGGGCGCTTGCTAAGTAAAGATGAATTAATGAAGCGGGTGTGGCCGAATAGCTTCGTGGAGGAGGCAAATCTCTCCGTCAACATTTCGGCGTTGCGCAGGGCACTGGGCGATACGTCCGATGGGCAGGCGTTGATTGCAACGGTGCCAAAGTTGGGATACCGATTCGTGATGCCGGTGCGGGAGATTCGCGACAATTCTCAGCCCCGCGCAAAGGTCGCAGCAGCTCAGGGTGAAAGCCTTTTCTCTGAGATCTCTGACAGTTTATCCGCGAGTGCGCCAGTCTCACCCGCCGAATCGCCCAAGGCCGCTATACACTTCCTAGGCAGTCGCTGGGTATGGACCGCGATATTGTTGGCGATCGGCCTCGGAATCTACGCCGGATACAGACAACGCGGCACTTCCAGAATCTCAAGCGCAGAACGCAGGATTGCGATCCTGCCTTTTCAGAACCTAAAGCGGGATCCCAACAGCGACTTCCTCGGATTCTCACTGGCTGATGCGGTGATCATTAAGCTGGGCAATCTGAGCGCCCTCACTGTGCGTCCGTCCTCGGCAGTCCAGAAGTATAGAGATCAACTAATTGAGATCCCGAAGGTCGCGGCAGAGTTGAACGTGGACACCTTGCTGACGGGCAATTTCATCCGCGACGGCGACGATTTGCGCGTTACAGCTCAGCTGATCGATGCGAAAAAGCAGAATCTGCTGTGGAGAGGCACATTCGATCTGAAGTACGAAAAGCTGCTCAGAGTGCAGGACGACCTGGCACAGCAGATCATCAAGGGCCTGGAGCTGAACCTGAGCCCTTCCGATGCCAAGCGTATGAAGCCAGAGGCGCCAGTGAACCCGCTTGCGTACGAGTACTATCTGCGCGGAGTGGATTTGTATTCCCGCAGCCAATTCGCCATGGCGATCGAGATGCTTGATGCGTCAATTCAGATGGATCCCAATTATGCGTTGACCTGGGCTCAGCTAGGAAGGGCCTATAACGCGACCGCTTCCTTCCAGTTTGGCGGACGAGATTACTACCGCAATGCCCAAGCTGCCTTTAAAAAGGCTCTTTCCCTTTCATCAGCGCAAATCGAGACCCATGCTTATATGGCCAACTTGTTGACGGATATGGGGGCGGTTGAGCAAGCGGTGCCGTTGTTGCGGGAAGCTCTGAAGGAAAACCCGAATCACGCGGAGTTGCATTGGGAGTTGGGATACTCCTATCGCTTCGCGGGCATGCTGCAGGAATCGGTAGATGAGTGTGAGCGGGCTCGGGCACTAGATCCGGGGGTCAAACTCCATAGCTCGGCGCTGAATGCGTATCTATATCTGGGGCAATACGACCGCTTTCTCGAGAGTCTTCCCAAGGAGAACAATGTGGCCTTCGACATGTTCTACCGCGGCTTCGGAGAGTACTACAAGGGGGACCATGTAAAAGCTGCGATAGAGTTCGACCGCGCGTACGACCTTGAACCCTCTCTTTTGCAGGCGCAAATCGGCAAAGTGTTAAGCGTCGGGCTCCGCCACGAGGAACGGAAGGGGCTAGCTCTACTGCTTAAAATTGAGAAAAAAATAGAAGAGCGGGGCGTGCGTGATCCGGAAGCGATGTACAAGATTGCGCAGGTGTATGCCGTACTCGGCGACGAGAAAGCTGCCCTGCGTGTCCTCGAACGCAGCGTGGAGGGAGGATTCTTCCCTTATCCTTATCTAGCGGGTGATCCTGCGCTTGACAACCTGCGGCGGAAACTCGAATTTGCGAGCCTGGTGGAAAAGGCGCGCCAGCGACACGAAGCTTTTAAGCACACATTCTTTTGAGCCGCAGTATCAAGACGCTTCTCGTTCCGCCATACCGTAGACAGCCTAACCTCAATCATCTTTGCGGCGGGGGGCTGATGCAGCGATAGCTTCGAGTGGTCTATAAATGGTCAATGGATTCACTGAAATGAGGGATTCTCCCTGTTTTGCTCGAGAGTTGGCAGGGCTTTGGGGCGTGTCAATTCTTACTCACATTCGCTTGCCCCTTGTTCAGGCAACAGGAGCGGGCCGTGGGCTGGCAGATTGTCGAAGGTGATCGCAATCTTCGGCGCCGGTACTGCCGATGGCGCTAATAGCGACAGCGGCGCAGCAAGCTCAGGAAGCCTTTTTCTGGCTTTCATCCACTAGCGTCAGGACCCCAGTTTATGAAGGTCACGACCGTGTGGTGTGGACACAGGCGCCCAGCCTTCATCTGGAGACGTGCGTTCGCTGGTGACTGAGAATCAAGGGAAACTGTTCATTGCGGCCGTGTACTTGGGAACGGTTCACAATTCGGTTCCCCGACCGGCGGCAAGCCCTCTAGAATACGTCATCATCAAGAATCAGGATGAAACGTAGCTGTTTCTCCGCTCGGACCAGGGGAGAGGTTCTGCCGAACCAGATTGTGAACGTCGCTAACCTGGTCTGCCAACAGATTCAGCTTACGCGCCAGCCCCTGGATTTCCATCTCAGCTCTGCGGTTTACGTCGTAGTCGAGCTCGCTGCGCAGCCGATCTTTCGTGTCTTGCCGATTCTGACTCATCATGATCACCGGTGCCTGAATCGCTGCCAACATCGAGAGAAACAGATTCAAAAGAATGTATGGATAAGGATCCCAGGCTCGCCCACCCAGACTGCTATTGATGTAGGCATATACGGCGAGGACGACGAGAAAAATGACGATAAAAGTCCACGAGCCACCGAAGCCGCTGACGGAGTCGGCGATGCGCTCGCCGAAGCTGGCTTCCTGCTCGATGATGGTGTTCGGATTGCGACTGGCGCGAATCCGTACCAACTTCTGCGACCCATGGAATTGCCGTCCGAGCACGGCCAGCATGTCCATTCCGGCATGCGGTTTTCGTTCGAGAAGGATCTGGATATCGTGACGGTCAACTTCGACACAAACGGTCTGTTCGAGAGCGATCGCGTCGGTCTGATGCGGAGTCTGGTCCAGCATGGAGGCAAAACCGAAGAACTCGCCTGGGCCGGGTTCATCCACGACGACTTCCTGCTGATCCTCATCGATGGTGGTGACCCGCACCCTTCCGCTCACCATGACGTAGGCTCGTCCGCCCGCGTCACGCATTTTGTAAATTCGCTGGTGTGGAGCGAACTGCCTGACTTCCACCTGTCCGGCCAGCACTGCTGTCTCCTCGTCATCTAATAAGGAAAAAAGTGGGACATGCTTCAGAACTTCAGGGTTGCACGCCATCGGTCACCTCGTCTCGTTGGAAGTGCGATGCGGCAAAATGTTTTTGAGTAAGTCTCGAACATCTGCGGCCTCAACACCCCATGATTTTGTAACGACTATAATCGGTTGTCATCCCCAGCGAAAGCGAGGGATCTCAGTTGATGCCGTGGATAAGCCGAGATCTCTGGCTAACTCAGGGGTTGGCAATGTTGGATGTGACGCCATCTTCTTTCTTAGGTGGAACATCATTCTTGCGCGAGACATCCATGAACCAGAGATTTCGCATTTTTGTCACTGCCGATATTGGTGAATCGCTCGATTTGCTGCGTAAGCGTGGATATGAGGTCGAGCTTTATCCGAAACCTGAGGCTCCAACTAAAAAATTGATCATCGAAAGGCTCAAGTCAGGGATCGACGGCCTGATCACCACCCTGAGGGACCAGGTGGATGCGGAACTGTTTGAAGCCGGAAAGGGCACACTGAAAGTTGTAGCGCAGTTTGCTGTCGGCTTCGACAATATCAACCGAGCTGATGCCAATCGCTACAAAATCCCGTTCACCAATACGGCGGACGTACTGACCGAAGCTACCGCCGAGTTTGCCTTTTTCATGATGGGAGCTCTGGCGCGCAGAATGTGGACCGCCGAGCACCTGACTCGAGACAACCAGTGGGGCTACTGGCATCCTTCTTTACCGTTCTTAGGCGACGAGGTTACAGGCAAAACGATCGCCATTATCGGCACCGGCCGCATCGGGCTCGCCATGATCAAGAAATGCACCGGCTTCGACATGAATATGCTCTGCTACGATCCCGCGTACCAGAATCATGAGTACATCCGCACAATCCAGGAGATCAAGGACCTCCGCTTGGCGCGTGGCGTAGCCAGCGAAAAGACCATCATCAAGTATGTTGACCTGGACGAAGCTCTGAAAAATGCTGATTTCGTCAGCATTCATGTTCCCTTGCTGCGGGAAGGCGAGACTCCAACCCCGACCTACCATCTGATTAATGAGCAGACGTTGCGTATGATGAAGCCGACCGCGTTTCTGGTTAACACATCCCGCGGCCCTGTAGTCAACGAAAAAGCGCTGGCGCGTGCCCTGCGAGAAAATTGGATTGGCGGGGCTGCCCTCGACGTATACGAAAAAGAGCCTTTGCCGGCCGACTCGCCATTGCGTGATCCCGCTATTGCCGACCGCTGCCGCTTGTTCCCTCATTTTGCGAGCGCCGCCAGGATTACCCGTCTGTCTCCAGATCCCAACAAGGGTATGGCCGGTCGCTGTGTCCAGGGCTTAATTGATGTGCTGGAGGGGAATTACGGCGGGGACGCGACCAAGATGCCCTACGTAGTGAACAAGGAAGCCTTCAAGCAGTAAAGCCTTCTGCGCCCAGACATTCAGCATCAACACGGAGAAAGGTCGCCGAAGCTTGGCTCATTGGTTGTAGAAGCCGCTCGCTAACCTGGCTCATGACCGGATAACTGGAAGGCAACACCCTCGAAACTGACAGATTCTGGATACTAGTCTGGCCAACTTCGAGCATCCGGTGAGATATCAAGCGGCTGTCGCCAGTCTTGAGCGGAGACGCGGCCTGCCTGCAACCAGGCGATGCGGGTGAGAAGTGAGCCCATGATTGAGGATATTGCCGCCCAGCGTCGTAACGAATTGGCTGGTCCGCGGCCGGTGAACGCGCTTGCAATGCGCAAAGCGGTTGGCAACGGGCCCGATAATACACCACCAACGCGGGTAATCGCGCCACTTTTGCCGTGCTTGAGCGGAGCGAGAGGCGCATGGGTTCTGCCTTGGATCCGGATTCCTTCGCAGGTTTCGAAAATGGCCGCGCCCAAGCCCAGTGCCTGCAGGGCTCGACTTCTGCTGTGGCCGATCAGTTCGAGCACGCCCACGGCTGCGCCGAGACCGGAAGCCGCAAAGTGCATCGGCAAATCACCGATGTGTTGATTCCACACGGGAATGGCGGTGGCCCCAATGAGGACACCCGTATAAGTTGCCAGTCCCAACCCCAGCGGGATCGAGGCAGCATTGCCCGCATTCTCGACCACGCTGACCGGGAAGGATGGCCCGTAGCGCTCGCGCAGCGTGCCGGCAAAGGCCGCGGCGCTCGCCGCTCCGCCGAAGCCGACGAGGGTCCACGATCCCATCGACATCGGGCTCTGCGGTTTAAAGACTCGCAGCATGGCAAGGAAGCGCTCGGGACGCCCAAGGTCGGCGATCAGTAGAGCGGGCGAGATGATCGCGCCGGCAGCGGCAATCCAGCGTGCATCGCGCACCAGTTTGCGGTCCGCGCCGGTGTAATGTGCAATTGCACCGATGACGGCGGCTGCACCGGCGGCTCCTCCGACGAAGAAATAAAGGGGAATCTCAGCCTTCCATTGAGGCGGCTTAAGCAGTGGGATTCCATAATATCCGGTTTGGGGAGAGGCCTTAGGGAAGGGAGCGCCAATCGGGCGGACGCCCCTGACTTTGATCTCGCCGCGAGCCTCTGCCTCACGCCGAATTTCGAGCAAACGCTTTTCATGCTCAAGATCGGCTGCTTCCGGGTTTGAGGAGGGAATTGAATAGTGCCTCATCGTCGCTCCCTCGCGCCGTCCGTAAGAAACGCAAGAAGCGTTCCGCCAAGTAGCAGCCCGGCAGAGATGGCCGCAGATGTCCATCCTTTCCGCAGATAGTGCGTGGGCACCTCCGGGTTGGGCGGCAAGTTATAGCTGCGGGCATCGCCCCGCACGATGAACATGGTGTGAATTCCGCCCACGCTGGTGTGAGTTGGGTCGTAGAGCGATGCGTCTTGCATCCCGCGCTGCTCGAGTACGCGGACCCGTTCCTCGGCCTCTGCGCGCAGCTGATTAATCTCGCCGAACTTGATCGACTCGGTCGGGCAAGCTTTGGCGCAGGCAGGCTGAAGCCCGACTTTTTGTCGGTCATAGCAAAAAGTGCACTTGAATGCCCGTCCGTCCTCGTGATTCTTGTCGACCACTCCGAATGGACACGCCACGACGCAATAGGCGCATCCGTTACAGACATCGGGTTGAAGGAAAACGCCGCCGAATTCGGTGCGGACGAGTGCACCCGTAGGACAGGCCTCCAGGCAGCCGGCGATCTCACAGTGTTTGCAGACATCGGAAGAAAAGACCCAGGTCGCCTGCTCGCCAGCGTTGCCGCCGACCCCTGGTGTGGGCGTCTCCTCCACGAATTTCACATGCCGCCAAGTCGAGGCTCCTAGCGCGCCGGTGTTGTCATAAGAATAGCCGCTCCAATCGAGACCATCCTCGCTTAGCTGGTTCCACTCTTTGCAGGCGACCTCGCAGGCTTTGCAGCCGATGCACAACGTCGAATCGGTTAGAAATGCGGTGACGCTCATGCCAGTCGCTCCTACACCAGAGGATTCTCGATCGCCGGTTTGCCCCGTGGGCGACGGCCTGGCTTCACATCGCAGACCAGCGCTTTGGTTTCCATGATGCGTACATTGGGCTCCTCGCTGATTACCAACAAATCGTTGACCACATCACCCGTGGTCTGCCCGCTGTAGCCCCAGTGATAAGGCAGTCCTACTTGGTGAACGATGCGACCATTGATGCGCAATGGCCTGACCCGAGGCGTCACCAGGACCCGAGCTTCGATGGTTGCGCGTGGCGTGGTGATAGTAGCGTACTCCCCATGTCTGAGACCTACCTCAGCAGCGAACTCTGGTGAGACTTCGGTGAACAGTTCCGGCTGAAGCTCGGCTAAGTGCGAGAGAGTGCGTGTCATCCCTCCGGCAGTGTGATGCTCGGTAAGCCGATAAGTGGAAAGAATGTAAGGATATCGTCGATCGCCCGGAGAGTCGGCGTATGGGTTGTCCCTACGTGCTTTCTTGTCCACAGCGGGATTCTCCTGCTGCCCATAGAGCGGATTCTTAAGCAGAGATTCAAGCGGCTCGTAATGCGTTGGCAGCGGTCCATCTTTCAGGCCGCTCGCGACCCAGATCCAACCTACGCCGTCCGGATGCAGCGTGAACGGCCGCGCGCCGCCAAGCGCCTCGCTACCACGTCCGGTATGAATTTTGGCCGGCATATCGGGTGCCATCTTCTTCTCGTAGTCGGGCGTATCGAGCCCCGTCCACTGCTTCTTTTTTTCATCCCACCAGACCAGCTTCTTGCGCTCACTCCACGGTTTTCCATCTGGACGTGCCGAGGCACGGTTGTAAATAATGCGGCAGTCATTCGGCCAGGCGAAGCCCCAGCCATGTCCGAGGAGGTCTTTAGGATTGCGCTCGTTGGCACGGTTGTATTCCGGATAGACTCCACAATAAATCCATGCACCACATGCTGTTGAGCCATCTTTTCTTAAGTCCTTGATGTGGGCGAGCTGTTTTCCATCCGCCACGGTGTAGCCATTGATTTCCTTCAATACTTCCTGGACATCCGGTTCTTCATGTTCTCCTTTAACCGTGTACTTCCATGTCAATGCGCGAAGGCCGTCGTTGTGTGACTCCGAATCTTGGGCCGCTTTTTGTTTCATTCGGCGGCCGAGGTGGTACATGAACCAAGTGTCGCTGCGTGCATCGCCCGGGGGGTCGACTGCCTTATTCCGATATTGCAAGAGGCGCTGAGTGTTGGTGAAAGTACCTTCCTTCTCTGCGGTACCGGCAGCAGGAAACAGGAAAATCTCCGTAGCAATGGTGCCAGGTGACAATTCGCCGCGCTTAACTTCCGGCGAGTCGTACCAGAACGAAGCGGTCTCGCTTTCGACCATGTCGCGAACCACCAACCACTTCAGCTTTGCCAGGGCCTTGCGCTCCAGGCGACCGTTCGCTCCGCCCACGGCGGGGTTTTGTCCCATAACAAAAAGCCCCTCCAGCTTGCCATCAGCCATGTCGAGCCAATATCCGAAATGCGAGTGATCACCGGTGACGCGCGGGAGCCAGTCGAAACCCCAGTCATTCGCTTTGGTGGCACCACCGCCATAGTAGGCCTTCATCAGGCTGACAAAATATTTTTCAAAAGCGGACCACAGACCTGTGCGGACACTGTGTTTCTTAATGTAGTTCTTGAAGGTTTTGGAGTCCGCCTCAAAGAAAGGCATGGGCAGATACCCGGGAAGAATGTCGTAGAGAGTCGGGATATCAGTAGAGCCTTGAATAGAGGCATGCCCACGCAAGGCGAGAACTCCGCCACCTGGCCGGCCGATATTGCCCAGCAGCAATTGCAGAATGGCTGCTGCGCGGATGATCTGCACACCCTTAGAATGCTGCGTCCAGCCTACCGCGTAACAGATGGCGCCAGTTTTATCCGGACCCGAAGCGGAAGAAAAGGTCTCGGCGACTTTGAGGAACATTTCCGTCGGAACACCGCAGAAGCGCTCCACTATCTCGGGGGTATAACGGGAGAAATGACGCTTTAATACCTGAAACACGCAGCGGGGATGCGCGAGAGTGCGATCTTCCTCATATTGGCCGGGATCTTGCGCTTCTCCGCCCCGATCTTTGCCGTGACCGCCGCCGAAATCTGCCTGTCCTGGCTTATGGTCGACGTGCCCGACATTGATCGCTGCTCCCTGGTAGAGCCAAGTCTCCGGATTGTACTCTTCCTTCTTCCGGCTCCAGCCGGAAAACAGCCCGTCGAGATCTTCCGTGTCCCGGAAGTCCTCGCGCAGGATCATGGGCGCGTTGGTGTAGTTGACGACGTAGTCGCCGAATTGCTTGTTGTTCTCGAGAACGTAACGAA
>Ga0126372_10000285_pt1 | contig 16654 bp, 15 predicted proteins | sample PanSoiMetaPlot_6_FD_92762 | JGI IMG/M metagenome (GOLD analysis project Ga0126372, IMG submission 92762) | Tropical forest soil microbial communities from Panama - MetaG Plot_6 | ecosystem: Environmental > Terrestrial > Soil > Tropical forest > Bulk soil | place: Panama | collected 2016-02-17
CGGCAAACTCAAACTCAACCGGCTTCGGCGGTCCGCGCGCAGGTTAACCTCTGTACGGCGGCACACGGTCAACACTCGAGCAGCAACACACCAAGATCGCTCATCATCACGTATAGCCCGGCCAGACGAGAAAAAGCGCCGTGTGCTCGCTGGTAAAGCGCGTATCGACAGGCCGTGGCGCGTTGAACCAGAAGGGCGCTGCCGACACGCAAAAAAGATGACAACAGGTGTCAAAGGCGGCGGTATATATTGGCCAGGCGCGGGCCTAAGACTTAAAGATTGGGCACCTAAGCGAGCCAAGAAGGCGTGAACATTGAGTTCTTGTCTCCGCACGGGTCCGTCGGCACCCATTTTTCGAAATATTCTGGAAGGGAATCCCAGATTCCCGCCTGACCCTGGCATGAAACCTCCGACATCATGCAAACCTACTTAGAAGGATTTAGAATCCCGTGGCTCAAAAAGAGAACACAATAGCCGATGACTGCATCTTTATGGGCACTTTGTTCATCGAAAGGTTGAGTCACTTTCACTCAAGGAGCAACATGGCACAGCAAGCACGCTCCGAACGCGCAGTTACGCCTAAGAACAAGGAAAAGGAAATAGCCGAAGAGCAGCGCTCTCTGCCAGCTCTGCCTGTTCGCGATACGGTCCTATTTCCTCATGCTGTCCTTCCCCTCACGGTGGGCCGGGAAAGTTCGGTCCAATTAATCAATTCCTTAGGTGAGGACAAGACCATCATTGTGGTCGCCCAGCGTGAAGCGCGGGTCGATAATCCTCAGCCAACTGACCTCTATACGGTAGGCAGTCTGGCGGTAGTTCACAAAGTGGTTAAAATGCCGAACCAGAGCCTTTTCGTCTTCGCCGAAGGTTTGGAGCGGGTTAGGTTGACCGAATTTACTCAACTGACCCCGTTTATGCGGGCGCGGGTGGAGACAGTTCCGGAGGCCCTGCCTCCGAAAAGTTCCGAACTGGAAGCTTTGCAACGTAATGTGTTGACTCTGTTCCAGCAGATCGTAGCCGGCTCGCCGACTTTGTCCGATGAGCTGTCGACCGTGGCCATGAATATCGAAGAACCCGGCCGCTTGGTTGATTTCATAGCCTCTTCCCTGCCCTCGCTTACCACGGCCGACAAGCAGGACGTGTTGGAAACCACCGATGTCCGCATTCGCCTGGAGAAGATCAACCAGCATCTCGCCAAGGAGCTTGAAGTCCAGCAACTTCGCAACAAGATTCAGTCCGAAGTGCAGGACCGCGTACAGCAGACGCAGCGTGAGTACTACCTGCGCGAGCAGATGAAAGCTATCCAGAAGGAACTGGGTGAGCAGGATGAAGGCGCTCGCGACACCGAAGACTTGCGTCAGAAGATTGAGTCTGCCGGAATGCCGGATGAGGTAAAGAAGGAGGCTCTCAAGGAATTGGGCCGTTTGTCGCGCATGTCCCCCATGGCGGCCGACTACTCTGTCACTCGCAACTATATCGAGTGGCTGGCCGTGCTGCCCTGGAACAAGACTTCCGGCGGCGAGGTGGACATTCCCAAGGCGAAAGAGATTCTCGATGCCGATCACTACGATCTGAAAAAAGTGAAAGATCGCATCCTCGATTACCTCTCCGTTCGGCGCCTAAAACCGAACATGAAGGGGCCAATCCTCTGCTTCGTTGGACCTCCCGGAGTCGGCAAGACTTCTTTGGGCAAGTCCATCGCTCGCGCCCTGGGGCGTAAATTTGTTCGTTTGTCTCTTGGCGGAGTGCACGATGAAGCCGAGATCCGAGGCCACCGCCGCACTTATATTGGCGCCTTGCCTGGACAGATCATTCAAGGTATTCGCCGCGCTGAGACCAAGGATCCGGTCTTCATGCTCGACGAAGTCGACAAGGTGGGGCGCGATTTCCGCGGGGATCCCGGTTCGGCGCTGCTGGAAGCGCTCGACCCCGAGCAGAACGCCACCTTCCGCGATAACTATCTTGACGTTCCTTTCGACCTGTCGAAGGTGCTGTTTATTACTACCGCCAACATGCTCGATCCTGTTGCCGATCCCCTGCGCGATCGCATGGAAATCATCGAACTGCAGGGATACACCGAAGAAGAAAAGGTACATATTGCTTTCCAGTACCTCATCCCAAGACAGATCGAAGAAAACGGCATTACCGCCGAACAGATCGAATTTCCGGAACAGGCCATTCGCGACATTGTCCGTCACTACACACGCGAAGCCGGCGTGCGAAACCTGGAGCGGAATATCGGAACCATCTGCCGTAAACAGGCCCGCCGTCTAGCCGAAGGCAAGACCGAGAAGCTGGTGGTCACCGAGGAAGTGATCAAGGATTTTCTTGGCGGGGTCAAAGTACGCACCGAGGGTGAAATTGCCGAGCGCACGCAACGCCCCGGAGTCGCGGTCGGATTAGCATGGACCCCGACCGGTGGTGACGTACTCTTCATTGAGGCCAACACGATGAAAGGCAAGGGTGGATTCACCATGACCGGTCAAATTGGACAGGTCATGCAGGAATCCATGCAAGCCGCCCTGACCTGGGTGCGTTCCAATGCCCGCCAGCTGGGCATCAACGAAGATTTCTTCGCTCAGCATGATATTCACATGCACGTGCCCGCCGGAGCGATCCCCAAAGATGGGCCTTCGGCAGGTGTCACGATGGCGACGGCATTAGTTTCGCTGCTGAGTGACCGGCGTGTTCGCCCCCTGACGGCCATGACTGGTGAAATTACGCTTAGCGGCAATGTCCTTCCCGTAGGCGGGATCAAGGAGAAGGTCCTGGCTGCCAAGCGGGCCGGAGTGCACGACATCATCCTCCCGGCCGAAAATCAGATGAACGTCGAGGAGGATCTTACCTCCGAGCAGCTAGAAAACATCAGCATTCACTATGTCAAGACGATTGACGAGGTGCTCGAGTTAGCGCTGCCCTCCAGTCCACGCCAGGAAAAGCTGGATGCTGAGGAGCGCGAAAAGGTACTCCACACCCAGCCAGTCGCCTAAGGGGAATCTTTAAGACGAGGCGGCAAGGACTGACCTTGTTTTTGAGCCTGCGGGGCTCTTTGTCTCCCAGCGGGTGACCCCGTTAGAATTCTCGTGTGCGCATCACGAGCAGACGAAAAGCCATAGCCTTCTTTCTCTCACTGGGCGTGTGCCTGGCCGCATTCGCCGCTGCGGTTGGCTTCGGCTGGATCATCCTCAACTGGAGGGAAGGCCTCAAAGTTTTTCTTGGAGTAGTTTTCTTCGGCGCTATCACTACCGGCCTGATTTTGAACACCATCTTCCTAATCCGCGAGATCCGCCGCAACGAGCAACACGACAGCTTCATCAACGCTGTCACGCACGAACTGAAAACCCCAATCGCCTCCATTCGCCTTTATCTGGAAACTCTGCAACGCCGCGAGCTGACTGACGCCCAGCGTAACGATTTTTATCGCCTCATGTTGCTGGACAGCGACCGCCTTCTGGGCACAGTCGAACAAGTGCTCAAAGCTGGCCGTGCCAGTCACAAGCGTGCCCCGCAGTACGCCACGCAAGTGGACTTCCGAACCCTGGTCGACGACTGTGTGGACCTGGCCCGCAACCGTCATCACCTTACTCGAGAAGCCATGCGAATGGAGGGTTCGTCTCTGAACGGGAGCGCCACGGTCACCGGCGACAGCGAGGAACTTCGAACTGCCGTGTTCAATGTACTCGATAACGCCGTCAAGTATTCCGGCGGTCATGTTGATATAAGCGTTTCGCTGGAAGCGCCGGATGCGGAGCGCATCTTACTCCGGGTACGCGATCACGGTGTTGGCATTCCGACTCACGAACTCAAGCGAATCTTCAAGCGCTTTTACCGTGTTCCCAGCCGCTACCTGAACCAGATAAAAGGAACCGGACTTGGTCTCTTCATTGTCCGCTCCATCGCTCGCAAGCATGGCGGGAAAGTCTCTGCCGAAAGCGAAGGAGAAGGCAGAGGCGCAACGATTACTCTCGAGCTGCCACGGAGCAAAGCATCATGAGCCGTGTCCTGATCGTCGAAGACGAGGCGCACCTGGCCCGTGGCTTGCAGTTCAATCTCGAGGCCGAAGGCCACTCCGTCGAGGTGGCCCCCGATGGTGAGACGGCGCTCGAGCTACTCCACGGCGAGGAACTGGATTTCGACGCCGTCGTGCTCGACGTCATGCTGCCCGGGAAAGATGGCTTTCAAGTCGCGAGCGAGTTGCGCGCGGCCAAGAATTTCGTTCCCCTGCTGATGCTGACCGCCCGAGGCCGTCCCGAAGATGTTTTAAAGGGTTTCGCCTCAGGCGCTGACGATTACCTTCCCAAACCATTCGAACTCGCCATCCTGTTGGCCCGTCTCCAAGGATTGCTCCGCCGGCGTGAGTGGATGCGTACGCCTTCTGCCCAGAGGAGAACCGAACAAACCAACCCGGATGAAATTTTCCGCTTCGACGGCAAAACCGTCGACTTCAGCCGCTTGGAACTCCATGTCAACGGCAACACTATTCGGCTCACCTTGATGGAAGCCGAATTACTCCGTCACCTGATTCGCAACGATGGCAAAGCCGTCTCCCGCAAAGCCATCCTCGAGCAAGTCTGGGGCTTGCACGAAGATACCGACACCCGTGCCATCGACAACTTCGTTGTCCGCCTTCGCCGCTATATCGAGGAAAATCCCTCCAGTCCCCACCACCTGCTCACCGTCCGCGGCGTCGGCTATCGATTTGTCGCGAAACCAGAAAGGAACAGGTAAAAAAGCAGTGTTCACCGAGGAGCGAGGCGAGAGTAGCCCAAGACTTCAGTGCTGGGTGAATCGAGCACAGCAAGGATCGAGTCTCAGCTCAACCGGCCTAGTGGGATCATTCACAGTGGAAGAAATTCCCCTCGAAACACTTTCGTCTGGCCTAACAGGAGCAGCATAGGCGTGCTGTCACTAGCTTGGGGCAGTGAGCTACTGCCTCGAGGCCGACGCCCCCGTGGCCAATTCCCGCAGACTCTCCAGCCATCCCGCATCATCCGCCTGCTCGGGCAGCGAATCCAGTTCTAAGATTGCTTCAAAGTGGGGCGAATGAGGACTGAAGCGAACGGCAACGAAGTTCCTCTCTCGCGATGCCATCAAGGCACCGATCACCGGGCTGAGTTCGTGGTCCCACTTGGCCCGGCTGGTAAGCACAATGGGGCCGGGACGCGAAATCGTCCAAGTCCGGTCCCCGGATAGCCGCCGGCTATGCCCACTCCAGCGATGATTGTGCACTTCCAATTGGAACCTCGGCGCCGCGTACAGGTCCGCTTCGAATGCCAACGTTTCTTTCTGCTGGCGCCACCGGCTTACTACCCAAAAGACCGGCGAAGGCCGCGGTAGCAGGCGAACCACCACCCGGGCATGTTCAAAAATGTGAGGAGGAAACCGCAACTCAGCCAACAGCCGGCTGGAACCTGCCCAGCATACCTTGGTCACGCGCCCGCGCTCGGCACATGCCGTCTGCACCCACTTTAAAACTCGGATCGCCTTGCGTCGGTTATAGCGGGAAAAACAGACATACCAGAGGACCAGAACCGCTATAGCCCCAATCGCGTCCATGACGATCAGCCGCGGCATATCCCTGAGATGCGCATGTTACGTCCGCGGATGCAGTCAGGCAATACCGTTACAAACTTGCCAATGCCCATCCGAGTTGCTGTTCCATCCCCAAACGCCAATCTGACGCAAGACTCACCCGTCATCCCGAGCCGGCCCGTGAACATGTCTGGAACCCCGCCTGAACGAAGTCGAAGGAGGACTGGGGTTTCGCGGGAGCTTCCGTGCCGAGTTCCATCTACAATGTCCGCGTGAGTTTCATACTCCGCGATTTCCACAACCCTGACTTCGAAACCCTCTGGCACATTGACCAGCAATGTTTCTCCCCGGGAATCTCCTATTCCCGACCCGAACTTGCCGCATACATCCGGCTACTCGGCTCTTTCACTTTGGTGGCCGAAACCTGGAACTCGGACCAACCGAGAATCGTCGGCTTCGTGGTAGCGACGAGCAATCGCCGCCGTCAGGGCCACATCATTACCATTGACGTTCTGCCCGACGTGCGCCGCTCAGGGGTCGGCTCAACGCTGCTCTCAGCGGCCGAAGATCGCCTTCGCGAGGCCCAATGCGTGACCGTGAAACTGGAAACTGGCGTGAACAATGCGCCCGCTTTGGCCTTCTACAAGCGCCATGCCTATTTCGTCATCAAATCCATCCCGCGTTACTATCCTGATGGACTCGATGCTTTCGTCCTCGAAAAAAATTTGCTTTCCGCCCGCCCCGCCAAGTAATTTGCCAGTCAATGAAAGTCGCAATCCAGGGAGAACTCGGAGCCTTCAGCCACGAGGCGGCCCGCCACATGGTCCCCGGCTCGACCATCGTGCCCTGTGCCCACTCGGTCGATGTCTTCGACAAAGTCGAGGGCGGCGCCGTTCAAGCCGCGGTTGTCCCCATCGAGAATTCACTGGCCGGCTCGGTCGCCGAACATCTCGACCTGCTCGTCGCTCGCGATGTCTTCATCCACAACGAATTCCAGCTGCGCATCGTACACAACCTTATCGCCGTTCCCGGCGTGAAACCGAATCAGCTGCGCCGCGTCCTCTCTCACCCCGTTGCCCTCCAACAGTGCCGTGATTTCTTCCGGCAACATCGGGACATCGAATCGGTCCCCTTCTACGACACCGCTGGAAGCGTGAAGCACGTCATCGAGAATCAATTACACGATGCCGCCGGAATCGCCAGCCGGCAAGCCGCAGCCGTGTATGGGGGCAAGATTCTGAAATCCGGCATCGAAGATGACAAGCGCAACTTCACCCGCTTTTTCCTTATTAGGAAACCGCGCCGCATTGCGCCTCGCGCCAACAAGACATCCATTGCGTTCAAAGTCAAGAACCTTCCCGGCTCTTTGTTCAAAGCGCTTAGCGTATTTGCCCTGCGCGACATCAGCCTGAGCAAGATCGAGTCGCGCCCTATGCGCGGACGTCCCTGGGAATACGTCTTCTACTTGGACTTCCTTCGGGGCGACGACGAAGCCGCCCGCAATGCACTTCGCCACCTTGCCGAGGTTGCTGATTTCGTGAAGGTCTTGGGGGTATACCCGGCTGCCTAATCGATACCATTTCGGAAAGAAGGATTTCACCCAGACTCTTTAGCAGCGGCAAGGCGGATCATTCGAACGAACCCTCAGGGACGTGCGAGGTTCATACCCACGGTGCAGCCCTGATTTTCTTGCTCACTTCACTCCCTTTTCCGGATTCCACGACCCCTGCTCCTTGCGCACGAATACAATCTGCCCGATGTGGTACGCGTTGTGCGCTCCGACATGCGCAATCAGCGACGCATCCTTCGCCAGCTTCGCATCATCTGCTGCCTCGACCGCCTTCTCCCACTCCGTCATGACTTGGTCGAGCCCGCGCACGGTGTCTCTCCATTGTTTGCTGTCGAAGTTGTTGAAGGTTTCATCGTTGTTCCCGCTAAATTTCTGAGGATTCTCGCCTTTGAATTGCTCGAGTGCACGTCGGTCCCAGAACAGCAGATGATAGGTAAGCTGGCCAACCGAGTGGTTGCCCTTGCCGTCGGTCCAGGTTGCCTGTTCCGGAGTCAGTCCGTCGACGGCCACCATGACCGGCACATACCAATCTTTCACCGTGTGCGTGGTGCGCAGTTGCTCTACCAGGATCCCCCGCAACGACGTTGGATGTTGGTTCTGCGCCAAGACCATCGCTGGTAAGAAAACGCCTAGCAGTACAAGTTTCAGTTTCATGTTTTGATTGGACTCCGTTTGTGGTTACCGGTTAGCATCTTACCGATCACCGGTAAACATCAAACTAGCCGCCGACCCAACCAAAAGGAAGCCCTCCCCGCACAATTGACGGAACTTTACAGAACGGTGTGCAATAATTCAGAGCCGCACCACATCGCACGGGCAAGTTTGCTAGCCGGGTTCGTAAGTTCGAAATCTTCCACCTCACTTGGCACAGGCCCACAGTATTCCTATGCGGCGTTCGGTTTGCGCTCTTTTCCTGTCGATTGTAGTAAGTTGCGTCTGGGGACAAACCCTGGAAGTCCGTCCCGTAGGACCTTCTAATCCGCCGGCCGCCCCAGTCACGCCGCCAGTTGCTCCTTCCATCCCGCTAACATTGCCTGCCGGTACTCCGCTGAAAGTAATCGTTGATGAGGAAATCCGCGTAAGAAGCGTCGGCCAACCGGTTCAGGGCAAAACCACCGAGCCGATCTATGCCTTCGATAAGCTCCTTGTCCCCGCTGGAAGCCGGGTCACGGGCAAAATCGCGCAGATCGATTCGCTCTCGAAGAAGGTCCGCACCCCGGCAGCGTTGAACGCAGATTTTTCGCCCGATAGGCGGCTAACTATCGAATTCGACGAACTAGTGCTGCCTGACGGCAGACAGCTACCCTTACACACCGATGTCACACCCGGCTCCGGCGGGATTCTGCAGTTTGTACCCGCCGGCGACCCACCGAGCGAAGGGAAACTACCCAAGGCAAGAAAGCCGCCAAGGGAAAACTGGCCCAAACCCGCCAGGACATCAAACGCCAGATCCAGATCATCAAAGATCAGGTTCATGCTCCCAACAAGCTGCACCGCCTGAAGAGGCTGGCACTTGCTCAATCGCCGTATCGCCCGCTATACATGAATGCGGGCACCAGTTTCAACGCCGATGTGCTCGAGCCCATCAGCTTCGGAAGCGAGCAACTCAAGCCGGAATCGTTGACCAAGATCGGTACACAGCCGCCGTCGGGCAGCGTGGTGCATGCCTGGCTCGCCACCCCCCTCAGCTCTGCCACAACGAAGAAGGGCGACCACGTCGAAGCCATTATCTGCCAACCGCTGGTGGTGTCCGATCGTCTTTATCTTCCTGAAGGCAGTCGCATTCTGGGTTCAGTCCTCGAGGTCAGGCCAGCCCGCCGCTTTGGACGCAATGGCCAACTGCGTATTTCCTTCCATGAGGTTATCCCGCCAAACGGGACAGAGGAGAAGATCGAAGCCGCGGTGGAAGGGTTGGAAGTAGCGAAACGGGAAAACTTGAAGCTCGATTCTGAAGGTGGCGCGCAGGTCACCACTGGGAAAACCCGCTACCTGTCCACGGGGGTTGCCGTCATGCTGGCCGCTTCCTCTTCATCTCCCGACGCAGACCGATTCCGCCACAGGACAAGCGGTGACGGCGGTGGTGGCGGCGACATCGCAGGCGGCACCGCCAATGGCGCCTCCGGATTCAAACTCGTCGGCGCTCTGGTCTCCGCTCTTGTCCGCTCACGCGTTATTGCCACAGGCTTCGGCTCCTACGGTGCAGCCGTGTCTATTTATTCGCACTTCCTAGCCCGCGGGCGCGACGTTGTCTATCCCAAAGATATGTCGATGATGCTCGCCCTCGGCTCGCGCGAAAAGCGGCCCCCCGCCCCCCGCCCAGGCCTGAGCGCGAGACCTCAGGACACGAGTCAGGAGATTGATCGATTGAGGAGAGAACCCGCCAGCAGTCTTCGGGAAATGTGGCGGTAGATCAGAGCCGAGTTAATGGATTTTCAAGAAGAGGTAGATGAAACCTTGTTCGAGCTCCCCCCCGTTACTCCAGTACACCGTGTCCGCCTTTTACTCGTTGCGTTGCCTCCCCCGAACTTTGGCAGGCCTACTCGGATCTTGCCGCTGATCAGAGCGCTCCCCGAACGAACCCGACTATCTCATTCAACAGCAATCGCCTACCCCGTTCGGGCCGGTCCAAATGCACAAAGTGTGTTGCGTTCGGAATCACCACCAGCTTCACCCTGCCCGCATGCACCAGATCCTGCGCCAGCTTCTCCCGGTCCGCGGGACGTGCCCAGAAATCCCTCTCCGACACCAGTACCAGCGTCGGAACATAAATAAACGACGCATCCCAAAGCTGCCGTCCGGTAGCCAGATAGAAGCTGTCCTCGAGGGCGCCGTTAGGAGATCGAAAGCACGGCGGCCTATGCGTGTTCGTCTCCGGATCGCTGGCCAAAGCCTCGCGCACGTATGCGTCCGCCACTGCCGGGTCACGCCACGTCTGTTTGTGCTCGACCGGAATGCTTCGATTCCATATGCCGAGGAGCGAGTCGGCCGCATTACATCGATAAGCACCTATCTTTGGGGTGAGCTGTCCGGGATGCGTCGGGTCTTCCATATCCGAGCCGTGCCCCAGCATCGGATGCGGCGCATCTGCTCCATATAGAGCGTTGAACAGAATCAGGTGGCTCAACTTGTCCGAATGCAGAGTCGCGTAGTATCCGGCCCACTGCCCGCCCGTTGCCCAACCCAGCAGCGATACTCGTGGCAGAGCATGTTGGGTTTTCGAAGCACTGGCATTCCGCTTGCGGATCAAATCCGTGGCCGTATCGATATCCTCGACAGCCTCGACTGATCGCACCAACGGCGGATGTGCTTGCGCCGGCTGTTCCATCTCCATCGGCCGGGCGGACTGGCCGTAGCCGCGTATATCGAGGATGTATACGCAAAACCCTTTTTCAACGAGGTCCGCCGCCAAAGACCCGCCGGCCACTGGCAGGTCGAATGACGCTACCCCGGGCACGCGCGCCCCATGCACGAGGAGGATCAGATCGCATGCACCCCGCCGATTCGCGCGTACCTCACGAACATGAATCCGAATACCGTTTGTGCTGGCAGCAAACAGTTCTTGACGTACAACCACTGCTCGTCCCGAGCCGAGCAGCGATCCCAGCAAGACGACATGAAGTGCGAGTCGCGACACGAGGGTTCGATTGGTTCGCGATGATTGTACCGGCATTGGCCGCGCCGAATATAAGTCAACGAAACAGGGGCCGATGAAAGGCACGATGCGGTGACTTGATTTTCGAAAGGCTTCGACTGGTACTCGGAAGCGAGAGCAGGTCCGTCGGCTGGCTTCCGTCCCTATCGGGCGACGCTCGGGATCACGATCAGCGGGAGACGGGCCCGGTGGAGTGTCCCGAAGCGTCGGTTGCTAGGGGCTAATGCTAGGAGCTAGTACCTCTTTCACCCAACTTTCCATCGTCTCGCGCAGCTCACGCAGGCGGCCTGCGAAGAAGTGATCGGCGGCTTCGATGAAGACCAGTTTCTTCGGGTCAGGCACGGAGGCGATCATCTGCTCGAGCTGAGCCTTCGGGGCAAACTGGTCGCGGGAGCCGCTGACGAACAACTTCGGTTTTGTACAGGCTGCGAGGAAATTGAAATCGTAGCGGCGGTCGTCGATAGGCGCGACCGGCATTCCCAGGCTAATCAGGGCGCGGACACGCTGGTCGGGACAGACGGCGCGCAGTCCGACAGCGGCTCCGAAAGAAAAGCCGGCAAAGACGATGGGCAAGAGATACTCGCGCTCGAGCCAATCCAAGGCCACGCGCACGTCGTCGAGTTCGCCTTCGCCATGGGCATGCTCGCCCTCGCTGAGGCCGGCGCCTCGAAAATTGAAGCGCAGTACCGGGAATCCGCAGCTGTTCAGCGCTTTCATGGCGTGGAACACAACCTTGTTATGCAGCGTGCCGCCGTAAACGGGATGGGGATGGCAAAGGAGCGCGGCGTGTGACGCGTTGTCAGCGCCAAGGTTAAGGAGGGCTTCGAGGCGTCCGGCAGGGCCGTTGAGAAAAAACGATTTGATCGCGGAGTTCGAGCCGAGCACAGAGAACAGATTACACCTGTTATCCTCCGAGCATGGACGTGGTCGAATTCACGAGGCGGCTGGTGGATATCGAGTCGATTTCCGGGAATGAAGGGGCGATCGGCGACTTTCTTTACGATCAGCTGCGGGTTTTGGGCTACGACGCCGAGAAGTTGCCGGTTGAGGCAGACCGCAACAACGTCTGGGCGAAGTGGCCTGGGCGTGGGCGCTCGGGACCGGCGGTGGTTTTGTCCACACACACGGACACTGTGCCGCCGTTCATTCCGTCTTCCGAAGACGGGACTCGCATTTACGGACGCGGATCGTGCGATGCCAAGGGCATCATCGCGACGCAGGTTGCGGCAGCGGAGCGATTGCGCGCGGAGGGCATTCACGTTGGCCTGCTGTTCCTGGTCGGCGAGGAACGCGACAGTCTGGGCGCGAAGGCTGCAAACCGGCAGCCGCGGGGATCAAAGTACCTGATCAACGGCGAGCCCACGGAGAACCGCATCGCGATCGCCTCCAAAGGAGCGTTACGGGCAGAAGTGACCGCGACCGGACGAATGGCGCATTCGGCGTATCCGGAGCTGGGCGAATCGGCGATCGACAAGTTGCTCGAGGCACTGAACCGGCTGCGCGCGATGGATCTTCCCACTGATCCTGTAGTCGGGCCCTGCACCCTGAATATTGGAATGATCGAGGGCGGACGCGCGCCGAACGTGATTCCGGATCGCGCCAAAGCGCAGTTGCTGTATCGGCTGATTGGGCCAGCAGAGGAGCTGCGGCGGCGAATCACCTCCACGGTTGGCAGCCTAGCGCAGGTCGAGTTTACTCTGCAGATTCCCTTCCAGCGTCTGCGCCAAGTCGACGGATTGCCTACGATGATCGCGGCGTTTACCACCGACATCCCTGCGCTAAGCGCGTGGGGCGAACCGTTGCTGATCGGGCCGGGATCGATCCACGTCGCGCACACCGAAGGCGAGTACGTCGAGAAGCAGGCTTTGACAGAAGCGGCAGAGATTTATTGCGGAATCGTTAGGCGGCTGCTGCGAGGCTGAGCAGCGCTCTGGATTTAATTTTCGGAAGCCGATTCCGCAGCGCTAAAGCACCGCGCTATCAGCAAATGTCCCTCAGGCAGACATGGTTCTAGATATTCGGAATGAGGGTGCCCTGCGCTCAGGCTGGATCGCGCCACTTGGCGATCTCCTTCAGCTCGCTGCGAACCTGCTCGAACAGGCGGACGAAGTGGCGGGAATTCTCGAATTCGTGGATGTCGGCCCAGACCTCGGCTTGCCAACCTTCGTCGTGGGTAGCCGCTTCGCCGCAGGTGGCGCAGCGTGTGTGCAGTTTGATTGGCAGACGTTGCTGGGGAACTGGCTCTTGTAGCTCTATAAAGATGGAGCGGACTTCCTGAATTTCGTTGCGCTCATCGACGAGGTGCTCGTAGCGGAGCAGATAATCGAAGCCCAGCTTGCGGGCTACCAGCTCGGCCTCTGTGCGCGTGGGAAAGGGTCCGTACTCAGCGCGCATCTGCTCGGTCGAATCACAAGCCATCCAAAACGTCTCTTTGTAAGCCATAACTACCAGCCTGGGGGATCGGCGTTGCCGGAATATGCTTAACACTGGGCCATGCATAACGACATGCAATTTGAGTTCCGAGTAAAGCCGGCCCAAACACGTTATCTGTCTCAGAAATGCGGGCGATAGGCTTTGGCTGCTCTCGCTGTAAATGCAAGGATTTGCAGAGTTTTCCGCAGCGACGGCAGTTCATTGTTCCGTGCTTACCTTGGGAGCTCGTTCGCGGTCAAGTAACCTGGAGCAGCGGCCGGACTCGGTTTGCCGGCGTGGGTTTCGCCTTCGGAGGGGAGCACTGAATCCTTTTCCATGCGAGCACTTACACGCGACAGCGTGTCGCGGTCGATGACGGGCGTTCCGAAGCGCAACGTTTGGCCGATAATGGAGATGGCGAATAGCAGGTTAAGTCTGGGTTCAGGTATTGCCGGCTACCTTGATTCGGGCGGCAGGAAACGGGCTTAGAAGTGCGCATACTCATCATAGAAGACGAAGCTCGGTTGGCTGCGAATATTGCGCGGAGTCTTCGCGAGAGTGCTGGGTACGCGGTTGACGTCGCCGCCGACGGCGAAGATGGGTTGTTTATGGCCGAATCAAATCCCTACGACGTCATCCTGCTCGACTTGATGCTGCCTCGCCTGAATGGCTTGCAGGTACTAAAAAAGCTTCGTGCCGCTAAACGGCATACTCCGGTGATGGTATTGACTGCCCGCGATGAGAAGGAATCGGTGGTGTCGCTGCTCAATTCCGGCGCCGACGATTACCTGACTAAGCCGTTTGACTTGGGCGAACTGCTCGCCCGGGTCAAAGCTCTGATTCGCCGCGGAAAGGGACAGGCCTCGCCGTTGCTCACGGTTGGCGATTTGGAGATCAACACCGTGGATCGCACGGTGCGACGGAGCCAAAGGTCGATCGTACTGACTGCTATGGAGTACCGCGTCTTGGAATACATGGCCCATCGTCCCAGCGCGGTAGTTTCGAAGACAGAATTGCTCGAGCATCTTTACGATTACAATTGGGAAAAATTCAGCAACGTGGTCGAAGTTTACATTTCCGGGTTGCGTAGGAAGTTGAATAAGGGTTCGGTAACACCGCTGATTCACACTTACCGCGGCCAGGGATATGTACTGCAACAATAGAGCATGCCCACCAGTTCCATTCGTCGGCGGCTGATTCTGACCATGGTGCTTACCCAGGCGCTGTTGGCCGCCGGATTGGTGTTCACCGGAGTGTACTACACGCATCGGCGCCTGCAATTTGCGCTGGACGCCAATCTGTATGCCCGCGCCATGGGTGTGGCAGCGCTGGTCAGATACCCGGAAGAAACACACCAACCCCTTATATTCGAATCGAGTCTTGTACCCGGAAAAGATCTCGCGGCAGGTGACCTGTTCGTCATCACGGCCGAGGGTGTCGGTGTAGTAGCACACTCGCCTCAATGGCCGCAGGGCCTGGATGTCTCGCCTGGCAGGCCATATCGAAAAATCAAGCTGGCCCGGGTTCCCTACCGCGTGTTGCGCCTGGACAAGGTGCCCATTCTCGACCGGGAAGAGGCGGTGTCGAATCTGCCTTCGACATTGACGGTGATTTATGCAACGCCGCTGGTGGAACTGAACCGGCAGGTCTGGCGAGCAGGCATATACATCGCTCTGGTCAGCCTGATATTTCTGGGGATCACGGTGCTGTTGGCATTGTGGGGCATCCGCCGCGGGCTATCGCCGCTGCAAGACCTGGCAGCGGAGGCGACACACGTTTCCGCTCAGCACTGGGATTTCCAGCCGCCGCGCGAGGCTGAACTGGTTGCGGAACTGCGGCCTCTGGCAGGGGCCATGGAAACCATGCTGCAACGTTTGCACCAGTCATTCGAACAGCAGCGGCAGTTCCTGGGCAATGCGGCGCACGAGCTGAAAACGCCCGTTGCCATCCTCAAATCAACCGTGCAATCCCTGCTGCAGAAACCGCGGACGCCGGTTGAATATCAGGCCGGACTAACGCAGTCTTTGGAGGACGTCGAGCGTCTGGAAAAGTTGCTGAAGGGCATGCTGCGGCTGGCACGCGCCGAGCAGTGGGCTTACGGCACGCTGAAGCGAAACTTGGACCCGGTCGACGTAGCGAGCACCTGCGAGGACGCCATCGAGGGGCTGCGTGGCCTGGCGCACGCCCACGACGCCGAGATCAAGTTGAATGCGGAAGACGGCATCATCTGCCGCGCCGATCCGGAGGACCTCCAACTGGTATGGATCAACCTGCTCGAAAACGCCGTGCGCTACAGCCCGCACGGAGCCACGGTGAATGTTCAAGTGGGTCGTACCGATCACCGAGCGCGTGTCGTGGTCGAGGACCAAGGTCCGGGCATTCCTGCAGAGGAGATACCCTTGATCTTTGAGCGCTTTCATCGCGGCGACTCTTCTCCTACGCGCGAAACCGGTGGATTCGGCCTGGGCTTGGCCATTGCCAAGGCCTTGGTGGAAGCCTACGGCGGCTCGATCACCCCGGAGAGTGCTGTCGGCCAGGGCACCCGCATGATCGTGGATCTACCTCTAAATCTGAACTAAATGCCATCTTTGGTTCAGGTTCCTTTAATGTACTCCCAGGCAAAATGTTTAGCCTAAAGGATGGAGAGCGACATCGGAATGCGAACTTCGACATGCCTTATCGCCGCTGCAGTCCTGAGTTCGACGCTGACCGTATCCGCACAGACCCGCGCGGATATTTCCGTCTCCAGCGCCACGCCGCCGCAAACGACGCCGGGGGCGCCTTCCAACGCACCGCTCACTTTGACTCTACAAGATGCGTTGCAACGCGCCAAAGCAAACAGCCCGCAGTTTCAGGCGGCGGTGACCGCCCTGGGTTTGGCGCACGGAGACAAAGTACAAGCCCGTGCAGCCACGCTCCCCAACGTCAATTACACGACGGCGTTCATCTACACACAGGGCCAGGGCATACCCACCGGAGTTGCGGCACCCCCCACCACTCCCAAATTCGTCGCGAACAATGGTGTACACGAATACATTGCCCAAGGCGTGTTTTCCCAGGCAATCTCGGGGGCGGTCGTAGCCGATTATCGGCGTACGGAGGCGCTGGAAGCGGCGGCGCGGGCGAGGCAGGAAATTGCGGCCCGCGGTCTGGTAGTGACCGTGGTCGAGGCCTATTACGGCTATTTGGTGACGCAACGGAAATACGCCACCGAGCAGCAGGCTTTCGCCGAAGCTGAGCGCTTCTTCAATATCACGCAAAAACTGGAGAAGGGTGGGGAGGTAGCACACTCCGACGTAGTCAAGGCACAGATTCAATACCAGGGGCAGAAGCGCGATCTCGAGCAAGCTCAACTGGAGATGAACCGCAGCCGCCTGGAACTGGCAATCTTGCTGTTCCCTGATTTCAACGAGAACTTTGCGGTGGTGGATGACCTAGGCCAGCCGGCGCCGCTCCCAACATTTCAAGAGGTAGAGGCAGCCGGCACG
>Ga0126372_10000286_pt1 | contig 16525 bp, 22 predicted proteins | sample PanSoiMetaPlot_6_FD_92762 | JGI IMG/M metagenome (GOLD analysis project Ga0126372, IMG submission 92762) | Tropical forest soil microbial communities from Panama - MetaG Plot_6 | ecosystem: Environmental > Terrestrial > Soil > Tropical forest > Bulk soil | place: Panama | collected 2016-02-17
CTGATGCTGGGCGGCGCCCCGCCTGCTCTCGCCGATCGCGCGTTCCTGGCCAGCCAGGGCGTGCGGATCGCGCTGCAGGGCCATCATCCCTTCTACGCGGCGGCCAAGGCCGTGTACGACACGCTCAAGTATCTGCGCGAGGGCGGCTCGCCGGCCGGACTCAAGGACCGCGTCGCGTCGGAAGAGCTCTTGAACATCGCGCTGAGACAGAACGAGTACAAGCGCCGGCAAGCCTCGTACCTTCGCTGAAGCCGCGGCCCGGCGCCGCGCTCACGCCACGGAGGCGATGTACTCCGGCGGGAAGTCGAGCCGGCCGAGCGCGCGCCGCAGACGCTCGGCGTATTCGGGGTTACGCTCATCGGGCGTCGGTGCGTCGCGCAGGTTGTAGCAGAGGGCCGGCGTCGGCGCGCCTCCAGCCGGGACCGCCAGCACCGCTTCGGGACGATAGAGCTCGAGGCCCGGTGCCGTATAGAGCCGCTCGAGCTCGGCGTGCGTGAGCGCGTACAGCATTCCGTAGGCGCGTGATCCAGCGGACGGAAGTAAGGTCGCTCGCCGTCCGATGCGAAGGGCGAAGCCGTCGACGTGGGCGCGCCGCGGGTTCTGCGGCGTCACGCCCGCTTCGCGCAGCACGTCGACGTCCATGTAGAGACCATAGAAGAAGCCGTCGACGCGGCGATCACTCATTCGGAAAAGCGCGCCTGACGAGTCCGGCGTCGAGCAGGATGGTCCACGGCTCGACGGCCTTGATCTCCAGCAAGCCCAGCGCCGTCCACGGATCGGCGGCCAGGCGCGCGCGGACGGTGGTCTCGTCGGGTGCGTCGACGACGAGCAAGACCTCTTCACCCGATCCCAGCGGGCCGCCCAGCACGACGAAGCCCTCCGCCGCGAGCGCGTTCATGAAGGCGGCGTGCTCCGCCCACTGCGCCTGAGCGCGCATCGGACGTGACGCATCCCAGGCGGGACCTCGAACGCGTCGGGCCGCCATGTACGACGTGGGCATCGTCACGTCGCGCTCGACAACGTCAGCCGTTCACACCGAGCGCGCTTCGCGATAGCGCTCGGGCGCGTATCGGCTCGCCAACACTCCGGTGGCTTCCTCGAGCTTGAGTGACTGCACCAGCACGCCTTCCCGTCCGTAGGGCAAGTGCGCCTGCAACTGGCCGGACGGCGCGATCAAGGTCGTGGCCGCCTCCTGAAAGCGCACGCCGTAGTTCACGCTGGCGAAGTAGATCGCGTTCTCGATGCTGCGCATCATCATCGCCTTCTCGTAGTAGGGCGCGTCAGCCGAGCCCCAGTGGCTGAGGCGCACGCCCGTTCGATCGCTCCCAGTGAGCTGCGGATGGAAGACGATCTTGGCGCCGCGCACGGCGGCCCATCGCACGGTCTCCGGATAGCGCCAGCCCTCGTGGCAGATGGCGATGCCGAACTTGACCCCGTTGACCTCGAAGAGCTGTCGCGTCGTGCCGGGCACGTAGTACGGATCCTCGCTCGGATCGAGCTGATTCTTCGTCTGGTACCCCAGGACCTGGCCTCGCGCGTCGATCACGCAGGCGGCGATCTGACGGCCCGCGTCCGTGACCAGCTCCATCCCGAGGATCGCGGCGACCGAGTACGTGCGCGCGAGCTGTACGCCAGCCTGGAGCACGCGCTCCTGCTCCGTCCGATCGTAGGGCACCACCTCGAAGTCCTGGCCGCGCAGGCCCGGCAGATAGGCCTCCGGGAAGCAGACGATCTCGGCGCCCTGAGCCGCTGCGTCGGCGATCAATCGCTTCATCCTGTCGAGGCCGTCGTCGACGCTGGTGGCGATCCCTGGCGACGCCAGACCGATGATCATGAATGTCCCCTCACTTCGCCTTGAGCTTCACGTCTTCGTAGGGTCCGGAGAACGGAAACCCGGTGATGAGCCCGAGCCCCGACTCCTCGATGCGCGGCCCGAAGCCGCCCATCGCGGCGAGCTGCCAGATCGGGGCGAACATCGCCTTCTCGTACACGAGCTGCTGGATGCGGTGCAAGGTCGCCTCGCGGCGCTTGCGGTCGAGCTCCGTCGCCTGCTCTCTGAAGAGGCCGTCGATGTCGGGATAGCTACCGTACACGTAGGCGCCGCCGGCCACGACGAAGGCTTCGAGGCGGGTCGGCGCGTTGCCGAACGCGGCGCTCGCGCTCAGCACGAGATTCTTGAACGTCTTCTCGACCTGTCCCTTGTTGTACGACGCGCGCTCGAGCGGGCGCAGCTTCAGACGAAAGCCGGCGGCCTGCAGATCGTTGGCCACGGGCTCGGCGATGCCCGCGTGCACGGCGTCGCACGTGAAATCACCTGCGTCGAATCCGTTGGGATAGCCGGCCTCCGTCAGCAGCTGTTTGGCCCGCGCGCGATCGAACGGAATGGCCGGCGGCTGCCAGAAGAACTCGAAGTGCGAGGGGATCAGGCTGTAGTTCATCTTGGAGTAGCCGAGCGTCTCGGCCTGATTGATCGCCTGCCGGTCGATCGCGTAGTTGGCGGCCAGCCGCACGCGGCGGTCATGCCACGGCGATTTCGGATCCCACTGATCGACGAAGTAGACCCAGTACGAGTTGTTCGCGAGCGAGGGCTTGAGCGTGAGCCCTTGTGTGCGACGGAGCTCCTCGCCGAGCGACGCCGTCATCCAGTAACTGATATCGATCTCGCCGCGCTTGAGCGCCGCGAATCGCGTCGACGGGTCGGGAATCGTCCGGAAGACGAGCCGCTTCACCTGCGGCGCCTTGCGCCAGTACTGGTCGACGGCCTCCAGCACCAGCTCGACACCCGGGTTGAACGAGACGAATCGATAGGGGCCCGCGCCGATCGGCGCTTTCTTGAAGCCCTCGTCGCCGACCTTCTCGAGGTACTTCTTGGGCACGATCCATCCAGCGCCGGTCGCGCTCGAATAGAACGTGAGGAAATCGGGCCATGGCTCTTTGAGCCGGAACCGGACGCGCGTGGCGCCGGCGGTCTCGACCGCGGCGACCCGCTCCTTGAACGTCTTGCTCGCCGCCCCGCGGTAGCGCTCGAAGGAGAACTTCACGTCGTCGGCGGTCACCGGATCGCCGTTGTGGAACCGGACACCGTTGCGCAGGACGAACTCGTACACGCGACCATCCGCCGACAGCGTCCACGACTCGGCCAGGCTGGGCGCCAGCGGATTGCCAGGCAGCGGCTTCACCATCGCGTCGTGCAGCGCGTACATCAGCATGAACGGCGTGACGATGCCCGTCGTCTCGGCGGGATCGAACCACGTGGGCACGAGCGTGACGTGAATTCCCCAGGTCACCTGGCCTTCCGGCGCAGCCGCAGCGCCCGTGGCGCCGCCGGCCAGGATCGTCAGCACGAGGACCACCATGGCGGTCCTGCGAGTCATCCTCATCGTGAGTGCCCCCCCAGCGGGCATTATGAGGCCAGTCGAGCGTGGGCTCACCTTCGGCTGCGGCAGCGATCAGCGCCGGTAGCCGGTCCGCCACCTCACGCGCGGAAGCGGGCCAGCCCGAGCAGTAGGCCGAATGCAGCACACGCGAAGGCCGCCGCCTCGACCGCGGTAGCGGCCAGGAGCGCGAATCGTGGCCAGCGGCTCGGAGCCATCACTGCCGACACCAGAAATGCCAGAGCCAGCACGGGCGCGATCAGGATCCTCAGGACCGCCGCCGCGGACCACGCCCGCGCGATGCCCGGGCCGGCGCCTTGCGTCGCGAGATAGAACAAGGACGCCGCGGCCGCCGTCGCGGCGACTGCGAGAGACGCAATCGCAAGCGTCGTCCAGAACGCGCGATACGGTCTCAGGAAGTAGAGCACGATACCGGATGGAGCGACCGCGGCGACGGCGAACACGGCCAGGAACAGCAGGCTATCGCCGAAGTCGAACATGGCGGCGTACGTCTGACGGTCAGGGCCGCTCGTGGCAGCGATATAGACGGCGACGACCGCGATGGCGATTACCAGCGCGCCGATGTAGCCGGCGCAGACGAGCCCGATCTTCCCGAGGGCCCTCACGTCCTCCGCGCCACCGCGAGGAGGTGCGCACTCACGCCGAGCAGCGTCGGCTCGGTCTCGATCGATGCGATCGCGGCGAGCAGGACGGCCCGGCGGCGCTCGTCGGCGAGCCGCGGGTCCAGGTCGGGAAGGAGCCACGCCGGCCCCTCCACTGCCAGGGTCGCCTCGTGTGAGAGACCCGCCGCAGCACACTCGCTCGCGAGATCTTCCGGCCGATGGAAGTACGCGGTCGTGAAATACGCGGGATCGCCCGTTGGATTTCGGTGGCGCCCGTCCTTCCTGTCGCCGGCGGCCACGGCGGCGAACGCGGGGTCTTCGAGATATCCCGCCCTGAGGCCGTCCAACGTGGAGGCAAAGCGAGAAATCGCCGCTGCGATCACGAGACCCCCGCGCCGGCACACGCGACGGGCCTCGGCGAGTACCCGCAGTCGATCGCCGCGCTCCGGAAGATGGTAGAGCGGCCCCATGAGCAGCACGACGTCCACGCTGGCGTCGCTCAGCCTGAGCGCGCGCGCGTCGCCCACCTCGGCGCTCGCAAGTGCCGCTCCCCGAAGATCACTGGCCGCCGCGCGTGCCTGCTCCACGTGCAGGGGCACCGGATCTACGAGGTGCACGCGGTACCCGCGCTGCGCCAGCCACACGGCATATCGACCCGGGCCACCGCCGATGTCCGCGACGACAGCGGGCGGCGCCGGAAGATAGCGTCCGAGCAGTGCCTGGGTGCGTGCGAGCTCGAGGGCTCCCTGCCCGGCGGTGAGCCGGTCGCGCTCGATTCCCTGAGCGTAGTACGCCGCGACTTCCTTGGCGTCCCGCGACGCGTCGCTCATCATCCGGTCAGGTCGAGGCCTGGCCCAGGATCCATCGTTGTGCCGCGTCGGTCTGGCCGGACTGAAAATGCCTGATCGTCGCCGACACGAAGTGCGACGCCAGCTTCTCGGCTACCGTGCCCAGCGTGGCGTCGGTCACGATGGCGACCTTTCGGATGCGCTTGTGGTGATCGCGAACGAAGCGGAAGTGAGCCGCCATCGCACCCAGACTGTCCCAGCCGGGAAACGCGGAGACCTCGATGAGGATGCCGGCGAGATCGCCGTGGGCTTCGATGAACGGGTCGACCGTCGCCACGAGCTGAGCGAAATCAGCCGCCGTGAGCGCGGACTTGGGGCGCAGATAGAGGATGGCGGTCGCGGCATCGAGCCTGTGTTCGATCATCTGTCGCTCCTTCGTATTCAGCCGTCTTCTCCGCGTACACGATATCGTGCGCGAAGCCGCTCGGCCAGGTCCCGGCCGGGCATCGGGAGGATCAAGCGTTGGCCCGGCGCTGGCGAAGCACTTCGTAGACCGCGATGCCCACACTGGTCGACAGATTGAGTGACCGGACGCGCGACGACAGGATCGGCATCGCGACCAGTCGATCGCGATAGCGCTCTCGAAGCTCGGCCGGCAAGCCTCTGGTTTCGCGTCCGAAGACCAGCACGACGTTTTCCGATGCCGCAAGCGGCGCGTCCCAGACCAGACGCGTCGCCCCTGTCGCGAAGAAATACGGCTCGCCGAGCGCCGGCAGCTCGCGTTCGAACGCCTCCCAGCTCGGCCACACCCGCAGGTCGATGTGCTTCCAGTAGTCGAGCCCGGCGCGCCGCACCTCGCGCTCGTCGAGGGAAAAGCCGAGCGGCTCGATGAGATGCAGCGTGGCGCCGGCTGCGAGACACGTGCGCCCGGCGTTGCCGGTGTTCCAGTGGATTTCCGGGTGCACGAGGACGACGTGGATCGCCACTAGCCGGACGCCCCGGGCCTCAGGGCTTCAGCGCTGGCCACGAACGCCTCGACCTCGGCGGCCAGGGCTCCCGAGTTCGCGCATCCCGTGAAGTGCCCGCCGGCGACCGTGGCATGCGTCGTGGAGGGCGCTTCTCGCAGGATTGCCGCGACGTTCTTGCGAGGGACGACCATGTCTCGGGCGAACGAGATGCATAGAATCGGCTGCCGGCATTCTCGCAGCGCCGCGCTCGCGTCGACGTCGATCACCGCACGTGTTCGAGCGGCGAAGCATCGCGCGGGCACTGTTCTCAGTGTCTCCGCTTTCGCCAGTCGCAGCGGATCGCGCCGAGACCGCACCAGCCAGATCGGGATGCGTCTCGCGATTCGCCACATCCACAACGTCGTGCCGGTGCAGGCAAACCGAAAGAATCTCAGCATCGGCCGCGGGAGGCGAACAAACGTCGCAACCAGCACGACACCCTTGACTCTCTCGGGCTCCTCCGCCGCGAGCATGATCGCCAGCGGTCCGGAGTACGACAGCCCGAGAACGTAGAATTCCGAAAGTCCCGCCGTCGCGCGTCGCACGACTTCCAGCGCATCGCCGTACTGCTCCGCGCCGGAGGCCGGGTAGGTCACGACCACCGGCCGGATCGCCGGCGAGAGCGCGGACACGAGCGGCCGCAAGAAGACATCCGTGCCGTCGAGCCCGGGCAACAACACGAGCGTCGTGCTCATCTCACGTGGTCGCGACCAGGAGCTCCTCTGAGCTCGACGGCCGCAGGCCATCCGTTCTGTTGGCGAAATAGCGTTCGGTCAGACTGGCTGCCGAGACGTGCTGCGCCTGCCGGAAACCCGCTTCGCGGGCGACAGCCAGCAACTCTGGCGGCGCGAAGAAGCTGATGAACGGCGTTCCCGCCGCCCGCGCGAACCGCTCCGTCGCCTCGCGCAGCGGGCGCTCCCCTGGTTCGATGAGCTCGAGCGGGAGCATGAAGCTCATGATCAGTGTCGAGCCCGGCGCGAGCGCCACGATATGGCGCAGTATGGCCGCGATCGCATCTTTGGTGAGGTACATGGCAACACCGGCAGAGGCCACGACCGCCCGTAGCCCGGTATCGAAGCCGGCGGTCGCGAGCCGCTCCCACCATGACGAGCCCGCCTCGAAGTCGACCGGCACCAGCCGCAGCCACTCCGGGATGCCGAAGAGCGGGTCGTGCTTCGCGGCTCCATGTCCGGACGGCGCTGCCACCCGTTATCGGGGCCACCAGCCGCAGGCCAATCTCGTCTTCGAGCACGTGCGGCGGAGGGTCGACCTGGACGTGCAGGGCCCGCCACAAGGCGACACGCACCGCCGTGCTATCCGGCGACTCCATCCGCTGGTCATGCACGGCGAGCGATCAGACTCTTCGCACCGGTCGCCCCGGCCGCGCCTGTTCCGCCAAGGTCCCATCTCGAATGACGGACTCGCCCCCAACCAGGAGATGCCGAACCCCGGCCGACAGCTGCGTCGATGCCTCGTAGGTCGCTCGGTCGTGAAAGACATCCGGGTCGAACACGACGACGTCGGCGTCCGCACCGACGGTGAGCGTGCCCTTGCGCAACCCACCGCCCGCGGCGGTTGCGATCACGCGCGCGGGGAGCAGACTCGCGCGTCGGACGAACTCGAGAATGCTCACCTTGCCCTCCCCGACCAGGCGCCGGAAAGAGCGTGCGAACGTCCCCGCGGTCCGCGGGTGCGTACGAGCGCTCGGCGGGAGCGGCCACGTCCACTGGGCGCCTGGAACGATTCCGATCGGGGCAATCGCATCGCTCGCCACGATGGTGTCCTCGTGAAACAGCGACGCGCGCAACACGGCCGCGTCCGCCGGCTTCGTCTCGTCCAGCAAGTGCACGACGCAGCGGCCTGCTGGATCGGCGGCCCGCAGGCGACGCAGGTGCTCGGCGTCGCGGACACGTTCATTCGTTGGCAAGTACACGATGTCTGTCGGCCGCAGACCTCGCGCCGCCAGGCGCTCGGGCGCGAGGAATACGGCTCCAATCCCGGTCATTCCGGCGCCGTAGGGGTATGCCTCCGTTGTGACGACCGCGCCCTCGCGGCGCACCCGGTCGACCAGGGCAAGTACCCGATCCACGCGGCGCCCCGAGCTGCTGTTCACGTGACAGAAGTGCATGTGGGCCCCGGTCTCGGCAGCGGCGCGCACCAACTCCTCTGCTCCGTCCATTCGCGTGTCAGGACTGACCTCGATCAGATCTCGCACGTGCGAGTAGGTCGGGACCCGCCGCGCCGCGGCGAGCCGCGCGACGCGAAGGTATTCGCCGAGGCTGGTGCTCGGCGCATAGCCCACCAGCACACCGACGCCGAGGGCTCCAGCGTCCAGCTCGGTTTCCAGCATCCCGAGGATGCGGTCCTCTTCGGCCGCCGTCGCCTCTCTCTGCCAGGCCGGGTCGGCGAAGCGGGCCATCGCTGACTGCTGGTTCCCCTGGTCGCCGGCGATCACCCGGATCCGAGCGCCCGCCCATGACGCGGAGTAGCCGTAGTTCAGCGGCCGGCCTTCGACGCTCGCCCGACCATAGGCACCCGCGACCGGCATGGCTCCGGCTTCCAGCTCCAGTGTGGTCGTGACGCCGTCGAAAGCCTGGAGCCGATGTCCACTCACGGTTTGCGCGTGGCTGTGCAGATCGACGAATCCAGGTGCGACGATACAACCCGCGGCATCGAGGATGATGCGCCCACGGAGGTTGGGTCCGATGGCGGCGACGCGGGTATCGTCGATCGCGAGATCCACGGACATGTCGAGCTCTTGGCTGGGATCGACCACACGTCCACCGCGGATCACCAGGGGAAACTCGATCGTGCGGTCGGCCTCTGGTGGTCTCGCGCTCGCGACGGTGCAACCAGACAGACCGGCGGCCGCACACCCGAGCAGGAAACTTCGCCGATCTAGTGTGAGACGGCTTCGGTTCATCGATGGCGTCATCGCTGAAGCCGCTCAGCCCCGAGACTGGAACAACTCGATCGGGTTGCCGGAGGGGTCGTCGATGATGACCTGGGCGCCACCCGGCCCACTCACGATCTCCTTGGTACGAAACGGCACGCCGGCAGTTCGCAAACGCTTTACCTCTGTCTCGAGATTCGTCACGGTGAGATGAATTCGGTTCCAGCCGCCGGGCACCTGGCGGCGACCGTCGGAAACCGGCCGCTTCCCCGAGCTACCTTCGCCGCTCAAGAGCAGCCGGACACCGTCACGCGAGACCGCGGCAAACGCGGGTGAGGCATCGTGCTCTAGCTTGAAACCCAGGAGCGTCGTGTAGAAATGCACCGCCGCGGGCACGTCGTCGATCATGTAGCGCACGCCAACCTCAGACATCGTGTGAGTCTCCCTTCTCGTTTCTCATTCCACGTTCGACCACTGGCCGCGTGCCGACCAGCACCGGTTGAAAGAATCGCCCATCGACACGTCGGACATTCTCGAAGCCGACGGCGCGCATCAGACCGGCGACCTGCTCCACTGGAATCGCGAGATAGGTGGTTTTCAGGACGACGGCCTCGGCCTCTGTCCCGTCCGCGGGCGTGATCTCGAATGAGAGTTCGTATCGCGGACCGCGCCAGGTCCACACCTGCCGCACATGATAGCGGCGACCGGCCCAGAGACGCTCGCCATATGGTCGCACCTCGACCGTTCCGGGCGGCGGCGGAGATTTGTAGTCGCGCATCGAGAGCAGGCATCCCCCACCCGGGCGAACAGAACGCAAGCATTCGGCAAGCGCGCCTCGAATCTCAACCTCGTTGTCGAGATGAGGCAGCGAGTTGTCGCAGAGGAGCACGACGTCGAAGGCCGCCGATCGAACCGGAAGCGCCCGGAAGTCGGCGACCAGAGAGACGAGCGGCAAGCCACGCGTCGCCGCTTCGCGTCTGGCCCGAGTGACCGCCCCCACCGAGAGATCCGAGCCCGTGACGCGGAAGCCGCGCTTGAGAAGACCGAGCCCTTGGGTTCCGATACCCAGCGACGCGTCAAGCACAGCACGCGCATCAGCACCCCAGTATTCGGCGATGAGCGCACTGAGGGCTGCGCCTTGCCGGCCGACAGACGTCTCCCAGTCCTCGAAGATGAGGTGATAGAGCGGCGCAAGGTCGTCGTAGAACGCTCGAACTGACATCAGGCGTGTCTCATGCGGGCTTGCGGCCCCAGACGAAAATGTGCAGTCGGCCGGCCACGATCGGGCCTTGAGTTGCTTGCTCGCGGAAGGCGTCCAGCCATGTACGACTCTCGAATTCGGTGATCGCGCCGGTCTTCACGGCTACCTCGGCGCAGCGTTCAGCCAGGTTGGCGTAGAAACTCTGCAACTCGGTCTCGAGCGGAAAGAACCCGCGCGCCCGCACGTCCACGAGTCCAGCGCGCTGGAAGAGCGACGGCAACTGGCGAGCGAGACAGCCGTTGACCGCCATGGCATCCGAAGCCGCCGCCACGATGCGACGGGTGAGAGCACGATCTGGATGGGTGATAACCGTCATGTCAGCGTCGAAGTCGAAAACACCGAGACGTCCGCCGGGCCGGAGCACTCGAACGAATTCGGGGATGGCAGCCTCTCCCTTCGGGACGTGGGAGAGCACCGTCACACATACGACGACGTCGAATGAACGGTCGGGGATCGGCAAGCGAAGCGCATCCCCCTCACGAAACTCCATGCGATCACCGAAGCCTGCCTTCTCGGCAAGCTCGCGCGCCGCGGCCAAGAGGGCTGGGCTCGGGTCGAGCCCAACCGCAAGCCCCCGGCTGCCGACGCGTCTGGCGATTTCGCGGGTAACGACGCCGCTACCGCAGCCAACGTCGAGGACACGGTCACCGGCGGTGATGTCGAGTAAGCCGAGATAAACATCACGGGCAGCGATCTCGTCTGCGGCCTGGGCGCGACGCTCGAGGCGGGCCACCAGATCGCGAGCCCGTTCCGGGTCCGCCGACACCGTATCGCGCCACAAACTCTCCCGTCCGTATTCGCTCACGTCCTCAGCCCACGAAGTGCGTCGTCGTCATGTACACGGTGCTGAATCCGGTTGGCACTGTAATATGTTTGGCCGAGAAGCGCAGCCGTGAAGGAAATACTTCATCCAGAGACGCCGCCGCACGGCGAGGGCATGCTCGACGTCGGTGACGGCAACCGCATGCGGTGGGCTGCATACGGCAACCCATCCGGCAAGCCGGCAGCCGTCGTGCACGGCGGTCCAGGATCGGGATCCAATCCGGGAGCGGTGCAGCTCTTCGACCCGAGCCGCTACCGCGTCGTGCTCTTCGACCAGCGGGGCTGCGGCGGTAGTACCCCGCACGCGAGTGACCCGGCGACGGACATGCGCCACAACACCACCGCGCATCTCATCGCGGACATGGAGCGGCTGCGCGAACATCTCGGCGTTGATCGTTGGCTGTTGCTTGGCAACTCCTGGGGCTCCACGTTGAGCCTCGCCTATGCCGAGCGATACCCGAACCACGTCTCGGAAATCGTCCTCAACGGCGTCGGCACCACTCGCCGGACCGAGATCGACTGGCTTTACCGCGGGGTCGCCCGCTTCTTTCCCGAGGCGTGGGAGCGCTTCCGCGCCGGTGTCGACGAGACTGACCGAGACGACCTCGTCGCCGCCTACGCGCGCTTGATGAACAGTCACGATTCACGAGTGACCGCGCGGGCCGCTGCCGACTGGTGCGCCTGGGAGGACGCGGTGGTCTCGGCCGAGCTACACGGCCCGGCCACTCCGTACGGCGACAGACCGCCGGCGGCGCGTATCGCCTTCGTGCGCATCGCGTCGCACTACTTCGCGCATGCCGCATGGCTCGAAGAGGGTGTGCTCCTGCGCGACGCGCATCGGCTCGCCGGCATTCCCGGCGTGCTGCTGCATGGCAAGCACGATATGAGCAGCCCGCCGGACACAGCCTGGCGCCTGGCGCAAGCGTGGCCTGACGCTCAGCTGAGCTTCGTCCCGGACGCCGGGCACAAGGGTAGCCCGACCGTCCGCGAGCGGATCGTGGCGGCGCTCGACAGGTTCGCGCGTTGATGCGAATTCGGGCGCGCTGTTAGGCGGGCGGACTCGGGCGACCCGGAAGCGCACCAATGAGAGCGCCCATCGCGACGTCCAAGCGGCCTGTTAGCAGCATCGTTGAGCTTGGCGAGCGCAGCACGAATGTGCACGGCGACTTCCGAGTGTCTCGCGGGACGGGCGTTGAGAATATTGGGTGGCAAATCGGAGCTCAAATTCGTCGCCCTTGTACCGCGGAAAGATGTGCATGCCCGGGAGCTCGCCGCGAAGGATCGGCTTGTTATGCCGCCGCACGCTTTCGCATCCTGTAATGCAGACGTAGAAACCGAGCTCGCCAGATCCAGAGATCATGGTCGGCGCGTAGCGTGCCCTGGGCATCCGCGTAAACGCGAATGACTTCCTGGAGCGTGCGCACGTGACGTGCCCATCCGCAGCCCGGCTCCTTCTCGACGAAAAAGTAGAAGCCGGGGTCGCCAAACCGGACGCCGACCGATCTCAGAGTGAGGCTACCGTCACGGCCCGACTCGGGACGCATGATCACCACCGCGCTTCCGTTTGGCAGCGGGAAGACCACCTTCACGCAGGGTCCAGGATAGCCGGGAACCTGACAAATCGAATAGCTACCCGCGTATAGCGTTCTCTTTGTCGACACGACATCTCGCACCCAGGCCGTGTACACGATTCGGCCCGACCGTTCCTTGAGTTGCACCACGTTGCTCGTGATCCCCAGCTTCGTGTCGAGAGACGACAGCGGGAGATTGAGCTGCTGGAGACGTCGGCTAAAGAGCGCTGCAAGAGCGCCACCGAACGGCCGGAACGCTCCACACCACTCCGACCAGATGTCGAACTCGAAGTCGGAGGTGTTCTCGTAGAAGGCGGCCACCCGAGCATCCACTTCGTTCGGGTTACACGCAGAGCTACTGAGAGCGGAAAAGTTGTCGATCAACCCACGGACCGGTCCGTCTGCCACGAAGTCCAGATCCTTTTTCTCGGCGAGGCGTTGGAAGAATGCGGAGCCGATCAGTTCCACATCCCCGACCGGCCCGTCGAGCCACGGACAATCGCTCAAGCTGACGCTCTTGCCAGTGAGCTGGACCCAGCGCTGCGTGATCCAGTCGCTCAGAAGCCCGCGGTGACCACCCAGATTTGGCGTCCGAAGCTCAAGACCTCTCGAGTCGCTCATCGCGCGGTGTAACGCCTCATCTGACGCCGCACTCGCCCAAGGTCCTCACGTAAACCATGTTCACCGTACCCCGCTCGGATTCCGTCATGCCCTCGAGGCTCGCCCTGTACCGGTCGTCGCGTTCCTCCTCGCGGCGAGCCCGGTCCACGACTGCATCGAGCTCCTTCTCTGCCTTGATTCGCTCCGGCGTTTCGGGCTGCGACTCGTTGATCCGCTGCATGATCAGCGCGTGCTCGCACTGGCGTTCCCCGATTCGTCGCGCCTCTACCTTGGCGGCCTCTACCGCTGGCGAGTCCTGCGCCACCGCGGCCAAGCTCCAAGCGCCTAGTAACAGCCCGGCTATCTCCCTCTTCAGGACGCCCCTCCATGCTATGTCCTTACTGGCGCCTAACGTCTAAGCTCAGCGGCCGCCGCGGGCGGCCGGCTGAAATGAATAGTCGGGGCGCGCAGTCATACGACGCGCGAGTTGTCGGAGACGGCGAACGCTTGATGTGGGCTCGGCGTGTCCGGACATAGACAGTTCGAGCGCATAGCGTTCGCCAGAGACGAACAGCGCGCCCGCTAAATGCCACTTCGTCTCGGGAAACTCGGCGTCGAAAGCCGCGCGCATTGCGGGGACCGTCCCCATCACCTGCTCTTTGTCTTCCTCGGTAATATCGTTCAACGATCCCAGGACGCGCGGCATTCTCAGAAGAAATAATGTCGAAGCTCATGGCCGAGAGGGCCTAGCGGTCCATACCAATCCTCGCCACGTGCCCACGCGATTACTGTAGATGGCGAAATCGCGTGAAGCATCGCGCCTAAGCCCCAGTCGCCTCATTACCGCTTGCGAACGTATGTTCTGAGCGTCGGTGTAAGCCAATACCTCTATCAGTTTCACGCGCTGGAAGACGTCGACGAGCGCAGCTCGTGCCGCCTCGGTCGCATACCCGTGACCCCACGCTTCGCGCATGAACCGCCATCCGATCTCGTCATGGATACCGATGGGATGATCCTCTGGCGCAGGCATGACGCCGCAGTATCCCAGGAACTTGCCGCTGATGGTCTCGACCAGCTAGCGGCCGTAGCCGTTGTTTCCCCAGGCCTTTAGGTAGCGGTCAAGCTTCGCGTCGCTGTCATGACGACTCAGCGGCCCGCCGAGATCCCTCATGACGATCGGATCCGCGTTGAGTGTGGCAAAGTGATGGCGGTCGACCTCCTCCCAGACGCGAAGGCGCAGTCGTTCGGTTTCTACCACGGCCTTTTGGCTACCTTCTCGGCTCATACCGCATCGCCACCGCCCCCGAGCCGAGCTCCAGCCGGTTTACGAGCTTCAAGTCCAGAGGCTTCGATAGCCCCGCGAACAGCGTCGGCCCATGGCCCGCGAGCCTGGGCTGTATCACGAACTCGTACTCGTCGATCAACCCCAGCTCTGCCAGCGCCAGCGGGAGCTTCACGCCGCCCACGAACAGTCCCTTACCCGGCTCCCGTTTGAGCTGCTGAACGGCCTTCCCCAGATCCCCGTGCACGAGCTCCGCGTTCCACTCGACCCGGTCCAAGGTGCTCGACACGACGTACTTCCTTGCCGCGTCGATCGCCCGCGCGAAGGGTTCCATCCAATCGGGCCTCGCGCCCGTCCGCGCCGACGGCCGCCACGCGGCCTCCATCATTTCGTAAGTCACCCGGCCAAAGAGGAGCGCATCGGCCTGGGCGAGGTTCTCGACCGCGTGACGATGCAAGTCTTCGTCCGCGACGATCGCACGATGATCGCAGCACCCGTCCAGTGTGACGTTGATGGAATACCGAAGCGGTCGCATTAAATAAGAGTACCGAGAGCCATAGGGCTATTCGACGTTTGGTTGCAGAAGATCCCACATATTGCCGTAGAGATCTTTGAATACCGCAACGGTGCCGTACGGCTCTTGCTTTGGAGGGCGAACAAATTCAACGCCCTTCAATTGGTAGCGCTTGTAGTCACGCCAAAAATCATCGGTGTAAAGGAAGAGGAAGACCCGTCCCCCGGTCTGCGTGCCGACGCGCGATGCCTGTTCGGGCGATGATGCCCTGGCGAGTAAGAGCCGGGACTCCCTTGCCCCAGGCGGAGAGACGACCACCCAACGTTTCGACTGCTCGGGAACGTAGGTGTCTTCGACCAGCGTAAAACCTAGTCTGCCGACAAAGAACTCAAGCGCCTCGTCGTAGTCGCGTACCACGAGCGAGACGAGACCTAGGCTTTGCCTCATGTGCGAGCTCGCATTGGCATTTCGGGCTTCGGAGAGGGCGGCGACCAACTCGCTCGTCGTGACGATCGCATGAAGATCGGACCATTGATCTCGTGGGCCGCATGCATCGCCGCTCGGCTAAAGGCCGCCGTCGCATCCAATCAACGGCTGTTCATCCTGCCGACCGACTCTCGGCGCGGCCCTCTCCGCCGTAGCGCTCGGCCCACGCCTTCTGCACCTTTCGAATGACGGCCGGATAGACGGCCAGACGGCGGAAGGGCGCGATTGCTCCCATGTACAGCCTGGTGAAGCGATGCACGGGCCGCACGAAGACCCCGGCGTAGGCTAGGTATCCGCCCGGCATTGGCCGGATCGACAGCGACACGAAAGCGTGCACCGTCGCGTTGCGCAGCTCGCTCAACTGCTCGTCCTCAAACCGGTAGAGAAGGCGAAAGCTTCCGTCCGGTGTCCCTGGAGGGACCAGGGACTGGGCACGATCCGCCGGGCTGAGACGATTCGCGTAGGATTCAGCATTCCAAGCCGGACGCTGGCGATCCCACCTGAACACGGCCCCGATGCGCCGCCGCAGCCCGAGGAGCGCTTGGACGACCGCGGGCGCCGCCTCGCGCCCCTCGAGCATCACGGCCCGCAACTCCTGGACCGTACGGCCGGCGCCGCCACCGGAGAGCGGAAGCGCCCACGCGTCCTCCAGCGGGACGTCGTGCAGCAGCGCGTGCACGCGAAGAGGGCGCGCACGAAATTCGCCTGGATCGATTCGCATCGTCATGCGGTTACCCCTCGGCATATGGGCCGAATGCCAGGCTCGGCGGGCGGGGCGAGCAACGCGAGACCCGGTCCGCTGGAGCCTGAAGTTCGACGGTCACTTGAATTCGCGAGCAATGCCAACCGGCGCCGATGGCCCGTGAAAGGCAGAATGCATGCCCACATCATCCAGACTGCTCAGCTGCAGAACTCATTGGGGATCTCCTGGCTAACGTTTACCCGAGCTGCTCGGCAAGCGCAACGATGATGCCCTCAGGACCGCGGATGTAACAGAGCCGGTACATGTCCTCATACTGGGCTACTTCGCCTATGAGCTCAGCGCCGTGGGCACGTAAGCGCGCGAGCACATCCTCAAGATCGTCGACGGCGAACATGATGCGACGTACGCCCAGCGTGTTCACTGGTGCGTTCTTCGGTTCAGCTCTGACCGCCGCCGGCGAGTGGAACTTGTCCAGCTCGAGCCGACCGTGGCCGTCCGGGGTCCGCATCATCGCAATCTCGCATCGAACGTTCTCGAGCCCAACGACACGGTCCACCCAACGCCCCTCGACGGGCATCTCGCCCTCCAACTCCATACCAAG
>Ga0126372_10000288_pt1 | contig 16480 bp, 17 predicted proteins | sample PanSoiMetaPlot_6_FD_92762 | JGI IMG/M metagenome (GOLD analysis project Ga0126372, IMG submission 92762) | Tropical forest soil microbial communities from Panama - MetaG Plot_6 | ecosystem: Environmental > Terrestrial > Soil > Tropical forest > Bulk soil | place: Panama | collected 2016-02-17
CAAATTAAGACGCCTTATTCGATTGCGACGGACCTGTCGATCCAACGGGAGGTTGGAAAAGGCTGGGTGGTCGAGGCGGCTTATGTGGGGCGATTCGGACGACACCTGCTGCAGCAGCGCGATCTAGCCGCGGCAACCGATCTGGTGGATCCCAAATCCGGCATGGATTACTACACGGCCGCACGTTTGATGTCGCAATTTGCCCTCGCCCATGGTGAAGATTCGAATGCGGTCATTGCTCCTATCCCATACTTTGAAGATTTGTTCCCAACTGCCGCTGCGGGCGGATTTAGTGCAACCCAGAATATCTATACCGGTGCAGGAGGCAGTGATGCTTGCCCTTCCGGCTTCAGCTGGTCGAACCGCCCAGGTAGAGAGGTCGGTGCGCCCTATCGTCTAGGTCTGTTGGGCACGCAACTTGCGAATGGCGGTGTTTCCCCCGTTTGCGCCAATTTAGCTCCGGTGCCCTTCTGGGACGCGCAGTTCTCCTCTCTATTCGCGTGGTCTTCGCTTGGAACCAGCAGCTACAACGCGGCTCAGTTAATGGTCCGGCATCCCGTGAGTCATGGTCTGCAAGTGGACTTCAGCTACACCTATTCCAAGTCCTTTGACCTGGGCTCCGACACGGAACGAGCGAACTCGCAAGGCACAACTTCCACCACCTCGGCGATTCCTCTTGGTACGAGCACCATCCTCAGCTACATTGAGAACCCGTGGAATCCAGGTCTAAATCGCGCGCCGTCGGACTTTGACCTGCGGCATGTGATCACCGCCAATTGGGTTTACGAATTGCCTTTGGGCAGAGGCAAACCGTTTGTGGGAACCGCCAACACCTGGTTGGATGCCATTATTGGTGGCTGGCAACTGTCCGGCCTGAATCGTTGGACCAGCGCGTTTCCGTTCAGCGCAATCGATACGCGAGGTTTCACGCAGAATTTTCTGTTTAACAGCAATATGGTGCAGACGGCGCCACTCAAGTCCGGCTTGTATATGATCGGGGGAGCGCCGTTTGCATTCCCAGATCCAAGCGCGGTGGTGGCGGGTGTACAGGTAACCCCGGACGTTCCTGCCACCCTGACACCGATGCGCTTCGCCTATCCGGGAGAAGCTGGAAGCCGTAACAACTTCCGGGGGCAAGGTTATTTTGAGATTGATACAGGATTGGCGAAGAATTGGAAGGTACGCGAAAACATGAATCTGCGGTTTGCGTGGGAGGTGTTCAACGTGACCAATTCGGTGCGCTTTGACACCAATACAAACACTTCGCTAGACAACGGCTCGGATGACGGCTCGTTCGGGCTCTACCGCAGAACTCTTACCGTTCCACGAGTTCAACAGTTCTCTTTGAGGTTCAGTTTCTGAGATTGGAAAGGGCCTTAGCTTAGAAAGTCGGAGGAGTGTTTACCCAAAGAACCGCGGCTTCCTTGTTTGTCGGGTTAAACCAGCGATGGCCGCGATTGCTTTCGAACCAGAAGCTATCGCCTTGTTCGAGCACGTGACGCTCCACCTCATCAAGCCAGATTTCCAGTGTACCTTCGAGCATGTAAAGGAAGTCTTCCCCCTGGTGCATGTAGGTGCCATCGCTTCCGGTTCCTGGGGGAACCCGAATCAACATCGATTCCAACATCTTCGTCCCGGTCGAAAGCAGTTCCATGCGGACGCCCGACTTCGTCTCCAGACTCTTACGATTGCGGGGACGAATCACGCGGCTGGATTGGGCTGGCAGCTCATACAGATCCAATACCGTCGTGCCATACGCCGCCGCCAATCGGTAAATGGTCGCCACAGAGGGGTTAGCACGAGACAGTTCAATGGCACTGAGAAAACCGGCAGAGATTTGAGCCTGGCGAGCGGCTTCTGTAACGGTTAGCCCCCTTTTCTTGCGAAGCTGACGGAGTTTATCGCCTAAATCCGAAGTCGGTTTACCCTGGTGCTCAGGCTGCTTGTTCGGTAGATAGGCCCCTAGAGCCTCCTTGATGCCTGGCACGTTCAGCTTCTTAACGTCACGCAGGTACTTGATGCGCTTCAGAATATCGAGCAGCTCGGGAGTGTAAAGGCGATAGCTTCCTGCGCTTCGTGCCGGTGTGACAAGACCAACGTTCTCCCAAAGTCGTAACGTGGAGGGACTGATTCCTAGAATTCGGGCGGTCTGCCCGACCGTAAGGAAGCGCACATTGTGCCTAGCCTCACGTCGTGATTTCGTTGATTCCGGCCGTGGCAAGCAAGCAATACTAACGTGAACTCATGTTGAATGTGAAATCGGAACACCCGATTCATTGCCGCAATTAAGATCGAGGAATAGAGATGCACTCTGGTAGCACAAATGAGATCGATAAAATCTCGGTCCGGAGGCTCAACCGCCCTCGGACATCGCGAGCTCGAACGGTATGTGCAAGAAGCGATACAATCCGCGGGCCTTGTCCCCGCTCATGTGATGGGTATCGACCAAGTCGGAACTGTGGAGGCAGGAAAACGTGCCGACCCGATCGTCATCGCGGGCGATCCGCTTGGCAATATACGCAACACGCGGAATTGTCACCTCGACAGTGGTTTCGTCCGCGGGATGAGGATGAATGACGGCCATTGATCTCTCCGCCGACCTTGGACTGGTGGCCGTCTTCCTGGCCACGGTAAACCTCTGCCTCGGTTTGCTCATTGCCGCTCGCTATAGTCCTTGGCGGCGATGGCCGCATCGGCGATTCAATATCTTCAGGGTCCACAACTTGACTGCCTACGCGCTGGTGGCTTCGATCGTGCTGCATCCGATAATTTTGCTCTTCTCGGCCGAGAGCCGCTGGCGCCTTGTGGATGTTGTCCTTCCGTTCTGGTCTCCGGTTCAACCTGTCGAAAACACAGTCGGCGCCCTCAGCATGTACCTCGTCCTTGTCGTCGTTCTCACCTCATACTTTCGGCTCCAACTCGGGCGCCGCCGCTGGAAACTTTTCCATTACTTCGTCTATGCGGCGGGTATTTGCGTTTTCATTCACGGGATTCTCGTCGACCCGAAGTTGAAAGGAAATCCAACCGATCCGCTCGATGGGGAGAAGGTGTTTGTAGAATCGTGCCTTCTCATTGTCGTTCTGACAGCCACTTGGGCCTGGCGCTCCCGGTTAAACAAGGATCGCCATGATCGGATCTTCAAGACAGGACGCTATCGCGCATTCCCGGACACAAACGCCGGTGATGGATGTTAAGGTGCGCCGGCAAAGCAGCGGCTTGCTGAAAGGAAAAAGACATAGTCAAACAAGCTTAATAGGGCTCCACTGCGATCCCCGAGAACCGAGTCCCATACCTATCGCGATCTCGTCTAGGTCGGAAACCTCAGCGGCCCCGACTGTGATCAATTATCTGAGCAGGGCGTGGTCAACTCTGCTTAGCGCTCTCGCCCTGGCAGATTAGTACTCAACGGAACATTCGCACATCGAATTGAAACGTCCGAAGCCCTTGAAACTTGATTTTAGGAAAATCTCGGTGAGCCGGGTTTAGCAGAACATTCCATTCATCGCGAATAGCAGCCGATGGGACCAGAAAGGCGACCGTTTCTGCCCCATGAATCCACTCATCTCCGAACCGACGCAGCGTTTCGTCTATCGTTGCGTACCAATGCGCAGGAAGTCTTTTCGGGTCAAGTCGTCTAATCTCAAGCTCGTCAGGAATCTCGCCTTCGATTGAGACTAGGTCGGTTGGCTGGAGATTTGGCTCCAAGTTTACAAACGTCTCAACTGCCGCGAGTGCTAAAGAAGTGGAGGCGTAGACGACGCGCATTCCGCGGCGGTTCCAGCGACCGCCTACGAGACTGGCGCCCTCGCCGGTGGCGGCTTCAGACGCGTGGCGCCGACGGCATATGCGCCAGAAGCGCATTAGCTGTAGACGCCATAGGCAATTCGGCCGAGGATGTCCTCGACTTCGCGAGCGCCGACATCGGTATCGAGTTGATCGAGCGGCCGCTCGCCGCCCAAGGCGCGATTCGGCGTTCGGAGCCATTCCACGGCCTTTTCCTCATCGCCGATCATTTCAACGGCGCTAGCATAAACACGGGCCAGGCGAACCGTGCGGTCCGACTCTGGAGCCGTCAGTCTTGACCCTTGACTCAAGCGCCGCGTTAGTGTGCGCTGGGGAATTCCGAGCTTCTGGGACAACACCATATTTCCCACGTCGAGTCGCTCTGCGAGTACCTTGACAGAACTTGCGGGCAGGCCCTTGCGAACCAGTTCAGCTAAGTCGTCCGGTTTCTTGACCACTTTGCCGAGTACCCTGCGTCCACCCAGAACCTCGGCAATTGCGGATGCTGCGCTAGTCATCTCTTTGGCCTTTTGGCTACCTATATTACGCCATTTGGCGAACAGGTGCAACCGCAGAGCGCTCGCCCGCCCAAGCAACCAGGGGGTCTGCTTGTAACTCTCTGATTCTGAACGGAAATGAACTTCGTCAGCGGCTCTGCCATGCAGGGAATTCGGCAGCGCGTCCAGTTCTGACAGCTAGAGGGAGCAGGTGTGTGCGGTTCCTCTCCTCTGGGAAGGAGGACCCAATGTCCCAACAAAGCCTTCTCCCAGGGGTATCTTACTCGCGGGAAAGAAATAAGAAGAATGATCTGTATCTGCGATTAACCGACATTTGACTTGAACGGCACTTCACATAGGCCTTGTAAGACACAATCGGCAGATGTGTAGTATAGCCGAGTGCCTTGTTGGTCAAATTTTGACAGTCTGTTCGCGTGTGGATCTTTTAAGGTTTACAGCGAGAACCACACGCGTTGTCTTGGACCCCGGGAGTGATCGGCAATAGGTAACTCGCGGTCCCTAGGTTGGGTTGTCGCACCTGACGTAAAATCTGCCATTGCGCGCCGCAAGGGTCACAGCGATTCCCGCAGATTGCGCGCCAGTTCCCGCACTGCCGATTCGTTCCGTCGATACCACATCCATTGCCCCTCTTTCTTAGCCTCAACGAGGCCGGCCCGTTTCAAGACTGACATGTGGTGGGAAATGGTAGGTTGCGTCAGGCGGACGCGTTCCTCGATGTCGCAGGCACACAGCCCGACACCCTTGCCAATGGAACACGCGCCCTTTTGTTTGAGGGCGCTCAAGATACGCCGGCGCGTTGGGTCGGCAATAGCGCGAAGCATTCGATCGAAGTTCTGTATGCCAGGCATAGCGGAAAGGGAGTATCCGATAAAGATTGATCGGTGTCAATGAGCTGCTGGCTCTAGCTATACTTCCGACAAAATCTTAAGTCCTGAAACTTGCCGACCTATTTTTTCAAAATGGGATTGTACCCATCGTTGATCAACTTTGCCCGCATGATCTCCGCCTCTTTGATATCGTTGTAAGGCCCAACCTGTACGTGAAATAACCTGTCGGCAGAAGACCCGCTCGCGGTGAAAGCGGGGTATTGTTTCCTTCTTAAAGCTTCGACGAGCGCCTCGGCATCTTCCTGCTTACTGACGGCCGCGACCTGGACGTAATAGGAGTTGGCACTGGGCAGGGTAGTTGTATCGGGAGCGGCGGCGGTCGATTGCGCCGAGGATGTATCTCCGGCTCCATTGGACGCAGCCGCGGATCCCTGGGCGGGACTTAATTGAGGATAAGAATCATTTTGCTCGACGGTCTTGTAGAACGTAAGATCCGCCGCCTTGGCGCCGCTCGCTGCGCCGGATTTGCTCGTTTGTTTTGCTGTGTCAGCTGCTGCAGGCGTGCTCTCGGCCGATGCTGGACTGGCTGCGCTCCGCCCCAAGTTGTACCCCAAGGCAAAGAAAACGGCACACAGCGCTACCAGACCAAAGAAAAGCAGTAGCAGTTTCCCTATGCCTAGCGTGATTTCCGTCTCCTCAGCAGCGTTCATCAGTCAACTCCACTTATCATAAAGCTATCCTTTGGCCTGAGCCGCTGAGGGCTGGCCGTTTCTTGCTATTAGCTTTTCGAATGTAGAGAAAATGTCCACTGGGACTGGGAACACTACCGTCGTGTTTTTCTCCACCCCAATTTCCGTTAGCGTCTGCAGATAACGCAGTTGCACGCTGACAGGTTCGGCAGAAAGCAGGTGGGCAGCGTCCACGAGGCGCTGCGCGGCCGAGAACTCGCCTTCGGCGTGGATGATCTTCGACCGCTTCTCACGTTCGGCCTCCGCCTGTTTGGCCATTGCGCGTAACATCGTCTCCGGCAGATCAACCTGTTTAACTTCGACATTGACGACCTTCACGCCCCAAGGCGCGGTGTGGGTGTCGAGAATACTTTGCAGGCGCAGGTTGATCTTGTCCCGATGAGCCAGCAGTTCGTCCAGTTCCTGCTCACCCAAAACTGAACGTAGAGTCGTTTGGGCGAATTGCGAGGTCTGGTAGACATAATTTGAAACCTCGACCACTGCCATGCGCGGGTCAATGACACGGAGGAAGATCACAGCGTTGACTTTCAAGGTGACGTTGTCACGGGTGATGATGTCCTGAGGCGGAACTTCCAGTGCCTCTTGTCGTAGCGATACGCGGACCATGCGGTCGACCGGCGCGAAGACCAGAATAATGCCCGGCCCTTTCGCCCGCGGATACAGGCGGCCGAAGCGGAAGATCACGCCTCGCTCGTATTCAGCCAGAATCTTGATCGAACTGAGAACGTATAAACCGACGATAATGACGGCGATACCCCAAAAGGGAATCGGCATGGATGCCTCCGCAAACTATAAAAGGAGCTTCTGAGGCGGATTGTATCTCAGGTGACGGGCCGGAGGTGGTATTTCAGGAGGCAAGAGTTGCCTATCGAGCTACTGGCCTGAAGGTGCAGGCGGCTAGCCTGCACCTGGCTACATAATGTGGGCGAGCGCGTGAGCGGCGAGGTACCTGGTTTTTCTCTAGGGGAACAGCACCGGCAAGCTGTTGTCATGAAACCGGAGCCGAGATTGCCGGATGCTCGGTCGCTGTGACCGGCTCGACCTGCAATTGCAGGCCATCCACCTTACGTATGACCACCGACTCACCAGCCGCCACATCGATTCGGGAGACCGCGTCCCAGATTTCGCCATGCACGAAGACTTTTCCCTTGGGAGCGAGGGCTGTGCGCGCCGTACCGACCTCTCCGATCATACCCTGAGGGCCGGTTACGACTTTGTTTTTTCGCGCCTTCAAAGCCACCCCCATCAGAAAAATCGTGATCAGTCCAACCGGAATGCTGACCGCCAATGCCGTGAGCAGACGTACACGCATCTCAGGAATGGGAGCATCCACCAGCATCAGTGCTCCCAGCGTGAGCACGACGATTCCGCCGATTCCCAGAATGCCATGGGTCGCAAACTTCGCTTCGAGAGCAAACAGGATAAACGAGGCAAGAATCATCAGCAGGGCAGCATGGCTGACGGGAAGCAGGTCCAGCGCGAAGGCCGCCAGAAGAATGAACACAACGCCTACTGTCCCAGGCAGAACTGCGCCGGGATGATTGAACTCAGCGTAAAGGGCCAGCGCCCCGATCGCCAACAGGATAAAGGCGACATTTGGATTCATGATGTAGGCCAGAATCCGTTCCTTAACAGTCAAGTCGTACTCGCGAATCGACTGCCCTGCCAGTTCGAGCTTAACTGCTGTCCCGCTGAATCGTTTGACGGTTTTACCTTGCAGCTGCTTGAAAAGATCTTGCTCGTCTCTGGCGACCGAATCGATGAGGTTGTTCTTAAGTGCCTCCGCATCGGTGAACGACTTGGATTCGCGAACGGCACTCTCGGCGGCCTCAACATTGCGTCCGCGTTTGGCCACATAAGACCGCATGAAAGCGGCGGAGTCGTTTTCGATCTTCGCCTTCATGACATCGTCCATCTTGCCGCCGGTGAGGGTTACCGGATGTGCGGCACCGGTGTTGGTGCCAGGCGCCATGGCAGCCACGTCGGCCGACTCAAGGATGAAAAATCCAGCCGATGCCGCCCGGCTGCCGGTGGGGGTGACATAGATGATGACCGGTACCTGCGAGTTCAGGATTTTGGTCACGATATCTCGCGTGGAATCCAGCAGCCCGCCAGGCGTATTCAATTCGATCAGAACAGCCTTATCGCCATGCCGCTGAGCTTCGGCGAGGGCGCGACCGATGTATTCGTCGGTGATCGGCTGAATGGTGTCATTGACGGAAATTTTTAGGATGTCCGCAAAAGCGACGCCACATCCTAGCAAGATCAACCATAACAGAGACAATAGTCGGGAAATTCTCATTGGTTTGGCAGCGGTTGCGCTTTCTGCGCCAGCTTGGCTCGAATGGCCCGCTTGAGAGCTCGAGCCGAACCATTGGCCGGTTCCAGTTGAAGGGCGCGATCCACGCTTTGGGCAGCCTCCTCAGCCTTATTTTCGCTCAAATTGATTCTTGCGAGCACCAGGAGCGGGTCGACCGCAGTGCGGATCCGGAGCGCGATCTCCGCCTCCGAGCGGGCGGCCGCCAGATCCTGCTTTCCCTCTAAAGCCTGAGCAAGTCCGGCGTGAGCTTCAGCGTTGCCGCCGTCCAGGGCTATAGCCTCCCGAAATTCCCGTTCGGCTTCGATAAGGAAGCCTTTCCCAAGAAGCTCGTGAGCTCGCGTCGCGTGAAAGCGGGCATGGGCATGCGGGTCCTTGGACAAGCTTTGTTCACCGGCCGCTTCCATCTGTAACACGATCTGACGGAACGAGCTCTCGTCGTAGTTACGCTTGAGTCGTTCTAGGGGAACATGAATACTGCTCTTCGAAGTACTCGGCTCGCCTTTGAGGTTGGCCTCAGGCATGATGGCATCGAGGAAGGCTTTGGCCTCCGTGTCGTTGGGCCTGAGGTTAACTGCTTCGCGTAGTTGGCGCGCCGCATCGGTCAAATTGCCGGCGCGATAGTAAGCCAAACCAAGATTAAAACGGTAGTCGCCGTCGGCAGAATCAGCCTGAACTGCCCTTTGAAAGAAGGTCAGAGCATGAGGATCACCCTGCCGCGCGGTCAAGACCCCCACGTTGTTGTACACCTCGGTCAGCGGAAGCTGAGAGGCAACAAATTCGAAAGCCGCCCGTGCCCGTGGCAAATCACCGCGAAAATACGCAGCCAGTCCCAGAAGGAAGCTGGCCTGCCTTGCCAGCGGGTCGGTTCGCGGGATCCTTTCCAGCGCCAAAATCGCCTGATCATACTGGTGCTCGGAATAATAGGTTCGCCCAAGTTCCAATAGCGCCTTACCGTATTGGGGAGTTAGACGCGCCGCTTCCTGGAACCTTCGCACCTTATCTTGCGGGCGGGTTGCGATCACACCGCGAATGTAGTTCTCAAAGGCGTCCAGCCGAATCGGATCGGCATGCAGGCGAAAAGTGTCGCGCGCAATCGGAAAATCAGGACGCAGAACACGCAACAGATCCCAGGCGATAAGTGCCTGAATATCAATCAGGTGGACCAGCGGGCCCGATTCGAAGGATTCCGGCGAGAGCCTTTGCCGGCTCATGTCCAGCAGTTGTGCAGTTGCCGTGAACGTGCGCCCATCAAAGGTGTAGCGGCCGAGCACCACGTAATCCACCCCCATCTGCTCGGCGATGCGGTAAAGGGTCGCGCGCGACGGATGCAACTCCGCCGGAATTCCCATCTGGTCATAAGCGCGCAGTCGGTCGTCGCGGCTAAGAATGTACAACGACGGGGAAGAGAGCCGCTCCTCCAGAATCTCTGGGAAAGCTTCGCTGATCCATTCCAGACCAGGTGCACTCGACCCATTCTCAAAAGGAATCACGACCGCGGTGCTGCCGCCTACGAATGGCTTTTGGGCCCACGAGACTGCTGGCAGGCTTAGCCCAGCAGCAATGACCAACAGACTGCGGCGTAAGAAACTCAAGGCAATACGATTATAGCCATTCCGGAACTCTGAAATTGAATTCATGGCGAGATTGATTGCTCAGATGATCGCGTGGTTTTTCTATAACTCTGCTCAGAGTCTCTCGGTCGCTACCCTCGATCGTCAGATTCAATCTCTAAATGGATCGCTCGCTCGATTCTTGTTATCTTGAAGCGTTTCTGCCCTCATGGAGCTGCCCGAACCAGAACGCGGCACCAGCACCATCTCGTTGCGGTCGTTTGCCCGCCTGATATCTGCGAATGCGAACTTTCGCCGCCTGTGGATGGCACAGATCGTTAGCGAAATCGGCGACTGGTTCTATTCCCTCGCTATCTATAGTCTGCTGCTCGAGTTCACCGGCCGGGCCAGTTCAGTGGCTTTGGCACTCATATTTCAGGTTCTGCCTAATGCCCTGATCGGACCAATCGCCGGGGTGGTGAATGACCGGCTTCGGCGTAAAAGTGTGATGATCGCCAGCGACCTGGCCCGCGCAGTCATTGTGGCCGCGATGCTACTGGTGCGATCGCGCTCTACGGTCTGGCTGGTTTATCCCCTGCTTATCCTGGAGAGCGTCATGTGGGCCTTCTTCGAGCCTGCCCGCACGGCGGTGATCCCGAACATTACCAGCCAACAGGACCTACTTCTGGCAAACACGATTTCCACCACCACCTGGTCCGTCAACCTGGTGGCTGGCGCGACGATCGGTGGCATCGCGCTGGCGCTGTTGGGATACCGCGCCGCCTTTCTGTTGAACGCGGTGTCTTTCCTGGCCTCAGCCTGGCTCATTGGCCGAATGCAATTCCACGAACCCCATGCTGAAATTCACACAGAACTGCGGGCTCGGGACCTGGTTCATTATGCGCCGATGGTCGAGGGTTTCCGCTATGTCAAAGGCGACCTGCGATTGCTGGCGACGATTCTGGCAAAGGCCGGATTAGCGAATATGGGTGTGAGCTGGGTCTTGTTCACGGTCATGGGCCAGCATATTTTTCCATTGCATTGGCCGGGATTGGCACCGGACCGGGCCGCTGTGTTGGGCATGAGCCTCCTGATTGGGGCGCGGGGGATGGGTGCGCTAGTAGGACCCTTAGTGTCAGCCCGCTGGGCTGCTCATCGTCAGAATCGCCTGCGGCTCGGAATTCTGTTTGGGTTTCTCGCCGTGGGTGTCGGTTACGGGATTTTGTCCGGAGCCGGTTCGCTTGCCACTGCATGCTTCTGGGTGCTGCTTGCCCACTGCGGAGGTTCGACAGTTTGGGTATTCGGCACTACCCTACTGCAAATGAATGTCGAGGATCGTTTCCGTGGACGCGTTTTTTCGGCTGAGCTGGGACTCTCGATGATCACCTTAGCGCTCGGCGCGTACCTCACGGGAGCGCTTCTCGATGGTGGAGTCCCGCCCCGAGCCGTTGCTCTAGGGACTGGGCTGGTCATGCTGTTTCCGGCAACGGCATGGGCCTTGGCATTGAGGCTGTGGGCTCCGGAACCTCGAGCGGCGTCGTTCGACGTCGGTGATTAGTCACATTGGGCAACCAACGCCTCGCGCCTGCGGCTGCGAGAAGGGTCTTGACCGAGCCAAGCCCGGTCAATCCTTCCGCTCTTCCATGGCGGTCAGTTCGGGTGCAGCTGATCGATTTTGGCTGCCATAATGAAATCGCTTTCCGTGAGTCCGTCGATTTTGTGTGTCCAAAGTGTTATTTCCGACCTTCCCCATCCCAGCAGAATGTCGGGATGATGCCCTTGCTGCTCCGCCAGTTCTCCTACTCGGTTCACGAACTGTAGCGCCGCTCGAAAGTCGGGAAACTTGAACTCACGAGTCAGATGGTGTTCGTTGATCACCTGCCATTTGGGCACCTGTTGGTGCAGGTTCGCGAGTTCCTGTCCTTTGATTGGGGGTACGCCACCACGGCAGGGAACGCATGTCTTGCTGGCCAAGTCAGGCATTTTCAACCTCCAGGCTCGCGCCAAGCCTAGTTTACCCGGCAGCCCAGATGTGGGTAAATGCGTCCCAACGCATGCGCTCTTTGGATCCGCGTTTATAATCTTGAGCTTTACTAAGACGGTCATTGCTGAAGAGAGGCACGGTTGGCTTACGACGATCTGCGGTCGTGGATTTCGGCCTTGGAGCGCGCAGGAGAGCTAAAACGCATTGGAACCGAAGTAAACCCGATTTTGGAAATAACAGAGATCACGGATCGGGTAGCCAAGGCGAAAATCCCCCCTCTGCCCCTCCAAAATCGGGTTAGGCAAGAATCGGGCACCTATGTGCCCGGTCCGGCTTTACTCTTTCAAAACGTTAAGGGGTACACGGGGGCGCAGCTGCTGATCAACCAGTTCGGTTCAGCGCGACGCATGCGGATGGCCCTCGGGGTGGATTCGCTCGACGAAGTGGCGGAACGCATTCGCGGCCTTATCGATGTGAAATCTCCGCAGGGATTTCTCGACAAAGTGAAGATGCTGCCCATGCTTCGAGAGATGGGTAGCTTCTTCCCCAAGACCGTCGCCTCGGGCCCGTGCAAGGAGGTTATCAAAACAGATAACTTTTCGCTGCTCGACTTTCCGGTGCTGCAGTGCTGGCCAAAAGATGCCGGGCGGTTCATCACCCTTCCCTGCGTGGTTACCCGCGATCCTAATACCGGTAAGCGGAACCTTGGCATGTACCGCATGCAGGTTTATGACGAGAAAACCGCAGGCATGCACTGGCAGCGGCAGAAGATCGGAGCCGAACACTATAGAGAGTCGCTTCGGGCAGCGGCTGCTTCCGGCGAGACTGGCAGGTCGGCCGCGGTGGAGATCATGGCACGCACCTCGGGAGGTTCGCAATTGCCCGCAGGCGGTTTGCCGGGTGGCAGGATGGATGTGGCGGTCGCCATCGGCACGGATCCTGTCATCACTTTTTCGGCCATTGTGCCCGCGCCGCCCGACGTTGAGGAATACCTGATTGCGAGTTTTCTGCGGCAGAAGCCGGCGGAATTGGTCAAATGCGAGACGGTGGATTTGGAAGTCCCGGCGACCTCGGAGATCGTTCTAGAAGGCTACGTGAACCTGGATGAGCTTCGCACCGAAGGTCCTTTTGGGGACCACACCGGCTTCTATTCCCTGGAAGACCAATACCCTGTGTTTCACGTCACCTGTGTTACTCATCGCAGGAATCCGATTTACGCGACTACGGTCGTAGGCAAGCCTCCAATGGAAGATGGATGGATGGGCAAAGCGGTAGAACGCATTTTTCTGCCGCTGATGAAGCTGACCATCCCGGAGCTAGTAGATATCAATCTTCCGCTGGAGGGCCTGTTCCACAACTTGATGATCGTATCCATTAAGAAGTCCTACCCAGGTCAGGCACGGAAAGTGATGAATGCTATATGGTCGCTCGGTCAAGCGATGTTCACCAAGTGCATCCTCGTCGTGGACCAGGATGTAAACGTGCAGGACCTCGGCGAGGTCACCTTGAAGGTGCTCAACCATATCGACCCGGAGAGGGATATCCAGTTCACTCTGGGGCCGCTTGATTCGCTGGATCACGCATCGCGATTGCCCGATTTCGGGTCGAAGATGGGAATCGACGCAACCCGCAAATGGACGAGCGAAGGGTTTTCCCGCCCATGGCCCGATGAAATCATCATGGACAAGAAAACGCGGGAGCTGGTCGACAGAAAATGGAGGTCCCTGGCGAAGGAAATCGGCATCGAATGACTGTTTGTAGCAGCAATGTCGCTTTGTCATGGCATGGTGAGAAAGCGAAAACCTGGGTTTCTCTTGGGCTAAAGCCGGAAGTTCGACTGCTAGCATGCCGCGAAACAGACAGCCCCGTCAGGAGCGACGGAGCCTATGACCGAAGCCACCGTACAATGGACCGACAACGACCGCTTCGTCGGCGTCTCCAGCAGCCGCCACTCACTGGTCCTCGATACTGCCCAGGAGAAGACCGCCAATAGTCCCATGGAACTGGTTCTCATCGGTCTCTGTGGTTGCACGGCTACCGATGTCGTCAGCATTCTTCGTAAAAAGCGCGAGCGCTTCACCACTTTGGAGGTATATGCCCGCGCGGAACGCGCGCCGGAACCGCCAACGGTTTATACTCAAATCCACCTGACCTACCGTGTCGGCGGAAAAGTGAGTCGTAAAGCGATGGAAGATGCCGTCCGGCTATCGGAAGAAAAATACTGCTCCGTGGCAGCGATGCTGACGAAGACTGCTAAAATTACCTACTCCATCGAATACATAGAAAATCCTGCGGCGGCCAGCCGCTCGGGAGCGTCTGAAGCACGATGAAGAAAAAGGTCATCATCTTCACACAACCTGGTTGACCGCCCTGCGAGTGGTTAACCGCCTACCTCTCGGGAAGAGGAATCCACTACGAAGAATGCGACATCAAGGCTCATCCTATGGCAGTTCGGGACTTGGTTTATACATATGGCAGCCGCATAACCCCCACCATGGTGATCGACGGGCAAGTCATCACTGGATTCAATCCAGAGCGGCTGGACCAAATTTTTGCCGAATAAGGCCCATCCTCTTCGCGGCTATCTTTACATCGCTGGCGCAACCTTCCTGTGGGGAGTCTCTGCCTCGATGGGCCGCGCCATGTTCACCGGACACCCCATGCCGGGCGGCGAGGTCCTCCACCCGATCGATCCGCTGGTGCTGGCGCAGGCACGCACCACGATTTCGCTATTGGTCCTTTTTCCGGTGCTCATGCTGACTCGAGGCCGAACCATAGCCCTACCCAAACTTGATTTGTATCGGGCAGTGATTTTGGGAATCCTGGGTGTCGCCGCCTCCAATTACCTCTATTATCTGGCGATTCAAAAAACCAACGTCGCCATCGCAATCGTCATCCAGTACACCGCTCCCGCCTGGGTGCTCCTGTATTTGGCGGCGCGAGGGCGTCAAAGAGCTACACTTCCGCGCGTCGCGGCAGTCGCGCTCGCGATTGTGGGCTGCGGCCTGGTAATCGGATTGATTGGCGGCGGGCAATTTCAGGTGAATATGGTTGGCTTGATCGCTGCCATCCTGGCGTCGCTAGCATTCGCTTTTTACAACCTTGGTGGACATGACCTTCTGGCGCGCCACGACCGCTGGAAGGTTCTGCTCTACACCCTGGCCAGTGCAGCCGTATTCTGGATCACCATCAACCCACCGTGGAAAATCGCGGCGGCCCACTACAGCGGCGCACAATGGTTGTTCCTGTTCGTGTTTGCCATGACCTCGGTGCTGCTGCCGTTCCCGCTGTACTTTGCCGGGTTGCAATATCTCGGAGCCACCAGCGCGATTGTGACCAGCTGCCTGGAGCCGGTGTTCTCGATTATTCTGGCGGCGATTGTATTAGGAGAAAGGGTCCGCCCACTACAGACGATTGGCATCTTGACGGTTCTGGCAGCGACTGTGCTGGTTCAATTGCCAGAACGGGGAGCGCGCGAGGAAGTCGCGATTGTGGAACCGATTGAGTAGGCGGACATCGGGCTGCGATTTTTTCTGAATCACTACCAAGGCTTCGTGCATATCGCTTTACTCTACTGACGCCATGAGAATTAACCAATCTTTTTTGGAATCGGCTGTGGTGCCGTCGAGTTATTCCAGCTGCTTCCCTTTGGTCTCTGGCAGTTGTGTCGCGACCAGCGTGGCTAAAAAGAACGATGCTGCGCATAGGTAGAATGCCCAGCTCAATCCCTTCGCCTGGCCCACTCGACCGATCACGAACGGCGCAACCGAGCTCATCGTGCGCGCTCCGTTATAAGTGAATCCGAGGGCACGTGCGCGCACACGCGTGGGAAAGATTTCGCTGCCCACGATGCCCGATCCGGAAAAGAATCCCGTTCCGAAAAAGGCGACGCTTGCGCCTAACAAGAGTAGGGCCACGGGGCTCCGGGCCAAAGCGTATAGCGGCACCAGCAGAGCGGCAACCAGGGTGTACAAAATGAACGATTTCCTGCGACCTAGGCGATCTGCGACCCAGCCGAAGCTGGCGTAGCCGGGAAACATCCCAACCAAATTCAGTACCACGAGGAGCGTTGTTGTCCCCATCACGCCGAAGCCGCGCCCACCCTGCTCGATGGGGAGCGAGAGATATGGCGGAATCCAGGTAAACAGTCCCCACCAGGCAAACATCCCAAAGAAATTTAACAGCAGAAGAGTGATCGCAGGCTGGAGCAGCGGAGGGGTGAAGATGCGAGCCAAGCGATCGTGTTCATGTTGGCGCTTGGCCGCGGCTACGCCGTGAGATTCTTCCGCCAGCCGGCGGTGCTGAATCCACATCTCCGATTCCGGCACGCCCCTCTGTATCCCGAAGACAACTATCGCGGGCAGGATGCCGACAAAGAACACCATGCGCCAATCCGCATAATGCAGAACCACTCCGGCCACCAGGGCGGCGAGTGCATATCCGATCGCCCACGAGCTTTGCACGATGGCGATGGCTTTGGCACGCAATTCGGTCGGCCATGTTTCCGCAACCAGGGTGGCGCCGGTGTTCCACTCGCCGCCCATGCCCAACCCGAGAATAAAACGGAAGACGGCCAGCATCAGCACCGACCTGGAAAGGCCCGAAGCAAACGAGCACACCGAGTACGTGAGAATGCTGAGCATCAGGGCGCGTTTTCGCCCGATGCGATCAGCAATGAATCCAAAGGCCACTCCGCCAATGCCCGAAGCGAGAAGGGTCAGGGTATTGAGTAATCCGCCCATTGCCTTG
>Ga0126372_10000289_pt1 | contig 16476 bp, 17 predicted proteins | sample PanSoiMetaPlot_6_FD_92762 | JGI IMG/M metagenome (GOLD analysis project Ga0126372, IMG submission 92762) | Tropical forest soil microbial communities from Panama - MetaG Plot_6 | ecosystem: Environmental > Terrestrial > Soil > Tropical forest > Bulk soil | place: Panama | collected 2016-02-17
CAGCAGGAGCGGTTGCAGTCGTCACTGACTCCCCCCGTGAAAGACCCAGGGAAGGCGTCGCTTGGGCGCAGGTGCCCCATGGCCGCCGCTCGCTTGGGAAACTCAGTGCAAATTTCTATAAACGTCCCGCCGAGCGACTGGCCATCACCGGGGTGACTGGCACCAACGGCAAGAGCACGACGACGTTCCTCATCGAATCGATCCTGGCGGGAGCCCGACGGAAGAGCGTGCTGGTCGGTACGATCGAGTATCACGTAGCAGGCAAGTGTCTGCCTGCGCCACACACGACTCCGGAATCTTTGGAACTGAACCGCATGCTGGCCGACGGCCTGAGCAACGGTGCTATCGAGGCCGTGATGGAGGTCTCTTCCCACGCATTAGCGCAACAGCGGGTTTTTGCTGTTCCGTTCGACGTAGCGGTCTTCACCAACCTGACGCGGGACCATCTCGACTACCACCACACCATGGAGGAGTATTTCTCGGCGAAGCAGATTTTGTTCGCAGGATGTGGCACAGAGCCCCCGCGGGCAGCTGTTATCAATATCGATGACGAATACGGACGCAAGCAGGTTTCCATCAGCAAGAAGCGGGGGTCAACGGTATTTACCTATGGTCTCAGCAGCGGTGATTTTCATGCAGAGGCGGTCGATATCAGCTCACGCGGAACGCGATTCGACTTGATTACTCCCACTGGAACTCTGGCGATTTTTTCGCCCCTGATCGGCAAAGTGAACGTCTACAACATTCTGGCGGCGGCCGGAGCAGGATTCGCGCGTGATTGCCAGCGGGACGCCATCGTTCAGGGAATTGCATCCCTTGAGCGGGTGCCGGGGCGCTTCGAGCGGGTCGACTGCGGTCAGCCGTTCACAGTAGTAGTTGATTACGCACACACCGACGATGCCTTGCGGAACCTGACCACGCTGGCACGGGAGTTCGTCGCTCAGGCAGGCCTGATGGGACGGGTGATCACTCTCTTTGGCTGTGGTGGTGACCGCGATCGCGCCAAGCGTCCGTTGATGGGAGAAGCCGCCGGCAGGGGCAGCGATTTCGTAATCTTGACCTCGGACAATCCCCGCAGTGAAGATCCTCTAGCGATCATGAACGACGCCAAGGTTGGCCTGCAGCGTTCGGGTCGGAAATACATCATGGAGCCGGATCGTCATGTCGCAATCGCGCGGGCTATTCGCGAAGCGCGTCCCGGGGACATTGTGTTATTGGCGGGTAAGGGTCATGAGAAAGTGCAGGTTTCCCGCGAAGGATCCCTGCCCTTTGATGACGTAAATGTTGCCCGCGAGGTTTTGGCCGAAGCGGGCTATGAGTGCCAGCCTGAAAGAGCCAGCGCCGCCAGGAAAGCATGAAGCTTCCCCTCTCGAAAATCGAAGAATTTCTGGGCGCCGCAGGTGAGTGCGAACTGAAAGAGGTCGCGCAGGGATACTCGATCGACTCTCGCACCATTCAACCGGGGGAACTCTTCTTCGCAGTGAAGGGGGAACGTTTCGACGGACACGATTTCGTTCAACAGGCCCTCGAGCGTGGAGCGGTTTCAGCAGTAGTCCGCACAGATCAACTGGCCCGCTTTTCAGTAAAAACTTGCCTGTTCGCTGTCGACGACACTCTCACAGCGCTGCAAGCGCTGGCCACCGCGGTGCGGCGCTTGTGGGGAAAGCCGGTGGTTGGCGTAACAGGCTCTGCCGGCAAGACGACTACCAAGGAAGCGATCGCGCACGTGCTGGCCACCCGCTATCGCGTGCTGAAGTCGGAAGGCAACTTTAACAACCATTTCGGGTTGCCGCTGATGATGCTAAAGCTGCAGCCCGAGCATGACGTGGCTGTGATCGAGATGGGAATGTCGCACGCCGGAGAGATTTCGGCGCTTGCGAAGATTGCTCAACCGGAAATCGGTGTGGTGACTGTCGTCGCACCGGTTCACCTGGAATACTTTGACTCCCTGGCCGGTATTGCCCGTGCCAAGTACGAACTCATTGAGTCGCTGCCTCACAATGGCACCGCCATTCTCAATGCGGATGACGAGTACGTTTCGCAGTTTGGGCGCGATTTCAAAGGCCAAGTCGTTCTTTATGGAATGCACAAGCCGGCTGATGTGCGCGCAGAAAACATCGAGTCACTCGGTACGCAGGGTTCGGCCTTCGATGTGGTGGTCCGGGACTTGCGCCAGCGCGCCACATTGCCGCTTGTAGGCTCCCATAACATTTCGAATGCCTTGGCAGCCGTTACAGTGGGACTCGACCGAGGTCTTCACCTTCCCGAGATTCTGGCCGCACTCGGCTCGCTTATGCCCGCCGATAAGCGTGGGCAGGTCGTCCAGTTGGGTAACATCAAGATCATCGACGATTGCTACAATTCCAATCCAAAAGCTCTCGAAGCAATGGTCGATGCGCTCGCGGTTATGCCGGCGAGGCGGAGAATCGTCGTCGCCGGGGAGATGCTGGAATTGGGGCCTACGGGTGAACAGATGCACCGTTGCTCCGGCCGACACATTGCCGACAAGAAAATTGACGTGCTGATTGGAGTTCGCGGCCTGGCTCGGCCGATGGTGGAAGCGGCGACAGCCTCCGGCATGCACGCGGAATTTGTGGCAACACCGGAAGACGCCGGGGAGTGGTTGGCTCGCGAGACACGCGATGGTGACGTGGTGTTGTTGAAGGCCTCGCGGGGCGTGAAACTGGAGAAGGCGCTGGAGAAATGGAAGCTGGCTGTTGGCTCTTAGCCTTGAGCTCTTAGCGAAGTGCTCTGAGTTGGGATTGCAGAGAGCTTCGCGGAGGTAGGCGATGTGCCAACGACCAATAGCCAACGACCAACGACGGTCCTGGAGGCTCTTTGCTTTATTGGCTGCTGTTCGTCAAGCTGTTCCATTACTTCCCGCCGTTTCGCATTTTTCGATATCTCACGTTCCGAACCGCATTTGCCAGTCTGACTGCCCTGTTCACTGGCCTGATTGTGGGGCCGCTGGTTATCAATCGTCTCCGCGAGTTTCAAATTGGCCAATTCATCCGTGAAGAGGGCCCTAAGGCGCATCAGAAGAAAGCCGGCACGCCCACCATGGGGGGCTTGCTGATCGCCATTGCGATCGTGGTGCCGACACTGTTGTGGGCCGACTTGACGAATCCGTTCGTCTGGATCGCGGTCATTTCAACCTGCGCCTTCGCGGCAATCGGTTTCGCCGACGATTACATCAAGGTTGTTCACCGCCGGAATCTCGGCCTGACCGCGCGTGCCAAGTTAGGATTGCAGATTCTTACCAGTCTAGCGATTGCCCTGACGCTGACCTTCATGCAGGGTAAGGGGATGTACTCTACCAAACTGGTCGTGCCGTTTTTCAAGCAATTCCGGCCGGATCTTGTTGTGGAAAGCTGGAGCCATACACCTCATTTGTGGTGGCTGTCCTTCATTCCTTTCGTGATTTTTGTTTGCGTGGTCATCGTGGGCTCAAGTAACGCCGTGAACCTAACGGATGGTCTTGATGGGCTGGCGATTGGCTGCACCGTAATTGCCGCCGGAGCATTGACGGTGCTCACCTATGTCAGCGGCCATGCTGCTTTCGCATCATACCTGGGCCTGGAACGCATGCCCCAGGTGGGCGAACTCACGATCTTCTGCGGTGCGATGGTTGGATCCGCCATCGGCTTCCTCTGGTACAACGCGCATCCTGCCGAAGTTTTCATGGGTGACGTTGGTTCGCTCGCTTTAGGCGGCGCCATCGGCACGATCGCTGTGATGATCAAGCAGGAGCTTTTACTGCCCTTCGTCGGGGGAGTTTTCGTAATCGAAGCCCTGTCGGTGATCTTGCAAGTGGTGTCGTTCAAGCTGCGAAAGAAGAGAATCTTCAAGATGGCCCCTATCCACCATCATTTCGAACTTCTGGGCTGGTCAGAGTCGAAGGTGATTGTGCGCTTTTGGATTGCGTCGCTGGTGTTTGCTTTGTTCGCTCTCACGACTTTGAAGCTTCGGTAGGAAGGGTTGTTCACCACAGAGACACAGATAAAGGCAAGGGAAGGCGGGAGAAATTTTGTCGGTATTCGGGTCGCATGAATCGCCCGAGTGCGCACCTCCGCGGCTGAAAGCCGCGCCTTATGCTGCCGGGCTGAAGCCACCCCTTTCGAAGCAGGTCAGCGACTGTTGAATTTCAGCATGGTGGGGCAGCCAGGGTCTTCGCTGTGTGGCTGTGAAGCTGTGGTAAAAACTTAATTTCATGGACGTCAAAGACAAACGCGTGCTGGTCGTAGGGCTGGGCAAATCGGGAGTGGCGTCTGCGCTTTTCCTGAAGGCTCACGGCGCACGCGTGACGGTGTCGGATACAAAGTCGCCTGACCAACTCCGAGACGAAATTCCTCTGCTTCTCGACCATGGCATTGCGGTCGAGACCGGTGGGCACGGCGAACGCACGTTTCGCGGGCAGGATCTGATCGTGGTCAGCCCGGGTGTTCCGGTCGATGCGCCATCACTCGTTCAAGCCCGCGCCTCTGGCGAGCCTGTAATTGGCGAGGTGGAACTGGCGGCACAACACCTGCCGGGACCGATTGTGGCCATCACAGGATCGAATGGCAAAACCACGACCACATCCTTGGCTGGTGACATTATTACGGCTGGCGGTTTTCCGGCGGTTGTGGGCGGAAATATCGGCACACCGGCAATCTCGCTCGTGGACCATGCAGGGCGTGACACGGTCATCGTCCTTGAGATTTCGAGTTTCCAGCTGGAAACGATTCAGACTTTTCGTCCCAAGGTCGCGGTGATCCTGAATATCACTCCCGACCACCTCGATCGGCACCGCACATTTCAAACCTATGTCGATGCGAAAGCGCGCATCTTCGAAAACCAACTAGCGTCGGATTTCGCAGTCCTGAACGAAGATGACCCGACATGCCTGACGCTTGCGGGGCGCACCCGAGCACAGGTCTTCTGGTTCAGCCGCAAGAAGGAAGTGAAGCAGGGAGCGTACGTGGAGGATGGCCAAATCCTGTTTCGGGACGTCGCAGGGCAGCGAGAAATCATGCTGGTGAGCGAGATACGGCTCAAGGGTGCGCATAACGTGGAGAACGTTCTCGCGGGCATTTGTGCCGGAGTCTTGATGGGCGTGGAGGCCGACAAGATTCGCCAGGCAGTGCGCGACTTCAAAGCCGTCGAGCATCGGCTGGAATACGTGACAACGATCAAGGGAGTGGAGTACTACGACGATTCCAAAGCCACAAATGTCGATGCCACCATCAAGGCGCTCGAGTCTTTCCCGGCAAATATTCACCTGATCCTCGGTGGCAAGGACAAAGGCAGCGACTACACCGTGTTGAACGATCTGGTACGCGAAAGGGTGAAACGCGTCTACACGATCGGCGCGTCGGCGGAAAAGATCGAGTTGCACATCAAGGGCGCTGCCGAAATTGTCCATGCGGAGACCTTGGATAACGCGATCCGCCGCGCCCATGCCGTGGCACAACCCGGAGACGTCGTGCTGCTTGCGCCAGCTTGCGCCAGCTTTGACCAGTTCCAGAACTACAACCATAGGGGCCGAGTGTTCAAGGAAGTTGTGCACGCCTTGGCAGCAGCGAGTGGGTAGGAGTTTTGTAGCGCCGTCGTCTCGGGGGCTATCCGTTTGGACTCTCGCCCACCCGTGGCGAGGGCGAGATGCGCTCGGGACGACCGGCAGGATGCCGGCGCTACACAACCTGTCGTACATTTCAGTGCCGCAGTGCGAGTCGATGTAGCGGAACCAAGGCAGTTATCCCCCGACGAACATTTCGTTTCTCCAACCCTGTTGGCTCCCGCATCTCCGTGTTGAAATAAATCTTCATGGCCAAGCGGGTCAGTGTCGATCGATGGCTCTTTACCGTCACCATGCTGCTGGTCTTCACTGGACTGGTAATGGTATTCAGCGCCTCCGCTGTGATGGCAAAGGAACGGTTCGGCTCTCCTTACGCGTTCGTGCTGAAACAACTCATCTGGGCGGTGGCGGGCATTGTTGCGATGCTTATCACCATGAGAATTGACTACCGGCGCTACAAGCATCCCGCCGTAGTCTTCTCACTGCTGGCGGTGACGACGCTCTTGCTGCTTTCCGTTTTTTTGCTCGACCGGTCACATCACACTCATCGTTGGATTCGCTGGGGAGGCTTCTCGTTTGAGCCAAGTGAACTCGCAAAACCGGCGCTCATTCTGTTCATGGCGTTCTTCCTTGAGACACGCGCCAAATACATTGAGGACTGGAGGAATACCCTGCTGCCGGCAATCGGCCCGACAATGATTTTCGTAATACTGATCGTTGCTCAACCCGACCTGGGTACTGCGATCGCATGCGCTGGAATCACTGCGTCGATTCTGTTCGTGGCCGGGACTCAGCTGCGCTACTTCTTTTACGCGTTTGCTGGTTCGTTATTGCCACTGTATTTCCTGCTGTTTCACGTGAGTTTTCGTCGGGAGCGCATGTTCGCTTTTCTGAATCCGTACTCGGACCCGCGGGGCTCGGGTTTTCACATTATTCAGTCGTTGATCGCAGTAAGTACGGGTGGCCTGACCGGTCTTGGCCTGATGGAAGGAAAGCAGAAGCTGTTTTATCTTCCCGAGCCGCACACAGATTTCATCTTTGCGGTTACGGCCGAGGAATTGGGATTGGTAGGCGCGATGTTCGTGGCCATTCTGTTCGCCATTTTCTTGTGGCGAGGGACACGCGCGGCGTTACGGACACAAGATCCCTTTGGCCGATTTCTGGGTGTCGGCATCACCAGCATGGTAATTTTGCAAGCCTTTATCAATATCAGCGTGGTTTTGGGCTTGATGCCAACCAAGGGAATTCCGCTGCCGTTCGTATCGTATGGTGGATCGTCGCTGTTCATCACGCTGGCTTGCATGGGAGTCCTGCTGAATATTACAAAACAGGCCGAGTAAGCGAGTCTGACCAGTCGGCTTACTTTGCTGGTCGCTTCTAGTAACATCGTACCGATCCTGCCTGACCTGTCGTAACTCGACGATTCCGGCTACTGTGCCTGCAATCAAATGGGTCCACGCAGTTCGTTTTCCACGGAGTCCCCTGCCATGGTTTCTCGTCTTCGTTTTTGGGTGTCAGGTCTCAATACCAATCCTTGGTTGGGCTTTCTGGCAGTGGGATCTCTGCTCGCCTGCTTGATTCTGGTGAGTCACTCTTCGCGCTCATCGGTGCTGGCAGCCCCAGGAAAGTCGGCGACGTGTCACCCGATCGATTTGAATTTTGATCCCGGCGTTGACGTGCATGCTGTGGAGAGACTTCAAGTTAGTCGCAGCTGACCGAATCAAGCAGGCAAGGCTTGTGCGCCGGCGGTGCCGCTCTTTCATTGACCGCAATCACCGTATTAAGATCCCTCGCATAATCCGGAGGGCAAACATGGTGGACTTTGCGGTGGTTCTGCGGCGTACGGCCCTGATCAATGTGGACATGCAGAAATGCTTTGTACAGGGATCTCCGATTTCCGCTCCAGAAGGACGGGAGATTGAAGAACGCATCAACCGCTTGACCGCGCTGTGCAGGGACGCTGGGATCCTGGTCATTCACACCAGCATCGTGCTCCGGGATGATGGGTCGAACAGCGGGATCCTTGCTGAGTTCAGCCCTGCTGTGAAGCAGGGCATCCTCAACAAGGGGTCAGAATCGGCGGCGCTTCACAAGGGTCTCACCGTAGAGCCCGGCGACATTCTCCTCGACAAACCCAGATTTGGAGCCTTCTACGGCACCGATCTCGAACTGATCCTTCGCTCACGGAACATCGACACCATCATCATCAGCGGGGTGGCGACCAATGTGTGCTGCGAGACGACCGCGCGCGAGGCAGCCGTGCGCGACTTCCGTGTCTTTTTCTTGAGCGATGGAACCGCGACGGCGGACATGGGAGGAGCGTCGGCCGCTGAACTCCAAAGGGCGACTTGTGCAACCCTCGGTTTCCTGTTCGCGGAAGTGCTCACGGTGGAAGAGATGATTCGCAAGATTGAAATCGCCAAGCGTGACGTCATTGAAAACGGAAGGGCCCCGGTGGCGCGTTCGGCCTAGGCCAGGCGCGCCATGCGTTCTTGAAGAAAGCGTCTTACAGAGTCGTCGCGCTCGAGCCCGATAGCCATTTGATACGACTCGCGCGCTTCCTTGCGGGCTCCCGTCCTAACCAGCAGATCGGCTCGTGCTGCCCAGTAGGGTTGATACCCGGCGAGGCGTTCGTCATCAGCGGGATCAGGCAGCGAGTCAAGCCCGGCCTGGGCACCTCGCGCTTCCGCAATCGCGAGGGCACGATTGATGGCCACAACGGGTGAGGCGGCAAGGGCATACAGGGCGTCATAAAGATGCACGATCTCCTCCCAATTTGGCTGACCCGTACGGCAACGATAAACGTGCGCTGATTGCAAAGCGGCTTCCAACTGATAGTGGCCCGGCGAGCCAAATGCAGCGGCGCGCCGGACCAGCGCCTCGGCGTCCAGGATCATTTGCGAGTTCCAACTGTTGGTATCCTGCTCGGCCAGAGGCACGTATTGACCCTTTGCGTCGCGTCGCGCGTTTCGCCTGGCTTCCGCGTGCAGCATTAGAGCCAAGAGCCCCAGAACCTCGGGTTCTTGCGGCATCAATTCGGTAGTGAGTCGCGCCAGAAAGAAGGCTTCCTCGGTTAGATCGCGGCGGACTATATCCGTGCCGCCGGGATCGGTCCAACCTTCGCCAAAAGCGGCATAGATGGCGTCGAGAACGGTATCGAGCCGGCCGGGAAGTTCATCGCGCCCGGGGACGCGAAAAGGAATGCCCGCCTGGCGAATTTTGTCCTTGGCGCGCACGAGGCGCTTGCTCATCGCCGCCGGCGACATGAGAAACGCGGACGCGATGGTCTTGCCATCCAGACCGAGGACAACCTGCAGCATCAAGGGCGCGCGAACGCTCGTTTCGATTGCTGGATGTGCACAGGCAAACATGAGGCCGAGGCGTTGGTCGGGGATTTCATTAGTCGCCCCGGCCGCTTCGATTCCCTCTGCCATGAGCTGCAACTGGTCTTGCGCCAATTCGTGGCGACGCTCTCCGCGAAATACGTCGATGACCTTTCGTCGCGCCACGGTCAACAGCCATGCCTCCGGATTTGAGGGACAGCCATTCACGGGCCATTCTGCCAGCGCCGCGACGAACGCCTCAGAGAGAGCGTCCTCGGCGGCGGTAACGTCACGCGTTCGCGCGGCCAGAAAGGCCACGAGTTTCCCGTAGCTGTGCCGTGCTACCGCATCTGCCGTGCTCCGCGCGTGGGTGCTGCCAGTATTCGGGAGCAAATCTCCCGCCATTTTCCCATCCGTTCGGCGACCTGACGCCGGCCCCGAAGGACTGAATGTTGAGTGCCGAATGTTCTACGATCTCAGTCGCCTCGGAAAACCCTCGCTCTTACGCTGCCGGTTCGTAGCACAACAATACATTCCCGTTGTCAAACGCTCGTGACTTTGCGAGTTTCAACGGCTGCTTTCTCTCCACGCCATTGAACAATGTCCTTCCTTCGCCCAGGACAATTGGAGAGACAACAATCTGGTACTCATCGATCAGTCTGGCTTGGGCCAACTGCGCTACGATGCTACCGCTTCCGAGGATCACCATAGTCTCGCCGGGTTCGCTCTTGAGCTTTCGCACCTCGTCCGCCAGATCGCCCTTAACCAGCTTTGTGTTATTCCAGGATGCGTTGTGGAGCGTTTTGGAGAACGCGATTTTCGGAACTTGGTTGATTCCCTCTGCCACCACCGGACTGTTCCTCATGGCGGCTGGGGTTGGCCAGTAGCTGGCCATCATGTCGTAGGTTTTTCGGCCAAAAAGAAGTTGTCCGCCGCTACTCGCATTTTGCGAGACGAACGCGTTCCACTCCGGGTCTTGTTTGTGGGCCCAGCTCATATCGCCATTCATATCCGTGAAATAGCCATCGAGAGACACATGATTGAACACGATAAGTCTGCGCATTGTCATTCTCCTGTTTCTGAGGATTCTAGAAAGTTAGCTTTGAACCGAGTTTGATGTGCTCACTCCGGTTTGACAAAATCGCGGATATTGCGTGTGAGCATCGTTTCCTCCCACAAGGGCCGCACCTCGACCACTCCGTGTAATGCCGTCGGCGAGCGCGCTGCCCACGAGATCGCAGCATCGAGGTCCTCGACCTCGACAATGTGAAATCCGCCAAGTTGCTCCTTCGAATCGGCATAAGGACCGTCGAGCACCTGGGTCTTTTCGTTCGAAACGCGAACGGTGGTGGCCGTGGACGTCGGCCGTAGGCCACTGCTGCTCCGCAGGACCCCAGCCTTGGTCATGGCTTCCATGTACGCCTTGTAGGCTCCAAGCCAATGAATCTGCTCGTCGCGGGTGAGGGTGGGCCAGCCTGATTCGTTCACATAGTCCAGCAGAATGTATTTCATGCATCCCTCCCGATTAGATTCTGAGTGCGGCCATTCTTGCTCTTCACCCGTATGACGCTTGGCACGGGGCAGTTTTGGACATCGAAGGGAAACTTTCTTGCGGAAGGGGCTGGACAGGGGAAAATACCTGAAGTTTTGCGAAGAGTGGCAGGGGTCGCGATGCAAGCACTGCCCCCGGTCTCGACTTATGCGGTTGCTTGGCTGCTGCGTTTGAAGAACGCGGCAGTTCCTGATTGATTGTGTGTTTCAGTGCCGGGCACATGCCATGCGGCCCGGGCAAGTCTTCAGCGTTGCCCATTCACCAACTTTGACGAGCACTGCAGAAGCCCCAATCGGCACGATCTGACGGTCATCGTCATATCTAGCGGTGATGATTTGATCTGGCTCCCGGCTTATCGCCGTTGTTTTGGATCGCGGCAGCGTCGGCTTCAACTTTCACCTCGACCTCTGCACCTTCTTTCAAACGCACGGTTTCGCCTTTTTCGTTCTGGAGAGTGTTTTCAATCCGGATTTCCCGGTAGAGATCGTCCGCGCCTTCCACGTTGATCTGAGCTCTCTCCGGCTGATCGGGGCTTATGGGAGGGATTATCTTTTCGACCTTTCCCGGCAAGGTCACTTCCGCTTTATCCTCTGTCTCTTGCGCTTGTGAATTCTCGGTCATGGCTAACCAGCCCTCCTAAAGTTTCCCGCAAGACCCGACAGCTAAAGAAAGCCCGAGAAATTTGCATTCTCTGGATCGCAAGCTGCCATCACACCGCTCCCGACCGGGATGGAAGACTGCTTCGGGTAGGGGTTGAAGACTCGCAGGATCGAATCGTTGCTAGGTAGGATACACGAACTCGGACGAGGCGATAGCCAAGGAACCTGACGGAGGTACTTCCGAGTTTAGGTTGTCCAGACTCATTGAAGACCTGGGATTTGCCTGTTCCGGAATTCGATGTGGTATAGTTCCGCCCCGTCATTCAAGGAGAGTCGCATGGGCTACTGTGGGGTTGTCGAGGTGCAGAGCCTGGAAGATGCGCTCGGGGCTACTTGCGGATATCGAGCCAAATCTGTTTGCTCGGACTGCGGCGTCTCGGTGTGTGCAGCCCACGCCGAGGCTTGCAAACTGTGCCGAAAAACCTTCTGTCCTTCCTGTCTCTCGTTTCACCGAGCACAGCATTCCAAGTCAGCTTCTTCGACACGAGACGAGCGGCGCCCCGCACGCTCAGCGTGATCCTAAGCGCAGAGGCCTCAAGTCAGTTTGTGAGGACGAGCGACAGCAAGAAGTAGATTCCTGTCCCAATAAGCCCGATCACGTAAATCAGCGAAATCGCCACTGACCAGGGAGGAGTTGAAACCATGAAGCTTTTCGCTGGCCATGGCCTAGCAAGCGCTTGGACGCTGATTGGCACCACGCCCCCAGCAACATAAGTCAGGTTGGTTGAGGACTCGGAGGAAGGTTCGAGAAGTGGAGCGAAGGAGACGTCGGACACAAATTACCTCACGAAAGGCATTCAGAGTACCTGTCGGAAGGTCACTGGAAAATACAGACAAGGATGTATGAAGAAAGGAGAATCACTGGTCTCGTGTGGTGTCCGCTTCCGCCCGGATTGAGGGCGAGATTTTCCGGGCTTTGGACATCGCGAAACGCAGGCTTTCCCACAGAGGTCCGAACCCTTCCGACAATCGACAATCCAAGATCGAAAATTGACAATGGCACTATGCGTGCCGTTTTGGCGGGGGGCGGAACCGGTGGCCACGTAATCCCGGCGCTCGCCATTGCTCAGCAACTCACGAAGGACTATGCCGCGGAAGTGCTGTTCATTGGGACCGCTCGAGGCATGGAGAACCGTCTGGTCCCTGCGGCCGGGTTCGGATTGCGTCTGGTGAAGGTGGGCGCACTTAACCGCGTAAATCTGGCTACCCGGCTGCGAACGATCTACGATCTGCCGCGCGCCGTATGGGACGCCTCACGCATGCTCTCCGATTTTCGCGCCGAGGTCGTCATCGGAGTGGGCGGCTATGCCTCGGGACCAGCCATGGGAGCGGCTGTTCTTCATCGCATTCCAACAATTGCCTTTGAGCCGAATGTCGTGCCTGGGTTTGCCAATCGTCTAATCGCCTCCATGGTTTCGAATGCCGCAGTTCAGTTCGAACAAACCGGACACTTCTTCCCCAGGTATGAAGTGACGGGTGTTCCAGTGCGCCCCGCGTTTTTTGCGATCCCGCCCCGAGCGGGAGCAAATGCGTCTCCGGCATTGCTGGTGTTCGGTGGCAGCCAGGGGGCGCATGCCATCAATCAGGCAATGATCGAAGCGCTTCCCTTCCTGGGTCAGAAACTGCCGAGCCTTCGCATCATCCATCAGACAGGTGAGCGGGATTATGAAGAAGTGAATCTAGCGTATCAGCGTGCCAATGTGAGCGGCGAGGTCTCAGCCTTCATTCATGACATGCCCGGAATCTTCGCTCAAGCAGATCTGCTGGTCTGCCGCTCAGGAGCAAGTACTGTCGGAGAAGTCGCGGCCGCCGGCAAGCCCGCTATTTTTGTCCCCTTTCCTCGTGCTGCCGATGACCATCAGAAGGTCAACGCGCAAGCCTTGGAACGAGTTGGAGCGGCGGTCTTGCTGGAAGAGGAGAACCTGACGGGCCAGAGACTGGCCGACTCAGTGTCAAGCCTGATCGCCGACCCGCAGCGCCTGCACATCATGAGCATCGCCGCCAGAAAACTCGCACATCCGGATGCCGCCAGGGATATCGCGCGCATGGCTGCGGAACTGGCCAGAGGGGTTGACGCAAACCCGGCGGTTAGTCCAACCTGAATCAGCGTCCGCATGCTGCCTTTACCGAAGGAATAATAGAAAAGGAAACTCGCCGAAAGCGAGTGGTCCCCATCCAACGCATGTTTGCCAAAATTCAGCGTATTCATTTCGTGGGTATCGGTGGCATCGGCATGAGCGGCATTGCCGAAGTCTTGTTGAACCTCGGCTACAAGATTACGGGTTCCGATCTGAAGAGTTCCCCCCTCACGCAGCGACTTGCGGGGTTGGGTGCCACGACGTTTGAAGGCCACACTGCGCAGAATCTTCAGGGTGCCGACGTGGTTGTGACCAGTTCGGCGATTGCCGCTGACAATCCCGAAGTTGTTGAAGCGCGCAGACTGCACATCCCGGTGATTCAGCGCGCCGAGATGCTTTCTGAATTAATGCGCCTTAAGTACGGGATCGCGATCGCGGGCATGCACGGGAAAACGACCACCACGTCCATGGTGGCGGCGATCCTTGCCGCCGGAGGGTTGGATCCTACCGTAGTGGTGGGCGGCCGCGTCGATGCCATGGGCTCCAATGCTCGCCTCGGGAAATCGCAATACCTTGTGGCGGAAGCCGATGAGAGCGACCGTTCTTTCCTGAAGCTTTCACCCATTCTTTCGATCGTGACCAACATAGACCGGGAGCACATGGACTGCTACCGCAATATGCGGGACATCAAGCAGACCTTCCTGGACTTCATGGACCGCGTGCCATTCTACGGAATGGTCGTCGCCTGTAACGACGACCCGATCCTGCGAAAGCTTCTGTCACAGGTTCAACGGCGCGTGATCACGTACGGCACTCGACGCGGCTCCGACTTCCTAATCAAACCGGGAGCGATTGAGCCCCAGCTGGGCGAGCACCGTCCCCTCAGCCACTTTCGCGTGAGCTATCGGGGGAAGGAGTTCGGAGAATTCGTCCTGCATGTGCCGGGTTTGCATAACGTCCTGAATGCGACCGCTGCGATCGCAGCGGGCATCGGTCTTGACGTCGATGTTGAAACCATTCGCGCTGCGCTCGAAAATTTTCGTGGTGTCGACCGCCGTTTTCAGCTTCGCGGTCGCGTCCGTGGGATTAGCGTAGTGGATGATTATGGGCATCATCCGACTGAGATCAAAGCGACGTTGGCGGCCGCAAGGCAATGCGGCTTCGGGAAAATCCATGTGATCTTTCAGCCGCATCGCTACACGCGCACCCAGGAGCTAATGGACGAATTCGCGGGAGCCTTCCATGACGCAGACTCGCTCACGATCCTGGACATCTATGCCGCCAGCGAAGCTCCGATAGCAGGCGTCACGGCAGAAGTACTGATCGAACGCATCCGTGGGGGCGGCTCGCAGGTTGCCGTCTACGCGAAGTCGTTCAGCGAGGCGGTGGACACGGTTTCTCATCGCGCAAACGACGGGGACTTGATTCTCACGCTGGGCGCCGGGAGTGTTTCGCAGCTCGGCCCTCTTATTCTGGAGAGACTTCAAGGCCAGCAGGCGGCTTCAACCACGGGTTGAGGGCTTGAACCAAGACTGCTTCTACAGTTTTTTCCTGAGGATACCTGCCGAATTTTCTGTATGGACTCGAGCCTGCCGAGTTGCAATCCTTTCCCCGGAGCGTAGGATGACCAACGAAGCGGCAGTGCAGACCTTGGAGCGGACGGAGCTTGATAGGTTAAGGGAACTCGTGAGGCGCATTGAGGCCGAGGAAGAGCCCGCTCAGCTCGAACTGCTTTTTCAGAAGCTGAGAACGCTGGTCGGGCTGACTGAGGAAGAAATTGTTTCGGAAGAAGCGTCCTTTGAAAAAACCGTGCACGAAGAAAGCGTTCCTGAACAAACCGCCTCTGAAATACCGGTACGCGAAGATAGCGTTCCGGAACAAGCTGTCTCCACTATATTAGTGCAGTCACCCCAGCCGGCCGAGTAGCGGGCAACCCTTATTTTGAATCTCTTTCCTTTTTCAACTCTCCCCGCGATCTGTCATTATCGAACTGGTCAATGAGTGCCTGCACCAGTTCGACCATCTTCTGAGGATCTTGTTCTTTCTGTACAAGTCGGGCTAGTTCCCGCCAATCGTGCTTGGAGGGTGCACCATCGACGCCGGGAGGGCGGTTTTGCTGTGCTCTGGGAGAGTTTGCCTCGAACTTAGGTCCACGCATATGTGCTGACCGGGCCGAAGCAGAAGTTCGCAGATTATCAGGCTTGTGCGAAGCGTTCATGATTGAACCTTCCTTCCTGAAAAGGGCAGCGTCGGTCGCCCATTCTTGTTTTGCCGGGGGCGACTCGTTATGCGTTGTTCGCTAAAATCCGTTTGCTTGCCTTGCCGGGTGAGGATTCTCTTCATCGTCGCCAGCGGGATCTTCTCGAAGTACGTTTTCGGAACCTTCACAATCTCCTACTCCTAATAAACACACTAGCAGCCCGGAAGTCATACGGGTCAGTTCTTTTCGGCTCGCGTTAGACCCTCTGAAACGATGTCTAACGCTCGGGTTATTGTTCTGTAGTGACACGCATCAGTGCCAAGTCCTCACTCTGCGTTTTCGTGTGGAATAAGTTTATGTTTCATTTAGCAAATTGTACTTGCCGAAATTAATAGTTTTGCGTTACGATAACGTTACGTTAAGGCGATGCGACTCCGCGGCAGGAGGTACGCGATGAGCACACGCAAACCCAGAGCACCGATGAACTTCAAGACGATGGCACAGCTGGACGTGCCGCAAGGCCGCAATGGAAAGCACAAATCCATCGTGACCAAGATTCTTTCCGACCTCGACCAGGTCGCCGAAGGGGTGGCTCTCAAGGTGCCGCTGGCCGAACTGTCAGAGAGCAAGGAGAAGGTCCGCTCAGCGCTGAACCGCGCGATTCATAAGGGCAGGCGCGATGTGGCGACCGCCAGCGATTCTGAGTTCCTGTACGTGTGGAATCAGAGCAAGAATGGCTGACGTTATGAAGTACTACCCAGCGTCCGCCTGAGTCTCAACTTATGCGACGATGTTGCGCCACCATGGTTTGCGTACAGAAGTTGCGCGCTTGGGCTGAGGCGGGATGGCAAACCGTGGGATTCCGGCGCGAGGAACGTCAATAGCTACATTCTGTTTTTTCGGTGTAAAGCGTGCGATGAGCAGCCTGCCTGGAGTAGAAGCCGGTAAAACGACTACGGATGGGCGATCAGTATTCAGGGCCGCATCGACCGGGCTGTTGTGCTGAATTTGCGGGGGTCCACGGCGGAGGAGGCAAACTAGAGCCTCGGCGGTATCGTCATCGAACGCGATCCAACGAACCATCTCCAACTCCTCGAAATGAGCCGC
>Ga0126372_10000291_pt1 | contig 16452 bp, 16 predicted proteins | sample PanSoiMetaPlot_6_FD_92762 | JGI IMG/M metagenome (GOLD analysis project Ga0126372, IMG submission 92762) | Tropical forest soil microbial communities from Panama - MetaG Plot_6 | ecosystem: Environmental > Terrestrial > Soil > Tropical forest > Bulk soil | place: Panama | collected 2016-02-17
AGCGAGTACGCACAAACCGGATGGTCCGCATACTCCGAAAACTAGGCTATCAAGTCGAACCACCAATCATTCCACCGTGTACCCCAGGGTAATTTTCGATCCTGCTACGGACAGTGTTGAACAATTGAACACACTTGAGCCGTAAGAACCGGCTAAAGTCTTGGAGGACCCGATCGGTAGGCATCGACACCCGTCGATCGCTCGTCTGGCTGCGGCCCAGTTCGCCAACCATTACAATGGGACAGCCTGTCATCGGCTGGGATCGGCAGCTTACCCGGATGATTTCGACAAACTCGCAACCCGCATCTTGGAAGTTCGCTAGCAGCACCTGCGAGTTGCCCATCTCGCACCACTCAGCACTCACGCTGCTTTCTTCGGGCGATGCCGACCTGCCAGGCCTGCTGGCCGCAGCCCGCGCCGCCAAAGAACGTTTCAAGCCGAATGTCATTACCTACTCGCGAAAAGTCTTCATCCCGCTGACCAATCTCTGTCGCGATTACTGCGGCTATTGCACCTTTCGTCGCGATCCTGGCCAGAGGGGTGCTCGCACTATGAGTCCGGAAGAAGTGCTGGAAGTGGTGCGTTGCGGGGAAAGGATGGGCTGCACGGAAGCCCTATTCAGCCTGGGTGACAAGCCCGAGCTACTGTTCCCCGAGATGCGCGAAGCCCTACGCCGGCTCGGCTATCGCTCCACGCTCGATTATTTGGAAGCGATGTGCGAACTGGTTATGCGTGAGACGACGCTGCTGCCGCATCCCAATCCTGGCTTGCTGAGCAGCGCATGGTTGAAGCGACTCGCAAAATGGTCCCCCAGTATCGGACTGATGTTGGAGACGACCAATCGAAATTTAATGGATTCCGGCGCCGCCCACGACAATGCTCCCGATAAGCTCCCCGCCAAGCGCTTGCGCACCGTGGAAGAAGCCGGAAAACTCGGCATCCCGTTTACGACCGGTATATTGATCGGCATAGGAGAAACACGACAAGACCGCGTCGAAAGCCTGCTCGCGATCCGCGACCTCGATCGACGGTACGGGCACATTCAGGAAGTGATCATCCAAAACTTTCGTGTTAAGCCGAGCATTCGGATGGCAAACTGGACTGAGCCGAGCCGCACCGACCTGCTGCGCACTGTGGCGGTGGCACGCCTGCTCATGCCGGAAATGAATATCCAGGCACCTCCCAACCTCTCCCTTCCGTATTACGAAGAACTCATCGACGCCGGCATCAACGACTGGGGCGGCGTCTCGCCGCTGACGCCCGATTTCATCAATCCCGAAGCGCCCTGGCCTCATCTTCAGGACCTCGAACGTCGCACGGAATCAAAGGGACAAATCTTGAAGCAGCGCCTCCCGGTATATCCTGAATTCGTTCCGCGGGTTCTGGCGTGCCCCGGCCAACTCAGTGAAAAGTTGGCGTGCGCGTCGGACGCGGAAGGTTACGCCCAGAGGGCTCGATGATTACTGTGCTGACCGGCGGTACCGGCGGCGCCAAATTTGTGGATGGCCTGCGCCAGGTGGTTCCACCGGAGGAACTGACGATCATCGTCAACACCGGCGACGATCTCCTGTGGTGGGGTCTTTACGTCTCTCCCGACGTCGATTCGATCACTTACGTGCTGGCGGGGCTGCTTAGCAAAGAACGGGGTTGGGGGGTGAAAGGTGATACCTTTCACTGTCTGCAGGCCATGGGCAAGCTGGGCCAGCCAATCTGGTTCCATGCTGGCGACCGTGATCTGGCGGTGCACCTGGTTCGCTCACAACTGCTTGCCGAGGGCAAAACACTCACCCAAGCCACCGCGGAAATCTCCAGTAAACTCGCCGTAAGCGCGCGCATCCTTCCCATGAGCGACTCGCGTATCGAAACCCGTGTCCTCACAGCCGTGGGCGAGCTTACTTTCGAAGAATATTTTGTGCAGCGCTGGTACCATGATCCGGTTGAGTCGGTGCGATACGCTGGGGCCGCCGATGCCCAGCCCGCTCCCGGCGTTGTGGACGCGATTCTCACCTCGGACATCGTGCTCGTGGCCCCGAGCAATCCCGTAAGCAGCATCTTTCCAATTCTGGCCGTACCTGGAATTCGCGATGCGCTGCGGAAAACAAAGGCAATCGTCGCGGGCATAAGTCCGATTGTTGCCGGCGCCCCCGTATCCGGGCCAGCCGGGATATTGATGGCTGCGCAAAATCTGCCAGTTTCGATTTCAGGAATCGCTGAGATCTATGCCGATTTTCTGGACGTCCTGATCGCGGACAATCGCGACCAGCAGGCCGCCGAGCAACTCGCAAGCACCACCCTCGAGGTTCACTGCACCAATACGTTGATGCGATCATTATCCGACCGGGCCGCTCTGGCGCGCGCTGTACTCGATTTCATTAAGGCCGAAAGTAGGGCTCAGGTAATGAGCGATTCCGACTCCATATGATTCTGGTTCCGGTTAAGAATCTTGACCACGCCAAGCAGCGCCTGGCCGCTATTCTTGATCAGCCTGCTCGCACGGCACTGGCGCAGGCCATGATTCACGATGTGCTCGAGGCTATCGCCGGGTACGATGATCGTCCTCAAGTGGCTGTCGTGACCAGCGACCGATTCGCTAGTGAACTCGCCCGTCATTTCGATTTTCAGATCATCGACGATCAAGCAAATACCAGCGAGACCGCCGCTATCGAGATGGCGACTCGAGTCTGCGAACGGCAAGGTGCCGAGAGCACACTGGTGATTCCCGGCGATATTCCTCTAATCGAATCGCGGGAGTTAGCCCAGATCTTCGATGCCACGCCGGAGAGGGGTTCGGTTTTAGTCGCCGCCGCCGACGGCCGCGGCACCAATGCAGTTTTTCGCAAACCTGCGGGCCTGTTTTCGTTGCATTTCGGAAATGATAGTTTCCAGCCGCATTTGACTGCCGCCCGTAGTACCGGCTGGCCGTGTGTAGTTCTTTCGCTTCCGGGAATTGCGTGGGATGTGGATAATCCTGATGATCTTCAGCAGCTGGTCAATGCTCCCGGACAAACCCGCTCCCAACGTCTCGCCCGGCAGTGGAAGTGGAGCGAATACCCGCTCGCCGCCAAAGAATGAGCCGCCGCGCCGTGCACGAGCTTCGCGTCATCCCGCTTTGTTTCGCCGACGAGATCCGGCCCGGAGATTCGATATCCGAGAAATTAATTGGGGTACTCGGTCGAGCCAAGGTCTCCCTATCCGAAGGCGACATAGTGGTTGTCAAACACAAAATCATCTCGAAGGCCGAGGGACAGCTCGTCAATTTGGATCGTATCCGTCCCAGCGCGAGCTCGCGCTCATGGGCCAATCGTTACGGGCTCGATGCTCGCGTAACCGAAGTTGCTCTCTCGGAAAGCAGGCGCGTCGTGCGCCGCCGGCGAGGTGTCCTGATCACGGAGACCCGACACGGATTTATTTGCGCCAACAGCGGGGTAGACGTATCCAATGTAAATGGTGGCAGCCATGCGCTCCTGCTGCCCGAAGATCCGGATCGATCGGCCGAGAAGCTGCATCGCGAGCTGAAGCAGAAACTCAAGATCGCCGTGCCGGTAATTATCAGCGACAGTTTTGGCCGGCCCTGGCGCGAGGGCTTGACCGAAGTCGCCATCGGCATTGCTGGGATGACAGCCCTGCACGATTATCGTGGCCAGCGCGATCCGCACGGTTATCCTTTACGGGTGAGTGTAGACGCCGTTGCCGACGAACTGGCTTGCGCGGCTGGCCTGGTTTGCGGCAAGCTGGCTCGCACCCCTGCGTGTATTATTCGGGGGTTTGAGTATCAACCGGGACCGGGCCGTGCGCGCGATCTAATTCGTCCTCGATCTCATGATCTTTTTCGCTAGGAGGCCGAAGTGGCAAGAACTCTCTCGCCTTCCCAACTAAGAGGCTTCCCCGATCTGGATTGGTCCGCGGCTGCTCCGAAGATCAGCGATCCGTGCCGAACCGCTCTGGAGCAGGTGCTCGACACCCAGGACGGAGGAAAGCTGACCCGGCAACAGAGCTCGGCTCTGGCTTATGCCGAGGGCGATGATCTGCTCGGTTTATTGGTCGCCGCCAACGAACTACGCCGCGAACTGGCCGGCAACATCGTTACCTACGTCGTCAATCGCAATATAAATTTCACTAATATCTGTTTTGTGGGGTGCAAGTTCTGTGCCTTTAGCCGGGGGCCGCGCGAGCACGACACGTACTTCCTTTCTCCTGAACAGGTAGCGGCTAAAGCGGTCGAGGCGGCGCAGCTGGGGGCCACGGAGGTTTGTATCCAAGGAGGATTGCCCCACGGCTTGCCCCCTTATTACTATCGGGACATTCTCCTCGCGGTAAAGCAAGCCGTTCCGCGCATGCATATCCATGCCTTTTCGCCCATGGAAATCATGTACGGCCTCGAGCTGACCGGCATGCCGCTTCCCGATTATTTGCGCATGCTGCGCGACAGCGGCCTGGACACTCTGCCGGGCACGGCCGCGGAAATTTTGGATGACGAGATTCGTTTCGTCCTCTCCCGCAACAAGCTGTCCAGCGCGCAATGGCAAGTGGTGATCTCGACGGCGCATCAGACGGGAATCCGAACCACCTCGACCCTCATGTACGGTCATTGCGAAACCCCAACCCACTGGGTCAACCAGCTACAGCTATTGCGCACTATACAAGCGAAAACCGGCGGCTTCACCGAGTTCGTTCCGCTCGGTTTCGTGCACTTCAATACTTTGCTGTTCCAGCAGGGACTCTCGCGTCCCGGGCCCACCTTAGAGGAACACTTGAAAATCCACGCACTCGCCCGCGTGCTGTTGGCCGGCTCGATCAACAACATTCAGGTCTCCTGGGTAAAACTCAACCGGGATATTTCGCGGCTCTGCCTCGAGGCTGGTGCCAACGATTACGGAGGCACCCTGATGGAGGAAAATATTTCCCGGGAGGCAGGCGCCACCGCAGGTCAATACACCAGCCCGGAAGACTTTCAGAACTTGATCCGGGCAATGGGCCGAATTCCTGCCGAACGCAATACCACTTACTCGCGCATCAGCATCAAACTGCCCGCCCAAGAATTGAGCTACGAGCAGAGGCTGGTTGCGGAGTTTGCATGAGCCGCGCCATCGCGATTCTCGGTGGTACTGGCGCCCAGGGCCATGGGTTGGCTCTTCGCTGGGCGCGAGCCGGTGAGACGGTGATCATAGGCTCCCGCAACCCGCAACGTGCACAGGATGCAGCCGCAAGCATTGCTGCCCAAGTCGGCCCATCGCGCGACATATCGGGTATGGAGAACTCCGCGGCCTGTGCCGCCACCGATCTGTGCGTGCTGACCGTTCCCTTCGAAAGCCAGGCCGCGCTGCTCAAGCAACTGAAGTCCGCATTTAGAACAGGGACGATCCTTATCGATGCCACGGTCCCACTCGCCGCCAGTATTGGCGGCCGTTCCTCCCGCGTGCTCGGCGTTTGGCAGGGATCCGCGGCCCAGCAAACTGCCGAATTGGCGCCCAAAGGCGTAGTGGTTGCTGCTGCGTTTCATAACATCTCTTCAGACGTGCTTAGCAGCGACGCCCCCGTGGACTGCGATGCCATCATTTGCAGCGACGATGATAATGCGCGCCAAGTTGTGTCCCAGCTGGCCGTGAAAATCCCGGGGGTCCGGGCTATCGATGGCGGCAAGCTGGAAAATGCCCGCATTGTGGAGCAGATCACAGCGCTATTGATAACCATAAACACCCGTTACAAGACGCATGGCGTGGGAATCCGCATCACGGGAATCTAGTCATTTTCCCTTCAGATTCCTTTGTGTCGTTTGTGCTAAATGACGAACAACAGCGAATCCGCAATCGAATTCCGCAACGTCGCTTATTGCCTTCCGGGATCATCCGGAATCCTGCATGACCTGAATCTGACGATCCGCCCCGGCGAAACATTAGTTTTGCTGGGCCGCAGCGGTTCCGGGAAAACAACCTCACTGAAACTGATCAATAACCTGATCTCACCCACAGATGGCGAAGTGATGGTCGAAGGCCGCTCCACCCGCAGATGGGACGTGATCCGGCTACGCCGCAGGATTGGCTATGTCATTCAGGATATCGGGTTATTCCCGCATTTCACGGTCGAGCGCAACATCACTTTGATTCCCAAGCTCGAGAACTGGCCCCGAGACCGCATTCGTGCGCGTCTTCAGGAATTGCTGGCATTGGTCGGTCTGGACCCGCAGCTCGCTGGTCGCTATCCACGCGAACTTTCCGGAGGCCAGCGCCAGCGTGTGGGCGTCGCGCGTGCTCTGGCGGCCGATCCGCCCATTCTCCTGATGGACGAACCCTTTGGGGCGCTCGATCCCATCACTCGGGCCGATCTGCAGACGGAATTTGCCGCGCTTCAGAAACGCCTGCGAAAGACAGTTGTATTTGTTACCCATGATGTGCGCGAAGCACTCGTGCTCAGCGATCGCATCGCTCTGATGGAGAGCGGCCAAGTGCTGACTCTCTCGACCCCACAAGAATTCTTACATTCCACGGATCCCCTGATTTCCGCCTACATTAAATCTGTAAACACAGATCTGGGAGATGGGTCTACGCGAGGCCAGCCATGAGCCTCTGGCACTTCGTGGCGCAGAACCGCGCCGAAATCCTGCAATTAACCCTGGAGCATCTATGGCTGGTAGGCATCTCGATGCTATTCGCGATCGGGATCGGGATTCCGCTTGGAATTCTGATCACACGCTGGCCCGCCCTGGACAAACCCATTTTGGGCAGCGCGAATATCATTCAGACTATCCCCAGCCTCGCGCTCTTCGGTTTTCTGCTGCCGGCGCCCTGGTTTGGAGAACGCGCCGACCGAATGGCCATTCTCGCCCTGACGCTCTACTCTCTGCTTCCTCTAATTCGCAACACCTATGTTGGAATCCGGGGGGTGGACTCGGCCGTCGTCGAAGCGGCCCGCGGCATGGGCATGACCGACCGCCAGATGCTGCTGCAAGTACAGCTTCCGCTCTCACTGGGTGTGATCATTGCGGGAATGCGTGTAGCCACGGTCATCTCGGTTGGCCTGGCCACGATTGCTGCAGCGATCGGCGCGGGCGGCCTCGGCGAACTGATCTTTCGCGGCCTTGCTATGGTGAGCGATGCGGTTATTCTCGCGGGCGCCATTCCTGCCGCCCTGCTGGCCCTGTTGGCCGACTTCGGATTAGGTCTGTTAGAAAAACGTCTGCAGCGCTTCTGATTATGGCCATCCCCAGACCAGGTATTCGCGAGAGCTTCAGGCGTCGCTCATGGACGGGCTCCCGCATTGCGCGGACTGCAGTACTCGTAGTTGTGCTAGCGTCGCTCTTCGCCTGCACTCCATCGCATCAGGATCGAATCGTGATCGGCTCGAAAAATTTCACCGAGCAGCTGATCCTGGGCGAAATCCTGGCGCAGCATATTGCATCCAAGACTCACATCCCCGTCGACCGTCGCTTCTATCTCGCTGGAACCTTTATCTGCCACCAGAGCATCCTCGCCGGCCGCATCGACATTTATCCCGAGTACACCGGTACCGCTCTCACCGCGATCTTGAAGCTGCCACCGGGAAATGAGTCCCACAAGGTCTATGACTTGGTGAAACGTGAGTACGCCAGCCGTTTTCATCTGGTAATCGGTCCGCCCTTCGGCTTCAACGACACCTTCGCCATTGTGGTTCGCGGCGATGATGCTCGCCGCCAGCATCTGGCAACCATCTCGCAATCTGCAACCTACACGCCGCATTGGCGTCCCGGCTTCGGCTATGAATTCATGGAGCGGCCCGACGGCTACAAGGGATTGGTTGCCGCCTACCAACTGCATTTTGCCGCGCCGCCGCGCATTATGGATCTGGGTTTGTTGACGCGGGCCCTGAAGGACAAGCAGGTAGATCTGATCGCCGGTAACAACACCGATGGCCTCATCCCCGCCTTCGATTTGTTCGTTCTCGAGGACGATCGTCATTACTTCCCTCCCTACGAGGCTGTACCTGTGGTTCGCCAGGAAACCTTGCGTCAGCATCCGGAGGTGCGCGGCGCGCTGAGTGACCTTGCGGGTAAAATTTCTGACCAAGACATGCGAGCATTGAATTACGCGGTCGACGGCCAGCACCGCGACGCAAAAGAAGTCGTGTCCAGGTTTCTGCGGGAAAAGGGACTTTGAGGCACACCCGAATCTCAGCCGCTCTTGGTCAATCATGCGTTGCTTGACTTCGCTCGAGCTCCGAAAGTGGGACAACTCAACGTCGCGCCTTCAGCATGGGGCAGGTTTGGCGCCCGAGCGGGCTAGCGAGCAACAACACCTGCTCCTATCGACTACACTGAACCAGTCGACTGACCGAACATGACCAACCGCGACCTGGCTTACGCGTGGAAGTACCACGACGCCACCAAGCATTCCTACGCCAGCATTCGAACCAATCCTCACAGGCTGGATTGGGAAAACAAGCCGCTGGAATTTAAGATCTATCCGACCCTGGAAGCGACACGCCTTCCCCATGAGGCTGGTCGGACCGGCGTTCCCGCCCTTTCGGCAATCGCCAACACTGAAGCTTTCCTAGCGGCCGGATCGGCTCTCGATCTCGACACGCTGGCCCAAATCCTTTTCCTCTCCGCCGGCATCACTAAAGCCAAAAAGTATCCCGGTGGAGAAATTTTTTTCCGCGCCGCAGCCTGCACCGGCGCTTTATATGAAATCGAACTCTATGTGGTCTCGGGAGACATCCGCGATCTTCCCGCCGGGGTCTACCATTTCGGCGTCGCTGAGTTCGGTTTGCGCCAGCTTCGTGCGGGAGACCATCGCCGCCTACTCAGCGAATTCGCCGGCAAAGAACCCGCCGTTCTACACGCCCCGGTGACCATCATCTCGACCGGAACCTATTGGAGAAATGCGTGGAAATACCAGTCTCGCACCTACCGCCATTTCGGCTGGGACAACGGCACGATTCTGGCCAACATGCTTGCCGTCAGCGCTGCGCTCAAGCTTCCCGCAAAGGTGGTTGCCGGCTTTCTCGACCAATCGCTCAGTGACTTTCTAGGCCTTGACGCTCAGCGCGAGGTGGCCCTCTCGCTTGTGTCGTTGGGCTACGCGCGTGGGGAGCCGGCGGCTTCGGCGGGACAAATTCCACCGTTACACCCACCGATGCCTGGCTTCCAAGCGGAGGTGAACTACCCGCTCATGCGCGAGATGCACGCGGCTTCTTCGCTGGTCAGCGCAGAGGAAGTCACCGCCTGGCGCGGCCTCACACCGGTTACGCCAGTGTCTCCCATACAAGGAGGCCTGCTTACGCTGCCCAGGGTTGCTGACCATGAACTCTCAGCGGATTCGATCGAGCAGGTCATTCTGCGGCGCGGCTCCACCCGGCAATTCGACGGGACTCAACTCACGACCGCTCAGCTTTCCGTGCTTCTCGACCGCGTCACCCAGGGTGTACCTGCCGATTTCCTCGACCCGCTAGGCGCTCGCCTGAATGATCTGTACCTGATCGTGAACGGTGTCGAAGGGATCGTGCCGGGTGCCTACTTCTATCATCGCGATCAACATGCGCTGGAGCAACTTCGCCAAGGGAACTTCCGCAAAATGGCGGGATACCTTGGACTGGAACAGGAACTTGCAGCCGCCGCCAGCGTCTGCGTTTTCTTCCTCGCCGATCTGAATGTCATTCTGGACCGCTTCGGCAATCGCGGTTATCGCGTTACGCAACTGGAAGCCGGAATTCTTGGTGGCAAGTTGTATCTCGGCGCCTACGCCCAGGGTTTCGGCGCCACCGGCCTCACGTTTTACGACGACGACGTGGTTCGCTTCTTCTCTCCCCATGCTGAGGGAAAGAGCGCTATTTTCTTGGTGGCTCTCGGCAACAGTAAGGCAAGCCACAAGCTCGCGCCAGCCCTTACTTGAGTCCGCACATGGTTGCTCGACCCTCGCCGATGGATGACTCAATCTGGGTACTCCTCAAAGGCCACAGGACGATGTACACAAGATTAGGCCTGATTTAACGCTAGCGGACGTCCGCAACATCATTGACCTCGGACGCCTTACCTCGGAGTGGAGCAGTGCAGACTTACCAGCAACATCCGCCCGGAAGGAATTTTGCTTTACATCACACTTTCGATCACAAGTCGCTGGCTGATGTTCCGGGCGAGGAGAGCCAACTCATTCCGGCGCTACAAGATGCGGAACTGGATGGAGGAAAAGGGGAATGGTGGTGGGACATCACCACCGACACAATCACCTGGTCCGAACAGGTTTATCGTATCGCTGGTCGTGATCCGAGGGTCGCACTCCCTTCGCTAAGGGAGCACTCTCGCTTCTACACTTCCGAAAGCTGGGACCGGCTCAGCACTGCAGTGCTCGAGGTCTTCCGAACGGGAGCACCTTATGAAATAGAGCTGCAGATGGTTCGGCCGGACACGAGCACGCGATGGGTCGTCTGTTCCGGCGAGGCCGTACGCGATACCAGCAACTCGATTCTGCAACTTCGCGGCACGGTTGAGGATATTACCGAACGCAAATGGTATGAGGCGCGCAGAAGGCAGCCAAAGCGTCCCGCAAGCGCCAGTATTGATCGCCGCCTGATCGGGTATTTGATCAATACACATGAGGAAGAGAGGGCCTGGATTTCGAGCGAACTGATGGACGACATCGCTCAAAGTATGTCTCTTGTAGCGGTCGGGATTCAACAACTGGCTCCCGAACAGCAATCCATGACGGCGGAACACGGGCGCACCGAGGCGTTGTGGCAGCGCACAAGCGCGACGATTGAGAAGCTATATCGACTGGCACAAGAACTCCGCCCACCCGCACTCGATTTGATAGGCCTTCCGGGAGCGATCCGAGCGCTTTGCCGGGAGTTTTCGCATCGATGCTCGGTCCACCTCGAGTACAGAACAGACGTCACCGCCGAACTCGACCGACAGCTGGCGCTGAGTTTCTTTCGCGTTTGTCAGGAGGCGTTACGGCATGTCGTAAAACACAGCCAGGCTCAGAATGTCGAAGTCGAGCTAACTGCAAGGTCGAACGAACTTCTCCTAAACATATCGGATGACGGAATGGGTTTGGGATCGGACAAGGCAAGCTGCGAAACTAATCTCCGGTTTCTCGGGATAAAGGAACAACTACGTCTGGTTGGGGGAGAGCTTGCGGTTTATTCGCAACCGTCCCTCGGGACTCGACTCGAAGCTCGAGCTCCATTGCCTGAACCTATGCCGGAATCGGAGCGCGGCTTAGGACGCGAATCGGAGGTTTTCGAGCGTCTCGCTTAATTGGCATTCGCACTCGCTGCACGATTCGGTAGTCGGTTGCCAGCAACGTCTCTTTGCGATGCGGCGGAGCCTGCGCTTTATTTGCCTCGGCTCGGACGCAAGCGCGGGTGACCATCATCGCCATGCACGGCGGCATTGACTTGTCATGCGGCTTCCAGTGCTCGCATCTCTCGGGCATACGTTCGTCATCGAACACTGCCATCATCGCGGCTCGGCTGACAGACTACGCATCCCTGTTACCGCTCCGATGCTTGCGGTTCAGTTGAACCAGAGTAGATCGACGTGTAGGCTGCACCTACCGGCTAACCGGTACACCCACTCCAAGGAGTTCCATGAAGGACGCTTACGAGATCTTGCGCCAGAAGGAAGCGGACGTAACGCGCCTCCGCCACGAAATCGCCAGCCTACAAATTGTCGCGCCTCTGCTTAGCGATGACACTCACACCGACCATCCCCAGCAGAGAACCGAGGGCTCTGAGGAGGGGAGCTCTAGTTCCCAATCGGATCCGGAAGCCACGGGAACCGACGGGCTGTTTTCCTCTGTGCCTGCAAGCCGTAGCGGTCTGTGGAACTTATTGAAACGCGGGTAGTAGGTCAAATCGCGCGCAGTTAGGCTGAGTTGCCTGAATTTCGAGTTTACCCTAGCAACCGAATGCTTGTGCCATTCAGAGCCGGCATTGCTGGCGCCTAAGCCCAGGCGCGGTGGCTGGGCTCGGCCGGTAGCCGCCTGAAAGAGCAAGCCAATGAGACCGGCATCTGAGAAAGCGCGCAGCTCGACGAAAAGAAAGATGGTGCTGTGGCCTACCCCCGGAGGATGAGCAGGCCGGTGTATGCACACCCGCTCTAAACGCTGCTAGCGCGAAAGTCGTCTTCTGAAATGAAGCTTCCCGGAATACCTTTTCCACTCGTCAGGTATCTTCTCCTGCTTTACTCGCTCAACACCTTGCTCTGATTAATCGGAGGGTAGCCTGTTTTTTGGCACCTTTTGGGAAGCGCGCACGTCATCGAGCGGTGAAAGGGCTTGAGAACCAGGAATAATTCGACCTCGCGCGGCGCCCCAGGAGTCTAAACTCGTGAAGACACGCGTTGGATATTGTAAAGCGCTGCTGATATTCTCTGGTGCTCAGTCATGTTGAACAAGGGAGGAACCCGATGAAGCTGCGGTGGCTGATTGCCATGTTAGTACTGTTTGCCCTGAAACCATTGGCGTGGCCGGCACTGCCGGCGCAACCCGATCGGCAGGTGGCGATCACTATCGATGACTTGCCCGCCGGCAGCGCAGAGTCCATGACTGCGGCAACCCTCACTGAAATGACTTCGAAGCTGTTGGCCACGCTTCGACAACAAAACGTCCCCGCTGTTGGATTTGTGAATGAGGGGAAGCTTTACAAAGCGGGCGAGGTGGACGCGCGCATCAAGGTGCTGAATATGTGGCTCGATTCGGGATTCGAATTGGGCAATCACACCTTCCACCACACGTCGTTGAATCGGGCCGGACTCGAGGCTTGGGAGGATGACATCGTCCAAGGCGAACCCATTATTAAGCTGCTGCTGGCACAACACAGAATGAAGTTAAGGTATTTTCGCCACCCCTATCTCGACACCGGAGCGGATTTGCAAACCCGGCGGGAGGCAGAGGCGTTCCTCAGCCGGCGAGGGTATTCCGTCGCCCCGGTGACGGTGGACGGCTGGGACTGGAATTTTGCTGGCGTGTATGAAAACGCCAGGAAGCGCGGAGACACTGCGCTGATGCAGGAGGTTGTGCGTTTGTATCTCGCGCATCATGATGCGATGTTTGCTTACTGCGAGCAGTTATCGCGGGATGTGGTGGGATATGAGCCGCGGCAGATCCTGTTGTTGCACGGGAATCAACTGGAGGGAGATCACATTGGCGAACTGCTGAACTTAATCCGCCAGCGGGGATATCGGTTCATCACGCTGGAAGAGGCCTTAGCGGATCCAGCTTATAGTCTGCCGGACACCTACGTGGGGGTGGAAGGAACCAGTTGGCTCGAACACTGGGCTATTACCAAGGGCAAGCCCCCGCAGGGGGCTCCCCAGTTCCCACCGCAAATTGCGGAACGGACTAAAGCGCTTAGGGGATACTGACCGCGGAGGCAAGCTCGACCACCGGGGAATGGAACCTTGCCCGACGGACAAAGCAGAACCCAGCACCCCATTGCACTTTTAACTAATCGACAGGCGCGTGGTCATCTCTTCGGACGGTTCGCCGCCGGCCACAGCTTGGGCGAGAATCAATTGGCGGGCTTCCACGCGTATGGTAGGCAGGCGAAGTCCGAACAATAGCGCTGCGCCCACGCAGGCGACTCCACCCAGTGCGACGGTCAGTGGCGCGCCGATCCGGTCGGCCAAGGCCCCACCGAAGAATGCTCCGAAGGGTGCCATGCCCATGAACATCATCGAGTAGAGGGACATAACGCGGCCGCGCAACTCATCGGGAACCATCGCCTGCAGGAGGGTGTTGGAGGAAGAAGTTTCCAACATCATGCAGAAGCCTACCGGCACCAGCAGGGCGGCAGATAGCCAGAAGTTACGGGAGAGCGAAAACAGGGTAATCGAAACGCCGAAGCCGCCCGCGGCTAAGGCGATCCAACGGCCCAGGCCGCGCAAGCCGGCCTTAGCGGCCAAAGCTAGTGCGGCAAGTAGCGCACCGACTCCGGTCGAACCCATCAGAATGCCGAGTCCACGCGCACCGCCGTGCAGGATCGTGTCCGCGAAGATAGGCATAAGGACCGAATACGGCATTCCCACGAGGCTGACGATGCCGAGCAGAAGAAGCACGGCGCGGATAGGGCCGGTGCCTCTTGCGAACCGAAAGCCTTCGATGATGTGCTCGAAATGCGAGGCCGATGCCGGTCTTCGCCGCTCCTGGATGCGCATCAGCGCCAGACCAATAATGACGGCTATGTAGCTGACACCATTCCCAAAGAAACACCAGCCTTCTCCGATGCTGGCGACGAGGATGCCGGCAATCGCCGGACCAACTATTCGGGCGCCGTTGAACATGGAGGAGTTTAGCGCGATGGCATTCATCAGGTCCTCCCTGCCCACCATCTCGACCAGAAAGGATTGACGCGCCGGGATGTCGAAGGCGTTCACTATGCCGAGCAAGGTCGCCAGCACGAATATGTGCCAGACCTCGACGGTATGGGTGAGGGTTAGAACCGAGAGGATGAATGCCAGGATCATGGCCGACGTCTGGGTAGCGATGACCACGTGCTGGCGATTGTGACGGTCAGCAATGATTCCACCAAGAGGAGCGAAGAGGAAAACCGGGATTTGGCTGGCAAAGCTTACCGATCCCAGCTGGAGGGAGGACCCGCTCAGGCGGTAGACGAGCCAGGCCTGAGCGATGTTCTGCATCCAGGTGCCGGTAAGAGAGATGAGCTGGCCACTAAAAAAGAGCTGGAAGTTACGATGGCGCAAGGCACGAAATGCTATGGCCCATCGACTGCCTGACCGAGGCCCGGAATCGACTTGATTTGCTGAATTGGTTGTGGTCCTTTGCGTCAAGGCAGTTTCTTGCATTGCTTTCTTCAGTTTTGCACCTTCAACCGGCCCCGACGCCTAGGGCAGCGCGCAAGTTATAGCTTCCCGAACGGGACAAAATGCGATACAGTTCGCTACTGGCCATCGAGCCCGCGACGGTCGCTGGTTCTCCCAGTATAGAAGCAGGCGAGCTATTTAGATGTTGGCAATCGGTAAGGAGTCGCTATGGATACCCCCTTGCAGCACGAGCGCCGCAGCCGCCAACGTTTTCAATTCCAGATACCGGTTACGCTGCGAGTGGACGGAAGCGATGGTGAAGAGCCGTCTTTCACGCAGGATCTGAGCGCTCGGGGAGCGTTTCTTTATACCGACTGCAGTGTTGCCGTCGGTGCGGCGGTGGAACTAACGCTCAGGATGCCTTCCGAGATCACCCTCGCCGAGAGCATGCGCCTCCGCTGCCGGGGAAGAGTCCTCAGAATCGTGCGTCCCGACGTGGCCCAGAACAAGGTGGGCCTGGCCGTCGAGTTGTGCGCTTACGAATACCTCACCGAAAAGTCAGACCAAACCCAGGTTCGCACCGACTTCGATCGCATTTCCCCTCTCCATGAACATCCCTTGGGTGAAGAGTCTCAGACGAGTCCAATACGGCGCAACTGAATACTCGGTTGCGGTTCGGCACTTACGATGCTGGGGGCACTTAGAGAACTCTGTCCGCTATGCTCCGGCGTGAATTGACGCGCTCGACGAGATACCGCTGGAGGCAGACCGAGTGCGGCGGCGCGTTCACCTTGAGAGCAGAGGCGACCTCCTCAGGGCCGACGTCCTACCTGGCGTAATGCTTCGTATAAATCGCAACGACAGACAACCACGGAGCGGGTGTGGGCGGGAAGCAACGAGAATAATGTCTTTGCTTTCAAATCTGACAAGCGGTTCGAGAAGCGGACAAATCTTCATTGCCATGCTTGTCGGCGATGGCAAGCGGCACAAACATGGGGCGCATGGTCAGGCGCATCTTACACAGAAGGTGCAGGTGCTGCCCCGCTGACGTGCATTCATGAGCTCCTTTTGAGGGGAGAAAGGCCATCACCGCACGTCGACACGGGGCCATCTGTGGAAAAAGGGACGCAAGCATTCCGGCTAATTCATCAAGTGGTATGAACCTGTCTGCTTTTCGCAGCAATTTTCGCGGTTTTTTATTTTTCGGAACTGGAGGCTCTTTGCAAGTGAGGCAGCTTGGCTTAGAATGTGGTAAGTAGTTGGAAACGCCGCTCCCCCCGAATTCCAAGATTGTTGAATTCGCGGCTGACACCGGGCCACGGGCGCACAACTCTCGGGAAAGTTACCGAGTCATTTAGCTGCATCTCGACTATCCTCATAACATGCCCTCAGTAAAGCGAAATAGCGACGAGCAAGGCACGCACGGGGTCGCCGTCGCCCTCTTGGCGGAGGACCGAGACCGCCTGGCAATAATGCAGCACCGGGCGGAAGCCACGACATCGGCCCGCACGGTTTTTAGTCATGCCGGGTTCCCTTCCAGCGCTACTGATCCGATCTTAAGGCAAATTCAAGACTTACGAGCGGAGGTCGTAGTTATTGATATTGACCCCGACCGCTGGCAACGCGCGATCAGCGCTATCGAGGTGCTGAGGAACAGTACGAACGACCTGGCTATCTTTGCGTTCGGCGGTATGGAACATCCGGCCACGATCGTAGCG
>Ga0126372_10000292_pt1 | contig 16422 bp, 12 predicted proteins | sample PanSoiMetaPlot_6_FD_92762 | JGI IMG/M metagenome (GOLD analysis project Ga0126372, IMG submission 92762) | Tropical forest soil microbial communities from Panama - MetaG Plot_6 | ecosystem: Environmental > Terrestrial > Soil > Tropical forest > Bulk soil | place: Panama | collected 2016-02-17
CCGACCGCGGCGTCTACGATCGCGAAATCATCTATCGAATCCTTGATGAGGGATTCATTTGCCATGTCGGCTTCGTGGTTGACGGTCAGCCATTTGTCATTCCGACGTCCTACGGGCGCGCTGGAGACAATCTCTACATTCACGGCTCGGCGGCGAGCCGCATGTTGCGCAACCTCGACAAGGGTGTTCCCATGTGCGTCACCGTGACGCTGCTCGATGGCCTGGTGTTGGCGCGCTCCATTTTCAATCACTCGATGAATTACCGCTCCGTCGTGGTGCTCGGCACGGCCATGCTAGTGGACGATCCTGCCGAAAAGCTTGAAGCCCTGCGCCAGTTGTCGGAACACATTCTGCCCGGTCGTTGGCCGGAATCTCGGCAACCGAACGAAAAAGAACTGAAGGCGACGTTCGCTCTGCGCTTGCCGATCAATGAATTTTCGGCGAAGGTGCGGCAAGGCCCACCGATCGATGATGAAGAGGATTACGGTTTCCGAACCTGGGCGGGAGTAGTTCCGCTGCAGGTGGCAGCCGGTGCGCCCATCCCTGATGACCGCTGCACCGGCGACATTCCAGTGCCCGCGTACGCGAGCGCATATTCAAGAAGAAGAACGTAGCGTTCAACCGACACTGAACACACGATGAGCAACCTCACTCCAAGAATCGTCTCGGCAGTCGAAGTGCTGCGGGGCGACCTCATTGCCTTCCTGCAGAAGCTGGTGCAAACGCCAAGCTTACCGGGGCACGAGCAGCGAGCGCAGCAACTGGTGGCCGAGAAGCTGCGGAGTCTGGGGCTCACCGTGGATGTCGTCTCCTCTGATTTCGATGAACTCAAGAACCATCCTGCCTTCTGCGACGATGGCGTGCCTTTCCGAGAGAGGCTGAACGTCATTGGGCGATGGAAAGGTTCTGGCACAAAGCAGGGATCGAAACATTCACGTTCCCTGATCTTGAATGGTCACATGGATGTTGTACCAACCGGCAATGAAGGTCTGTGGTCCGAGTCGCCCTGGAGCGGCGCGATCCGTGACGGTCAGATGTACGGACGCGGTTCGTGCGACATGAAGGCCGGCGTTGCCGCCAACATTTTCGCAATCCAGGCGCTGCAGTCTTTGAAGTACCGGCCCTCCGGCGATGTTCTTGTGGAGAGCGTGATTGGCGAAGAGAGCGGTGGAGTCGGCACGCTCACGACCATCGTGAAGGGATTCAAAGCCGATGCGGCAGTGATCACCGAGCCCACGCGCCTTCGTTTGTGCCCAGTGCAATCGGGCGCACTGAGCTTCCGGATCAAAATTGCAGGACGCGCCATCCACGCTTGCATGAAACCGTACGGCGTGAGCGCGATCGAGAAATTTTACGTGTTGCTGCACGCAGTGCAGCAGCTTGAGCAGCGCCGGCATGTGGAATACAAGAATCCCCTTTATGAGGATCCGAACAACATCGCGCCCGTGAACTTCGGAACGTTACATTCGGGAGAATGGCCGTCTACTGTTCCTGACGAGCTTGTAGTTGAAGGTCGGTTTGGTGTGCTGCCGGGCGAGTCGACGGACGCAGCGCGAAAAGCTCTTGCGAGCACATTGAGTACGGCGGCGAAGCAGGATGCGTGGCTCGCAGATCATCCACCTGCACTCGAATGGTTTGAAGGTCAGTTCGAGTCAGGCGCGACCGCCCAGGATTCGCCCATCGTTCACGCGACCGCCGAAGGCCATGCTCAGATGCTCGGCGCTCCGCCGATCGTGCAGGGTGTCACGTATGGTTCTGATCTGCGATTATTCACCAATCACGGCGGGATCCCGGCCGTTCTCTACGGCCCGGGCAGCATCTTCGATGCGCACACGGTGAACGAGCATGTCGACCTGGAAGAAGTCGTTACTGCTACTAAGGTATTGGCTTGTATTGTGAGTGGTTGGTGTAGTGGAGAGTGGCTTGACAGGTGACGCGCATCACCGGCGCGCAGGTGTTAGGTCTTTGGTCTTAGATGTTAGGAGACGAGTTCACGCGAACGGTGTGGAGCGCGGCATTCAGCGAGATCGTTGCATGAGTTTTCGCGGGCTCCGGTTGTAACCCAGTTGAGGCCTGCTGCGCGAGTCGGCCGGTTGAGATCACGAAATACAACCGCCGCACGATGCCCGGAGTTTCACGTTGCTGTTCAGACCGTTGTCTTCTTCAGTTCATCAACAACAATTTCCCGGTCGTCTTGCGTCCTTCCAGGTCGCGATGAGCCTGTGCCGCGTCCTTGAGTGAATAGGTGTGCTCGATGCGAAGCTTCAGCGTGCCCGCCGCAATCATAGCGAACACGTCGCGAGATCTTCGCTCTAGATCCTCCCGGGAGGCGATGTAGTGCGCGAGGGTCGGCCGGGTAACGTACAGACTTCCTTTCTGCGATAGCTGAATCAGGTCAAAGGGCGGAACGGCCCCGCTGGAGCCTCCAAATAACACCATGTATCCCCGTGGCCGCAGCACATTCAGTCCCTTTTCAAAAGTAGTTTTTCCCACCGAGTCGTACACAACATCCACCCCGTGATTGCCTGTGAGCCTTCGCGCTTCCGCTTCGAAGTCTACTTGGGTGTAGAGAATGATGTCATCGGCACCAGCCTCGCGCGCCAGCTTGGCCTTCTCTTCCGTGGAGACCGTTCCGATGACGCGCGCGCCGATGTTCTTCGCCATTTGCACAAGCAACAGCCCGACACCTCCAGCCGCGGCATGGATGAGCGCAGTCTGGCCCTTTACCAAGGAATATGTGTCGTGGGAAAGGTAGTGCGCGGTCATGCCCTGCAGCATTGCAGAGGCAGCCTGCTGGTAGCTTACCCCCTGCGGAATCTTTACGAGGCGGTCTTCGGGGACGGCGGCGTACTCGGTGTAGCTGCCCATCACCCCTGTGTAGGCCACACGGTCTCCGACTTTCAGCTGCTTTACATCCGGACCGACGGCCGTAACTTCGCCTGCTCCTTCTTGCCCAGGCACGAAGGGAACGACCGCCTTGTAGCGTCCCTCCCGGTAGTAGACGTCGATGAAATTCACGCCTGAGGCTGCGATTTTCACGACTGCTTCGTTTCCTTTGGCCGTTGGAAGCGCCAGATCGGCCGCCAACTCCAGGACTTCCGGACCGCCAGTGTGCTTAACCTGAATCGCTTTCATAGGAGATTCCTTAGTTCATCATAGCGTGATGTTCAGGTTTGGCGCTGAGACTAGCATCCGCGTCCACTCGCGATGGAAAAAGAAAACGGCAGCCCGCAGCTGCCGTCGCGTTGGCCAAAGATGTTCTTTATTTGGGCGGTGCAGCGGGAGCCGCAGGTTCTTTTGCAGGCTCTGGTTTCTTGCCTTCCAGGGTCTCCTGCAGCTTCTTCCATTTCTCCTGCTGCTCAGGTGTGAGTTCGGCTGCGATCTTAGGCGCGAATGCCTCGCGAATTTCGACCAACTTTGCGCGCTTCTGATCAGGCGTCATGCGCTCATCAATTCGCACCCTGTGCATTTGCTCTCCCTCATCGGTGACAACTGGCCGCAGTTTCTCCCGCTGGTCATTAGTCAGATTGAGCTGTTGCGTGAGCATTCGCAATTCGGTGAGTGCTTCCATACTACGTCGTTGCGGGGCGCCCGGCGGCGGCGGAGGCGCTACTCCCGGACCCTGTGCCTGGACATAGAGATAACTTCCGGCCATCGCGACTCCTAATATCCAAGACTGCCAGCTCCGCATATGGGGCGCTCCTTGAACCAAAATTTCGTGAAGATTGAGCCCATCCTAACCGGCGTTCAGCGCAAACTCCATCCCACGAGAGTGTAGGGCGAGCGCTGGTCCGTTTTCCCTAGTGAGGCGTCCATGTGGGGTGAGACGTGAACAGACCGTCAACAAAACCGATCTGGAATGTTATGAACAGACCGAAGGCGATGCTGATGACACCGGAAGCAATGCCCAGTCCACGGTTGAAATTAGCGAACCGTTGGCCGGTGTACGCGAATGGCACTCCCATCAGCATGGTGATCACCATCATCCCAGCGATCGTGCCAAGCCCAAACACCAGGAGATAAGCAACGGCCCACCGGGGATCATGGATAGTGGTCAGCACAAGTAGAGCCACCGCGGCCGATCCTGCAAGCCCATGCACGATCCCTACCGCCAGAGGCCTGACCAACTGATACAAGCCTAGTCTTTGCAGGAATTGCTGCCAGGGACCCTGCGGGCTCTCCTCAAATCCGAGGTGAGCGTCGGCATCGTGCGAATGCGTGTGGACGTGTGCTTCGCCTCCATGCTGATGAACGTGCGCATGAACTACGCCGGCCGCATGTTCCGGAGTGAATCGTTCCGTGATCCATCGAGTTACTCCCGTGAGGTTCAGCACCCCTAGAACGATCAGCATGATGCCGACCGCGAGCTCCATCGCCAGGCCGATTCTGGCCGGGATCGCGAGATTGAAGACGATGATGCCGGTACCTACAAGAACGATGGTGATAGTGTGGCCCAATCCCCACAGAATCCCGATCAAGCCTGCGTGCCGGATGCTCTGTTGGCGGCTGACAATCGTGGTTACGGCAATGACGTGGTCGGGATCGGTCGCATGTTTGATGCCGAGAACAAATCCAACCCCGAGGATAGTCAGGAGATCAAACACGCTTTTGAAGCCTCACCGGGGCAAATGGCGTTGAAATCTCCCCTCCAGAAAAGACTACACCAGCCGCAAGAATCCTGTGTGAGAGGCCTTTCGCGCGAGGCGCGACTGGTTTACCATGTCGGCGTCGCGACGGCCCAGCGAGCGCGACAATACGAACATACGGGTGTGGCATGGTATTGGAGTTAGTGAGGACGCGGCTCAAAAATTATTCATCGCTCGGCGAGACTTTCGAGGCACTTCCCGTTTTCTTTGTGGGCGTAGCAGTCGTGTTCGCCTCGCTCGGCATGGGGGAAGCTGTCTACCGGCTGCTGTTCTCCGACTACGATGGTGCGACGGACCGGCTTCCGATTGAGGCCTTTTTTGGCCTCGTCTTCGCGTGGCTGGCAACTTCGTTCGTGCGAAATCTGTTCCAGCATCGCCGCCGCACCATCGCCAAGCTTCATCTGATCCGCGGCCGCAATCACCAGATTCGGGCGGCCCTCGAGGCACTCTCACCACACCCGCACACGTCCCGGAATCAGCAATCGATTCGAGTGATCCGCGAGGAACTGGATCGGATCGAGGGAGCGTTGAAGGAAGTGTTGCCGAGATAACCTCTCTCGTGGAAGTGCGAAGGAAGACCTGCTGAAAAGCAGACGTCTGGCGTCTATAGAGTTCCTGCTTTCCCCAAAGGGACTGCTAAACCACCCTCGGTCTCATGCCGAAAGTAATGAAGACATTGGTCTTTTGTGAATTGACCCCGCAAAAGATCCAAGGTTACCATTTCGCAGGTTTTTGGCATCCAAGACCCAGGGAGGTCGATGGCGCTGTAACTCATAGAGAAATATGAGATTCCAAAAGCTCTATGTCATCATCGCGCCTTTGGCGGCCGCGCTAGCAAGTTGCGGGTGTCAGTCGTCCCATCATCCGGCGCCGCTGTTGTCGGCGAAGCAATCGGCACCGCCGGCGATCGCTTCTCCTGCATCGGCGCCAACGGCTGAAACACAAACACCTGCCGCCAATCAGATACCTGAGCCCGCGACTCCGTCGACTGCGAGTTCGCCATCAGCGGATCCTGTTGCCGACCTGATTGCGAAAGTTGAAAAGGAATACTCGGCTGGCCAGGATAACTATAAGGCCGGTCATCTGGACGCAGCCCGGCAGAACTTCGACCGCGCGTTCGATCTGCTTCTCGGCAGTAATCTCGAAATCAATTCTGATCCGCGGCTGGAGAATGAATTCGACCGCATAGTCGAAGGCATCAACAGCTTCGACATGCAGGCTTTGCAGCAAGGGGACGGCTTCACTGAACAGAAGTCCGAGCCTGCACCTATCGACGAGGCGAACGAGGCCGCGGTTCCTGTCGATGCGAACGTAAAGGCCAAGGCGGAAGCGGAAATCAAGTCCACGCGTTCGGACCTGCCGCTGATGATGACCGATCAGGTTGCCGGGTACATCACGTACTTTTCTGGACGCGGTCGTGACACGCTGCAAAACGCGCTTGTGCGGTCAGGTCGCTACGAAGACATGATCCGCCGCATTCTCAAGGAGGAAGGTGTTCCGCAGGATCTGATTTACCTCGCGCAGGCGGAATCTGGGTTCCACCCGCTGGCGTTGTCACGCGTGGGAGCGCGCGGCATCTGGCAGTTCATGGCAAGCCGCGCACGCGGCTACGGACTCCAGCGCGATTGGTGGGTTGACGACAGACAGGATCCAGAGAAGGCAACGAGAGCGGCGGCACGCCACCTGAAAGATCTCTACCAGCAGTTCGGTGACTGGTACCTTGCAATGGCAGCGTACAACTCGGGTCCCGGAACGGTGCAGAGCGCGGTGAAACGAACGGGCTATGCCGACTTCTGGGAATTGTACCGGCGAAACGTCCTGCCTCGAGAGACTCGAAACTACGTTCCGATCATTGTGGCAGTCACGATCATGGCGAAGAATCCCGGCCAGTATGGTCTGGACCGCCTGGAGAAATCCAAGCCCGTCGCGATCGAGACGGTGAAGATCGACTACCCGGTGGATCTCCGCTTGGTGGCCGAGTGCGTCGATGTCTCCTTGACAGATCTCGAAGATCTGAACCCGAGCCTGTTGCGCATGACGACGCCAAAGGATCACGCCTTCGAGCTTCATCTTCCAGCAGGCACCAAGGATAGGTTCCAGACCTCGATCGCAGCCATCCCGACCGACATGCGTGTCTGGTGGCGCTACCACAAGGTTCAGCCAGGAGACACACTGGCTTCGATCGCGCGCACGTACCGCAGTACTCCCAAGGCGATCGCCGAGGCCAACAATCTGGAAGACGATTTGGTGCTTACGCCTGACAGCAGGCTGACGATCCCGATTGCTCCGGGTAAACGGGCAATCACCGAAGAAGCGACTTACGCCCGTCACGCAACCCGTTATCGCGTGCACAAAGGCGACACCGTGCAGAGGGTCGCGGACAATTTCGGTGTGCCGCCTGCCATGGTGCGCCGCTGGAATCACCTTAAGGGTGACAGCCTACGCGGACGGAGCGTCGTCTATGTGCATCTTCCGGTGAGCCCTGGCGCTGGGCAAGGGCAGGCGGTTGCTAATAGCTCTAAGTCTAAGCATAAAAAGACTGTTACCGCTACGAAGAGCTCGGGAGCTGCGGTCCTCCATCACAAGGTCAAAGAGGGCGAAACACTGTTTTCAATTGCGTCGACCTACAAAACCACCGTTGATGCCCTCAAGCGCAACAATCGAAACGTCGCAGTTCTGCGTCCGGGAATGGTGCTGGTCATCCGTCCATAGGACAACATTTACCCCGAAATCGTACGGCGAACACCTTGCCCAAAAATCACGTCGAACTGTGGTCGAAGCCCTAGCGCCCAACACTATTTTCTCTGCTATAATCGCGCCCCGTTCAGCCGCGAAGCAGTTTTCCAGTTGTCTTCATTTTCTGTGCGCGGTGCCGGAGTCGGCCTCGTGCCCGCGCTAACCGTACCGCAACACCAGGAGGAGCAATGAGCTTTTACGACGAAACCCTCTACGGACTCGACGACGAAATGGATGAGTACGGGGACACCGGCGCCTACGGTGAGTCTCCGGAAGAGATCCTCGAGGAAGAAGAGGAAGAGGAAGAAGAAGCCGGCATGCCTGTAGTGGGCGAGTCGGTAGTCGAGGTGGAGGAAGTCGTCCCGGTTCCTCCTAAACCTGCGGGCGGTGGCGGAGCCCGCAAACCCCCAGCCAAGAAGAAAGCAAAGAAGAAAGCGCCGAAGAAAGCAGCAAAGAAAAAAGCGTCGAAAAAGAAGCCTGCAAAGAAGGCTGCCAAGAAGAAACCTGCGAAGAAAGCGGCCAAGAAAAAAAGCGCCAAGAAGAAAAAACGCCGCTAGATTTCTTCGGAGCGGGGCCACTCGCGCCGAGATGAGATTGAGAAGCCGCGACCTAAGGCCGCGGCTTTTTGTTTTCGGTCGCGCATAAGAGTATGCGGGTGCCAACTACGCCATCTGCGTTGCGATCTTGCGTACTGCCAGCGACAGCATCAGCCGCGTGATCCCGCTCATGATCATACTGATGCCGACAAGCGTTCCAATCGCCCATACTGAACTCGACGGCCAGTGGACGTAGATCATGCCTCCCAGCACCAGGGTGATGATCGAATCGAACAGGATCCAGATCGCGCCATTCGCGGAGCGTGACTTCCACCACAGCATGAAGTCGAGTACACCTTCCACAAGAAACAAAAATGCAAGCATCAACGTGAGTGTCGCCACGCCGACCACTGGACGGAACAGCAAGTACCCGCCGATGAAAATGTAGGCAACCCCAACCAGGAGCTTCCAACCCAAGCTGGTTCCTGTATGCGCGTGAAAGGCTACCGCCACATGTACGAGTCCGACAAATACCAGCAGCCAAGCGATGAACGTGGCTAGCGCGATGGCAGCCAGAAAAGGTTCGGCAATCGCCAGCATCCCCAGAATCACCAGCAGCACGCCCCAGATGATGCTCCACTTGGAACCCTGTTTCACCAATGCCAGCGTACTCGGAACAGTCGTTGCCATAGATGTCCTTTCCACGGAACTCGCTGATCGCAATCTCAGGCTGGAAAACAGTTTGTGCGGCGCATTGTGGCAGACGAGGCCTCCAAGTGCAAGCCTGGAAGCTGGGAAAGACGGGCAGAGACGCAATTTGGCGGATTCGAAGGGCGAAGCGCGCCCGACCCCAAGATAGGGGATTCTCGGGGCCGGGCAGATCCGAGTCGGACTGTTCAGAGAAGCTAAAACTACTTCTTGCTGACCCGAGACAGGCACTTTCCGTACAGATCGAGCAGGTGTGCAGCATACTCCTCAGGTTTGGCGGCGGCACCACTCGTCTTTTCGAAGCCCACGCCGCCACCGCCGGAAGTGGTCTTGCCATAACCGGTGGTCATGGCGATGAACTTCATCAGATCGAGTGCAATATCTTCGTCGCGGCGCGTACCAGTAGCCGGAGTGCCTGGCACATCCATGAATGCCTCCCCTGTTCCGGAAATAAGTGGAATGTCTTCTTCGTCGAAATGCATAAGACTTTTTCGATGATAGCAAAAGGCGGAGCGAACTCCGCCCCCCCACTGAAGTAACGTGGGTTGCATTATCGAAGGTATCCGAGTACTTCAAGTGCCTCATGTAGAGTCAAGTGCACCGATCCGACAAGTGGTTCTAACCATGCTATGCTGCTTTCGTTTGCGGGAAAGTGTGAGAGCCTAGTGCTCGCCCGCTCGGTTCGCGCGTCCCGGCTTTGCAGGCGCTTGAGGTCTACGGTTTGGGCACCAATCTGAAATCGAAATCGCGTTTGCACGGACCGCCCGTTTCCGGGGACAGCAATGCCACACACGCATCTTCGACTGATGCTTCGCGAGTTTCTCAAGCCCTGCCGTTGCCATCGATGGACGACGGCAGCATGGTCCGCGATCTCCTCTCGGCTGGACTCGAAGCACTCGATTTACTGAATATCGGTTTGATTGTCTGCAGCGCGTCGGCGGAACTCCTGGTCGCGAATCAGACAGCCGAGAGAATCATTCGGGTGGGTGATGGCCTTGTGCTGGACTCCGACGGTGTTCTCTCAGCAACCCACGGCGACAATATGTCACTTACGGAACTGGTGCGATCTGTCGCCAAGACCCGAACACAGGATGTGGTGCCTCGCGACAGTGCATTCGCCGTGCACCGTAGTTCCGGCAAGAGGCCCCTGACGCTCTTCGTGCGCGCGGTGAACACGAAAACCAGTGTGCCTTCCCCAAACGAGGCGGCGGTTCTCGTCATGATCCTTGATTCTGCGCAACCTATAGGCACCGCGGAAGTGGAACTGCGCCAGCTATACGGCTTTACTGCGACCGAGGCCCGCCTGGCCAATCATCTGATGGAGGGTTTGTCGCTCGAGGATTGCTGCTCCGCCATGGGCATTCGACGCACCACAGCCCGTATGCACCTTCGCAACATCTTTGCGAAGACAGGAGTGCGGCGACAGGGTGAACTCGTGTCACTGTTGCTCAAAAGCATCGGCCTGGGACCCCGCCTGAAATAAGCATCAGCCTGTACCGCCCCCGCCTGGCTCATTTTGCGCACTACTAAGAAGATAGAGCTCCCTGCGTTGTCCCGAGTCTTGGCGTCTGTTACTGAAGTGAGTGGATCGATCACTCGCCGAGGGGAAGAACACCGATCTCATCGGCACGCTCCGAAGGTCAGATCGACTGCTTCAGATTCCCGAGTTGCCGCGCCTGGCGCGGGAAGTGGAGCAGCAACCGAATACGCAGTCGTTCAACCTCCTTCAGAGTGGTTGCCGACCAGAGAGACCGGCTCACGTCACCGCAAATCCATCGTTTCGTTCGAATTTTGGCGTCGTCTCATCCATGTGGACGTAGACAGGTCCTGAGGAGTCGCCTAATCTGCCGCCAGTTCTTATAGCGCCAGACTCCCTCCTGGCGGAAAGCCTCTCCCCCAATTTGGATGGCACGCACGGGCGGTAAATCTCCCTCGCCTCGTGCACGAAGCACATTTCACACATTTTTGGTGTGGGGTTCTGTGGAGGATTCCCTTTGGCATTGAACTGCGCCAGTTTGCCTGACGGACAGGACATTTTCGCCCGCGCAATTCGGTTGCTCGCGACCGCAATGAGCCGTGGCGAAATTCGTGTCTCTGGACTCCGGCAACCCGCGGACAGCCATTCCGCAGCTCCTTCATCGCAACCCTCCCCCTTTGCAACAAGGGCGCTGCGAGCGCCGGCAGGTACAGAAGGAGGCCGCAAGGTCATGAGAAAGCAACTCCAGGTTTGGTTGCCCATACTACTTGTTTGTTTTGCGACAGTCGGCGCCAGCGCCCAGTCGTTTCGCATTCAGTGCCCGACGAGCACCATCACCCACCCGTCGAAGCTCCACAACAACGATTTAGAGCCCGCCTACGCCGGGCCGACGACCTTCGGCACAGATGCGAATGGCCACTTCTTGGTTCCGACCGCGAACGTGAACGGTGCCATCAAGTGCCAGCAGATCTCCGGTGGTGATGGCTACGCGACCATGGGCGACGGGACGCAGACATACATGTTCTCCTTCGGTCCCTTGTCCGGATTGCACAAGATCGCTAACGGACAGCCTGGCACCGATTCGCCGAGCGAGTTCAATAAGCTCTACAGCGACAGCTCGCAGCCGAATCCCTACCTGCAACCGGGCGATCCCGCGACCACGAACGGAGCGGGCGATGCTAGCTACACGGTCGGAAACGTCGGGTTCGATGCAGCCGGCAACGATACAAGTTCGTTCACCTTCGACGGCGCCGTAGGATTGGCCAAAAACATCCCGTATCTCGCCACCATTTACGACATTAGCGAAGGCGTGGGTGTGAACCGGAACAGGGTTACAGTTGTCCTGAACACGCAGACGCCTTTTGGTATCGGTGACAGCGTGCGGATCTGTGGAACAGGAACGCTTCCTTGCTCTGGTCCCTACGACGGAACCTGGACGGTGACGGCTGTCAACATCAACAACCCCTTCCTGACTCCGAACTTCGCCTTCCAATTCACCCATCCGACCGCTGGCTTGCCCGATGTAAACGAGTCCCCGACGGCGACCGCGTCCAGCGTGCCTGGAGTTGACGGCCACGTCGAGACGCGTCCGATGCTCGATGTCGGCGTGATGAACGGCAACATCCCCGCCCCGCTGATGGCGATTGATGAAGACGACGAGTTCTTCCTCACGCTGAGCAACGTGGGCATGATCATGCGGCCCGATCTGTTCGAGCAGCACACGGTTCACTTCCACGGATACCCGAACGCCTCTGCTTTCTACGACGGCGTGCCGGACGCTTCGGTGGCCATCAACATTGGTGGCAGCTTCACGTACTACTATCTGGCGCCCGATGCCGGCACTTACTTCTGGCACTGCCACATCACGCCGCCCGAGCACTTGCAGATGGGCATGGTGGGACAGATCTATGTGCGTCCGCGCCAGGATCGCGTTGCGGTTGGCGGCGGTCTTTATGCCGCACTGCAACAGCAGCAGACCGATGCCCGCACTGCGTGCAAGTCGTCAGCAGACATTCTGTGCAGCAATCCACTGCCTCCATCCAACACCGTACTGGCCGTTTCTACGATCCAGAACGGTGGAACAAGCGGTGGCTACGCTTACAACGACGGTGACGGCTCAACCTATTACGACGTCGAGTATCCCATCCAGATTCACGGCTTCGATCCCAACTTCCACTTTGTTGGCATGACCTTCAACCCGGAAGGATTCACCGACATGAAGGACAAGTACTTCCTTCTGAACGGCCGCAGCTATCCCGATACCGTTACATCCGGGCCGATGGCCACGCAGTCGGTCGACGGTTCGATGCACTACTCGCAGCCCCTGTCGGCGATCATCAACATCCCCGCCGGAAAGAAAGCTCTGCTGCGCATCTCCGATCTAGATGTCACCGAATATCAGACGCTCGCCTCCCTCGGCATTCCGATGAAGGTCATCGGTTACAACGCGAAGTTGCTGCGTGATCAGGCTGGAAACAACCTGTCCTACCTGACCAACTCGATCACTCTGGGGGGCGGTGAATCCCTCGACGTGATTCTCGACACCAGCGTAGCCAGGCCCGACGGGACCGCTTACGCAGCCGGTCAAGTCTATTACCTCTACACCCCAAATCTGGATCACCTTTCGAACGACGCGGAGAACTTCGGCGGACTGATGACCGAAGTTCATATCTGCACCAGCGTCACGAACGGTATGTGTCAATAGGAGCGCAGCCATGAGGGCAACGAACATGAAAAACTCGATCTTGAAAACACGACTCCTGGCTGCGGTAGTGGCCGCCATGCTGCTCACTGTCTCAGCCTTTGCTGCGGCTCCCGGCATCACCGGTCCCACTTTTAACCTGCAGGCCGCACCCGCGTACATCAACCAGCCCGATGGACAGATGATCTATTCGTGGGGATACGGCTGCAACGGTGCAGCTGGCGGTTTCCTCCCGAGCGCGATCGCCGGGGCGTCCTGCGGAACCATGCAGGTTCCCGGGCCTACCTTGATCGTCACTGAGGGGCAAACAGTCACGGTCAATCTGCAAAATAACCTCCCGGTGCCCGCAGGCAATACGTCCATCTTGTTTCCCGGGTTCACTGTGACGCCCAGCGGTGGCGTGCAGGGTCTTCTGACCCAGGAAGCGATACATGGTGGCGCCGTCACTTATACGTTCACGGCCTCCACACCGGGGACCCGCTCCTACTACAGTGGGACGCAGAGCGACCTCCAGGTAGAGATGGGCATGTACGGCGTGATCATCGTGTTGCCCAAGACGCCTGTGGCCGGTACGGCTTGCACCAATGGTGACCTCCAAGCTAGCAATGCAAGTGCTCAGGGTGCCTGGGGTGAGGCCAATTTCACGCTCTCCACCTCCGCATACGACAACCCGAACACCTGCTACGACCGCGAGTATCTGTTCCAGTTCTCTGAGATGGATCCCAATATCCACACCCAGGCGTTGCTACAGGTGAACGCAATTCTCGCTTGCACAGCGGCGGTTTGTCCGACATTGCAGGTCCCGACTGAGCCCTACCACCCGGCCTACTTCATGATTAACGGCCGCTCCATGCCCGATGACATGGACCCCAATTATGCGCCGCAGTATCCGCACCAGCCCTACAACGGCGATCCACATATGCATCCGGGCGAGCTGGTGTTGCTCCGCATCGTCGGCCAGGGACGCTGGCAGCATCCGTTCCACGAGCACGGCAATCACGTCCGTATTCTCGGACGCGACGGCAACCTGATTCAAAGCGTGAGTGACACGACCAGCCTGGCGGGGCCGCTGCTCTTTACGACGACCACGACACCCGGACTCGCGATGGACGGAATCTTCTACTGGACGGGCAAGGGCCTGAACTGGGATGCTTACGGACACAACCCTGCTTCAGCGGATCCTTCCGCCAAGCTTCCATGCACGCCCGACGGCAACGGTTACAACACGACCGCGACCAGCGCAATCAACTATTACGAGTGGTGCCAGGACCACAACAAGCCGCTGCAGTCTAAGCCCTTCGGCGATGTCGCCGCCAATGGCCCCGCCACATTGCCCGACGCCAACATCCTGACCAATGGCGCCTGGTATGGCGGCAGCCCTTACCTCGGCCCGAACGCCACTCTGCGTTCGACTGGATGCAGCGCCGGTGCCCCGGCTGGTTCCTGCGGCGCGACTGGCTCTACTCCCCCGTCTGGCACGATCGCCAACTCTCCCAGCGATGAAGCCGGATTCGCTTTCATGTGGCACTCGCACAACGAGCGCGAGATCACCACCAACAATATCTTCCCGGGCGGAATGATGATGATGATGCTGGTCGATTCCCGGGAATTCGTTATCGACGAGACGAACTAACTGAGGAGAAGAGCACAAATGCGATCCAACATGTTTAAAACTCTGAAGACAGCGGTACTGGCGGTATCTGTTCTCCTCCTCGGAGCGAGCGTCTCCTTTGCTCAGGTCACGGTCGGATTGACGGCTGCGCCGACAAACGCCATTCTGCCCGATGGAAATTCGGTGCCGATGTGGGGCTATGCGTGCGCTGCTGGCTCAGCCAACTGCGCGGCGTTGAACACAGCCCCGCTGGGAGGATGGTCGCCGGTTGTCATTACAGTCCCGACCGGTCAGGGCCTCACGATTAATCTCACGAACGGTCTCCCTGTCCCAACCTCGCTGACGATCGTCGGCCAGGCCGACACTGGCCTGGGCACTTCGCGGGGTATGGCGGGAGTGACACCTCACAGCGACTCCTCGCCGACTTGGCCAATCGCTGGCTCCGGCGGCGGCTTTAATCCTCCGCCTCAAGGCAGCCGGGTTCGATCGTTCTCCACGGAAGTTGGAGCAGGATCGACGACGGCGGTCCAATGGACCGCTCTCCGCCCCGGTACCTACTTGCTTGAGTCTGGCACGCACCCCTCAATCCAGGGACCGATGGGCTTGTACGGCATCGTGGTCGTGACTACCGCTCCGGCTGCAGGCGGTGCGGGTACCGCATATCCTGGGATCACCTATAACTCGGAACTCCCGCTGCTGTTCAGCGAAATCGATCCGATTCAAAACGCGGCCGTGGCGCTTGCAGTCGCGCAGCCTGGTTTCAGCGAGTCAACGGTATGGTCGGGGCAGCCGGGAGGTTGCGGTGCCCAAGCTGTTCCCAACTGCTATCCGCCAGCCGTCAACTACAAGCCTCTCTACTACCTGATTAACGGACGGGCTTTTGACAGGACGAACCTGCCCGCTTCGTTGTATGCGGCGACCGCAGGATTCAACGCCGCGACGCCTCCCGCCCCGGTGACCACTGGCATCACCGGCAACGTGCTGGTTCGCCTCGTGAATGCTGGCCTCCGCATGCACGTGCCCTCGATCGTGGGATCAGTGTCAACGCCCGCCGTTGCGGGCGGCGGCGGCAAAGGAGCCACAGCGGCTCCCGGCTTCAGTCTCGTAGCTGAAGACGGCAACCCGTTGCCGGGCACTTCGCGTGTGCAAAGCGAAGTCTTTATGGCTGCGGGCAAGACCTACGACGTAATGATTGATGTTCCCGCTGCTGGCGGGACGGCCCTTCCCATCTTCGACCGCGAGTTGAGCTTGTCCAGCAACTCCATCGGTCGTGACGGCGGCATGTTGGCCTATATCGGCGTGAACGGCGCTCCGGCTCCAACTGCAGCTGCTTCAGCTGCTCCTGTGGCCAAGGCCAACAACGATACGTATGCCGTGATTCCGGGCGGTTCGCTGGTCATCTCGGATCCGGCAAAAGGCGTGCTCGGCAATGACGTGAGCGTGTATGGCGCGCAGGTTCAGGGCGGCCCGATTGCGGGTCTAACCGCTTTCAATCCTGACGGCACGTTCACCTACACGGGTTCGGGTACAACCTTCACCTACTGCGGCAACGGCACAACCGCAGCATCAGTGCCGCCTATTTGTGCCACGGTAACTATCGGCGCCGCGGCGACAGACACTGCTTCTAACATCACGTGCTCCGTCCCTGGCCCGTTTACGTCCAACTTCGCCACGACCATCAGCATCGCCCCTCCTGGATTGCTGGCAGGTTGTAAAGACTCATTGGGCTACGCTCTGAAAGTTACAGGAGTCAGTGGACAAACCGGTATCGCGGTCACCCCAGATCCGACTGGCGCGTTCAACGCGACTGGCTCTGCAGCAACAGCAACCTTCTCCTTCACGGTGCAAAGCGCGTTTGGAGCGAGCGCGAGCAAAGTAGTTGGCCCGGTTACGGTGAACTTCCTTCCCGCCAGCAACCTGGTGGTCAATGTGATGGGCGGCGACGGCAAAGCGGTCACCGATTATCGCTGGATCATTGAAGAAGACCGTACCTTCTACATCAACCC
>Ga0126372_10000293_pt1 | contig 16417 bp, 14 predicted proteins | sample PanSoiMetaPlot_6_FD_92762 | JGI IMG/M metagenome (GOLD analysis project Ga0126372, IMG submission 92762) | Tropical forest soil microbial communities from Panama - MetaG Plot_6 | ecosystem: Environmental > Terrestrial > Soil > Tropical forest > Bulk soil | place: Panama | collected 2016-02-17
CTGGACTAGAGTAGGTGTTCCTTCCTAGCGATCCGCGTCCGGACACCTGAGGTCAATATGCAAAATTGTTTCGGCAAGCCCGAAATGAGGTGGGACTTCCCAAGGAAATGGTGTTGTACTGTGCGCAACGTGATTACGGCACATGGGTTCTCACGCGAACCGGGAACCTGGCTGCTGTGATGAAGACGATAGGACACAGGGATGTAAAAGCAATGCATTATCAGCATCCAGAACTCGATGTCGTCCGCGCTGCCCTGGACTGCGATGCCCCGGCTGACACTACGGAAAGCGGGCTTAGCGCGAAGAGTTAAGGCTCATTATGCGGCACTATTATGCATCCCGAAATACGTAGCCGGACGGAACTCTGGCCAGGTTTGCCCGCGTGCCTCATGGGCAGCCGTTTGCTTTCGTCTCTTTGTCCTGTCGGCTCTGTGAGCGCGGCAGCGCGCTTGCCGAGCCTCTTAAGCGCCACTTCGATACAATGAAGCTCAGTTCAGAGAACACTCTCCTCATCTGCCCGGAATGCTTTCTGAAAGCGGGAACGATGAGGTCCTTCCCGCGCGGGGTGAGGGCGATGATACGAACACGCCGGTCTTCCGCGCTCTCGACCCGGGTTACCAAGCCTTCGCGCGGCGCTCGTTGCGTCGCTCGAAGACACTGCAGCGATTATGAAGGCGCTCGAAGGAGCGACCTCTCTCTTCGCGATGACGACGCCGTTTGGAGGTACGGACGCCGAGACACGACAAGGTATTGCCGCCGCCGCAGCCAAGACAGCAGGCGTGCATCTCGTCTTCACTTCCGTCGGCTCCGCCAACCGACAGACGGGCACTCCGTACTTCGAGAGCAAGTACGAGGTCGAAAAGCACATCGCCAAGTTCGGCGTCCGCGCAACGATTCTCGCACCCGTTTCCTTCATGGAGAACCTCTATTTCGCGAAAGAGCAGCTCGCTAAAGGGATCTACGCGTCGGCGCTCCCGCAGACAAGGGCGCTCGCGCAAGTTGCCGTCGCGGACATCGGGGCGGTCGCCGTTCGCGTCCTCGAGGACGCCGGTCGCTGCAGGGGCAAGCGCTGCGACCTCGCGAGCGACGAACTGACGGGGAATGACGCCCTCGCCATTCTCTCTCGCGTCACCGGCCGCCCCTTTGCCTATTACCAGATCCCGCTCGATGTCATCCGCCAGCGCATGGGCGAGGATGCCGCCAGGATGTACGAATGGTTCGACCGCGTCGGTTTTGTGGTAGATCGCGCCGCGCTCTACCATGAATTTCCCGACGTCGCCTTTCACGACTTCGAGTCTTGGGCGAAGACGCAGGATTGGAATGCGCTTCTGCAGAGCGCATAGAGGCCGACCCTGGGGAATGGCTCAGTTTTCATGACATCGAGCGCCAAGCCCCCGCGTAAAGCCCGAATTGAAATCACGGCGAACGTCGCCGGAATTTTAGTACTCGTTGTTCGTTAAAGAAGTATTGGAGGTTGACATGAAAATCGGTGTAAGTGGCGCCAGTGGCCATTTGGGCAGAGCCGTCCTTTGGGAAGTGCTGCAGCGGCCGCACGGGCACCAGGTAGTGGCTATCACGCGCGCGCCCGAAACCGTCTCTTGACCGGATCAGGGACGATTCGGGGAGTACAACCGGCCCAAAAGCCTTGGGGAGGCCTGTGGGGGTCTCGATCGTCTGGTCATCATTACGACCGTCGATCGGAAACCTGGAAAGCGCGGGGCGCAGAACGTCGCCGCCATCGACGCGGCCGTGAAGGTGGACCAGGTGGTTCCGTACAGGCTGCCTGCCGAGTCGAAGATCAGTCCTCCAATGGGCCAGTCCCCATCGGCCCCGCCGGTGAAGCTGTGGAACACGGTTTCGTAACCAGACGCATCCGATTCCTGAACCGCGCGTGTTGCTTCTTGGAAACGTTATTTACGAAGGAGTTGGGCGATAGCGAGCCAAGAGCACGGCCTTTCCACCTGCACCACTGTAGAGTTACAGTACTAGCGACGTACGGAGAACAAATTGAAGCTGAATCAAGCCCAGGACCTTGGGTTAAAAAGCCTACTGTCAGCGGCTTTAATGGCGGGGGGGATAACCTTCGGATGCTCGACAAATGCCTCACAAAACCTGCAGGCTGCCGGCCCGCGGGCCATGCCCGTCAAAGTGCTCGAGGCTCAGGCGGTACCGATCAATGACGCCGGCGAATACGTAGCGACGGTGAAATCGCGCGATTCCACCGTGATCATGCCGCAGGTCGAGGGGCAGATCACGCAGATCTTCGTTCACTCCGGGGACCGTGTGCAGTCGGGCAGGTCGCTCATCGAGATCGACCCGCTCAAGCAGCAGGCCACGGTGAAAAGCCAGGAAAGCGCGCGTGCTGCCCAGGAAGCCAACTTGAGCTGGGCGAAGCAGCAGTATGACCGGACAAGGGGACTCTTTACGGCCGGAGTGGTCAGCAAACAAGACATGGACCAGGCGAAATCCACCCTGGATGCGGCACAGGCGCAGATGGACTCACTCGATGCGCAAGTGCGCGAGCAGCAAGTGCAGCTGCATTACTACAAGGTGATGGCGCCGAGGAGTGGAATTGTGGGCGATATCCCAGTGCGGGTCGGGGATCGCGTGACAACCTCCACGCAGCTGACGACCCTCGATCAACCCGGAAGCCTTGAAGTATACGTCTACGTGCCGATCGAACACTCGACACAACTCAAAATGAATTTGCCGGTCGAAGTACTGAACCGCGAGGGCAAGGTGCTGGCGGATTCGCGCGTCAGCTTCATTTCCCCGCAGGTGGATAATTCCACGCAAACGGTGCTGGTGAAGGCGCGCATCGCCAACAGCAACGATGTGCTGCGGCAAGCACAGTTCGTTCGCGCCCGCGTGATTTTCGGAACACACCAGAATCCCGAGGTCCCGATTTTGTCTGTGACCCGCCTGAGCGGACAGTATTTTGCATTCGTTGCGGAGCCGGGAAACGGCGGCTACGTCGCGCGGCAAAAACCCATCAAAGTCGGACAGACGGTGGGGAACAGTCTGGAAGTGCTGGACGGCGTCAAGCCGGGCGACAAAGTGATCGTGTCGGGCACACAATTTCTGCAGGATGGGATGCCGGTGACGCCGAAGGGTTAGTGGCTTCCTCATCAAATGAAAACCGCAGGGATACGGAGGGCACAGAGGAATTCGGGTGAAGTTTTCGTTGGTGGGTCTGGCATTTTTCGCCTGAGAATGTGGCCTATGTCCCCACCGGTTGTTTGAATTTAGAATTTCCTCTGCGTCCTCCTTGTCCTCTGCGGTCTTGGTTTCCGGCCTCAAGGTCACGATTTCATGTTCTCTAATTTCTTCATACGGCGTCCGGTTTTCTCCACAGTCTGCGCGATGCTGATTGTGCTGGCGGGTGCGGCGGTAATACCAACGCTGCCGATCGCCCAGTTTCCGAACCTTGCGCCTCCGCAGGTTTCGGTGACCAGCGGCTACATCGGTGCGAGTGCGCAGACGGTCGAGAGCGCGGTCACGATTCCGCTGGAGCAGCAAATCAACGGCGCCGAGGGCATGAAGTACATGACCTCGAGCAGCGGGAATGACGGGACCAGCCAGATCCTGGTCACGTTTGATATCACGCGCGATCCCGACCTGGCGGCGGTTGACATCCAAAACCGAGTGAACACGGCGCAAGGACGGCTTCCGGCGGCGGTCAAGGCGATCGGCATCACTACGCAGAAGACTTCAGAGAATTTTGTCTTCGGCGCCGCTGTTACCTCCGACAACAACCAGTACTCCCCCCTGGTCATGAGCAACTACCTCGACGTGTATGTGCGAGACGCGCTCAAACGTATTCCGGGAGTCGCCGACGTTCAGATCTTCGGGCAGGGAAAGTTCTCCATGCGACTGTGGCTCGATCCGGCGCGGATGGCAGGACGCGGACTTACAGCTACCGATGTAGTGAGTGCTCTTTCCGAGCAGAACGTGGAGATCGCAGCAGGACAAATTGGACAGCAGCCAGCCATTCCCGGGCAAGATTATCAAATCAGCGTGCGCGCCATCGGTCGTTTGAGCGAGCCCGCGCAGTTCGACAACATCATTTTGAAGACGAACGCCGATGGAACGCTGGTGCGCTTGCGCGACGTGGGACGCGCGGAATTGGGGGCGGAAAGTTACGCATCGGACCTGCTCTTCAACGGGCAAGAGTCGACCGGATTTGGAGTTTCGCAACTCTCCACCGCGAATGCGCTGCAGGTTCATAAGCTGGCTTTGGCGGAGCTGGAGCGGCTTTCGAAAAGTTTTCCTCCTGGAATGCACTACAAGCTGGCGTTTGACACCACCGAGGCGGTGAGCGCCTCGATCCACGATGTGGTCTTCACCGTGGGCTTGGCCATCCTGCTGGTCATCTTGGTGATCTTCCTCTTCCTCGGCGACTGGCGGACCACGATGATTCACTTCATCGCCACTCCTGTCTCGCTCATCGGCACTTTCGCTTTCGTGAAGCTGCTCGGCTTTTCCATCAACACGCTGACGCTATTCGGGATAACTCTTGCCACCGGGCTGGTAGTCGACGATGCGATTGTGGTGATTGAGAACATCGAACGCCATATTGCCGGGGGTGAGCACGACTCCCACAAAGCAGCGGCGGCCGCCACCGCCGAGATTACTGGCGCCGTGATTGCCACTTCGCTGGTGCTGGTTGCGGTGTTTGTGCCGGTGGCATTCTTCCCCGGAACCACGGGCATCCTGTTTCGACAATTTGCACTCACCATCGCATTTTCAATTGCAATCTCTGCCTTCAATGCGCTGACCCTGGCGCCGGCGCTGGCGGCAATTTTTCTTGCAGGTGGCCACCGGCAAAAGTGGTGGTGGCTGCGAAAGTTCGAGGACGGCATCGCACTGCTCACGCGCGGGTACCGCCGCCTGCTGCATCACGTGCTGGACTACAAGGCGGTGATGGTGGTTCTGTTTTTCGCTGGGCTGGGGCTGACCTATTTTGTGTTTACTCACGTACCGACGGGATTCGTTCCGGACGACGATCAAGGGTATTTCATGGTCATCATCCAGGCGCCCCCTGGCGCTTCGCTCGAGTACACCAAAGCCGTCGGGGCGCAGGCTTCTCAAATTCTGCAAGGGGAACCGGAGATCGAGGGAGTTTTCTCGGTAGCAGGATTCAGCTTTGCGGGAGCGGCGGCGAACCAGGGGATCATTTTCGTGACGCTGAAGCCCTATTCGCAACGCAGGGGCGACCAGCACAGCGCCATGGCGGTGGTGAATCGTGTGCGCATGAAGCTGTTTGCGGTTTCCGGCGCGGTTGTTTTCGCTACTCTTCCGCCGGCGGTGCAGGGACTCGGGCAGTTCGGCGGATTTCAGTTTGTGGTGCAGGATCAGGGCGCCCACCGGCTCGACGAGTTGGCGAGCGCGGTGCAAGGGCTTATGGGGCAGGCCAGTCAGCGCAAAGATTTAAGCCAGCTGTTCACGCAGTTTACCGCCAACGATCCGCAGTACGTAGTGACGGTCGATCGCGAGAAAGCCAAGAGCCTGCACGTGCCGCTCTCGCAGGTCACCGATACGCTGGGTGTCTACGTGGGCTCGTCATATGTGAATGACTTCGATTTTAATAATCGTTCTTACCGCGTTTATGTGCAGGCGGACAAAGAGTTCCGCTCGACGGCACAGGACATGCGCCAGTTCTACGCGAGGTCGGATAGCGGCGCGATGGTGCCGCTGGACAACCTGATCAGCATTTCACAAACTGCGACGCCGCAGGTGATCAGCCATTACAACCTGTTTCGATCCGCGGAGATTGACGGCTCTCCGGCACCGGGATACAGCTCGGGCCAGGCGATCGCGGCCATGGAGCAACTGGCTTCGAAAATGCCGCACGGATTTTCCTACAGCTGGACGGGATTATCGCTGGAGGAACTGCAAGCGGGAGGAACTTCGCTGATTTTGTTTGGGCTCGGAACACTAGTCGTATACCTCACTCTGTCGGCGCAATATGAGAGTTTCGTGCTGCCGTTCATTGTCTTGCTGGCGGTACCGATGGCTTTACTCGGGGCGCTGGGTGCGCAGTGGATGCGCGGACTTCACAACGATGTGTACTGTCAGGTAGGTCTGGTGATGCTGATCGGGCTGGCCAGCAAGAACGCGATTCTGATCGTCGAGTTTTCCGAGCAACTGCGCGAGCGTGGTTTGCCGCTGGTGGAGTCGACGGTGCAGGCGGCGACGATTCGTTTGCGGCCAATCCTGATGACCTCGCTGGCGTTTATCCTTGGCGTTGTCCCGCTGGTGGTCGCCACGGGCGCGGGTGAAAACGGGCAGCATTCAGTGGGAACGACCGTGTTCGGCGGCATGATTATGGCAACCGTGCTGAATCTGTTTTTCATTCCCGTGCTTTATCTGATCGTCGAGGGCTGGCGGGAACACGGGACGGCGCCCGAGGGTAGCTAGGATTTGCGGAATCAATCGTCTGCGCTGCATCCGAGAGGATGCGAGTGTCCGAGAGTTCAGGCGGTTTGCCGCCCGTAACCGGAAGCAGCTTGGACAGGGAAAACCGAAGACTTTCACGTTCTTGGGTCTCACCCACTATTGTGGGTAGCGTCACAGCAATGGCGCCTTCGTCTGGTGGATCACGGCGAAGAAGCGAATGGTAGCCAAGCTCAAAGCCATCAAGGCTGAGCTGCAACGCCGTAAGCATCATCCCACGACGGAGGTCGGTGCTTGGCTTCGTAGGGTTTGTCCTCGATTACTACCAATACCATGCTGTCCCAGGAATGGAGACAGTTGTACATCTTTAGCCGTCGCGTCTGCTGGCTGTGGCGAACCGTGCTTGTCCGCCACAGCCAACGCGCTCAGGTAGGACGGGAACGACTCTATCCTCACTTCAGCCGTTCAATTCCGCGACCCCGCATTCTGCATCCTTACCCAGCAGCACGCTTCGCGACCCATCCTTTGTAGAGCCGTCTGCGTAAACGCGCGCGTACGGATCTCTGCGGGGGCCGCTCAGTGACGCGCGTCCCTACGCGACAAGCAACGAACCTGGTTTCTGGCTGGCCGACAAACGTCTGACCAAATGAAAACAATTGCGGCTTCTGCAAGTGCTGCGACGATTCTTCTTGGCAAGGGACTCGATGCAAGATAAGGACCTAAGCTTGAGCTGTGCACATTTGTCCTGCCATCAACTCAATTATCGACCGAGGGGTACACCTGCGCGGCCCGCCCAACGCGCAATATATTCTTGCAAAAAATCGGCAAAATCATCAGCTGCGGGCGAGAGTCTACGGCCGCGATTCCAGATCTGGTAGTAGTCTAGGGTCACGGTTGGGTTGACTAAGCGAGTCATCACTACTTTTCGATATTGGCAGACAGGGAGTGCAATCGAAGGAATGATTCCAGTCCCGTGACCTGCTTCGACCATTGCAATGATTGTGTCCAGGCGGTTGAGCAATACAGCATTATTTGCACTGATTCCGGCCCGCGAAAGGCACTGGTCAATCAGGGGCCACAAGGGCGCTGGGGGCGCCTGAAGCATCAATTTCTCCTGCCGTAGGGCAGACCAGGGAATCGAGGACCGGCTTCGTGCCAAGCTGCGCTCGCCGTGGATGGCCATCAGCGAGAATCGAAAGAACGGTATTCTTCGGATGCCGGGTGACTTCACAAAAGACCCGAAGCCGATGTCGACTTGGCCTGCCTTCACCTTTTGTAGCACTATGTTCAGATCAGCGTCATACAAATTGACGCGCACGTCCGTCCGCTGTCTGTAGAACTCGGCCATCGCCTGGGGCAACATGTTCGATGCCAGCAACAGGCCAACGCCTACAGAGATCGTATGACTCTCTTTCCGGGCTGTCTGACTGATAGTCGATATCGCTGTATCTATGTCAGCAAGATTTCGGCGCACCACTCCAAGGAGCTGTTCGCCTGGAGTGGTCAGGGACACGTGGCGGGTAGTACGATCAAAGAGCCTGAAACCCAGTTGGTTCTCCAACTCACGGATCAGAACGCTCAGACCGGAAGGCGTTATGTAGAGAGCCTCCGCCGCCCGGGAAAAGCTCTGATGCTGCGCGGTCATAACAAACGCACGGAACTGTCGAGACGAAAATTCCATTATTGAGTATACCTCAACAGTTATCAATTTATTTGAACCTGTGTCATAAGTACAAGCCCGGCTAAAGTCTTCGCATGATGATTTCCGCGCTCCCTCCCGAACAGGCCGATCTTGCAGATCCCAGGATGAATGCACTGACTCGTTTCAAAGCGCTATCGCAAATGTTCGATGTGGCAACGAAGCGATATTTAAGCGGCTGTGGTCTGCGTCAAGGCTGGCATTGTCTAGAAGCCGGAGCTGGCGGAGGATCCATTGCAGTCTGGCTCAGCAAGCATGTTGGTTCGACCGGTTGAGTGATAGCAACCGATGTTGACACACGATTCCTGCAAGCAGAGAAAGCCGAAAACCTCAAAGTATGGCGTCAATATTACCTGTGACCCACTACCCAGGCAGGCCTTTGACCTGGTCCACACTCGCATGATGCTGATACACCTCCACGAGCGCGACAAAGCGCTAACACGACTAGTAGCTGCCCTCAAGCCGGGCGGTTGGCTTGTTGCGGAGGAGTTTGACGGCCTTTCGTTATCGGCTGATCCGACTATAAGCCCCGGCGAAGTCCTGCTGAAGACATACCAGGCCATGCAACAACTGAACAAGGATCGGGGCGTGGACGGACGCTACGGTCGAGTTCTGCTAGGTCGATTTCGGGCGCTCGGGCTTGATGAAATTGCGGCCGAAGGGCGTATCTTCATTGTCCAGAAAGGCTCGGCAGCGGCTAGGCTGCTTCGTGCGAGCTACGAACTGCGCCGCACGGCCATGTTGCAAGCCAAGTATCTCACGCAAGGAGAATTCGATCGCGACATGAAATCCATGGAGAGTTCAAAATTCATGATGCCTTCGCCAATTCTTTGGATGGCATGGGGCCGCAGAGGACACTTCGAATGATGCGACGATCTCTGATCTTGACATTAATGATCATAGCCCTGCTGGGCTGCGGCGGATCGAAACGCGGAGCCGGGTCAGATACGGTGAGAATCGCGATACATCGGGACCCGATTGTCTTTCTCCCTTTGCGTGTGTCGCAGACGCATGGGTACTATCAACAGCAGCAGATCAACGTGAAAATGTCAGACGTTGCCGGAGGCAGTAAGGCGATCGAGGCGCTCCTGGGAGGAAGCGTAAACGTCGCCGCCGGATCAGTGTCGGATGTGGTACTGCTCGCCACTCAAGGCCGCCGCGTTCGCTGCTTTCATGTGCTATACACGCGGCCGCTTGTCGCGGTCGTGTTGGCCCCTGAACTGAGGGGAAGATTCGAAGCATTGCTGATTTGAGGGGACACACGGTCGGAGTGTCTGCCCCAGGTTCCGCCAGTCACCAGTTTCTCAATTTCCTACTCGAGTCAGCGGGCCTTTCGCCTAATGACGTGAGCATCGTATCAATCGGTATGTCCACCAGTTCGGTCGCCGCCCTCGAGCATAGGAAGTCGACGCTGCCGTGTTGATTGCAAGCGCAATCACGAATTTCGAGGCTCGCCATCCGACTCCAGGGTTTCTGGCCGATACGCGCCTGGCGCCTGACGCTCAGCGAGCTTTTGGCTCGGCGGAATTCCCAGCTCTGGCCCTCATTGCTCAACATGCCTGGCTCGCGACCCATGCCGATGCGGTACGACGGCTTGTGCGGTCAGTCAGAGAAGTCATGGATTGGATGCACGATAGCAGTGCAGAAAAAGTTCGGGAAGAGATCCCGGAGAGCGCACGAATGAGCAATGCTAATTCCGACTACCAAGCAATCCGTGATGCGCAACAAGTCATATCACCGGATGGTTTCATGCCTCCAGATGGACCACAGAGGATCGTTCACCTGTTGGCAGCTTCAGATCCGCGCGTCAAACAAGTTGATGTGTCTCAGCTCTACACGAACGACTTCGCGTCAATGAAATGATGTCTATGTGTGATTTGCTCTCTGTCACTGCACGGAACGTTTCGAGGGCCTTCGGGTCGTTCGTTGCGATCGAGAACATAAGTTTTGAAGTTGCTGCTCGTCGCTTTGTATCGATCGTAGGTCCGAGCGGCTGTGGAAAGTCCACGCTGCTAAACATCATTGCGGGTTTGACGTCTCCAAGCAAAGGACAGATCGAAGTCTTTGGAGAGCCGCTTGTCGGCATAAATCGTCGTGCATCTTACATTTTTCAGCGCGATGCGCTGCTGCCCTGGAAGACCGTCCTCGCGAACATCCAGTTCGGGCTATGCCTGCGTGGGTACAACCAGAGGAACTCGCTCGAAAAGGCGCACGCATGGGTCCGGCGTATTGGGTTGGATGGTTTCGGCAATCATTATCCCTACCAGCTGAGTGGCGGCATGAGAAAACGAGTCGCCATTGCGCAATGCTGGATTGTTGAGCCGGACTTGGTGCTTATGGACGAACCTTTCATCGCTCTGGATGTACACACCCGATTGCGCATGGAAGAGGAGATCATGAATTTGTCGTCCAGTTCCAACGCAACGATTGTATTCGTCACACATGACCTCGAAGAGGCAATTGCTCTATCTGATGAGGTCTTCTTGCTCTCGGCTTCTCCATGCACTCGCTTGGTTGGCCGATACCCGATCGACGTGCCGAAACCGAGAAACCTCATCCATATCAAATCTAATTTAGAGTTTCAGAACCTGTACCAAAATATTTGGCGCGATCTCCGAAAGGAGGTGCTGAAGGATGATGCGAGGACACATTCTTAGAAAATCAAGAATCGTAATTCTGCAACTCTTTCTGGCGTCCGCGATGGTCGGGATTTGGGAGTACTGTTCCGCTTCCAAGATCGTCGATCCATTCTTTTTCAGCCGGCCAAGCGAGATCGTTCTTCGGGTTGGTCACTGGGTCGCAACTGGATTCTTCTGGTCACATTTGCTAACCACATTGCTTGAGACGATCCTGTCTTTTCTCATCGGCAGCTGCCTAGGCGCTGTGCTTGGGTTTGCACTTGGGACCCTGCCGAATGCTGCAGCTCTTCTGGATCCATATATACGGGTCGGTAACGCACTGCCGCGTGTCGTTCTGGCCCCAATTTTTCTGCTGTGGTTTGGCCTTGGAATTTGGTCAAAGGTTGCTCTTGGAGTCACGGTCGTCTTCTTCATTGTCTTCTTTAATACTTATCGGGGCGTTCACGAAGTCGATCCGCTTCTCATCGATAACGCGGGGATGCTCGGTGCGTCAGGTCGGCAGCTAGCCCGACACGTCCTGGTCCCGAGTGCCCTGACTTGGATTTTTTCCAGTCTCCACATCAGTATCGGAATGGCCATTGTCGCGGTCGTGGTAGGGGAATATCTTGGCGCGTCCAAAGGAATTGGTTATCTCGTTGCGCAGGCTGAGGGAGTTTTCGACACAACGGGCATGTTTGCCGGGATGACAGTTCTGGCTTTCGTAGTCCTGCTCATAGGAGCTATTGTGGGCCGGGTGGAGCGGAGGCTGCTTCACTGGAAGCCTCTGCATGATTCACTTGCCCCTAGACCGCTTCCCCCAGGGATAAACAAATCTCACGGACCACCTATTGTAGTCGAGAACTCCTTCAGGTCGCCTAACGGCGATCAGCCCCCCACGCTCGCAGGTCCGCACAAATTATAGGAACTATTAATAGTAATAATAAGGAGAACGGATTTGCTCAGGCAGCTCGTCGTTCGTAGCGGTGGTAAAGTCCACCGACCTGGGGTACCGCCACGACCTCTCCCCATTTCCACCGGCTGAATCGGTCGTGGCTCAGGCGAATCCTTTCTAACGAGAGATGGGTTCGGGACTTGTGACAGTACTCCAAATAGGAATGAAGATGCCACGCGGCACACACTTCCCCCGCTTCGTATTTAGGCCGGCATACGTGCCCCCTTTATTGAATCACGCCGAACAAACCAGAGAGGTAGTGGTCAGGGCCAGCAGTGAAGAACAGTTGATTCACATTGCCGTTTACAGCGGAATCTCCCCCGCCGAACCTGAGCGCCCACAAACCCGGAATCGTAATCGGATGCCCGGAGGTATTCATCATTACACCGAGAAGATTCCCGGTGGTGGCATCGAAGGCCACGATCTGACCACTTCCTACGTTGCCCACCAGCAAGGCATTGCTTAAAACCTTAAAGTTGCCGGGTGCCTTGGCCAGCCCCCAAGGCCCGTTCAAAACTCCTCCCGGCATACTAGTGGTAAAGCGCTTGATCAGCCTCCCACTGATCTCAAAGATATCCACGGCACCCCCCAAGTTCGGAGTGAGCGAGCCCAGGGTGACATAGAATCTGCCATTGATCGTCTCAATGCCGTACACGCTCAGGCCAGTTGGGGTATTGGGGTCTCTGAAGGAACGAACAAACTTGAAGTCACTGTTGTAGATCTTCACTTGGTTGTGCGCTGCATCGGCAGCGGCGATAAAGGTCTGCGGGCCAGTGCTCGTAGTAACCGTAACGATTGCTAGTCCTGTGTACATGTCGCCTGAAGCATTATTGTTGACCGCAATCACCGCGCTTCCCGAGTTCACGTTTAGGTTCCAGCCGCTAATTGTGCCATCGAGACTGTCAAAAACAAAAAGTGCAGGGCCAGACTTACCGTTTTGACTGACCACGAAACCGGTCGTAGGATTCGCGACCATCCCGGTGGGAGATCCCATGCCGGATTTCGCGGGAGGGACAGTCACAACAAGCAAACGCGCCCCAGCTGAATTATAGATTGAGCTCCTGCCCGTGCCATTATCCGACACCCAGAATGGACTCATCGGCAAGTACGCCAAGCCCCAGCCGTTTACCAGATTGGCGTCGCTTCTAGTGGAAACAAGGTTGGTCTGAGTGTACTGGGCGAATGCACCAACACCAGGCGCGACTGCAAATAGCAGCGCCATGCACAGCAAACCTACTCTCCTCTTATGCGTGAATAGAATCATAGCGGACCTCTAATTTGGAGGCTAGCTCGGACGACAAAAGGGATATGTCACGAAATTGTCAAAAGTGAGGTGCTTTCCTTGGAGAGTTGTTGATTAGCTAAGTGGTGCTCAGAGCTTGCTATTTTTAGCGACTTAGAACCTCAACTTCGGCTTCTTAAAGAGCTTCACGAGTTTCCTCCTTGCTGCCCGCACGGAAGCACTCGCGCGTTCTACACAATGCAACTTGTGAGAACGGCTCTATGATAGCTCACTTATTCTCAATGGATGGGTTTGGCCCTGCGGTGCTGCGCCAGGGGTCGCATGCTATATCCCGTCCACCAAATGCAGTTCTCCAGAACACCATTATCGTTTATCGTTATTTCCGAATTAAGCCCACCAACTAGGAAATTAGCTGAGCTCCTCATAATGATTTTCCCCAAGGCGTTCGGAACAAGACCGTGACGACGATAACCTACTGTTTGCGATCGGCAACCCACAAATCAATGGTTTCTACATTTCTCAACGTTTGGAATAAGCAGAAATAGGTGGATTTAGGCGAGGTTGTTCTCTCTAGTGTGTTCCCCAGAATACAAGCAGACTGGCGGCATCTCGCGGGCTCCTGACCATTTGCTTGGCGATTATTGCTTATTCGTTAAGTGTGTCGCACGCTTCGTTAACCTGCGTGGGATTCAACAAGAGCCTAGCGGAATAGCTCGTGCCGAGTCGCTTTACATCAAACGCTGCGGAATCAATGCGGGGGAAATCAGTGTTGGTTTCATTAAAGAGCAGCGGGAAATCTGCTCCTACCAGAATGATGGCCTCGAGTCTATTTGGCTTCACGACCGCTTCGGCAAGGGCCGTCAATCTTCCGTGCTGTTTTCTGAACCCTGATTCTTCGGGCCAGTTCGATATACGTATTGTGGATGTAGTCCACTACTTCCGGTTGCAGTTTCACGATCTCCACCTTACTCACTTGCCGAAAAGTCGTGAGTTTGTACGGTTGCACCCACTGTATGAGATTGGGAACATTCAGCCCGACTATCTAATCCGTTTTTCGGGACCAGGGTAGCGGTTCAAATCCTCTCTCCCCGACCAATCTTCTTAGGTCAGGTACTTGCAAGAGCACGAAATGCGTGATGAACCCTGGCGAGTGACCAGGGTTCGGGTCTTGCTCAACTTGCCGCACTAAATATAAATGAGTTAACAAGTTTGTCGAAGATGCTTGCGGGCCATTTTGCCCGGAGGACTTCCAAAAAGGACTAACATTGCAGCGAAAATACGACAGTAAAGCAGCTTAGGCTGTTCGCCAGCTTTCTTCCAGCGTACCCGCGCTTGCAGATTTTCCTTCCGAGTAGCCTGTCATCCGCGCCCCGCAACGAGACCTCTCATTGGCGTATTCTCATGGCAGGCATTGGCGCCAAACCCGCTCGGGATGCCGGCCGTACCCGCTTGGGCAACATCCATCGCTTTTGCAGCCTCTTATTCCTCTAGGTTATGCCAAACGGGCCTGACAGGGAAACCTCTCCCGTTCGTGAGTTCTAAAAAAGCAAGGAAGAAAGTGGGACCCGTCCTGGAGTTTTGCATAAAAGGAAAATGAAATGGCTACACACCGTACGAAACCAGCCCCACTAATTGCCTGGTTCCCTGAATATTGATCAAAACCGGCGCGCCGCTGTCACCGTCCGCGGCTGGGCTGCCGGCCCCGCCAGTGCAGCGTCTGCGCTTCAAACTAGGGAAGCACAACCATGGGTGAAGCCGCGCTGCATTCGAGGATCGTAGCGTACGGTCGTCAAGAACTTCGCGCAATGCATGCCGCGTTCAGTCGCTGAATGCAGGGAGGATGGCTAAAGGGGTGGGAGAATCTGTATCTTGCCTCACGGGTGAGCTACACAGGAGTTCTGGCGTGAGCAACAACTTTTAGACGCACGAACGAAGGTTGGTCTAGTCGCTCGATGTTTCTGTATTCCGTTTGTCACGAAGCTTCGATTTTCGTCAATTTATTGTGCGTCCACCCACTTGTCCGAGCCCGCCAGCTTGACCGCCACATTCGTAAGGAAGATGTGCAGGGGCTTGCCATCGGCTGTGCCGCGGTGCTCCGTTGAGAACAATAGCGGGCCTGCCTTTTTGTGGCCTGCCCACGATGCGGTGACCAGGCTCGGTTTCTTGTCACCACCACGGTGATACACCATTGCTCGCACGCGATAGTCTTTGCCGACATAGAGGTCCCAAGTATCGCCCGGCGTGTAACCGCCGGCTTCCGCTGGATACTTCACCGAGACGAGTGTGGCCGAACCAGTGCCGACTGGCAGTTTTTTCATGCCTTGGTTCGTCACCGTGGCGCTCTTGTCCCAATATGCGTGGAGAGGAAACAGCAGCCAATAATTGTCGTTCACGAAAGACGGTTCGATTTCATTCTTCACTTGGTCGGACTGGCTGCTGAGCTGAGAGCTGTCATACGTGACCTTGACTGGCTTGCCGTCTTTACCCGTCCCTTCGAAGGAAATCTTACCGGTCTTCGGCTCCCACTCCCACGCGTGAGAAAGTTTGAAGAGTCCCGGAATTTCCCCGTTCCACGTGTAGCGGATCGCCTGGATTTGGTCCCACGAATCGAGACCGTAGGTTTTGGCGATCTTTTCGATAATTGGGTCACGCTGTTGCGCCAAGGAATTTGGAGCAAGGGTCAGCACTCCACAAAGCAGAAGACCGACCATCGTTAAGCGGGTGATATTTCTCATAGAGTTCGCTCCTCGGTGAATTGAACGGATGCTGTGTAGGATATGACGGCTTAAAGCTCAAGGATACAGTAATGCTGTTCGGCGCACTCTGCATCAGTCCGTTGAGCATTGAAGTGCGGGCGACTGTCGGACCCGGCGCAAAGCGATAACTGCGGCGGCTAACGCCACGCATCCGTATTCGGGCAGCATTATCCAGCCAGGGAGCGCACCCCATACCCCTCTAACGACACTCAAATGCCATTGGACGTAAGTGAGAAAAATGCTCACAGTCCAGAAGATGATCAGCAGCGTCGAAGCCGTCGTTAGAAATGGCAACAGCCAGAGAAGATACCACGGGAAAACGGCGGGTGCGCACAAAAGTGATGCTGCCATTGGCCAGGCAAACACGTCTGGAGACCACTGATCCGTCGCTCTTCTCAGCCAGATTGAGCTGGCAAAACCGACGAGCACTGCCAGCCCGGCCCACAACTGGGGAGGAGCGACCCAAGCGAGCGCCGCAAAGACGGGACCATTAAAGCGGAAAGTTTGTACATAGGTACCGAGCGACCCGGTCGGGATGCGACCGTGATCAAGGAATGGCGTATACAGGAGTCCGACCGCGGCTGCTGTCAGCGCTGCGTCGCGAAGACGAATCCGCCTCCAGTAGAGGGGCAGTAATACAATTGGCAAAAACTTCACCGCAACAGCTAAACCAAAACCTAGTGCTGCAACTGTGCGCCATCGCCGCACTAGCGCGGCAGCTGACACCACCAACAATAGAGCGCCAACAATGTC
>Ga0126372_10000294_pt1 | contig 16410 bp, 8 predicted proteins | sample PanSoiMetaPlot_6_FD_92762 | JGI IMG/M metagenome (GOLD analysis project Ga0126372, IMG submission 92762) | Tropical forest soil microbial communities from Panama - MetaG Plot_6 | ecosystem: Environmental > Terrestrial > Soil > Tropical forest > Bulk soil | place: Panama | collected 2016-02-17
ATTGTTACCAGAAGAAAGTCGCCACGGAAGGACTTCAGATCCCGTCTCACGTTGGACAGATCGGGTAGCGAAAAGTCGGGAGCGCGCAGCGGATCGAGAAGCCATGTCTCTGCTGTTACTGGCAATGGCTCCAGGCGCGGCCCCGCATTCTCCTTCAAATAAGAGGTCGGCGCTGCGGCGAACGGCTTTACCTGAAAATTAGAGGCTCCCTCCTGAATTTCAATTCTGTGGTTCACCGGAATGTGTTCGAAACTTTGCGTGAGTCCGCTGGGCCACCGAATGCTGGCGCGAATGCTTTCGATGGTTTTTCCCAGGCCGAAGAAAATTTCCTTACTATGCTGGGACAAGAATCCCGAACCTGCCTGAAGATACTTCGTCTGGCGCAGAGTTCCCGCCTGCACAGTAACCGATGTCCCAATTGCGTCGCGATTGCTCTTTTGTCCACGCAAACGAAACGCAACCGAGTGCCCGATATCGCTCATGTTGTTGCGCAAAATCCGCAATTGGGGGGCGTTGCGATTCTTGAGAACACATTCGAGCCGCCCATCGTGGTCCAGGTCCGCCAAAACAAACGCTCGACTGTCCTCGGGGAAATCCATCCCGAGAGCGCCGGAAACTTCCGAAAACGTGCCATCGTGATTGTTCAAGTAGAGTACATTTCGCTCCCGACCGCTCCAGGAGTGATCCGATCGAATCAGTTCGTTAATGGCATTCCAGCCGTGCTCATACTCAGGCGACGGTGCGCCTGTCATCGGAGATTTGCCTACCACCTGCCGCCAGAAGAAGCTGGAGAGGTCAACCGTCTCAGGACCCGAAATGTACCCGTTCGCGACGTAGAGGTCTGGGTATCCGTCGTGATCAAAGTCCCACGCGTCCGAGGACCAAGCCCAGCGGCCCATCGCAACGCCAGCCTTTTCGCTGATATTTTCAAACTTGCCATTTCCCAGGTTTCGGTAAAGCGAGTTCCCCCGCGCATGCTGGCGATAAAGCGTACGAACCTCTTCCGGAGCTTTTTCGTGAAACTGTTTTTGATGGGAGACCCTTTGACCCGCCGCTGACCACATGTTGGCGACGTAAATGTCCTGCTTTTCGCCATTATCAAAGTCGCTCCAACACGCGCTCATCCCTGCGCCAACGTCGTTGACCCGCGCGTCCTCCGAAACCGCGGTGAATGTTCCATCCCCGTTATTACGATAGAGATTGCTGCGCCCAAAATCGTTGGCCACATAAAGGTCCTGTCGCCCGTTCGATTCAAAGTCTCCCCAAGCGCAGGCAAAGCTATAACGATCATTTTCGGCATTCAGGCCCGCTGCCCGAGTTCGATCTTCAAAAGTGCCGTCCCCGTGGTTGTGGAATAAGAAATTCGGCGGCCCATTGCGGGCGTCGAAGTACGGAGCAGGGTAGTGATATTGATCGAGCCCGAGATAGTAGCTGTACAGGCAGAAGTAAATGTCGAGACGTCCGTCGTTGTCGTAATCGGCCACCGCGGCATGGGTGAAGGTCCCCTGGGGTGGCTGAACGAACTTGAAAGCGTCACGCTTGAGTGAAAACTTTCCTCCACCCCGGTTCAGGAAGAGCAGAGGCCCGTTTGCACATACCACGAGCAAATCCTGCAGTCCTTTGTTTTCGAAGTCCGCGAAGAGAGCACACGCCGTGGCGTCCAGAACATTTACACCCGCCTTTTCGGTTACATCTTCAAAGGTTCCATCGCCACGGTTGCGATAGAGTCGATTCGGCAGTCCCGAGGGTTGGCAGATGTAGACATCCTCGAAGCCGTCATTATCGAAGTCTCCCGCGGCGACCCCGTTATTTCCGTAGACTTCAATTCCACAAGCGCCATCCAGTACCGTGCGCCAATGGTCCACTCCGCGGAGCATTTGATTTCGATAGGATTCAATCGAGCCGAGCGCCTGCTGCGTGACGTCAATGAAAGCTGGTTTGCGCGTGCTGCTGAGGGTTTCCTCTGACAATTCCCACCGGAGAACGCGCCACGCTCCCTGCGTTTGTGACCAGTGGGTCTGCCAGTTGCCGACCCGCTCTTCCGAACTACCGTCCGTGCGCAAGCCGACAAGGTCATAACGGATATTGGCGCGGAACTCTCCTTCAGCTTCCGAGAGTTCTTCGAGCCCAACGATCTGGAATTCCGCCGTTTTCACACTCGATATCGGAGCGAAGTAGGTTCTCAGTTGTTGGAGCAAGTGGTCGCGTCCTGGCTCGGTGCGAGATGAAAACCTGCGCCGCAAAACCTGAATTCCGCCTTCGGAGCGCAATGACACCTCTTGCGCGGGGACGAACGGCGTGGCTTCGACAGTCGGATCAACAAACTCCGCGATCTGCTTCCATGCCGAAGGCGAAGCCAGCAGCTGCGTGCTCCACGCATCGAGCACGCGCCCGATCTCAGCGGCATACGTTTCGGTGGGAAACTCGTCCGTGCCCGGCGCCACCAGCCGGAGCACAGCGTCCAGAGGAGAGCGCGTGGGATAGTGTGGCGTTACGCGAGAATCTCCGAAAGGGAAGGCGGATTCGAAGAAATTCGTGCTGAGGCGAGGAGCGGGAACTGCCTGCAGCGGCGCAGGCAGAAAACAAGCTGGCGCCCAGCTGATTGCCTTCAGGAACGTGCGCCGGGAGAAGATGTGCTTCTCGTCTAGGCGACGCGCCATCCGCTAACCTACCTCGCAATCATGGCCCACAGCGGGCATGTTAGCACTGCGGTTGGAGAGTCCAAAACTGTTGGAGCTTACCCAAGGCAAGCGACTGCTGAATTGCAAATCCGAACCGTCCACTCAGTGCCATTGCTCTCAGACGTTGTCTTGCGGGCAGTTTAAAGATCCGGAAGTTGTAGCAAGCCATAGGCACAGTTCGCCAATAATACAAAAGCATTATTTCTTTCTTGACAACGTTCAACCAGCTGTTTTAACGTGGCGGCCACATTTAATGTACACGTTTACATTGGCGCCCTCGATTGTAGCGCCTTCGATCCGTGGGGTAAGGGAACTTCTCAGGAGGATTCAAGGTCATGAACCGAGCCACTGCATCTCGGATCCTTTGGTTGGTTGTTGCCGCCGCCGTTGTCCTTCTAAGCGCCGTCGTTTCCCAGGCACAAGTCGACACCGGAAGCATCACGGGCGTCGTGACCGATCCCTCGGGGGCCGTGGTGAGTGGGGCCGCAGTCAAGCTCACCAACGAAGGCACAAGCGCCGAACTGACCACCACGGCTGGATCGGATGGAAGTTATAAGTTTTCGCCGGTCAGGATCGGAAACTACACAATTGCCGGTTCCTTCCAGGGATTTCAAACCACCACCCAGCGGCATGTCACAGTGAACGTGAGTTCGAACGTCGTCGTCAATCTGGCCTTGAAGCCCGGCCAGGTGACCGAGACAGTTGAAGTGACCTCGACTACTCCGCAGCTTCAAACGCAAGATGCCTCGGTTGGGCAAGTGATGGATTCGCGAAATGTGAATAACCTTCCGCTGAACGGGCGCAACTTCACATTCCTTGCACAACTGAGCGCGGGTGTGAATACCCCACAGGCAGACACGCGCGGAAACGCCGCCTCCGGCGCATTTGCGGCGAACGGTAACCGCCCGGCGCAGAACAATTACATGCTCGACGGAATCGACAACAATTCGGATACTGTCGATTTCCTGAATGGTACGAACTACGTCGTGCTGCCTCCTGTGGACGCCATCCAGGAATTCAAAGTCCAGACCACCAATTTCAGCGCTGAATTTGGACGATCTGGCGCAGCCGTTCTGAATGCCACGATCAAGTCGGGAACCAATGGCATTCACGGTACGGTTTGGGAGTTTTTCCGCCACGACAAACTGGACGCAGCCGATTATTTCGAACGCAGCTTTATCAACGGACAAAATGTTACTCAGAAGGGCGAACTTCGTCAGAACCAGTACGGCTTTTCGATTGGCGGGCCCGTCGTGATCCCGCATTTGTTCGATGGTCGCAACAAGGTGTTTTTCTTCGGCGACTATGAAGGGTTCAAACGTCGCCAAGGTGTACCGCACCACGGAGCGGTTCCCACTGCGCAAGAACGTGCGAGCGGATATACGAATTTCCAAGAGTTGCTGCAGGGCACTACTCAGACGGATGCCCTGGGAAGGACGCTCCCGCGGGGGACAATCCTGGATCCCGCCACGACGCGCAATGCGGGATCCGGCGTCGTTCGTGATCCGTTCACGACTGCATGCGCAGGTGCCGGAGCTGGGTTCACCTACACGCTCGCGGCTTGCCCTGACCTAAATATCCTTCCTGCGGATCGCTTGGATCCCAATGCCATCACGTTGCTCGATCTCTATCCGGCTCCGAATCTGTCAGGGACTTCGTCGAACTACATTGTCTCGCCGAACCTCAAAGAGGACCGCCAGTCCTTTGATACTCGTCTCGACGTGAACTTCAGTTCGAAAGATCAGACTTTTTTCCGGTTCAGCCTGGTTGACGATCCTCAACTGATCCCTGCAATCTTTGGCGGAGTGGCCGACGGCGGCGGCTTTCAAGAAGGCAATCAAACGGCGTTGGGCCAGCAGAGTGCGTTGGCCTGGACACACGTATTCAATCCCAACACCATCAACGTCGCACGCGCAGGGCTGAATTATCTTCACACCACGCGAGTTTCGCCCGAGGCGAACAATCTGACGGATTTGCCCGGTCAATTTGGGATCCAGGGGATTCCGCAAGAGCATGAGAACGGTGGACTGCCCGCCTTTGGGATTACCGGCCTCCAGACTCTGGGAAGCAATGCGTTCTTGCCCTCAGATGAGGTCAGTTCCACTATGCAATTCACGGATGATTTCACCAAAATTTATGGCAAGCACACCTTCAAAATGGGGTTCGAGTACCAGCACGTGAAGTTCTCGACCCTGCAGCCGCCGTGGTCGCGCGGGCAATTCAATTTCGATGGTGTTTTTACCAACCCGCCGGGCGCAAGTCCGTCGTCGAACAATACTGGTATTGCGCAATTCCTCCTCACCCCGACTGCATCGACTGTGGGAGGGCCAGATTATTTGGGCGGCCCCGGGTGCCAGAATGCCGGCAACTGCGTCTATGTCTCCAATATCTCTTTGACCGATAACGGAAAGAATTACTACGGCGGATACGGGCAGGACGACTGGAAGGTCACACCAAAATTAACAATCAACCTCGGTCTGCGTTGGGACTTCTTCGGTCTGGTGTACGAGCACCATTCGAATCAGGCAAACTTTGTTCCCAGTGGGCCTCCGACCGGCTCACCCATGTACATCATTCCCCAGGGGCCGAACGCGAACAACCTTTCCAACGGCTGTCCGAATTGTTTTGTTGATTTACTGGCGAAAGACAACATCCAGTTGGCGATCACGAACAAATACGGGAAAGGATTGGGGAATTCGCAGAGCACCAATTTTGCCCCGCGCTTTGGTTTCGCCTATCAGGCGTCTCCCAAGCTAGTCGCACGTGGCGGCTTCGGTATCTTCTACAACGGATTCGAGAACCGCGGATTCTCACCAAACCTGGGTGAAAATTATCCGTTCCAGTTTAATTTCCAGTTTGCAACACCCAACGACAATACTCCAATTGTCTATAAGGATTCGGCGGGTAATCCTTGCGCTGCAACGGGCGCGGGTCCGATCGGAAACGCCACCTTGGAAACCGGCTTTGCGTGTACTCCGTTGGATCCGCTGTTGGTGCTCGCCAACGGCTTGGCATTGCGCGGGATTCAGTTCGACTACAAAACCCCCTACACCATGGGTGGAAATTTCACAGTCCAGTATCAATTTACCCCAACCATGTCCCTGCAGACGGGATACGTCACATCGCTCGGTCGTCATCTGGAGGTGTTTCCCAACTCCAACAACGTTACCCAGATCTTGCCCAAAGGTGCTCCGCAGACAATTCCGTTCCCGGATTTCGGAAAAGGAGGCAGCTACGCCACCACCGATGGAAGCAGTTTCTATCACGGGTGGCAGACGACCGTCGAAAAGCGATTTGGGCAAGGCCTGAATTTCCTGGGTACCTATACGTGGTCCAAGGTGATGTCCGATTCGCAGGACCTGCTGAACGGGTTCACGGGTAACGGCTATCGCGCCCCGTCGGTGCCTGGCTTTGGTATCCATGGCGACTATTCGCCTGCCAACTTTGACGTTCGACATGTATTCCACTTCAGCGGTGGGTACGAACTTCCTTTCGGTAAGGGAAGACGCTACATGTCTCAGGGCGGGGTCGCCAATGCGGTCGCAGGAGGCTGGAGCGTCATCTGGAGCACCACTGTACAGGGCGGCCAGCCGATGAAGCTTGATTGTCCTGACGCCACCACGTCCGGAACCAATTGCACGGCTATCCTGGTGTCGGGTCAAAGCCCGACGGGTTGGCGCGGCGTCAGCGCGGAAGGCAACCCAATCTGGCTCAATCCGGCTGCATTTACCCAGCCCTGCGAACTCGGGCCTAGCGGTCCCACCCCCGGTACGCCAGCCGGGTGCGTTCCGCTCTCTGGTAATGATGTGTTGGGTGGACCCCGGCGCACAACTGTGCCAGGTCCCGGAGTACGCCGTTTTGATTTCTCCCTCTTCAAGGACTTCCTGCTAAGCGAGCGCTTCCGCTTACAGTTCCGGTCGGAGTTCTTCAACATCCTCAATCACCCGACCTTCAGTCAGCCGAACTTTGGCGGAAACGGAGTCGTTGCGATTAGCGGATCAGGCAACTTTACCAGCACCAGTTTTGGCCAGGTTGGATCGACACGCTTTGCACCTTACGATCCGCGGCAAATCCAATTTGCCCTGAAGTTGTATTTCTAGCGTTCGAGCGAGACCCCGCAGAAGGGGGAGGCATTCTTGACGGAATGCCTCCCCGGAAGCGGTATTCAGCCCTCCCAACCCCTTGCACCCCCAAGTGCGGTGCTAACATACGAGGCTGTGGGTATCCGACACCGGGCGATCTCTGCTGTTTCTGCGATCTTCCTCGTGTGTCTCCCGATTGCGACCGCAGGCGCACAGGAAGCGCCTCAGGCCGATCGCCAGTTTCAGACCGCTATAGCCCACTACGAAGCCGGCCGATTCAACGAAGCCATTGTTCAACTGGAGAAGCTCCTGCCGCAGATGCCGGATAGCTTCGACATTCACGAACTCCTCGGACTCGCCTATTCCGCGAAGTCGCAAGACTCCAAGGCAAATCTGCACCTGCAGAAAGCCGTAGCACTGAATCCCGTCTCTGTGCCGGCGCGAACGAACCTGGCGACGAATCTGGTCCGGCTGGGCAAGCTGCAGCTGGCGGAAAAGGAGTTCAAGAAAGCCGTCGAACTTCAGCCGGGGAATTTTGACACCAATCACAATCTCGCGGAGCTTTACGTCCGGTCCGGCAAGGTTCAAGACGCGGTGCCCTTTCTCGAGAAGGCGCAGCGGATTGATCCTTCCTCCTACGACAACGGATACGACTTGTCACTGGCCTACCTGATGACCGGGCGGCTCGCGGATGCGCGGCAACTGATTCAGGGCCTGCTGCAGCGCAAAGACACCGCCGAGCTTCACAACCTGCTGGCCGAAGTCGAAGAGAAAGACGGCAAGTTCGTGGAGGCTGCCAAGCAGTATGAACTTGCCGCTCACAAGGATCCGAGCGAAATCAACCTGTTCGATTGGGGAAGCGAGCTGCTTCTGCACCGCACGCTCGATCCGGCGGTCGAGGTCTTTCAGCATGCGACCGAGCGCTACCCCAACTCGCCTCGCTTGATGGTGGGTCTCGGAATGGCCCTTTATTCGCGCGGGAACTACGACGAGGCGGTAAAAGCGCTCCTCAAAGGCGCAGATCTCAACCCCTCCGACCCGCGTTGCTACTATTTTTTATCGAAAGCCTATGACAGTTCGCCTAACCAGGCGGAAGAGGTTATCGAACGCTTTCGCCGTTTTGCGGAGCTACAGCCAAACAATGCGCGCGCATCGTACTACTACGCGATGAGTTTGTGGAAAGGCCGGCGCACCCAGGATCCGAACCTTGACCTGCGCAAGATCGAAGCCCTATTGAGAACCTCGATTAAGCTGGATTCGAGCCTCGCCGAGGCTCACCTGCAGTTGGGGAATTTGTTGTCCGACCAGAACAAGTATTCAGAGGCCATTCCTGAGTACATCCGGGCCCGCGAATTGAATCCGGACCTGGCTGACGTCTACTACCGCCTGGGACAGGCCTACGTTCGCACTGGCGACAAAGAGCACGGGCAGGAGCAATTGCAGATCTACCAGAAACGCCGGGAGCAGCATGTTGCCGATCTCGACCGGCAGCGGGCCGAAATTCGACAGTTTGTTTACGCAGAGAAAGAAGGGTCCGGCGCGAAGCAGTAGTCATGAAAACGAGCCCGGCTTTGCGGCGCACCCTTGACTTGATTGCCGAAGCGCCGTACTTTCGACGGCCAGTGTTTTTGTCATGACATTCCAAGTCCAAGCCAGTGCAAACCTGATGCGGTCCGTGAGCACAGCGAACTGCTCTCGAGACCTCATCCATCAATTCGCTCGGACCCGCCGGGACTTCCTCCGAAGCGCAGCAGGCCTTGCCTTAGGAAGCACACTGCTCGGCCGTCGCGCTTTTGCCAGCGCGCCGCCCAAGAAACGAAAAGTGGTGGTCATTACATTTGGCGGAGGCGCGCGCGACCAGGAGACCTTTGCTCCCGAAGGCCAGGAAAACATTCCGCAACTGATGCGCGAACTGATTCCGCAGTCCACTTTCTTTACGCAGGTTGTGAATCGCGGAATCCTGGGGCACTACGTAGCCACCGCCAGCTTGGCCACGGGTGTCTACGAAACCATCAACAATTTTGCGTCGCTTCCTCCCGAAAATCCCACAGTCTTCGAGTATTTTCGAAAGGACCTGAAGCGTCCCCCTTCGGATGCCTGGGTCGTCGCTCCGAGCAATGGGTTCAACCGGATCGGCGAGAGCAGTCATCGTTCTTACGGCTTGGGTCTGGGAGCAAGAGTGATTCTGCCCAAGCATTTGCTCACGGCAGCCATCTCCAAAGGCCGGAGCGATTACGAGCACCTGCTGCGTGACAACTACGAAACCCCTCTGTACGCGCCGGAACTGGCGGGCAGCGAGTTCGAACTCGAGCAGTTGGAGAGGATTCTTAAGCTCTCCGTCGACGACTTCAAAACCCATGCGAAAACGCTTTCAAGCCCTGACGAGCTTTCTGTCTATATCGTCCGCCAGTTGATGCGGCAGGTGGCGCCCAGCCTCCTCTGGATCACCATGCACGATATCGACGTGGCGCATGCGGGCGCATACTCCCTCTACATTGAAGGCATTCGGCGCACAGATCGCTTGTGCGCGGAAGTTTGGAAGATCATTCAGAACGAGCCGGAATATGCCGGCAAAACGACCCTTTTCATCCTGCCAGATTTCGGCCGAGACTCGGACGATGATCCGGGTGGGAATGGCTTCCAGCACCATCGAACGGGCGATGCACTTTCGCGCACAACCTGGCTGATGGCCCTTGGCGCAGGAGTTCGCCAAGGAGTGGTTCACGATCGGGCGATGGAATCCGTGGATCTCGTACCGACAATCGGATCAATGCTGGACTTCTCGGCATCCCTGGCGCAGGGGAAGCCGATTCAGGAATTGGTTTAAACCACCATGCTACCTCGCGACCTGAAGCCGGAAAACTTTGAGCGCTATCCCGCTGAGGCGAGAAAACTGGTGCGTAACTATGTGGGAGCATTCCAGCGCCTGCCGCTGAGCTTCCTGCCCAGCCTGCTGCGCGAGGCCATCGACTACGATTACAAGTTTCCCATCGAACGCCAAGCCGTGGAAAAAGAGCTCGCCAATCTGGAATCGCTCTCTGCGGAGCAAACGAAGACTTGGTTTGAAGCATTCGCCCAGATCGAGCTTTCACCCAAGCTGGAACGCTTCGATTGGGTGAACGGCCCTGCCCAGTTCGTGGAGCAGCTTTCGGCGCATCTTTGGACGACGCATCAACTGGACAAATTTCGACAAGCTGCAACGGACTACGCCGGCCGTCTGCACGCCGCGATTCCACCTGAGGCTCCACCTGTACCAAGGCTCGGCATCGCTGTGATAGGTCAGGGCGTAGCTTCTTATAACGAGCCCCTCTTTCGGAAGTTGCGGCCACACGGCGCGCACTTCAGTCGTGTGAAGCCCGAGAACGGACTGGAACGGCTGCTCGAGGAAATCGCAGCTCGAGCCAAGAAGCATCCGATTCCCTATGCACACTGGTATGTGGATGGCGGAGAAGAGGCGAAATATGATCCCGCCATCACTTGTATTTCTTATCGTGCCCTGGAACCGCTGCGCACAGTTGTGCTGCGCAAGATGCGCTCCGAATCCGAGAAGCCGGGCATGGGACCCGAAGCGCTGCGGACGCTCCTCGCCCAAATGACCCTATCCGAACTTGGATTGGCCAAGCCGACCGATCCGGTATTGGATCGTTTTCAGGTGAAGCTCCTGACCGAAAGCTCTGGAACTCAAATTTTCAGCACCACTTTCGCGCAGTGGACGGCACGCGAAACGCTACGTCGCGCGCAGCCCCTTACGCTACTGGTACGCTTTGCTCCTCGACAGCGACAAAAACCCATGAACGAACTGCTAACGGAACGCAATGAGAGTCCGGAACTCGACCCGACAGGCTCGCTGGTTGACGCCGACATGGGTGCCTATTACAACTGGTTGAACCAGCAGAGACTGCCGGGTGCCGAGCAGTCCTCATTCCTCGCGTGGTTTGAGGGCCATGGGGAAGCCTTGGCGATCAGCCCAGCCTTGCCTCGCGGCACGGAGTCGACGTCGGTCGCGGACCTGCGGGAATTGCTTTCGTGGATGAGATGATGCCGCGACAGGGTTCTTATACTCGGATGTGCTGGCACTCATGAATGCGCTGCAAACGGCCTGTGCAACCAGAACCACATGATTTCCATCGTCTCCGGCCTTCCACGCTCAGGCACCTCATTGATGATGCAGATGCTGGCCGCTGGCGGAATGCCGGTTCTTTCCGACAAACAACGAGCAGCAGACTCAGATAATCCCAAGGGTTACCTCGAATGGGAGCGGATCAAGCAACTGCCGAGGGATCCTGCTTGTATTACCCAAGCCGAAGGAAAAGTCGTCAAGGTGATCTCGGAGCTCTTGTTATCGCTCCCGCCGGAGCATGAGTACCGGATCGTGTTTATGCAACGGCCGCTCGCAGAAGTGCTCGCATCTCAGCAACAAATGTTGAAGAATCGGGGCGTCTCCGACTCCAGTGCTGTCGACTCCGAGATGATGAAGGCATTTCAGGATCATCTTTTCGAGGTGAATGCTTGGCTGAATGGGAAACCGAATCTGAAACTCTTGCGCGTCGCCTATCACCGGGTTCTTGGCGAGCCAAAGGAAATTTCCGCGCAAGTCTGTCGTTTTCTCGAAAGCAGTTTGAACGTTGAAGCAATGGCGCAGCAGGTCGACCAGTCTCTCTACCGTCAACGCGCGAAGCAGCGTGGCTAGGGCCGTTTTGGTGTACTCCAAACCTCAAGTATTGTCATCCTGAGCACAGCGAAGGACCTGCTGCTCTTGGAGCGAAAAGCGGCTCCTTCGCATCGCCCGGGATGACAAAGTTAGGCAATCGCTTGGCTTGCGGAAATACCTAAAGCACTCTAGAGACTACTGTGCCGCTTTCTTTCGCTCGGCTTGTGCTTCGGCAGTCTTGCCCAGATGTTCGTAGGTTTCCGCCAACTGAAGATGCACGCCACGAAATTTGGGCAGCCGTGTCCTGGCAAGTTCCAGGTGAACTGCAGCGGTTTTGAAGTCGCCACTCTTGGCTAAGCTTGCTCCGATCTCATAGTGCGCCCAGGCAGAGTTGGGCTGAAGTTCAATCGCCTTGTGCAGGTGTTCAATGGCTTGTGCGTACTGCTGCCGTCGCGCAAGAGCTGCGCCCAGCCCGTACTGCGCCAGGTAGCTCTTTGCGGCTGCCGCTTGCTGAAGGATAGGAAGCGCTTTCTCGATCCTGCCTTGCGAAATGTTCGCCAACGCCTGAAGAATTTGGTTAGCTTGGGCGATGTTGTCCTTCGGATCGGCTCCGGTGGGTCCCGACTGCGCGCTCGAAGCGGGTCTCTCCAATCCCACGTATCCGAGCGAAGCTAGTTTCTGCACCTCGCTCGACGAGAGACCGCGGTTGTCTGACTTTCCTCCGTTCTCAAATCGGCTGTCGAAAGCTTCCAGTTGCGATGCCATTGTCGTGAGAGTAGCCTTCGCGGTCGAAGCAAGGTTGCGAGTGGCTCCAGGATCCGTTGAGAGGTCATATAACTCAACCTTTGGGGCACGTATATAAAGATATTTCCCCCCACGCCACGACTCGAGCACACTCCATCCAAACGCTTGCTGGGGAAAGTCGCTGCGAGAATAAGCCGGTTGATCTGTGTCAGGGCTCGTCCTTGCGACTCGTAATAATGACTGGCCCTGCATCTGCGATGGGACTGGGACGGCTGCCGCCTCGAGAACAGTTGGCGCGATGTCCAACAGGCGTACCCGTCCTTTGACATGTCTACCGGCCATTTCGTTCTGAGCCAACTTCAGCAGCAGCGGAACGCGGATCGTTTCGTCGTAGAGAAAAACGCCGTGCGTTTCTTCTGCATGAGCCCCCAGGCTTTCTCCGTGATCCGCGACGACAGCAATGATCGAATTCTCAGACAGTTTCTGAGTGCGCAGGGCTGCGATTAGTTTTCCTACAGCAGTGTCTGCCGACGTGACTGCTCGGTCGTACGTATTTCCCGAGGCGCTCTGCAAGTCATTGAGGTGCAACCAGAGAAAAGTAGGGCCATGTTCGCTGGACGTGATCCATTTGATTGCGCGGGTTACAACCTGATCGCCTGTTCTTTCCCCATTGGCTCGTGCTGGATCAAAGCCAGCGTCATATACGTCGAATCCGCGATCGAACCCAGGAGACCAGCCGTTCTTCGGATCAAGCCGAATTGAGCCCACAAATGCGGCGGTATGGTATCCGCGGGCGTGCAGCAAATCCGGTAGATAGGGAAGAGCCGAGTTGAGCGGACTGGCGAATTCATTCACTTGATGCGTTTGGGGATAGGTTCCCGTCAGGATGGTCGCGTGCGATACCACAGTGAGAGGTGCCTGCGCGTACGCCCGCTCGAAAACGATGCTCTGACGCGCAAGCCCATCGAGATTTGGTGTCAATCCACGAGTAGAACCAAGAAAGCCCATGCGGTCCGCACGCGCCGATTCGAGCGTGATAAGAACGATATTCGGCCGCGTGACGGCGAGTGCCGGTATGTAGACCAAAACTGCCGCCGTGACAATCAGAAGCCATAGCCAAAGGAGGCGATGGAGCATGGTAATCAGTGTAATGCCTGACGGTTCTTCAGCGCCCCACAGACGAATAGCTGCTGCTTCGCGGTGTTCCCGTCTGTGATCTTGCGCGCATTCGTTACAATGCGAGCGTACATGGGGATGAGTGGAGACCGGACGTCTCTGAAAAAATTTGCCTGGGCCATCGCCGGACTGCTGGTCCTCGGTCTTGTTGTCTTGCTCGGCTGCAATCACTCCAGTCATTGGCGCGGTCAACACAAGCTCATTATCCTCGGCATCGATGGCATGGATCCTCAACTCCTGCGCGAGTTCATGCGGGATGGGAAGATGCCGAATTTCGCGAAGCTGGCAGCCGACGGGTCATTTCAGGAACTGACCACGAGTATTCCTCCCCAGAGCCCCGTGGCGTGGTCCAACCTGATCACAGGGATGGATGCTGGTGGCCACGGCATTTTCGATTTCATCCATCGTGACCCGAAGACGTTGCAGCTTTACTTCTCGACTTCGCGAGTCGAGGGCCCAAAACACAGTCTCCATCTCGGCAAATGGGTTATCCCGCTCGGCGGAGGGAGCGCCGAACAACTCCGCAAGGGGAAGGCTTTCTGGGAAATTCTCGACGAGCATGGCGTGCCCAACACGATTGTTCGGATCCCGGCTAACTTTCCGCCGATTCCCGCCAAGGGCAATACTCTTTCGGGAATGGGAACGCCCGATTTAAGAGGGACCTACGGAACGTTTACCTTTTATACCGATGATCCAACAGCAGCGCCTGGACCGGTCGAAGGCGGGCAGATTGTCCCCGTACAGGTAGAGAACTCGAAGGTAAATGCCAGCCTGATTGGTCCTGACAACACATTTCAGAAGGAAGCTCCACCAACCCTAGAAGCGTTTACGGTGGCGGTCGATCCGCTCGAGGCGGTTGCGAAATTCGCGGTTCAGGAGCAGGAATTCGTTCTGCGGGAAGGCGAGTGGAGTAACTGGATACGTGTCGAGTTCCAGTTGATTCCTTTCTTCGGCAACGTGAAGGGCATGTGCCGGTTTTATCTCAAGCAGGCCCATCCGCGATTTCAGCTGTACGTGTCGCCGATCAATATTGACCCAGTGGAGCCAGCTCTGCCCCTGTCCACGCCTGCGAAGTACTCCCGAATCCTTGCAGAAGAAGTAGGGGAGTATCACACGCAGGGCATCGCTGAGGATACGAAAGCGCTCTCAGGCGGTGTGCTCGACGACAGGGAGTATCTGGAGCAAGCGCGAACCGTGCTGGCTGAACATCGCCGTATTTTCGATGCGGAATTCCCGAAGTTCCATCGTGGCGTTTTCTTTTTCTACTTTTCCAGCCTGGACCTGAACTCGCACATGATGTGGCGGCTCATGGATAGCAAACATCCTGGTTACGATGCGTCTCTTGCGGCGCAAAACGGAGGAGCGATAGCGGACTTCTATCAGCAAATCGATCAGGTGCTCGGAGAAGTGCTGCCGAAGATCGACGCCCATACGACTCTACTTGTTCTCTCCGATCACGGATTCGCTCCTTACTACCGATCCTTCAATCTGAATACCTGGCTCTTGAACAAAGGCTACATCAAGCTCAAGAACCAGTCGGGGCCGGATTCGAATGATCCGCTGGCCAACGTCGATTGGGGAAGCACCCGGGCCTATGGGCTCGGCCTGAATGGTCTCTACATCAACTTGCGTGGTCGGGAACGCTACGGCATCGTAACGCCCGGCGCTGAGACAGATGCCCTCATTCAGGAGATCAAAAGCAAACTCTTAAACGAGAAAGATCCGCAAACTGGCCTTCCTGTAATCACTCGCGTGGATGTGGCACGAGAGGTATATCGAGGACCATATTCGCAATCTGGACCAGACCTGCTGGTTGGATACAACCGAGGCTACCGTGCCGGCTGGAAAACAATTCTTGGAGCCTTTCCTCCCAACGTTCTGGAGGATAATCTGAATCCTTGGAGCGGTGATCACTGCATGGACTTTCGGTTGGTTCCCGGAGTATTGCTGAGTGATCGGAAGATCGAGGCTGCCTCGCCGGCCCTGACGGATATCGCTCCAACGATTCTGTCAGAGTTTGGAATTACCCCGCCCAAGGATATGATGGGACAGCCCGTGTTTCGCGCCAGCACCACTGAGCGCTAGCACAAGGCTTTGCCGGGGGAGCAGATGTTTGGATCGCACAAAGTGAAGATCGAAGGCGAATTGCTGGAAAAAGCAAAGCAATGCGCCGAGGTGTGCGGCTACGAGTCGGTAGATGAATTCGTGATCCACATGCTGGAAAAGGAAATCAACAAAGTTCTTCCACCCAACGAAGGCAGCACTCCGAGCAGGGAAGTGGTGAAGAAGCGGCTGCAGGGCTTGGGGTACATCGAGTAAACTCAATCCTCACTGACGATGGCATCATTCAAGCCGGTTGGTGCACTTTCCAACGCCTTCATTCATGTTTTTCGATTCGACCTGCCGACTGGCATAGTGATTGTGTTGTCGCTCGTCGTCGGGTTCCTGATGGTAGTGGTGTTTCGGTACACGTCAGACCAGAGAGCGATCCGCATCGAGAAGGACCAGTTGAAGGCCCATTTGTTGTCAGTGCGCTTGTTTCAGGATCAACTGCCGGTTGTGTTGAGTTCGTACGGACGCATACTGCGCGGCACGGGACGGTACTTGCGATTGGCGTTTCGTCCTTTGTTGTTCGTGATCGTTCCGTTGACCCTCCTGATCGTGCAGCTCGACCATTTTTTAGGCTGGACCGGATTACCCAGTGGCGAAGCGTTCCTGATCAAAGCGCGCGCAACCAGTGCCGATGGTCTCAACACGGCCGATTTGCAACTGCCGATGGGATTGAAAACGACAGCTCCAGCAGTCCATGTTCCTGAGGACAATGAAGTCGTATGGAGAGTCGTCGCCACAAGCGCAGGAAAGTACGAAATTAATCTTGGGTCGTCCGACAAAACATTCTCGAAGAGCGTGATCATTTCACCAGCACTGGAACGCATTTCGCTCGCCCGATTGCAAGGACAGTTTTGGGACCGAATGCTGGTTTCAACTGAGTCAGCGTTGCCACCTGAAAGCCCGATTCGTTCGATTGAGGTAGGCTATCCCGCTCGAAGCATCTCGTTCCTCGGGCTTGAGTGGA
>Ga0126372_10000295_pt1 | contig 16396 bp, 17 predicted proteins | sample PanSoiMetaPlot_6_FD_92762 | JGI IMG/M metagenome (GOLD analysis project Ga0126372, IMG submission 92762) | Tropical forest soil microbial communities from Panama - MetaG Plot_6 | ecosystem: Environmental > Terrestrial > Soil > Tropical forest > Bulk soil | place: Panama | collected 2016-02-17
ATCTTGACCAGCTTCTCCTGCATCTCGCGGGAGAGGCCGCTGACCGAGTGATAATCGAACCACTCCGGAATCGCCCGTTGCTCGGCCTTCTTCAGCCGTTCGATGGCGCGCTCCTGCTGTTGCAGGTAGCCCGCGTACTTCACTTCGGTCTCCACCGACTTGAGCTCGTTCCTTACCTCGGAAGGCAAATTCACGGTCGCGATCGCCGAGTTGCTATTTCTGTAAAAGAAGCTGGGCGCGACTTCAATAAGCGCCGGAACTAGGTGTTCAATTAGGATCTCCGGCCGCTTCAACAATTGTGCGCAGCTTTGGCCTACGGCTCCGGAGAGATCCAATCTCGTGTTTATTTCGCTGACGTGGTCCTCATCCTGACCCTGAGCGAACCGAAGGGGAAGAACCTGCTTTTCTGTTTCCAGGCTATGTTCGATCTTCTCAATCATCTCGCCGGTGAGTTTAGTCGTCTCGAGCAACTGTTGCATGCCTTTCTGCCGCTCCTGCTTGGCCAGGAAATCCGCCCAAGCGCCGTCGGCGATCAAGCCCACACGTCGTCCATGCGGCGTGAGCCTGCGGTCGGCGTTATCAATGCGCAGATGCAAGCGAAACTCAGCCCGCGATGTGAACATCCGATAAGGTTCGTTGGTCCCCTTCGAAATCAAGTCATCGATGAGAATCGCGGTGTAGGCCTCGGTGCGATCGAGGATCAGGGGCGGCTCATCCTTCACCTTCAGGGATGCATTGATTCCTGCCATTATCCCCTGGCAAGCCGCCTCCTCGTAACCACTTGTCCCGTTGATTTGCCCGGCCAGAAATAGGCTCGCGATTTTTTTTGTCTCCAGCGTACGTTCTAGCTCAGTGGGATCAATCGAGTCGTATTCGATGGCATAGCCGGGTCGAAGCATCTCCGCATTTTCCAGTCCTGGAATCGATTTGATGATCGCCAATTGCACCTCGACCGGCAGCGAAGTGCTCATCCCGTTCACATAAATCTCATGAGTGTTGAGTCCCTCGGGCTCAAGGAATAACTGGTGCACAGCCTTGTCGGGGAACTTGACGATCTTGTCCTCGATCGATGGGCAGTAGCGCGGTCCAATGGACTTGATCTGGCCGCTGTACATCGGCGAACGATGAACGTTTTCGCGAATGATCCGGTGAGTCTCGGGCGTGGTCCACGCGATATAACACGGTACCTGCCTATCGTGGCGGGCCACGCGCTTGGTGCGAAAGCTGAACGGGGTTGGGTCCGCATCGCCCGGCTGCTCCTGGAATTTCGACCAATCGATAGTGCGGCCGTCCAGGCGAGGCGGCGTGCCCGTCTTAAGCCGGCAGCCGCGCAAGCCAAAGTTCTTTAAGGCTTCGCCCAGCAGCACGGCAGGAGGTTCACCGCTACGGCCCGCCGGATACTGCTGCTCACCGCAATGAATCAGCCCATTCAGAAAAGTTCCCGTGGTGATGATCACGGCTTCGGCGCCCACGGTGCGGCCGTCGCGCAGCTTGATGCCCAGGACGCGCCGGTTCTCGCTTCTCAGTTCCCGGTTCTCGGTTGCCGTCGAGTTCCCGTTCTCCGTTATCGTCCCGCGCGGAGCGAGGGACCCCGGTTCTGCCGAATGCGGTGACCCGACTGCTGACTTATCTACCGTCAGATCAGCCACTTCGGCTTGCTTGATCTTTAGGTTCGGTTGCGACTCCAGCACCTCGCGCATCTTCAGCCGATAGGCTTGCTTGTCGCATTGCGCCCGGGGAGACCAGACAGCGGGGCCGCGGGAGGTATTCAGAAGCCGGAATTGGATGCCGACTGCGTCAGTGACTTCCCCCATGATGCCGCCCAGCGCATCCACTTCGCGCACAAGATGTCCCTTGGCGATCCCGCCCACAGCCGGATTGCAGGACATCTGTGCGATCAGATCGACGTTCAACGTGTACAGGGCAGTCTTCAATCCCAGGCGCGCTGCCGCCATCGCGGCCTCGCAGCCAGCATGGCCGGCGCCGACAACCACCACGTCGTATTGTTCCGTGAACCGCATCGAATCACAGGATTGCTATGTTCTCCATTCTAACAATCAAAGCACTCGGCATTTGCATTTGGCTCACTGCTCGCGGACGGTATCGTTCTCTCTAAGGCGAGGCTCAAATGGACGAAAACCAGAAGCTCGAGGCGGTGGTGGCGAGCCAATTGCAGGCGCTCCGCTACGTGCTTAAGGAGGTGAAAGACACCCCAGAAAATTCATGGTGCTATTCAAGCGGTGTTTAGGACGAGGCGAAAGCCGTCGGATTGGGAGGTCTACAACCGGCGCTAGCTGTAAGTTGCCCGATGCGGTGCTAGTTGCTGCTTCCACAATTAAAGGGCGACTTTCCAGTCGCCCTCTGTCGCAATTTTGGAGTGGTTTACAGAGCCCGTACGTTCTCCGCTTGCCAGCCCTTGGGGCCTTTGACGACATCAAACTGAACCTGCTGACCTTCCTGCAGACTGCGGAAGCCATTTGACTGGATGGCAGAGAAGTGTACGAATACATCCTCCCCATTTTGACGGCTGATAAAGCCATAGCCCTTGGCATCGTTAAACCACTTCACTGTTCCTGTTTCCATTGTGTTGCTATTTCCTTTTTCTGATTTTGCGCTGATTCGAGAGCAGAATGCTGCAGGCACGTCACGCTACTACGCGGAGATACTGCTTACAACCGCTTAGATTCAAACGCATTCACATTGTACCCAGAACCGGTGCAAATAGCTATCGTTAGTTGCTGGAACGACTGTAGTCAGTAGGGTATGGCAGGAATCAGTCACGAAAATCGCAAAGTCAAATCACTTTTAATCAGCGGATTACACATAGTTGTCATCTCGAGCGCGCTCGAATGAGTGAACCATGTGAGGGACAAGCCGAGGGACTAGCTGTCAAAACAAAACGAGCAAACTCCTTTAAGCTGAGTCGTACGGCATCACAATCCGGCTCCCTACCTCGTCGGGTGCCGCGATGGCAGATTTGGTGCCAGGGAACTGCGCTAATAGGAAATCCGTGAAGGCGCGCGACTTAGGCCGACCGCTCGTCCGGCCATGGGCCATCCTGACCAGGAAGACGAGGGCGCAGAGGACATCGGAGTCCTTCAGCCGCGAATAGCCGAAATGCTTCTGCTCGGTCTCACGGTATTCCTTCACCGTATTCTGGACTTCCGCCGCAACCGCCTGTTGGCTCGTGCTGGTAGTGGGCGACTGGTAATGCAAGCCTGAATTTACAAGAGTTTCGTAGCTTTTCGTCAGAGAAGTTAGCGCCGCGATGAGGTCGCGGTCGTTCAGGGTTCGCTCCGTGCGGGCGCACTTGGCCATCGCATAGCTCAACCCGATTACCAGATGCTCATGTTCGTACAGAAACTGCTCCGCTACTTCCACATGCCGGAAGACCTCCACCTCTTTTAAATCCTTGACGGAACGGGGCTTCTCATGTTGACGCGCCTGTTGCAGATAGACACACTCGCTCGGGCAGTCAAGCGTGACCTCCCTCTGTTGGCCGCAACATTGTGGACAGATACGCCCATGGACGGCCAGGCAGAAGCGCTTCTCCTTGCGGACTTCGCAGATGACACAGCTCACAAAAGCTCCTCCGCTAATAATTATCCCATGCTGCTGACTCGGGCAGGCGGCTATTAGCCAGCAACATAGAGTTAGATGGCATCTGAGACCTTTGGCTACGAATTTTCGCGCATAGCCGAGTAAGCGGTGAGCCCCTTGCTAGCGCCACGACTACCCGACTACTCCGACCCTGTTACTATGTGCGGCTGACTGCTGATTCATGACGCTCGGGAGGTGCCATGGCGCTCGAACGCTGCTTCAACCACAGCGAGGACACGTTTCCGCTACCGGATCGCATCAGGGAAGTGTACGGGCCGTTCGGGTTTCCCAAGCCGCACGACACGTCTCGACCCTATATCACCTCCAACTTCGTGTTCGGATTGGATGGTCGCGTATCGTTTCGCGAATTGCCCGGTCAGGCTGGTGGACGCGAGGTCTCGCGCAGCGCCGAAGACCTCTGGTTGATGAATTTCCTCCGAGCACACCATGACGCGCAGTTGATAGGCGCCAGCACGCTGCGGGATGAACGCGGCACGGACGGCCTGGGCTGGAGCTACGCCATCAAAGATGAAGAATTGGCCGCTTATCGCGAGAAGGTTCTCAAGCTCGGTCCGCAAAGGGTTCTGATCCTCAGCGGAGCGGGCGAAATCGATCTTAACTTTCGGGTGTTTCGATCTCCCCAAGTCGAGCCCTGGATCGTGACCGCATCAGCGGGAGCCACCAATATTGAAGCGCGCCTCGAGAAACTCGGCCGCAAGGGAACCATCAAAATCGTGACGGTTGGACAAGGATCGATCGTCGACATAACCAAAGCCTTGCGCGCGCTTCGCACCGAACATGGCATTCGCACTTTGCTCTGCGAAGGCGGGCCCACTCTGTATGGCACGATGTTGAAGGAGAAGATTGTGGACGAGGAGTTCCGCACCATTTCCTTGCAGGTTCTGGGTATCTCGACCAAGCCCAACCTCGAGCGTCCCACCGCCTATGGAAATGCAACTTTCACTCCCGAAACTGCGCCCTGGTTTCGTTTGATCAGCTTGCATTACGCGCTGCCATACCATGCGTTCCTGAGAGTACGGTACGAAGGACCGCGCAAATTTTAAGGAGAGTCGTTGCTCGTTGGCGAGCGGGCGACATCCGACAGTTAGCGACCACTGCTTTGGCCCGCGACAGTGGGCAATGACTAGCTTTTGTACTGCACAATCTCGAAAATATTTCCCTCGCTATCCTGCGGCATCATCACCCAGCCGTAGGACTCCTCGGACAGTTCCTTCCAGAACTTAACCTCAGCTCTTTGGAATTGTTCGTAATCCTGTCGGACATCCGTGGTTGGAAAGGTAAATGCAGGTCCGGTGGCAATGACCTCGTTACGTTTTTCCAGCGCGAGCACTGCGCCATGAGTTGCGAACTCAGTGTATTCGTCAGTTTGAAATTTCACCGGCAGCCCGACCACATCGCGATAGAACCGCACGGCCCGGCGCATGTCCGCCACTCCGATCAGCACTACGCTTATCTTCTTCTCCATAGATCAGACTGAATCATACGCCCAGAACTAGAACTACCAATCTTGTAATCAGCTACATGGTTGGCCGGACGCTTCAACTGGACTCGTTCTTTGGTGACCTACTCGGGTTAGCCAGGCTTTGTTACCAGTCAGGGACGGGGCGGGCCTCACGAGCTAAGTCAACGGCAATGCCCGCCGCCACGCATTGAAACGAGGAGAAGCCGCGACCACGGCGACCATCCAAGCTCCAGGCTATGCTCATTCAGAAGGCCGGTCACCAGGTTTAAGGCGGTGCCTGGACGCAAGGCTGTGAATGATTCACTAAGTGTCAGGTTAATTGTTTCAACTGCTTCCGACCTCTCATGTCAGCGAAGATCCGACGCCAGTTTCGAAACTGCTCATAGCCCGCTGCTGTGTGGGAGATGGCGAAAGTATGGCTGTTGAATGTTTTCGTAGGAGTGCTTCTTAGGATAACGGCCTGAGGGATATCATGGGCGGAACCCTCGGATGCGACCCGCTTTACTGCCGCGCGACCTGGTACTGCTCTAACCTCCCGTCTGGCATCTCGTAGGTCCATACCCGCAAAGTCTGCTTGGGAAACCGCACCTGATAGACCCGTTCCATCATGCCGCCGCGCTGGCCGTGGCCAACCGCGGTGAACTCTTCGGGAGTACCTAGGGGAGCGAGACCGGTCTGGAAATCCTTGAGCGCCTGCTCGCTGAAATAAAAATTCGCATTATCGGTGAACCGGGAGCGATCGATCGTGCCAGCCTGCAGGCCCGCGAAGATCTGCTTGGCTTCCTCCAGTTTCGCCGAAGTCGCAGGATCGCTCATGTTTAGCAGCAGGGGTTGGATTCGCTTGGCGATGGATCCGGCAGCCTCGGCGGCATCCTGATTGGTCAGAACTATAATTGCATCGCGGTCATCGGGGAAGACCAAGTTCTCGGCCGTGAATCCCGACACCTCGCCGGAATGTTCCAATATGCGGTGTCCGGATTCGGAGCGAACACCAACCCCCAGTCCATAGCGCGTGCCCGCGCCATTTTTCAGGACCACCTCAGTCTCGAGTTCTTGGTATGAAGCCGGCTTGAGCAGTTTCTGATCAATGATCGAAATATCCCACTTCGCCAGTTCCGATGCAGGCATGGCCAGTTCGCCGGCGGCAAACATCCAGCCCGGAGCTTCAGCTTTTGCCACACGTAGCGGGCCCAAAGCATAACGCATATAGCCACTCGGGTCCTTATCGCCGAGCTTGTTCCGATCGATGTTCGCTACGCCATTCATGCCAACCGGGGCAAAGACTCTCCTCTGCAGAAAATCGAAAACTGTCATGCCACTGGCCTTTTCCACAATAGCACCGGCAATCACGTAATTGGTATTGCTGTATTGCCACTTGGTGGCGGGATCGAAATCGAGCGGCTTGCGCGCCCAGCGCTCCATGATCTCGCCCACGGTGGTCGGGTGTGTCATAAGAGGCGGCGTGTAGTCCTGCGGGTAATAGTCCTGATAACCGGAAGTGTGCGAGAGCAGTTGCCGGATGGTGACCTCGTTGGAGCGCGTCAGGTCAGGAAGGAATCTTGCGACTTTATCGTCGAGCGAGAGCTTGCCTTCCTCCTCGAGCAAGAGAATCGCAGACGCGGTAAATTGCTTGCTGATCGAGCCGATCGCGTAACGCATCTCTGGGCGTGCCGGCACAGCTGGTTCCAACCGCGCCATGCCATAGGCCTGCACAAGAGCGATCTTGCCATCTTGCACGATGGCCACCGACGCGCTGGGAACGCCGGTCTGTTTCAGCACTTCTTCTGCAGCTTTGTCGATTTTCTGCTGGAGGTCGGCAGCAAGGGGAACTTCGACCTGCGCCAGAGCGGCCGAGGTGCATAAAAGGCATATCAAGGCAAGAAAGACACTTCGTAAAGAAAGTGGCATTAAGAAAATACGCATGCGGGAACTCCTCACCGGAACGCGGCAGTTTAGCACGCCGTTTGTAAGAGAGATTTGTGAGCATCAGCAAGCAGCATCAACGGCTAAAAACCCTTGCGATGGCACTGATCGGCGCCTCTAGAGCCGTGCTCATAGGAAAACCTGAGGACAAAGGTTTGTTAACCTTTTAACTGTTTTTCGTTCCAGCAGCATAGCTGCGCAGACGTTCAAGATTCGTGCGATTCGACCGCCACAGCGGTGCCGCGCGTCCGAATGCCCTTTAGAAGCCGTCTCTTTCGATTCCTATCACTCACTTCGTGCCGTCGGGATAAAGAAGGATCTTGCTTGCTTGGCCGCTGGTCAACCGTTCCATGCCTTTGCTGAAATCCGCCATGGTCATGCGATCTGTGATCACCGGGTGCAGTTCCAGTTTTCCGGCTTTGAGCAGGGCGGTCATCTGATACCAGGTCTGATACATGCGGCGCCCGTTGATTCCCTGAACGGTGATGCCCTTGAAGATGATGTCCTCGGAGAAGTTGAGCGAAATGGGCTTTGAGGTCAGACCCAGCAGGGACACGCGGCCCCCACGGCGTACGATGTCAAAGGCTGTGCGAATGGCATTTGGATGTCCCGCCATTTCGAGCACGACGTCAACTCCGGCGCCCGACGTTCGTTCCGCGACGATTTTGCGCACCTCCTCTTTGCTAGGATCGAGCACCAGGTCTGCTTTCATTTCCTTGGCGATACGCCGGCGGTACTCGTTCACTTCCATGGCAATGACCTGGGCAGCCCCAACCGCTCGGGCTACCGCAATCGAAAACAGGCCAATCGGACCGCATCCTGTAATGGCTACGGTTTTCGCCGCGATCTCTCCGGCTAAAACGGTGTGAACGGCGTTGCCCAAGGGATCGAGGATGGAGGCGTATTCAATCGGAATGGCGGGATCAAGCTTCCAGATATTCGATTCGGGAATGCGCACGTACTCGGCGAAGGCGCCGTCGGCATCGACGCCAATAATTTTCACGAATTGGCAGATATGAGCTTCGCCGGTTCGGCACTGCAGGCATTTGCCGCAGGCGACATGCATCTCGGCGGATACGAAGTCGCCCTCCTTTACGGTGGTCACCTCACTACCACAAGCGACGACTTCTCCGCAAAATTCGTGGCCCGGAATCAGCGGTGGATGAATACGGCCTTGCGCCCAGCGGTCCCAGTTATAAATGTGCACGTCGGTACCACAGATCGATGCCACTTTAACTTTAACCAGAACATCGGTGAGGCCGATCTGAGGGATGGCTACGTCGCGGATCTCCACGCCAGGCTTGGCCTGCGGCTTCACCACGGCCAGCATATTTTTAGCCATCAATCGCGCCTTATGAGTGCGGAATAAAATTGCAAAACTACTTATTTTAGCACCGCGTTTGTCGGCGCCTGGCGAGGCCGTCACACCCGCCTGTAGAGTAGGCTCACCACTTGTTGCGCACTACTGTCCGGCACGAGGTCCAGAGGATCCCGGATCCCCCTTAGGCGAACCGCTGCGATATTCTTCCGACTTGCCCTTGGGGATGCTGAGCGATTTCCACTCGTGTGACTGCAGGTGCTTGGCGAGAAATACGATCTGGCCGATATGATAAGCATAGTGCGCGATCTGACGGTTGATGGCCTGCAAAACTGTATGCGGTTCACCCCGAATCGTGACCGTTCGCTCAACGTCCTCTGGCTTCAGCGATGCGAGTGCAGAGAAAACTATCTCCCAACCTTGTTCCCACCACCGCATAACTTCGGCACGAGTCGGATCGGGCGATAACTCGAATTCCTGATCGCGGTGGCGATCGGGTTTCTCGCCATCGGTGGTCAGAAAATTCGTGAACCGGGAACGCATGTTGCCGGCGATGTGTTTCACCAATGTGGCTACGGAGTTTGCTTCAGGGTCGATGGTGACGAAGAACTGCTCGTCCCGCAGTTGCGCGAAAGCGCCCTCCGCCAGGCGCTTATGTCCGCGGAACTGGCGGCGAGCTTCCTCAAGGTAATGGGTGACAATGGAGTTTGCCATATGGTCTCTTCCTTCACGCTGGTGAACCAAAACCGCCCCCGCCCGGCGTTTCGATGCGAATCCTTTCTCCCTTGCGAAGGCGAGTATTGAACTTGCCCGGCAGTTCCTCGCTACCGCTTGCGCGAATCACCTGAGCTTTGCCGGAAGACCCGGCACAGCCGCCGTCCAGACCATAAGGACCGCGGCTCCGGCGCTCGGCGAGGAGCGTGACCTCGGCATCGGCGAGCACCTCGATCTCGCGAACAATACCATCCCCGCCCTGGTGCTTTCCCTTTCCCCCGCTCCCGCGTCGCAAACAATAGCGGCGGACGCGTAAGGGATAAGCGTATTCCAGAGCTTCTGCGGGAGTGTTCAGCGAATTCGTCATATGGGTGTGTACGCCAGAAACGCCTTCCTTACTCGGCCTTGCGCCCATACCCCCCGCAATCGTCTCGTAATAGGCAAATGGTTGGTTGGTTCGAGGATCGATGCCGCCGATGGTCAGATTGTTCATTGTGCCGGAAGCGGCCGCGGGAACGCGATCTGGAATCGCCTGGCTAAGTGCATGCAGTATGACATCGACAATTCGCTGCGAGGTTTCGACGTTCCCGCCGGCGACCGCTGCCGGAGGACGGGCATTCACGACGGTTCCGGCTGGGGCTATCACACGTATGGGACGCATGAGGCCAGCCGTAGCCGGGACTTGTTCAGATAACAGGCAGCGAAAGACATAAAAGCACGCCGAATAGGTAATCGCTTGGACAGCATTGACACTGCCTTCGACCTGGGGATCGCTTCCCGTGAAATCGATAGTCACTAAGCGGCCGGGGTTTTTCCGTTTGCGAAGGCCTCGGTAATGGAAGTGGATAGTGGTTGCGATCCGCACCGGAAATGGGTTCACCCCATCGTCGTCGAGAAAATCCTCTGCCCGATAAACTCCCTCGGGAATGGTCGCGAGAAAGGCCCGCATCATCTCTTCGGAATACTCCAGCAATTCGGTAGCGGCGCGCCGGCTTCGCTTAGTCCCATACCTGGCACAGACTTCCTGCAAGCGCATCGCGCCCGTGTGACACGCCGCTATTTGCGCGTGCAAATCCCCTTCACGCTCCTCGGGCGTGCGCACGTTGTTCAGCAGGAGGGACAGCACATCACCGTCCAGTTCCCCGGCGCGCACCAGCTTGATTGGTGGAATGCGAAAACCCTCCTGATAGATCTCTCGGCATAGTCCCATGGAGCCGGGATAGGTCCCGCCCACATCAGCATGATGGGCGCGGCAGGCAACGTAAAAGTTCGCAATCCTAGCCGACTTCTCGCGAAAATTAGGCCGTCGAGAAGCTCCTCTAACACTTTGGTTATTGTCACTTCGTCGCGCTCCCTTACCGACGAACACGGGCGCGACCAAAGTTATGTCGGGCAAATGGGTTCCGCCGCAGAATGGGTCGTTCAATATCGCAACGTCGCCCGGTTCGAGCGTGAGATGATCGAGAGCAGCACTTACGGACATGGGCATGGAGCCAAGGTGCACGGGCATGTGGTCGCCCATGGCAATGACTTGCTCATCCGAATCGAATACCGCACAAGAGTAGTCGCGACGTTCCTTAATGTTCGGCGAAAAGGCGGTTCGGCGCAGTGCCGCCCCCATTTCTTCGGCGATCGAGTGGTAAAGGTTCGCGAAAATCTCGATTTCGACGGGATCACGCATTCGGCAGAAGTCTACGACAAACCGATCCATTGGCATGGACATTCGTCACCCGGCAAAACGAGAAGTCGCGGGTGAGAATACCTGCGCGCGGGCCAACAGACTTTACATAGCTATTGACAAATAAGCTAGCACACCCCAATATCTTGGGCTAGTAGTTGTGCTCATGCAACAAATGGGCAGCATCTGGAATTACAAGGGCCAAAGTCAAACCCTTTGCAAGGGAAATCGTTCACGGAGGAATACATGCCAGCAAAGAAGAAAGCGGCCAAGAAGAAAAAGAAACACTGACCGGCCCGAGAGATGAGTTCCCCCGGGTCAAGTATCGCAGCCTCCGCGGAGAAGCTCCTCTGTGGAGGCTTTTGTCTTCTCATCGTTTCCCATTAGTTGCTGGCAAACGCTTCCAACTTCGTGGCGGGCTACTACATCAGCGGTTTTTCTCCTCGGGAGTGCGACCCTAGTGCCGCAACAGAGCGCCAACGACCAAGCTAACCACTGATTTAGACCACTGAATTTAGAGTTGTGCGCCGACGTACATCGTGTTATTAACGGGCTAGCATCTTGTGAAAAGCTGGAATAGGCGCGCCGCTCCTGGATATGCCATGACTACCAAGAAACAGGCACGAAGACCCAGAAAGAGCAGCGAGATCATTATTCCCGAAAAGCTTTATTTCCGCATTGGCGAGGTGGCTGATCTGTGTCGCTTGCCCGCCTATGTTTTGCGGTTCTGGGAATCGGAATTTCCACAATTAAAGCCTGTGAAGAGCAGTACTGGACAGCGCATGTACCGGCGCAAAGATGTGGAAAACGTGCTGCGCATCAAAGAACTGCTTTATGAGCAGGGATTCACGATTGCGGGCGCACGTCAGCAGTTCCGCACCGATCTCAACGATCACAAGAAGCAACATCGTTTGCCCTTTCCAAACCAACACCCCGCGGAACTTGCCAACATCCGTCACGGACTGCGAGAGATTCTCGGGATTCTCTCGAGCCGACACTGAGATAGGCAACTCCGTCCTTTGCCAGATCACTCTACCTTAAGGTACAGCTGTGCCTTGAGCCTTCGTTGTAGTAAGTTGAGACTACTCCCTACTTCAACAAAACCGGTCTGGGTGAAGACTTGGGGAACCGCACCACGTTAGACTCGCAAAGGAGCACGAACGAATGTTGCCATGGTGGAAGAGCCGGTTAGTAATCCTGTTCTCGGTGGCGGGGCTTGCCGGCTGTGGGAGTTCCGGACCACAGCACCCAGCATATGTAACCATTCCCAGCACGAACCAGGTACTCGGGTTCAATGTTGACGATAACTCCGGGAGTCTTTCCCCAATCGGAGGGTCGCCATTTAGTACCGGTCCCTCCCCATTGGCAATCGTCATTCATCCTACCCGGAAATTTGCTTATGTCGCGAACTCGCAGGAAAACGACATCTCTTTGTTCACGATTGGAACTTCGGGAGCGCTAACGGAAGTGCTGCCGCGAACGAAAAGCGGCATCACTCCGTTGGCGCTGACGATGGACGGGAACGGCGGCTTCCTATACGTCGCAAACGAAGGCTCAGGCGATATATCGGCGTACGCTATCGACAGCAGCTCGGGAGGATTGACCGCTGTGGCGGGGTCGCCATTTCCCACCCCCAGTCCAGTGGCGCTGCGTGTCGGTGCCTCCGGGAAATTTCTGTATGTGGCTAACGCGAACGAAAGTGCCATCTCAATTTTCGCGATCGCTTCGGGGAAGCTAACGGAGATTTCCGCCTCACCGGTCGGAGCCGGCCCGAATCCCTCGTCCATCGCCATCGACCCGGCGGGGCACCTTCTCTATACGACCAACGCGACCGCCAACACGGTGGTGGGATTCACGATCAATGCCGCAACCGGAGCGCTGAGCTATATCCCGTCGGTGTTCTTCTCGGTTGGCATAAGCCCCATATCGGCGACGGTAGATCCTTCCGGAAAGTTCCTCTACGTAGCCAATCAGGATTCAAATAACGTCTCCGCATTCACGATTAACGGCCGCACCGGGGCTGTCACGGCCGTCAGCGGATCGCCTTTCGGAACCGGAACTGGGCCCGTTTTCGTGGTTGCAGACACGAGCGGCAAATTTCTGTTTGTGGGAAACGAATCGTCGAAGAATATTTACGGCTACAAAATCAACGCCAGCAGTGGTGCCTTGACAGGCACAAGCCAGCCGACAATCAACACGATAGTGGCGCCCACTTCCATGGCGATCAGCCAGTAACTCAGCGTCCATCAGGAGGGACTGCTGGCTTCGGCGACCGCCTGCGCTGTGGCCGAGTTCCCAGCCTGCGTGCTGGCAGGGTTAAAGGAGTCACCGAGCTTGACTCGGCTGGCGCGTTGCATCTCCTTCACCAGCTCGGCGTTGAGCTGAGCGCGGTTTTCGCCCGACATAACCGAACCGGCGGCAAGTGCGAAGCGCAACGCGGCAATCTGGTCGTCGAAGTAGAGGATTACTTTCCTTGCCCCCATGGGACGTCTCCTGAGCAAAAGTCATGGCGCGCGCAAACGGTTATTGGTCATTCTGAGACCATTGCCGTCATCTTAGAAGTGACCTTTTTGGTACTAGAGTTTTTCACCTACTCTGAAATTGGCTTCTGGGCAATCCGCCGTTTTTCCAGCTTGACCGTTACCTAAACTCAGTGCACACTCTCACTATCGCGTCTGGAAAGCTTTGGGACGGTTTATGCAGGGTTTAGCCCTTGCCGTCGGTGTCCAACTGTGCCTGATCGTCGGCATTGCCGGCCTGCTTTGGCCAGAGAAGTTGAAGCCTGTATATGAAGTCCTGATGTTCCCCTGGTATCCCACCTATCGAACCGTGCGCCTTCACAGCGTAGGGGCGATCGGGATTTCCGTCATGATTTTCCTCATGTGGTTCGTCCGGGCTCACTGGCAGCAGGCTTCTTCCGCAACCTACAAAATCAACCTGCTTGTGAGTATATTCGGGATCTTCACAACGCCTTGATCTCAGAGGGTGAGCCTTGGTTAACCAGGTGCGAGGCAGCGCCCTTAGACTAGAAGACCCTGTTGCCTGACAGCACGGCTTTGGCCGCTTCGAGATCGGTTGCGGCTGGGACTTCGAAACCACACCCCGAGCGCCCGCCTGGCGCGCAGCCCGAGTAAAGTGCAGTGACAGGTACATGGAAAATATTGCAACCTGGAGGGCGGGCGCAAAGGAAATAATCTCGTGCATTGCCAGAGCCCATTCACGATGGGCACTTCCCGCACAGCTCCCAGCGAGGGTTAGTGGCGAGCAGCTGACGAAACTGTTGGCGGACAAATATCGTCTACGATCAGAAGTCGTACCTTCGGTTCAGCCTCATCTGGCGTGATTCTTGTCACCCGGGTTACTTAGCAGTTTCCGGCGAACAGGAAGCGAACCGGCCGTTGGATGACAGCTCTTCAGCCGGGGGATCGCAGGGTTCACAATGTTGCGCAACAACACGGCAGGGACGCCCGGCTTCGATATCCGTCGAGTAGCTGGGACATCTCGACGGAGGAAACCACATAACTTGGTCGGGTTGTCAACGGCCGTATAACCAAACAGACCTCAAAGCGAATATCTGGTCGTCACTCACGATCTTTACTGCCACGCTCAGAGGAATTTCTTTAACCCGCTCGGGGGAAGCATAGCTTCAACGCCATGACACGTCAGTGGTTCCTATGGACGATCACCTGCATGTTACGCACGTATCGGAAATGATGGGAGCGGTAGGCAGATGCCTAGGCCGGTTATATCCGATCTGATGGGTCGTGGTGCTGGAACTGGAAATCAAACCGCAGATGGCCTGTATCATCAAACCACGCAGTGCCACGCGTCTAACCTACACCGAATGCTGGACGGCCGCCCAATGCACATAGTGGCATTGGGCGACTACCAGATCCAGACGTACCAAAAGAGATGAACGACAAAACGCATTTATCCGTACAAGCGACGGAGGCCATCGACGAATGAATAGCGCCTTGAAGACTCCATTAATAATAAGTAGAGGCCTACTTGCTATGGCTCCCGAGGTTGAAATTGATTCCCGCCGTATAACGGAAATTGTTCTGATTCGAGTTGTTGAACCGATTGCTAAAGTTGGTGAGCAGATAATCCACCCCGGCCGGTCGAATGGACACAACATGACCCACCGGAATATCTATGCCACCGCCAAATGCAAATGCAAAGGCATTGCTGGAAGGCGCTCTCGAAAACGCGCAGGCTCCCAACCTCGGCGTGCAAATGCTCTTAAATGCATTCGCATACACGTTCGAGTGCGCGCCTCCAACCAAGAGATGAACGAAGGGCTGGACACTGTGAGGACGAATCTTAATCTGGGGGCCGAACAGATAGGTGAACATATTACCTTGAACGTTGGCTACCGCTCCGCTGGGGAAGAACGGACGAGGCGAAATGAAGAAAGTATTCGTGTGACTTCCGTAGCCTTGCAGATCCGCTTTGAGCCCAAGGTACTGGTTGATGTTGTAGACCAAAGTTCCGCCTCCACCATTCAAGCTGTGACTCTTGGTGAAAATGGCACTGGGGTTGTAGTGGACGTAAGAGTAGTCAAATCCCAGTTCGGCTCTGGGGAACTCCTGCGACCAACCGGCTACACTCAATAGCAAACTGGCTGCAACCAAGATGCATTTCATCGACTTCTTCACGACGGCCTCCTTAATTCCCTGAGTTACAGTTTAGGGCTAGTTGAATTATTAAGCTCTCAATATAGGAAGACACCATCACTCTGACAACTGGAAGAAGTAGCAGAGACAGCAATTTTAGGTTCTATTGAGCCGAACTGGACAGGGACACTGGTGAGCAAAGCAATCCATCAGGCAAAGGATAGGGTCGAAAACGAGCAAACGTCGAAGTGAACCTGCAGGAAAACCAGTAGAGTAACTGCTACTGTCAAAAGTTACAAATGAAAACAAGTTCTTTCTTATTAATATTAATCTTTTCATGTTATGTACTTTTATGAGGGGTCACAGGATTCAGGCGCAGTACTCTAATATATCCTGTGCTCGCCAAAGATCTTGATTATTCATCGAGCGGCGCGAGATCTCCCTGCTTTCCCGGCGAGAGAAGGCGGATGAGAGCCGTGCTAATCCTGTGTCAAACGAGTGGCCTTGGTACCAGAACCTACTTCAGCTCCCGAACTGCCGTCGCTACCAGCCCTCAGGAAACAATCGCCGTAAGCTCCGGGTTTTGTTATGTTTCGTTAATAATGGTGAAGCACAAACTGCTAGCGCAGCAGGGCGATCGATTGCTGTGTCTTATACCCAATCTCGCCGCCATCCCGAGCTGCTGTCTGGTCCAGCGCACAACTTCCAGGCTGCTCTAGGTGCGATCGCGGCCAGGGCAGCCATCCGGGTCATGGTGGAACCTTAGAACTCTTACGTTTGAGGAATGTCGAATCTCCAGACAGCACACCGAGAGCCTGAGTTGTCCGCTCCAAAATTCGACTGACGCTTAGTCCTGTTCTGGATGATACTCACATCATTTACGTGTCGGTTCCTTCAAAACATGAAGCAGAGTCAGGTCACCCGTAAGCTAAGTAGATGCTTGAACCTTGTCTGTCTATGTGTGCTCGCACTCCTTTTGACGTGCTTTGCCCAGAGTCAATCGGCCGATGACGTGCACATCGTGCCACGAAGTGGCACGGCGTCGCGCGGGCCGACCACCTCTG
>Ga0126372_10000296_pt1 | contig 16338 bp, 18 predicted proteins | sample PanSoiMetaPlot_6_FD_92762 | JGI IMG/M metagenome (GOLD analysis project Ga0126372, IMG submission 92762) | Tropical forest soil microbial communities from Panama - MetaG Plot_6 | ecosystem: Environmental > Terrestrial > Soil > Tropical forest > Bulk soil | place: Panama | collected 2016-02-17
CATTTTCCGGTGAACGTTGGGAATCCAACCGAATTCACAATTCTCGAATGCGCCCAGCAGGTTCTCGCAGCCACGGGATCCACGAGCCGCATTCGTTACGAGTCTTTGCCAGAAGACGACCCGCAGCAACGCCGGCCTGACATTGACAAAGCTCGGCGCCTACTTGCGTGGGAACCACAGGTAGACTTGCAAGAAGGACTGGGAATGTCATTGGACTATTTCAGGAAGGCAGTGGCTCAAGAAACCTCTTCGCGTGCTTAGCTTCCGAAGTCCTTGTCTAGCGGGTCCACGGATCGCTGGCTGGCCCTACTTCGGTTTCCCGTGACAACTCAAGCAGGCGAATCAACGACTGCACCTGATCGTGATCCTCAGCACTCTTCAAACTCAGCTGAATCCCCATTCCAAAACCAGGATGCGTGGACTGCACCACTCCCTGGGTTCGGAGTTTCATGGTCTCGGTGCGCACGATGATTTCGACCCGCGTTCCCGGTGGAAATGGGGAAGTCATTTCTACGTAACAACCGCCCGAACTGATGTCGCTCAAGCTGCACCGTGTCGGCACACTACTGCCGATTCGATAAATATCCGCGCCCAAACGGCAGGAGTGTCGTGACTGTTCTCGCCGATTTCCTGGCGATGACCGCAGCCGAGCCAAACCGCTTTCGGATCGTGATGTTCCGCCCCCCGGGGTCGACGTTGTCTTGGCGATCGGCGTCTGCTGCCGGGGCACCTGTGGACCGCTAACGGTCGTGCTTGGGGAGGCCTTAATCCAATTGCTCAGAACCCGCCGCGAAGAGCTCGGAACATTCACGAACCGCATGCCAACCCGGCCGGCCGCGTCCTGCCAGACCACTTCGCCGGACAACCGAATGATCGAGGTGTGACCCGGCAGAGCGAATTGGAAATAGACCCGGCAATCGGGAGGAAGCTTACGTTCGCTTTGTACGGCCGTGCCGTCCTCGCTGAGATCAATCAGGGTCGCGGGAACATTCTCGACATTCGCGTAGTCCAGCGCCGCTTTTGCATGAGCAGCCACCCGTGCCTTGCGGCGTCTTTCACGCTGCATCAGGGAACGAGCAGCTCGGAAGCTGCTCCAGGCGCGTTCTTCCGAGACCGGTTTGTACAAGACGAAGTTGATTCCAAGCGCAAACATCTGCCGCACATTGTTTTCTTTGCTCGCAATAGCCACCACCAGGGTAGACTGGTTGAGGGAATTGGCACGCGCGGCGCGCACGATTTCGGCAGCCTCGGTCTCGTTTTCGCAGTCGACCACGATGGAGTCGAAGCGCTCCTTGGCGAGTTTCAGCCGTGCTTCCGGGGCGGTTCGGCAGTGCTTGACCGAGATTCCCAGCTCTTCCAGAATACGGCGCAATACCTCGGCCGTAGCTTCGTCCGCACACACTACGAGGCTTGCAAGCGCCATAAGCCTGCATCGTAAAGTTACGCCCGCGCAGCCACAAGTTACCCGGGTAATTGAGCCTGTGGGATTTCGCATCACCGCCGACATCCCTCCCTGCCTTGAGCGCCTTTCCCCGCAGGACAAGGCTCAACTGGCAACTCACTCAAGACTCATCGGTTCCCTGCCGATGGTCCGAGAGGGGGACGCAGGCTCGGGTGGTTGAGAGGGAATCCCGGCAGTCACTACCGTCACCTCAAGGCCATTACGTTACATAAGGCCATTGACCAATCACTGTACGGCAGTGCTTTGACGCTCCATGTACCTCTCCCTACGATGAGACGAGTTTGACAGTGCCTCGCGAGAAATGTGCGCGCTAGGGCACCGTTTACTTGGAGGTAACTCCAGCCAAGGAATATGACACCGAAGGGTTTGGCCGTGAACAACGACATGACTCCCCTTCCCCACAACGTTCGGGATTTGCACTCCCCTGGAAAAGACGGAATCGTGCCTAAAAGAATCCGTGGTTTCTCGCTACTGGAGATGATGATCGTAGTGGCAATCGCATTGATTGTGGCGTGCATTACGTTCATTTCCCTTCAGCCAATGTTGCGACTGGCGCACGTCAACCAGGCGTATGACACAACGCTGATGACCTTGCGCAGATTTCGAAGCCAGGCCATCACACAGCGCCGTCGCTACCAGGTGCAATTCACTGCACCCAGGACAATTACGGTTTGGTATCTGGGAGTTGCGGTCCCGGTGAACCCGGCCCCGGTTCTCGTGCAGACGCTAACTCTTCCCAGTGACATTCAGTTTGCTGTGCAAGCTGGTATACCCAACACTGCAGCAACGGTACCGGATGGTTTTGGAATTGGCGCAACTGCTATCGATTTTGATCAGGGCGTTGGAGCAGGAGCCCAGAACTATGTTCTTTTCATGCCAGATGGCTCTTCGCAAGACACGCTTGGCAACCTGAATAGTGGAATCGTCTATCTCGGCCAGACTGGTGACATCTGGAGCATGCGGGCGGTAACCGTCTTTGGTTCGACCGGGAGAATTCGCGGCTGGCGTCTAAGCCAAGTACCGGCCGGAGGAGCAGTATGGACGCAACAGTAATCCATCAGAAAGCCGTGACAAAGACCAAACAAAACACGGAGCGCGGGTTCACGCTCATTGAGGTAATGATCGCAATCGCAATCACGAGCGTTGGCATGCTGGCCATGATCGCGACCTTTGGTTCGGCGATGGCCGCGACTCAAAATGCGCAGTACGACCTAATCGCCAAGCAGAAGGCACTGGAGGCGATGGAGAGCATCTTCACCGCCCGCAATACTCAACAGATCGTGTTTGCTCAGATCAACAACGTGAGCAACGGTGGCATTTTCGTGGACGGGTTCAATACGTTGCGCTCTGCCGGCGTCGACGGACTGATCGGAACGGCCGATGATGCCAATTTTGGGGCATGCCCGTCTGGAATCGAATGCGTGACCTTGCCTGGCCCGGACGGCATTTTGGGAACCGCCGACGACAAGCAGGTAAGCTTGGCCAATTTCTCCAGGCAGATTTTGGTCAGCCCGGTATTGCAGGGGGGCGGAGTTCCTAACCCAAACCTTCGCCAAATTACGATCAATGTGCAGTATTTCCAGCCGGGACAAAGATCGCCACGCACATACACGACAAACGCATTGATTTCTTCGTATCGGTAGGCGTGAGGAGACTTAGGAGATGCACACGGTAAATCGCAAACAAGGGTTCACGCTGGTAGAACTGCTCCTCGCAGTCGCCCTGGGCTTGATGGTAATGGCGGCCCTCACTTCTCTTTTCAAGGTGGGCATGGACGCTACCTTCGTCGTGACACAACGTGCCGAATTGCAGCAGAACATGCGCGCTGCCATCGAGTTGTTGTCCAAAGACATTAGCATGGCGGGCTCAGGGTTGCCGTCGGGCGGAGTTCAGCTGCCTTCTGGTGCCGGTTCTGTAGTTTCGCGATACGGCTGCGATCAGACCGGGACGTGCCACGTGCCGGCTTTCCAATATCCGAATGGCAATTACATGTTTGGCATCATCCCGGGTTTCAACAACGGAGTCGAGGGAGGCGCTGCGATTCCAGCAACACCGGGACAGATCAATGACAGCATTACTGTCATTTACGCCGACTACAACTTTCCTCTCAACCAATACGACGTTACGTTTCCAGCAGGTCCTGTGACAGGAACAACTGTAAACATCGCTGCCAATCCTGCGTTCATTCCGGCTCCCCCTCTGGTGACCGCGGCGGGCGGATTGCAGGTTGGCGACTTGATCCTGCTGAGCAATACTGCCGGGAATGCAGTAGGAGAAGTTACAGGGTTCAATGCTGGTTCCATCACATTTGCGGATCTGGACTCTCTCCGTTTCAACCAAAGTGGCGCCGCCGCGAACAACATCAAAGCGCTGGCACCGGGCGGAACCATGATCGCCTACCGGCTCTTTGCGGTGACGTATTACCTAAATGTTCCCGTCAACGGACAGCTGCCACGCCTAATGCGGCAGGTGAATGGACTGGCACCGGTGCCGGTCGCAGACAATATCGTCAATATGCAGTTTGCGTTCGATGTCTATAACTCCACTAACAATGCGCTCGATTCCAATCAGGCGGATCCCCTGGGCGCGGCAGAGTCCCCCAATCTGATTCAGAAAGTGAACATTTCAGTGATGGGCGAGAGCCTCGTCTCAGGGGGCAGGAGGTCTCAGAACATGGCTCTCGCTACGTCCGTGAGTGCGCGGAATATGGCGTTCCGCAATCGGTATCAGTGAGATTTTCGGGGAGCGGGGAACAGTATGGGGATGTTTAAAAACAGTTCGCGTGGTTTCACTTTGATCGCGGCGTTACTTTTGCTCTTACTTCTGTCCGGGGTAGCAGTCGGACTTATGTTCCTGGTCAACAATGAAGGGCGCATGAGCGGGAACGAGCAGGAAGATAACCTGGCGTACTATGGGGCAGAATCGGGCATTGAGAAACTGACTGCCGACTTGTCGTCGCTATACCAGACCAGCATGTCGCCGAGCAATGCCCAGATTCAAAATCTGATCAACTTTCCACCGACCTCAACCATGGTGGCGGGCATGACATACAACGAGTCGATCACATACGCTTTGGATCCGAACGGCAATCCGCAGAGCAGTCCGAACACCGTTAGCGCAGGCTCGAATCAGGGATTGTATGCGGAAATCATTCCGATGACTCTGACAGTCAATGCCACCCGGCCTACCGGCGCTTCGGTCAACATCACCCGCAGAATCGAAGTTGCTCTCATCCCGGTGTTCCAGTTCGGAGTGTTCTGTGGATACGACTGCAGCTACTTCCCGGGACCAAATTTCAGCTTCGGTGGCCGAGTCCATACCAATGGCAGCCTCTACCTCGCTGGCGGCGCGAATCTGGTCTTTAACGACAAGATGGCTGCGTTCAATCAGGTTGTGATGGACCAACTGGAGAACGGGCACCTCACGTCCGCCGGTTACGGAGGCACGGTGTATGTGTCCAAAGCTGCGGGCGGATGCCCGCTAAATACGTTCCCGCCGCCGAGCGGTGCCGGAACGAACTGTGTCGCACTTCCCGTTTCGACCGCCGGATCTCCGGGTGATGCCAGTTGGAGCGGCGGTGTTCCCGGGCTCGGGGGAGGCCCCAACCCAGCGTTCCCCAGTATTTCGGCAGGTGCACTCAACGGGTACGTATCCAACTCGCTCACTGGAGCGACAAATATGCAGCTGCCCTTCGTACAGAACAGCTGCACAAGCAATCCACCTCCATGTACGGACCCCATTCAGATTGTTCGCAAGCCAGTGGCTGGAGAAGCTGCCACCAGCGCTTTAGGACAATCAAGAATCTACAATAAAGCCCAAATGCGTATTTTGCTCGCTGACACCCAAGTGGACCTGCATCCCGAGCGCGGTGCGATCGGGGATGGACAGGACGTTCAATTCACCCCCAACGGATTTGTGACGGTCGGTGGTCTCGGCAACCAATATTTTGCAATGGCACAAGGTGGAGCAAATGGCTGGGTCGCTCCTCTGGTGAATGGGGCAGCGAGCGGCTGGGCCACTTGGCCGTTGTTGGGCCAAGTCACAACGAATCCAGCAGCGGGAACCGGAGCCTGGATTCGAGTCGAGTACTTGAATAACGCGGGCAATTGGGTCGGGGTCACGACTGAGTGGCTCGGACTCGGTTTCGGCCGAACCTTCAATGTGACGCCCACGACACCCCGAGGCGGTGCCGGACAAAACGCCGTCAATCCCAACGCGATTCTGGTTCTGCAGCAGTTGCGCCCAGGGCTCGCGGCTGGCAACGCGGTCGGAACTGTTGCAACGGCCACCAACTGGTTCCCGATCAATCTCTACGATGCTCGGGAAGGCGAAGCCCGCGATACCGCGCAAGCCAATGGAAGCTGCTCGGTCAATGGGATCATGAATGCCGTCGAGCTTGACGTAGGCAATCTGAAGTTGTGGTTGAACGGAACCATCGCTGGCACTGGGGCCAACGTTAACTTCACAAACCAGAATGGCTACTTGCTTTACTTCTCGGATCGGCGGGGAATGTTGCCCGACCCGAATGGAGGCAACGTAACCGTCGGGGAGTCTGGTTTGGAAGATGTCGTCAATTCGGGCTCGGCGGTAGGCACGCCAGACGGAGTCCGCGAGGCGTTAGCCAACTACACGTACTCTCCAGAGGACGTCGACCTGAATGGTCTCCTCGACAACTGGGGAGGCCGTAACGTCGGCTATGGTTTTGGCGTGAACACCAATGCTTTGAACCCTTATCTTCGAATTGCGGCTTGCAATAGCGCTGCGTTCACAGCCGGAACTGGTCTGGCCAATACGGTGACCGGCGCTCGGCACGCTTTAAAACTGGTCGACGGACGCCTCAACGCTGTCGGCACTAGCCCCTTGCCCGTGCGACCGGACAATCTGCAGGGCGGATTCACCGTAGCGTCGGAGAACCCGGTGTACGTGCAGGGCGACTACAACAGTAGTGCACTGGATCCTTTTTGGGCTAATAACGCGAACAACAACACGCCGCACGCAGCGGCTGCCATAATCGCGGATGCGGTCACGGTTCTCTCGAACCAGTGGTCGGACGCAGCCAGCTTGTACTTTACAACGACTGTTGCCAATCGGCCGGCCAACGCTGATGCGTACTACCGTATGGCGGTCGCGGGCGGAAAGAACATCCCATTCCCCCAACCCCTGTGGGGCGGTCAGGACATGGGCACAGATGGTGGACTGCACAACTTCCTGCGTTACCTTGAGGATTGGAATAGCAACCTCTGGTACGACGGTTCTCTGGTAAGCATGTTCTACTCAGAATATGACACTGGAATCTTCAAGTGCTGCACCACTGTGTACAGCCCCCCAACGCGTAAGTACTACTTCGATACTCTGTTCCTGAATCCGGCGAACCTGCCACCCGGCACGCCCATGTTCCAGGATGTCGTGAACTTGAGTTATCGGCAGAACTTCCAGCCACAGTAACCAGATCTTCCACGAAACAAGCCGCCCCGATCCTGCGATGCAGGATTGGGGCTTCTTATTTCTGAGAGACCTTCCGGTAAAATGGCTCGACTCCTTATGCAATACACGATCAGTCGGAACTTTTGGTGGACATTCCTTCTCTCCGTCCTTGCGACGCTGGCGGTGTTCTTCATCCCCGCTTACATCATTCAGCCTTTCCGCTACGAGTCGCCGCGCGGCCTGTGGTGGGCGATGGCGATCCGGCACCATGCGCCTTTCGGGAGTCTCTTAGGTGTGTGTTTCACCCTGCTGCTGGCCTGGATCATCTGGTACGCGACCGGGAGAGGCGGCAAGTTCTTTCTCGTCGCTGGATTTTTGCTCGCTGCGGGTTCAGCTGTTCTGTGCCGCGTGAATTATTTCGAATGGATGTTCCATCCCGTCCGACAAGCAGGTTTCGATTCAGCGAACAAGAGCAAGCTCGACGCTGGTGAGATGGTTCTTGCGCTCAACTTCAACAACGATGCACGCGCTTACCCGATCCGCGAGATGGCCTATCATCACATCCTGAACGACATCGTAGGCGGCGTGCCGGTTGCGGTCACGTATTGAACGCTCTGTCACACCGGTCTGGTGTGGAAGAGTACGACGGGCGGCAGAGTGCTGCACTTCTATCTGGCGGGGATCAATAACCAGAATTTCCTGATGCGCGACCGGGAAACGGGTAGCTGGTGGCAACAGATCACCGGAAAAGCGATCTTCGGACCGATGAAAGGCTCCCTCCTTGAACTGGCTCCCAGCGACGAATTGAGCTTCGGTCTTTGGAAACAAGAATCTCCTGGTGGGCAGGTGCTCGCCGCCGTCGCGCGAGACGAGAAAGAGTACGACGGCAAGTGGGAGGCGGAAGTCGCGAAATTGCCAGTCGTTATCAGCTTTCCAGGAACGGAACTGAAGCCGCGGGATATTGTGATCGGCATCGAGTTGGCCGGAGAGTCCCGTGCCTACCCGCTCGACACAATTCTGAAGCAGAGTCCCATCCAGGATCGCGTGGGGGGGGATCCCGTATTGATCCTAGCGGGAGCGGACGGGAAGTCGATCCGCGCTTTTATAAGCCGAATGGGCGACTCAGAGTTTGAGTTTTTCCGTAAGAGTGGAACGCCTGACTTCTTGCTCGTCGATTCCACGAGCAATGGCGAATGGAACTTCAAGGGCTGCGCGATATCAGGGCCAGAGACAGGAAAATGTTTGCATTCGCTGCCCGCTATCAAAGACTATTGGTTTGACTGGCGAAATTACCATCCCTCGACGAGTGTCTATCGTCACTGATCCGCAGATGCTCCATCCAATCTGAGGCCTGTATCATCGGTCATTCTCAATCGCGTCTGTTCCCAGGAGGAGGCTTCGTTTGGCACGGATCAAAGCGCTTTTTGGGGATGTGGGGGGAGTGCTGTTAACCAACGCGTGGGATCGATCGCAGCGCGAGGCAGCGGTCGAGCATTTCAAACTCGATGAAGAAGAATTTGCCGACCGACATGAAATGGTTGTCTCTTCTTTCGAGCGCGGGAAGATCGCCCTGGACGACTATCTTGAACGCACGGTCTTCTATCGCAATCGTCCTTTCACCCGAGAAGACTTCAAGCAATTCATATTTTCCCTGTCGCAACCCGGCGAGGAGGCGCTCGCGTTAGCGCGAGGTCTATCTGCTTCCGGAAAATATCTGATGGGCACGATCAACAACGAATCGCGCGATCTTAATTTGTACCGCATTGAAAAATTCGGCTTACGGTCGATTTTCAAGCTTTTCGTAAGCTCATGTTTCGTGGGTCTGCGCAAACCCGAAGCAGATATCTATCGAATGGCTCTGGAGATATCACAACAAGTTCCTGAGGAATGTTGTTTCATCGATGACCGCTCCGTCAACCTGGAGGCAGCCAAGCGGCTCGGTATGCACACGATTGGGATGGACAACGCCGGCCAGCTTCGCGAGGATCTCAAGAAACTCGGGGTGTGAAGCGATTGCAAGCCAGGTCCTATGGACCCTTGCGTGGCAACGGAGGCTTGTGCGGCGAACTGGCTGAAGGTGTTATTTTCGAGGCGTTGGTATCAACCCCGGGACTGAGGCTCAGATCGGTCGACCAGCAATCGGAAACAATTCTCCATTCACCATTGGGTTGTCGTGCCAACACGGTGAGATACTTTCCCCGCTCTTCCCGCCTTTTGCCCACGACATAGGGAACCAACATTTTGCAGCGGCCGGCTTCGTAGGCCACGTCTCCAAAAACCTCTACTCGCAGGGGCTCCAGTTCGACTTCTCCCAAACCGGCATCTAGGGCAGCGAAAAAGAATTCGCGAATCGCAGCGCTTCCACGAACGGCCCCATGGTTAGGGCGCAACACCAGCGCATCCGTGGCATAGGTTGTCACGAGATCATCGAGTTGCTTGGTGTTGCAAGCTGCGGCCCAATCGTGAGTCAGCTTGCGCACGGCAATCTCATTGCGGCTCATCACTTGCCCGGGGACCGAGCCTCGCAGTTTGGCGGTGTCCTTTACGCCAGCGTCAACGCCCTTGGGCATCGCACCTGACCCTGCTGAAAAGTCCGGACTCGATGAAAAGTAGTGATGATGATAGTGATGATGGTAGTGGTGAGGTCCTTCTGCCCGGGAAGGCAAACTTCCTGGACCGGTTGCATTCACCGAGGCGGACTCTGGAACAGGTGAGCCCAATTCCCCGCCCAGCGGCAACCCGCACATACCACAGAACTGATTGCCGAGGCGGTTCTGATGTCCGCAAACTTCACACGTGGTTGCCGCAGCAGGTTGAGTTCCTGCGGCCAAGCCCTGGATCCCTGAGTTCACCGACGATTCCGCTGCTATACGCTGCACGGTCTGAAAGGCAGCGCTCACCGCATCCTGGTCAGGGGCAGGTCGGCGCATTTCCGATTGAAGCCGCTTGAAGAACTCGTCAGCAGTGGCATTGGGCGCGAGTTCGTTATCGGAGCTGGGCGAGGCTGAACTCCCAGCTTGTCCTGGAGCTGGTTTCTTGGGGTCCACAATGTGATCCAGATAGCACCATTCTAGATCAACCCCCATGGCTAGCGACTTGAAAACTCGACCTTGCCTTCTGTCTCGGTCGGTACTCCGTTGCACATAGCCGGGCGATAGCGCCAGGCGCGAACCGTATCGAGGACCGCGTGGTCGCCCGACGTGGTTGAACTCTCCAAAATGAGTGGACTGTGCACCCGTCCGTCGGTGCCCACTATAAAGCTTACCTTGATTTTGAGGCCAGGTTCTGATGAGCCCAGAATGGGGTTGGGCGTTGTTAATGCCTCGGGGGGACGCGTCTGCTCACAACGGGAACGGGCGCTAACATGAGGAACATCAGAGAACTCAGAATTGCGGGCTGGGGTACTTCCCAGGCGTTGCTCAAGGGCGGTCAGCGATGCGCTTACGGATGCTCCAACACGGCTCGGTGCGTTCGTAGTCGAAGCAAAGGTGGGAATGCACAACGTCAGAACGACTGGCCAGAGTCTTTGGGCGATCATCTTCTCACCTGGAAAAACGGCGACGAATTCCGCGCCTGGTTCCCATACGGGCAATCCTGCTGCCAGGGGAGATCGATAGTTAACTTTTTCAATTACAACTATTTACAAACGTCACTTGAGGGTGGACACGTCCGCCTGTGAAAACAGTTGCAGTTCAAATCAAGCGGAAGTCATTTCCCTTCCCGAATCGGGCACGCCGCCGAGAAATGAGCGCGGGAATCCTTGCGCAATCGGAAACCACCATCCAATACTGGCCGGTGGGGGACCACTGCCATGTTCTCGCGATCAGCCGGCTACTCGATCCAGGCGCTGACGTACTTGGCTGGACAACCATCTGGGAAGCTGACCGGGGCCAGAGAGATTGCGCATGCCTCAGGAATTCCCATGCCTTTCCTGTGGAAGGTCCTGCGCAATCTCAGCCAGCGAAAACTGCTGCGTTCCTTCAAGGGAGTGCATGGAGGTTACGAACTCGCCCGCCCGGCAGGCAAAATTTCGGTGGGAGACATATTGGCAGCCACACCAGACAATGCCCTGGTTGCCACCTGCCTGCTTGGTCTCGGTCAGTGCGACGAGACCACCCCCTGTCCACTTCATATCTCGTGGCAGACATTGCGCGCGGAAATCGAGAAGTTAACGAAGAGCACCACGCTGGCCGATCTCGCGAGCGAAATGACAAAAGCCTCGCGTAAACGCCCTTCTGCCGGAGCCCGGAACCGATCGCCACGCACGTGATCGCAGGCCTGGCTCCGATTTTCGCTCCACCTAAGAACTTGTGACGCGCGGCCCAGGACTCCGTGAGCCAAGTCACATCATTCTATGAGCACCTCGCGGAGAATTTTCTTGGCCGCAATTGAGGGTTCTCTGGCCATCTCCGAGGAGGAGCAAAACTCCATGTTCGAACAGGAAATTGAAATGGAACAACGCCAATCGTCGGTTGTGCCTCTGTTGCTCATCATCGCCATGATTCTGGCTTTTGTCGGAGTGGCTGCTTATTATGTTGTGCAGAACAGGAAGGTTCTTACGGCGACGGAGGCGGATAATCTGATCGCTGCGTCCTTGCAGGCGGACGGTCCGGTCACCGTTCACTTCCAGACCGGAAAAGTTGCAGCGAGCGTCCAGGAACGGCCACATGACGCGAATTACCGGCTGTTGGAAAAGGCTGGTCTCCTGAAAATCGGCAATGATAACGGGCGATTCACTCCTGTCGAATTGACGAAGAACGGCGAAGCGCTCTTGGCGGAAATCCCAGGTGTGGTAAAGACCAGGGATCAAAAGGATGCTGCCGACTCCTACATTATTCCAGTCGCAGACAAGAAGCTGGTCGGAACTCCTGCAATCACCATGACGGGGATGGGACGGGCGCGTGTCGAGTTCACCTGGGGATGGTCTCCGAATAAGTTAGGTGAGCTTCTGGACGCTGGTGGACCGCTGGTCAAGAGTTTCTCCACTTGGGATCGTGCAAGTTTGATTGATAAGTATGGTGCGAAGTTCTACCACGGCGACCCTACCAAGGTCGCACTCAATGTTGTGAGAGAAGAAGGTGTTTGGCACATCGCCACAGAGTAGTCCAAACACGGCTGGTGGCGCCCTATGAGTTGAAGGTGCCCCCGAAGGGACTGCTCATTTCGTGCCGAGTTGTAGCGATCGCAGTGTAATTAACGTCACCTCAGGCGGGCAGTTCCAACGTACCGGTACAAAAAGCGTTCCGATTCCCACGTTCGTGTACAGCATCAACTGGCCGAGCTGTCGCAGTCCTTTCGGATACTTTCTTCCCAGGTGAGGCAAGTAAACAGCCCCCAGCAATGGAAAGCGGACCTGCCCTCCGTGGGAGTGCCCTGAGAGTTGCAGATCGATGTTGTAATGCACTGAGTGATCCGCAAAATCCGGTTCATGGGCCAGCAACACCACGGCCTCGTCCGATACGACTCCGCGCAAAGCGCGATCGAGATCCGCGTCTCCGGCCAGCACATCTCCCACCCCGGAGAGCCAAAACCGTTGCCCGTCCCGCTCGATGGGCACAGCCCCGTTGCGTAGCACTTGAATCCCCGTTCGCCGCAGTGCCGACAAAACATGCTGCGGCTCCGAAAAAACATCGTGATTGCCGAGTACTGCCCATACCCCGAAAGGTGCCTTTAATCCGCGCAGAACATCCGCACAGAGCTCAATGTCCGCTTCAGATCGCCGAATCATGCTTGGGCGATTGAAGGCTGGCGAAGTGACGAAATCCCCGGTAAGTACGACGAGATCCGGCTTGAGATCAGTGGCCATCCTTACCGCGGCTGCCACCGGCGCCGCTGAAAAGTGGGCATCATAGTGGAAATCGCTCAGCTGCAGGATAGTCAGGCCGTCAAATACGAGTGGCAAACGTCGAAGGAGAATTTCCTGACGAACGAGGCGCGGCCGGTTCGGTTCGAAAATCGTCGCATCGGCGCCGACGGCAATCGTTCCGGCCGCGGCGGCACCGTATGCGAGCTTCAAAAAGCGGCGTCTTGAGCTCGAGGTCTGCGTCACGCAGCCTTTGTGAAGGTCGAGCTAGGGACTCCGGAACAGTCGACTGGATTCTGAGTGCGCCACTCAAAATCCAAGAGCGTCCGTGCGATTGCATACAAAGCGGGGACACCCCACTGCTTGCGTTTCATATAAAGCCTCATTATTTTCGCTGGTGCCTCAGTGACTGCGTGGACTTGTAGGCTCAACATTTTAGCGTTTTTATCGCCCGAAGGCGATGCAAGTCTGGAGACAACCTGGTGCACGAATTCCGACACGGAGCATGGCTTTCCGGAAGGTGAACCGGGCGGCCTCGAATATTGTGATCGTTACAGGAAGGTGTGAAGCCTGAACAAAAACTACCACTCGCCCGAGGAATCTGAGGAATCACTTCCGTTGAACTGATTGCGCTTTCGATACGCCAACCATGTGATTCCCACCGACATGAATAGTGGAGGAACAATAAGAATAAGAATGCCCGTGCGCAATCCTTGGATAATTCGCGACCCGGCGGAAGCCGCCTGCGTATAGCAGAGAGCGCAATTCTGCGCATAGCACGCGGTACTGATTGCAAGTGTTGCCAAAATGCGTGAGGCTCGCCTGGCAAGCTTTCTAATCGCCAACATTCGCTCTCTCTGTCTCATTTTTCGTCACTTCATCGGTGCTTGCATGTGTAGAAGGCGAAAGCTGTCGGACCAGATCATGTTCATCATCAGTAGAACGAACACCGTGGCTGGAATCAGCGCCACCAGAAGATTTCGCCGCTCGTCGCGCAAATGCATGAAGTACATGATGCCGAATCCAGCTTGAACCAGTGCGACCCCCAGCATTTGAAGCATCAGGAGCATGCCCTGCACATGCCGGTACGCCAGCACTACCTGCAATCCCGACAGTGCCAAAATGCAACTGTACACGATGAGATCGGTTTTGAGAGAGCTCGTCGTCGCTGTGCTCGTCGTTGCCATTTCTTCAGATCTCCGGCTTCTCAGCGCCTGACATTCAACAGATAAACCATGGGCACCACAAACATCCACACGAGATCGACAAAGTGCCAGTAAAGCGACCAGATCTCGACGTCGTCGGAGTTGTACCTCCCACGCTTGTACCCTAAGGCAATCACAGTCAGGGCGATCACTCCACCGATCACGTGGGCAAGGTGCAGGCCGGTAATCGCAAAAAACGTCGCACCAAACATCGGCGAACCCCAGGGATTCTGAAATAGCCGAACCCCTTCCCGGATGAGGCCCATCCATTCGCGGATGTGCAGCAGGGCAAAAAGGATTCCGCCTGCAACTGTGATAAAAATCCACTGAATCGCCCTCACTCTCTCCGCTTCCTTGGCAGCGCGCGTGGCCACCAGCATCGTCAGGCTGCTGGTCACGAGGATGAACGTCATCAGCATTACATTGATGATGCTCGGGGAGAACCGAAAGGGCTCTGGCCAGTCGGGGCTGGCATTCTTAACGTAACCATAGGCGAACAGCAGTGCTCCGAAGGTCACCGCATCGGAAATGATGAACAACCACATCACCAATTTCTTTGATGGAATCGCAAACGGCGATTCCTCGGTGAATCCGGGCACGTGTCCTCCCATGGTCAAACCAGCTTCGCTCACAGAGCCTCCTGACCTTCCGCTATAGCTTGAGCCACACAACGAACAACAGATACAGCCAGAGAATCCCCATGAAGTGCCAGTAATATGAGGTCGCATCGAGTGTGCTCCGTCGCAATGACACTGGTTCGCGAAGCTTGTAGAGGACTCGTAGCAATCCACCAAGTCCGCCGAGCACATGCAGGCCATGCATCGCCGTCAGTACATAAAAAAACGCGCTGTTGGGATTAGTGGCCAAATACAGGCCCTGCGTCCGCAACTTCAACCATGCGAGGTATTGCCCGCCAACAAAGATCAAGCCGAGAAGCAGAGTCATCCATAGCCAAAACTGAGGTGCTGATCGAGCACGATCCTTGCTTCGAAAGAAAGACGCAATCCTCTTCCGTGAAGCTTGCAGCGTTGCGCTACTGGCAATCAGAACGATCGTGTTTGCAAAGACAATGCGCGGAATGACCAGGTGGTGCCAGTCATTCGCAGTGGATTGGCGAACCACGAGGGCACTGGTGAAGGCGGCAAACGACATTGTGATTGCCGCGAGCCCGATCCAAACGCCGGTTCGTACTGGCTCGGGAGAGGGATCCTCAACCGATTTGCGAGTTCCATCCATCGGGCCCAAGTGTAGCAAGCCCCCTCCGAATGATCTTCGACGGCGGACAATGTCGACGTTTTCGGTCTCGGGATGTTGGATGGTTGTCGCCACTGTTTACTCAACTAGTCGCTGAGATCCTTCTTAGGCCTTCCCCTGTTCGGGGGAGTTTTGCATCACGTAATCACCCGTCGAACTGTTCACCCCATATTGGTAAGGATCGCGGTATACCACAGGGTGCTTGCCTCCGAAATTGTCGAACGGAGGCGGCGACGGCATGCTCCACTCGAGCGAAGTGCATTCCCACGGATTCGCGGGCGCAGCCTCTCCCCAAAGCCGACCGTGGATCAGGTTGTAAAGAAAGATAAACTGCGCGGCGCCCGTGAAGAGTGCAGCGATCGTAATGAACCGATGCACGGGAATCAGGGGAATCAGAAAGTCGTCGACCAACACCGCGTATCGTCGGACATTTCCTGCCAACCCCAAATAGTGAAAAGGCATGAAAATGCAATACGTGCCCACGAATGTCAGCCAGAAATGCAGTTTGCCCAGTCTCTCGCTCATCATTCGACCCGTCATCTTCGGAAACCAGAAGTATGTCCCCGCAAAGATTCCGAAGATGGCGGCCACTCCCATGACCATGTGAAAATGGCCAACGACAAAGTAGGTGGCATGCAGATAGATGTCGACTGACGGTTGCGCCAGGAAAAACCCGCTGATGCCACCGCTGACGAACATTGAAATGAATCCCAGCGCAAACAAGGACGCTGCAGTGATTCGCAATTTCGAACCGTATAAGCTTCCCAACCAGATCAAGGTCATGATCGTGGCCGGAATCGTAATGAGGAGTGTGGGGAATGAGAATACCAGCGACGAGAACGGATTCATCCCGCTGACGAACATGTGGTGTCCCCAGACCATGTAACTGAGGAAGCCGATGGCCATCATGCAGTAGATGATGACCTTATGGCTCAGCATGTTCTTGCGCATGTTGCAAATCAGAATGTGACTGACGATTCCGATCGCGGGCAGAACCACGATGTAGACTTCAGGATGCCCGAAAAACCAGAACAGATGCTGCCATAACAACGGATGTCCGCCGGAATGATCGATGGGCATCTGGTTCATGATAATTCCAGCAGGAATGAAGAAGCTCGTGCCCCCCATCCGATCGAACATCAACAGCAGTCCGGCTCCCAACAGCACCGGGAAGGCCAGCAGGCCGAGGA
>Ga0126372_10000297_pt1 | contig 16328 bp, 12 predicted proteins | sample PanSoiMetaPlot_6_FD_92762 | JGI IMG/M metagenome (GOLD analysis project Ga0126372, IMG submission 92762) | Tropical forest soil microbial communities from Panama - MetaG Plot_6 | ecosystem: Environmental > Terrestrial > Soil > Tropical forest > Bulk soil | place: Panama | collected 2016-02-17
CAAATGATCGCAGCAAGCAATGTCTGCTAGTCCAGAAACTAAGTCGCCACAAGGAGCGGCTATTTGCGAATCGAGAAACGCAAAGATTGAAGCAGCTGGCAGGAACAAGCTACTGGCATGTATGACAGCTGTAACAATCGTGGCGGTCGCGATGTTGGCTCTGGGTTGGGGAACCACTCCGGTCAGGGGCAGCGGCATGTCGTCCATGCCGTGTTTGGTTAATAGCGATCCATCCGCGTCAATCTTCGATCGTTTCCTAAACGATGACGGCTGCGTCCAAAGTGCGCGGGGTTTCGTCACAATCGGCACAACCAACATCGACGCGAGCAACGCTTTTTTCACAGCCGGTCCTAATGGCCAAAGCTGTGCGACGTGTCATCGACCCGGGGATGGCATGACCGTCCACGTTCCTACCATCCAAAATGCTTTCGAAGCGTCGGGAGGTACCGACCCGCTCTTCCGCCCAAACGATACGGCTAACCGCCCGGACGCCGATGTATCCACCGTCGATGCTCGTCGAACTGCTTACAGCTTGACTCTGGCACTCGGCGTGACACGTATCGACAAGGGGTTTCCGGCAAATCCGGAATTTGTGGTCGCGCCACAAACAACCGACGAGTTCGGTACGTTGCCGCGAGGCACACCCGCCACACTCGCACTGTTCCGTCGCCCCTTGGTCAACACGAATATGCGCTTCGACAGTGCCGTGCTGTGGGATGGCCGCCAAAGTATTACCAATCTTCGTGGCCAGGTTAAAGGGGCTGCTAAGGCGCTGCTGTCGAATCCAGCCCTCACTGATGCCGAGGCGGATGATATAGCCCGCTTCCAGCTGGGGGTCTTTACCGACCAGGTTATTGACAATCGCGATAGTTTTCCGGAGTCGCACGCCGGTGATCTATCGGCAGAGGGTGCCAGGGGTGGGGTTCGGAACTTGCGGCGTCGCGCCTTCGGTTCGGAGTCCCCGTGCCTCTTCACCGATCCCTTTCTCACTAAAACGACGGTACAGCTGACCCATACAGTGACTCCCGACACACCGACGTATTTCCCCCAAGATGGCGCCGGCAGTCTGACACCCTCATCGTGCGAAGAAGTTGAGCAAGGTGGCCGCAACATGACTACCTTCAGAGCGTGGTTGTCCCTCAGCGGCAATAGCGACCCGGAGCTTTCGCGCAGGCGAATCGCACACGGTGAGGAAATCTTCAACCGCGCTGTTCTCCATGTTCCGCCCGATATCGTCATTCCCGGTTTGGAGCAAGAAGACCATCGGCGGGCTAGGGCGCACTGCACCACGTGTCACGCCACCAACAATATTGGCAATCATCCCGACGCGAGCTTCTTCGTGCGAATTGGGAGCGATTCCGTCAAGATTCTGCAGGAACTGGCCGACGCGCACCCTGAGACGCCGAGCCTGCAGGACTTCGTAACCCGAACCGCCATGTTGCCGCAGTACTGTCTGCGATCCACCGTGGTGGGAGCCCCGCCCCTGCCCGGTGCAGGCGTGACGGGCGCAGTAAATTGCGGAGACTACCAAGGAAATGAGACTCTGGGCATTCCTGGTGACACCGTAACCAGCGATCCAGGTCGGGCGATGGTCACCGGCAAGTGGGTAGATATCGGCAAGTTCAAGCCCCCGATCCTGCGCGGCTTGGCGACCCGCTCACCCTATTTTCATGGCTCCGCGGCCGATTCGACCGTGGGTATCGTTGATTTTTACAATGCGCGGTTCAACATCGGCCTAAGTGATGAAGAAAAGCAGGATCTCGTTCGCTTCTTGGAAGCACATTAGTGTGGAGGTTATTTTATGAATTCAGTCCAGGGCAGACTTAGTAAGACGGCTGTCCTGGCCTGAGTTCTGATGTGCAGCCCGTGAGTTATACCGGCATACAAGGGAGAAGAGTCAATCCGAAAGCGACAGTAAGCTCGGACTCGGACTCGGCAGGATCAAAATGAAACAAGCAGTGTAGTAGGTCCACTCATCCCTCTTCCATCGCTTACGTCGTAAGCGAGGACTTCCCCGAGAGCTCTTTTTTGGCAAGGGCAAAAGAGCGGCCCAAGATTGTGAATTGAAATCGCCGTCACTATCAGGTCCTGGAAGGAGGACTTATGCTTAATCGTCGAGCTTTGATGAAATTGGGCCTATACGGGGGATCGGGAGCACTTCTACATCTCACACGTCTGAAATCCGGTGCCTGGGGCTGGGCGATGGACGAAGATCACGACAAACATGAGAAGCACGAACATGATTGCACGGGTGGAACCGGTGGCGGAACTGGTGGTGGAACCGGCACGCCGCCCCCAGCTTTCACGCGATCGCTGCCTATTCCGGCGGTCAAGCAAAAGGTCGATCCCGCTACGTTACCCAATGTGCCCCTGTTCAACGACGGTATCCCGACCAGCTACTACGAACTGTTGTTACTGCAGGCTCCTGTGTCAATTATGCAAGGTAACACCACTATGATTTGGGGCTTCGATGGCAAATATCTCGGGCCAACCCTTGAGGCCAACATAGGGGAAAGGGTGGTGGTGCGTATCAACAACATGCTGGGGCCGGGAATAACTTCGATCATTCATCACCATGGCGCCCATGTAACCTCCGAGTACGATGGAAGCGCACTCTGGTCGCAGCAGATACAGCCGGCCACCTACAAGGATTACGTCTATCCTAATGACGATGACATCGCCGCTACCCACTGGTACCACGATCACGATATCGACCATACGGGACACAATGTGTTTATGGGACTCGAGGGCTGTTTCTTGTTGCATGACCATGTGGAGCAGGATCTGGACAAGCTCGGGCGCATCCTGCCTGGCAATCCTGTTAACGATCCGCCCGTGGCCAATCCAGCGCTGCCTGGCGGGTTTGAGTTGCCCTTTGACATTCCCCTGGTTGTTCAGGATAGGGCCTTCAATGCTGCCGGCCAATTAGTGTACAACCCATTCGCTGCGAGAGGTTTCCTGGGTGACCACTTCCTGGTTAACGGCGCGATTCAGCCGATCGCTCGGGTTGCCAATCGGAAATATCGTTTGCGCTTTCTCGACGGCTCGAATGCACGCTTTTATCAGCTCTCGTTCAAAACTGACACAGGCGTTTCGTTGCCCATTTACGTTATTGGCAGCGATGGGGGATTGTTGAAGACGGTGCTCACGATCTATAGCTTTCAGATCGGGCCTGCAGAGCGGATAGAAGTCATTGTAGATTTTTCGAGCCTCACCCCTGGGCCCAATACCAGGGTATTTCTCAATAACCTCATGCCGCAGACTGACGGGCGCAGACCTGCAGGACCGCCCCTTGCGACTACCGCGAATGTTCCTCAAACCCCGGGACCGGATGGCATCGGCTCGATCATGACGTTCGATGTTCAATTCACCGCTCCCGATCCGAGTACCTTTAACCCCAAGAACCCGCAAACGCTGCGCCCGGATCTTCCGGTTTTTGACCCGACGCAAGCGGTCATCGATCCGAAGACCAACGGATTAGCCACTCGGGATTGGAGGTTTGAGCGTGGCAACGGTGGCGAATGGCTGGTTAACGGCATGCCCTTCGATCCCGGCCCGCCACCACCATTTTCTGCAACCAATCCGGAGAGCCCGCGTATCGACGCAACCGTGACGCAGAATTCGACGGAGATCTGGAGGCTTATAAATGGAAGCGGTGGCTGGTGGCATCCCGTCCACATTCATCGCAATCAGTTCCAAATCCTCGATCGCAGGCAGAGTGGGAGCAACCAGACGATTCCTCTGCTTGCGAATGAACAGGGACTGAAAGATGTCTTTGCTTTAGAAGCCAACCACGAACTTCGCGTGATCACCAAGTACACCAACGGGCCAAACACGACACAAACAGGCAAGTACGTCATGCATTGCCACAACGTGGAACACGAGGACATGCGCATGATGGTCGTCTGGGAAGTCGTATGAGGCAGTTATGTTGAATGCGGAAAAGATTGCTCCCACGTTGCTGCTGGTGGCGGCGATAGCGCTGTTCCGTGTCGCTGGGGATCACAAGGAAAAGCCTCCCGATCCCCATACTGACCTTCAGGCCTACACGGCCTACCAGTTGCGGCAACATTTTCCCAATGTAACCCTGATTAATCAGGACAAGAAAGTCGTTCATTATTACGACGACTTGATTAAGGGCAAGATTGTGGTCATCCAGTTCATGTTTGCTAATTGTGAGCGACTCTGCCCGATGGTGACCCCGAACTTGGTGAAAGTGCAGAAGCAGTTACAGAAACAAGCGCCCGGGAAGGTGAGCTTCGTTTCGATCACCGTTGATCCGGAACATGACACACCGGAAGTTCTAAAGGCATATAGCCAGAAATTCCAGGTGCAAGCCGGATGGCAGTTTCTCACTGGAAACAGAGCCGATATAGATCGGCTTCGTCGTGAACTGGGCGTCTATGATCCCGAAGACAAGCAATTCGAGCACATGAACGTACTCACGGTTGGCAATGAACCCGTGGGAGACTGGTTTGGCATTCGGGCCCTTGACAAACCTGATGTCATTGCTTACACCGTGCTTCGGCTGACCCAACGCGTGACGAGCAGTACTGGCCGACCACCAGCCTCCCCTCTCTAGTTTTTCCGTGGGGGCTGGCCAATGAAAAGAATGCCAGCCGATGCCGCGTTGCCCATCGCTTTGATGCTGGTTGGGTGAACCACGGAACGACGCCCGTTTACGGTCGTTCGCCAATGCGTGCATTTGCACTCCCTCAAAATGTAGTGTCATTGAGTGGGCTTAGCCTCACTGTCGCATCTGCCCTTGCAACGTAGGTTAGATTGATGCTGGCTGCTGATGAAAGAAGCAGGCGTACGACGGTTGACGCAATTTCGGTTCCCGGCGTACCTTAGCCCAATCGGACCAGGCGTTGAGTGGCGCCGCGGTCGTCGTCTTTCCAGCATCAGAGAACTTGGTAATCACTGACACCGCTGGTGCGCATCAGATGAACATTCGTCGGAGATTGTTCACCGGGCTTCTCCTCTTCATAGGGATCACTGCCCTGAGTGTGGTTGGATATCGTCTGTTGGGTGGCCAGTCGGTCGGCTTTCTACAAGCGATCTACATGGCGATCATTACCCTGGCCGGGGTGGGCTATAGCGAAGTAGTAGACACAAGCCAGAATCCTGCGCTTCGAATTTTTAATATATTCGTGGTTTTCTGCGGAGTAACGATATCGGTTTACGTCTTCTCCGTAGTCACCGCATTTCTAGTAGAGGGCGAAATCACGAATTTCTTCGGGAGACGAAAAATGGAGAAACAGGTCGGAGACTTAACCGATCACTACATTGTTTGCGGATTGGGGGACACCGGACGTTATGTGGTTGATGAACTAATAAAGACCCGGTCTTCCTTCGTCGTGATCGAGCACTCGGAGGATGCTATCAAACGCTTTCGGGAGCATGACCCCACCGCCTTCAAGGAAACCCTGTACGTACTCGCCGATGCGACCGATGAAGAAGCTCTGCTGCGCGCTGGGGTGGACCGCGCCCGTGGGGTAATCGCTGCTCTCGGCGCTGACAAGGACAATCTTATAGTTACGGTTCTCGTGAAGCAGAAAAACTCACAGATTCGAATCGTGGCTCGCTGTAGCGATTTGAAATTTGCCGACAAACTCAAGCGCGCTGGTGCTGATTCAACGGTTTCGCCCAACCGAATTGGCGGTCTGCGCCTTGCCAGTGAAATTCTCCGCCCTCATGCGGTTAGTTTCCTCGATTTGATGATAAAAGAACACGCACATACGGTGCGAATTGAAGAACTCCGGATCGCTGCTTCTTCGTGGGTCGGCAAACGGGTTCACCAACTGCAACTGAAGGAGAAATACAATCTCCTGTTGCTGGCGGTGAAAGAGCAAGGCTCCATTTTCTCCGCGAACCCACCGGAGGATTTGGTTCTTGAGCAGGGCACGGTGCTCATTGTGATGGGAGAAACGGACAACATTCGCCGCGCCAGAGCCGACGCTGACCAACGGTTAGCTCGGCCGCAACCGACTAGTTAATTCGGCAGAATCGTTCCTGATCTACTGCTTTGGGGTCAGCGTGTTCAGCACTGATCGCTGCTTAGCGGCGAGGCGTCGCCGCCTAGTTCGCCGTTAGGTACGACAAGAAGAAGGGGTACCGCCAACTAAGAAGCAGGTCGGGAAAGTCCTTGTGGCGGCGACTGGACATGTGAAGCTGCTGTGCCAGTTGATGCACGAGACGGGGATAGCTCTGGTCGATGCACAACGATTCAACCCTACAAATTTGCAAGACGGCACGCTCATTCGCGCAAACCGCACCAAGACGCATGAGCGATTCCGTGTACGCATTAGCAAGTCGTTGGCCAGGTAGCTCGAGGCGCCTGGTTCCCCGGCATGTCCTGGTACGTGTCGTGAGTGCCGTGAACGGTGGTACAAGGTGTTCAAGGATGCAGAGGTGAAGATGACGCCGCACGGCTTCCGGCACAACCGCATCAGCCGACGGTTGGCCCATGGCGTGTCTGTCGCCGATGTTTCAAGGTGGGTTGGCACCAGCGAGAAGGACGTATGAGCACTGGATACGGGAAGCCGAGGACCGCTTTGATGAAGTCCAGCGTCAAGCGTGGCTCAAACAGGGGCTGGACGAGCACGGGAACCAGGTGAGACGACGAACTCAGTAGAATTGTGGTGCCAGGAGGAGGAGTCTATCCCCACTCTTTCCAAGGGCTGCCGGAAAGCACCACTATACTGCCGGGCGAGGAATCGACCTACTCACAGGCTCAAGCGCCGGCATTGCGCCTAGCCTGCATTTTCCCTGAAAGAGAGGGCGCGGGCTGGAGGGCTAAATAACAAAGGCCAGCATGATCGCTGGCCAAGGTAGAGGGCACTGACAAGATCAATAGTTGCTATTCTTGTTCATGCTGTCCGCTGCCATCTTGAGAGACACGACATGAACCTCATTCTTGTCGGCATTAACATGCGCTTTCAAAGTGACGTGGTGTCCCTCGTGGCCTTTCACTGCCTCCGGGTTGACGATTGTCCAACTCTTGCTGTCCTTGTCGCTCACAAACGTCTTCCCGTCATCGCTAACCTTACCCACGACACTGACAGCCTTCGTTGACATAGTGTCCTTCTTCATGGTGTCCTGAGCGACCGCGATTATCGACATCAGTAGGCTGAGCGCAAAGAGAATGTTCAACAGCTTTTTCATCTTGGCCTCCTCTTGTAAACCATGCTTCCAGTAATACCCTTCCCGTCCTACGAGTGTCAATCGGGGATGGACTCGCTCTCGTACTTCTCACCCCCACTATGCGACTCCTCCAAGGGCCAGCAGGCAAGGCAGTGCATTCCCACCGGTTGGCGGCTCCTTGTCGTTAGCTGCACTAGCGTCCAATCCTCCAATATCCCTAAGAAAGAGAATTACTGGACGACTAGTGTCCACCCAGGAAACGACTTAAAGAGTTTTTCCCGTGCTGACTTCTGCCGTCCAATCAATGCCGTTGAGTGTTGGACGATTATTAGACGGGCTGAGTGCTTCAATCACTTAACCCAGATGAAGTGACCTAAAGCACACAATGCTCTTTTCGGCGATCTAGTACAACAGCATCAGGTAATGCAGTCACACACCGTGCCCGCAAGACTGGAGCGTCTCCAAGCAAACCGGCCAGACCGAGAATGAAATCGAGAGAACATTTTCATTGATTTTCCTCTTCGGCGAACAGCTTGCGCGACGGTGAGACCCGCAATGTAGGGCCGCCTCGCTAGCTAAGCTAGGGGTGGGGGCGGGGCGCTCGTTGTTCGGGAAGGGCCGTCACGGATGCCACTTTTTTCTTGACAATATTGCAACTGGGTGTATGGTATTTGCACTCAGCGAACACTCATCCTTCCCTCTGCTCTTGCTGAGTCAACTAAGTTTGAGTCTCGGTTCCGAACCCAGGTAAATCACTTCCAGACCTAAGAGGCTATATGCCGTATTCGAACCAGCGGTGGATAGGAGCCGGCGCTTGGTAGCGCCGTCGCATTTTGACGTGATCTCAGGTGATACGGACTGCTTCGAGAGAGCGCTCCGCGAATACCGCGAAACAACCTGGGATGACTCCTCGTTTGAAGAACTTCCCTTTGAAACTCAACAGACAATCTTGCATCGCGCACAAGAAATGAAGGGTTGTCAGCATCGTTTGCAGTCCGTCCTTGGTGTTCGGCATCCCATCGCTTCTTGATGGACGCATTTGTTTCGATCTGGCTGCAGGAATGATTTAGAGGGCATCGCAGCCAAGCCGAAAGTTCCATCCGTACGTGCCCGGGCACCACCTCACAACGAGCGCATGCGTGATTCTGATTCTGGAAGCAAGCGAATAGACAATGGCTGAGAACAGGCACAAGGAATGTTTGGGCGAGGCCAAGAGTCTCACAACTGGGCACGCCGTCTCTGAGTTCCAACCTACTTTATGGCAGAATGCTGGCCTTCAGATGACTCCAATCCAGGACATAATCCTAATGCATGTCTTTCGGTCACAGCGGCAAGTGCAGTGACCCCCTCGTTCCGGTGTAGAGTTTGCGGGGGCACCAATCCAATGCACTGGATAGCTACGATATGTCAGTTCGACGGTCGTTTGATCTTTAGAAGTTAGATACCCCTAGCTGTCTGCGATGCTTGAACCAAAGGTAAAAAATTTCTTTCCCGAGTAACGATTGAACAGCGGGTAAAGAGCGCCATCCTTTGTGAAAAGAACTGTCGACAAAGATGAGGCCTCTAATCTCTGGGCCAACCGCTGGTTATCTGCTGAGGATAGAACTCTCGAAGCCGCAGAATTAGCCGCCACTGCAACGGGCAACGCAGGATTGACTTACGAAAATAATGTGCAATCCTGAAGTGATGGAAAGGAAGGACGCCGGTTCAGCTGGCTCCGCGGCGCGTAGGACAAGTTGGGGTGCGGAAGGCCGGACGTGGGTGGTGGGCGCTTCGGCGACAGAGACTGCGATGTTAGCGGCTAATGCAGGGCTTAGCGTGGAGTCGGGACGAGGCTTGCGGCGCAGGCTATAGCAGACCGCGAAAAAAGAGAAGCTCAAAAACGTGATCTGTCACTACGGTTCGAACTCGAAGGCGTTCGCGAGTTGATTCTTGAGTTGATGAACAATGCCAACAAGTTCCCCTGTTCTCCGTCTCATCAAGGATTTCTACCTTCCGGAAGATATCGCTCGACTCGACACTCTGCTCGAAGATCGGAAAACTCTAACCCTCGATCCTGATTCGAATGGCTTGTTTGCCGCCAGTTCTGGGTCTGCAGCGAAATCAAGCACCGGATACCAAGATGTCTGGATTCGGGATAACGTCATGGTTGCCAGTTCCTTCCTTTTCCGAGGGGAAGCCAACATTTCTACGGCCACCATGCAAGGCTTGACACGGTTGCTCGAAAGCCAGGAAGAGCGCTTCAAGGCGATCATTGCGGAACCCGCCAGGCGACAAGACGTACAGGCCCGCCCTCACGTCCGATTCGATTTTCGAGGAACTTCTCAGAAATGGTCGCATGCCCAGAATGACGCTCTCGGATACGCCCTTTGGTTACGATTTCTGCTTGCGAACCGTGGGCATCTCCCGATCGAGCAAAAGGAACATTCACTTTACTGTCTATTCCCGAAATACTTCGCGGCAATTCAGTACTGGACCGATGCTGATAGCGGCGCATGGGAGGAAGACAGAAAAGTTAATTGCTCCAGCATTGGAGCGGTGTTAGCCGGTCTTCGAGAAATGGCGAGTTGGCTACGCAATAATACCGCTCCGTCATCTCGCCACGACGATCTCCCGGATCTCGTTCAGAAATTGATTCGCAAAGGCGATGATCATCTGAAACGCTTCCTTCCTTATGAATCACCCCCACAGCGGCTGGCTGATGCCGCGGTTCTTTTTCTTATTCACCCCGCAGAAGTTGTATTACCTCAACAGGAGGAGTTGGTGCTTCGGCTAGTGCAATCGGATTTAGAGAGAAACATGGGGATAATCCGATACACCCACGATTCCTACTATGGCCAGGATTATCCCGATTGGTTCGACCAAACACAATTGACTGCTGATTTTAGCGAACAGATAGATATACGCAATGCAAAGCTCCGTCGCGGATATGAGGCCCAGTGGTGCATCTTTGATCCTCTGCTTTCAGTCATTTATGGGAAGAGATTTCTGGCCTCATCCGGAGAAAAGCACCATTTGGAAAAGCAAACTCATTACTTTAATCGCTCACTGAAACAGCTGACCGAGGACATGCAGTGTCCTGAACTCTACTTCTTTCGTCACGGAAGCTGGGTACCCAATCCGCACACACCGTTGGCCTGGACCCAGGCAAACTTGGCTTTGGCCTTAAGTTTCATGAAGAAGTCGGTGGCGGCGACGACTGGCAGCGGCTGGAGTCGATGAAAGGACGACGCCGCGCCACAAAGGTGTGACGACCTTAACGTAACAGCTGGAAGCCGAAGAAAAAAATGGTGGAGGCTCATCGAGATGAACTACGAAATGGTTGCAGCAAAGGTCACTCCCGAGGCACTTTATCCTGACCTCACGAACGGTGGCTTTTCTCCTGGACATACTTTCAAATGTCACGCGTGCGACATAACCTATCGTCTCTTCTATCGGTCGTTCGGGGTTGCTCCGTCAGTGGCCCGTGTGGCAGCGAACGTCCCATCGTTCGAGTCGAGTGTCGAAGACTCGCATCCGGAACATCCGGATCGAATTTGGGTCCGTCGACAGCTCTGACTGGAAGTCGGCTACCGCCAACCTAAGGCGTGGGCAAGCACTTGCTCACCATACGGGCACAGCTCTGAGATCTCACGAGAACTAATTCGCACGAAGCAGGAAGGTGAAGAATGCGTGCTGCGCGAGCAATTGAACCAAACCGGATTTGGCGCACCCGATTGCTCAACTCCGAGAACCAATCGCCGGAGCTGAAGATGTACCCACTCAATGGTGCAGTTTGGCAGTAGGCACTCCCCCCATACGGGCGGCCCACGCATCGCCATAAATCCTCCAAAAGGAATATTGAACTATCGTTTCGCGCTCGCAGAAAGTGAGTGGCGATTAGCGCTTCTGCATGTGCCTTGATCCGAGGATCGGCTTCGTTTATCTCGACACCGCCAACAGAGATTCCTTGGCGTTGGACTTACTTCAAGCTATCAAGCCGTCAGTGGAATAATGAGTGCTGACCTGGATTGTGCGAGAACATTACCGCAAAGGGATAAGTTAAAGATCTTTTGGCTTAAAAAGGTGCTCGCCAACTCCGCACCCGCGAACTTCCATGGTCAGCGAGCACTCTTATCAAATAAATTGCAGGCTACTTCACGCTCTTGGTTTCTGTTTCCACGTTGCGACCAACGGCTTTAGTTTGCAAGTAGGTGATCAGCGCGTCCACATCTGGGTCGCCAAGGCGGAGGTTGGGCATCGGTACCTGCTTGTAGTTGTTGTAAAGAGAGGTTGCGATAGGGTCGCGCTCTGACAAGAGCTTATCCGGCGTTTTGATGAATTGGGTGAGCCAGGCCGCACTGCGAACGTTCGTAACACCGTGCAGGTCTGGTCCCACGCTATCGCCCTGGCCGATTGTGTGGCAGGCGGCGCAGCGTGTCCGAAACAAGTATGCCCCTCGGTCGGCATCCACGGCGTGCACAACCGGATAACTCTTTCCAGCACTTGGACCGTGCCACGAGGAGAGCCAGTCTCCGATCATGATGGCCATGTAGTTCGTGTCGTCCAGCGCACTATCCTGCATCCACTGGCCGGTTTCCTCGTTGCCGATCGTGATGGAGGTGCTGTGAGCCCTCAAACTGTTTTCGCCCGGCCGCGCGGCTTGGCCGAGCTTTTTGCGGACAAGTTCGACATCGACCTTGTCTCCCGTCAGGAATAACCAGCCTGGCTTGACGTGAAACTTGTCGGCATACGTTTGCAATTCCGCAGGAGTGTCTCTTTGCGGGTCGATACTGATCGAGTAGAAGAACACGTCACGGCCCATTCGGTCGCCCAAGAGGCGCTGCACCTGCGCTAGTTTGGCAGTCTCCATCGGGCAGGAGTCAGTGCACTTGGTGTAGATGAAGTTGATCACAACCATCTTGCCCTTCAGGAGGTCGGTATAAAAGTGAACCGTTTTCCCATCCTGGGTGACCAATGGGACGTCAGGAAAGTAGTTAGCGCCCCAAGTAGAGCGGTTGTCAGCCGCCGAGGCTCGGTAAGCGGTTAGCGAAAACAGAACGCCCAGGACCAATACTCCGCTCAATGTAATGCTTATTGAAGTGTTGCGTGACATATCGTCTCTCCTTATTAGTGCGCCATTTGTCCTATGTTCAGTTCGTGAGCGATGTTCCTGGGCCGAGTCCCGCACGAACCAGCTCTGGGTTTCGTGCGGGAGTTGTGATTGATCTCATTCGGAGAAGAGTTATGGTGCTTACTCACTCCGATTTCGGTTCGTCCTTCATAGCGGTTCGGAAGCCGCGGATACCGTCTCCCAACCCTTTTCCTAACTCGGGAAGCTTCTTTGGTCCGAACACGAGAAGCGCGATTCCGAAAATCACCAGCAAGTGCATCGGTTGCAATAGTCCTTCAAACATAATTCCTCCTATTTGGCATCGGGCAGAATGGTTGGGTCCGTGAACTTCACGCCCTGGGGCGATGGAACTGGCGTCGGCAAAGCTACCGGGCCGCGATCCAAGTCCCAACGAATCAGCATGGCGTGATCTTCGTGGACAGTGTTGTGACAATGTTCCATGAACATCCCCGCAAATTCTCGAAACTGCATGGTGATGGTTACTGTGCCTCCGGGATGGAGGCGATAGACATCTTTGCGTCCCTGCTCCCAGGCCGGCACATTGCTGGCACTGCCATTGCGGGCGAGCACCTGACCTTCTTCAAAGTGACAATGGATGGGGTGGTCCCAACCGCCGCCGCCATTGACGAGTGTCCAAACTTCCCGAGTGCCCGACTTGGGTGCCGCCGAGATTCGGTTGAAGTCGGCTGCAAGGCCTTGGCCACCATCAGTTCTGACCGTCCAAGGAGCATCATCGGTGCCGTTAGAACGGCCAAATTCGAAGATCCGTTCTCGTGCGACCGGGATCTGCGACAAGTCAGGATTCGGAATCAAGGTCGCAGGTACCTGGCTAAGGTCGGGCTTCTTGCAAGGAATGATCTGGAACTCGAGAAACTTTCCAACACAAGGATCGGCGGAGTTGCCGGACAGCGCTTCAGCGAGTGTCAAATCGCTCTTCGGACCGCGACCGTCCTCATGCTCGCACAGGTTCACCATCCAAACCTTATCGCCCGGTTTGTAGCGAGAAAAATCTATGACCACGTCGTACCGCTCGGCGATAGCCTGCTCGTCCAGTTCGGTCAAAACCACCGGGTGCGGGAGCAGATTGCCGTCGTTGCTGATCTGGATCATCGGAGAGCCATCGCTCAGCGCCAGCTTGAAGAATCGTGAAACACTGCAATTCAGAATGCGGAAACGATACTTGCGCGCCTCCACCTCGAAAAAGGGCTTGTAGCAAGCGTTCACGGTCATCACGTCGCCTAAGAAACCGTCGAGCTGGAAGATATCGAAGAACAGTTGTCCATTTCCGTCCCAGGCTTTGTCAGCCACCATCAGGTTGACGTCATAGTCGAGGTTGCCCCAGGACTTGTCGGAGCCACTCGGCAGGCAAAGATTTACGCCGTCGCGAACGGTTTCATTGCCGCGATCCAGCGCGCTGTACAGGTTGAAACAGGCAGCATTGCCCTTGTACACATTCTGGGCGGTGTAGCCGAACATGTGATCGTGGAACCAGTGGCTGCTCATGGTCTCGTGCCAGTCCCCTGGAATCTTGGTGATTCCACCACTGTCATCGGGACTGCCGGCCATCGGATCCGTGGCGTCGGGGTTGATCGTGTCGTGCCCAGCCAAAACGATAGGCCAGTGATAATCGTAGAACTGACCTGGGAAGAAGAACGCGCCGGTATACCCATCGTTTTCTGCGCCGTGGTGTCCGTTGTGCTCGTGAGTGCTGATCGTATGGCAACCGAAGCCACCATTCTGCTTTACGTTGACCGGCAGCTTGTTGTGATGCCGGAATAGGATCGGCTCACCGTAACGTCCCACAACCAGCTTGGGGGGAACCGTTCCGCCGAAGGTCCACATCGAGAGTGGGCCCTGAGCAGGCAGATTGGGGTGGAACTTGAAAGGAATATTTCCATTGGGATTTGTCTTAGCGCATTCTTGGGCGATCTCAATCGCTACCTTCGGCGGAAGTTGCGCAAACCTCTGGTGGGCCCAGTCCGGTCCAGGGGGACGACCTTCGATGGGGCCCATGCCGCCGCCCAACATGGGGTCAACCCGCCGCATTGTTTGATTGCTCATCGCCATCGGTGCTGGACTGAGGGCGGAGACGGGTTTCCGCTGCATGACTTCGAGGCGCAGCATCGGCTGCGTATATTCCAAACCGATCAGCCCCGGACTGCTCGGCGCTCCAGTTGGCACTTCTCCGTACGCGCTCGATACGAACGGGTTCAAGCCCTTGATTGGGGCCAGTGCGCCAGCTGCGGTAAACAATCCCCACTTGATCAGGTCGCGCCGAGAGATCTGTCCCCACGACAGAGACCGAACGATTTCCAGGCGATTCTTGCGAGCATCGTCGGCTTCCTTAATTCTGTTCTTAGAAGTATTCCACGGCAGGTAAATTTGCTTTTTCATGACTCCCTCCTCATTACGTCCGATTGAATTGCAGGTGGCTTGCCAGAATGACGAGCGCTTACGAGTGTCCGAAGCGAGCAACACAAATGACTGATTCATCAGCACTTGCACAACATGGGGCAGGAATTTTTCATGTAGCAAGCGGACGCAAGCCACGCTTTCCCCGAAACCTCACTGTTCACCGAGAACACTTGTGTTAATTGCTGCCTGGCGTGCACTCAGGAAGGAAATGTGTTAAACACAGCGCACTGAGAGGAAAAAGATGAATCCCAGGTTCTACGGCATTGCCGGCCCAGTTCAAGGCGCGACGTTCTCTGTGGACTCTGAGGAATTCTCGATGGGACGTGATCCGTCCAACCGACTCTGGATCCCAGATCCAGTTTTATCGCGGCACCACTGTCTGCTCACTCGGAAAGGCGACGAGTTCTTTATCCGTGATCTAGCAAGCCGAAATGGGACCGTTGTGAATAGCCTGACTGTCGACGAACTGCAACTGCGACATGGAGACCAGATCTGCATCGGTACGTCGGTACTGTTATTTCTGCTCGAAGGAGATGAAGAAAACGTAAAAGGTAACTCTGTTGAGTTCACAGACACGAAGGTTTTAGGGACCCCTGCAGATTCGCTTCCGCCTCAGAGTGCCATTCATCTGCAGCCGGACAATTCGTCGGCGAAGTTGCGCCAAGATGCCGCAGACGACTTCGGCGCTTTGCATAAACTCGCCACGCATATCGCCAGCATCGGGGACATAGACTCGCTGCAATGGCAGCTTTTGGGTTTGATCCTCGAAGTTGTCCCTGCTGAGCGTGGCGCGATCCTGTTATTCGAAGATCCCGACAAACTCATTTCGACGGTTGCATGGGACCGCGTCCGTGGTCCGGACTGCCCGGTTCAAGTGAGTCGCACAATTGTGAAACGTGTTGTGCGGGAGCGCGTTGGTTTGGTGAGGACTGACGTTTTCAGCGACAAGGATCTCCGTGGGGTCGGCACTGTGGCTGAAATGGGCATACGATCGGTACTATGCGTCCCCCTTATCGCAGCAAACAACGTATTGGGGACAATCTATCTCGATAGCCAGCACAAATCAGATCAATTCGACCAAAATCGCTTGCAGGTGATGACAGCTATCGCGGGGATCATGGCTCTTGCTGTCAGCAATGTTCAATATGCGAAGAAATTACAGAAGGAAAATCAGGAGTTGCGCGCGGAAATCAACCTCGAGCACAACATGGTGGGTACTAGCAAAGGCATTCAAGACGTCTTCCAGCTTATCCGTCGGGTAGCCCCCACAGATTCCACCGTTCTTGTAGAAGGTGAGAGCGGAACCGGGAAAGAACTCGTGTCCCGCGCCATCCATCGCAATAGTCCCCGTGCTGAACGGCCATTTGTCGCGATTAACTGCGCCGCCATCCCCGACGCACTCTTGGAGAGTGAGCTATTCGGGCATGAGAAAGGGGCGTTTACCGGAGCGACTGCTCTGAAGAAAGGAAAATTCGAAGCGGCTGAAGGTGGAACGTTGTTCTTGGACGAGATAAGCGAACTTGCTCCCAGCTTGCAAGCCAAGTTGCTGCGGGTCCTACAGGAGCGCGAGTTCGAGCGTGTGGGCAGTGCGCGTTCTGTGAAGGTGAACATCCGCGTAGTGGCCGCTACCAACAAGAGCCTGCCCGAATTGGTC
>Ga0126372_10000298_pt1 | contig 16326 bp, 18 predicted proteins | sample PanSoiMetaPlot_6_FD_92762 | JGI IMG/M metagenome (GOLD analysis project Ga0126372, IMG submission 92762) | Tropical forest soil microbial communities from Panama - MetaG Plot_6 | ecosystem: Environmental > Terrestrial > Soil > Tropical forest > Bulk soil | place: Panama | collected 2016-02-17
GCCTCGGCGGCGTACATTGCCAATGATCCTCGCTACTTTATTTTCGTTGCGCCTCGTTGGCCGTGCGCGTGACGCCAGCCTTGTCACGGCTTCTTCCGCCGCTTCCGCCCAGAGGACTCGCATCAAGCCACCACCTTATTAAGTGGGTATTCCACGATTCCTTCGGCGCGCGCCGCCTTCAGCTTGGGGATCACTTCCCAAGCTGTGGGTTCTTCGATGACTGTGTTCACCGCAACCCAGATGTCGTCACTGAGTGGGGCGACGGTGGGGTTGTTCAAGGCAGGAAGCACGGCTAGAACGTCAGCGAGATGTGCACGGCGCACGTTTAGCATTAAGCCGACCCTGCCTTTGGCTTCGAGCGCTCCTCGGAGCATGAGTGCAAGATTTTCGATCTTCGAGCGCTTGCCGTCATGTTCCCAGGATTTACAGTTGGCAATCAGCTGCGTGTTGGACTCGAGCACGATATCCAGAATGGACAGGCGATTGGCGCGTAGCGAGCTCCCGGTTTCCGTGATCTCAACAATTGCATCAGCAAGCTCGGGGGGTTTGACTTCCGTAGCACCCCAGGAAAACTCCACATTAACGTTGATCCCCTTTTGGCCGAAATACCGTCGCGTAACGCCCACCAACTCTGTCGCGATGGTGCGCCCTTCAAGATCCTCGGGTTTGCTGTATTGTGAGTCTTCTGGAGCTGCAAGAACCCAACGTACCTTCGCCCGGCTTTGCTTGGCGTAGACCAGATCAGTAACGGTAGCGACATCGAGGCTGCTCTCCAGAATCCAGTCCAAACCTGTGATGCCGGCGTCCAGAGTCCCATGTGCAACGTAACGGGCCATTTCTTGAGCGCGGATCAGCATGCACTCTATGTGCGGATCGGAAGTTCCGGCAAAATAACATCTGCCATTCGTGTGCACATCTAAACCGGCGGCAGATAGCAGCTGGAGTGTGGACTCCTGCAAACTGCCCTTGGGGACACCCAGCCGTATCTTCATTGTGAGATCCCTCGTTTTGCCCTGTCCGACAGCTCGATGGTCTGGGTAAAGCAGGACATGGTTCCCTCGTGGCAAATGCGGCCGTCTCCCCCTACGTGCACCCTGAGAAGCAGTGCGTCATGGTCGCAATCGGCGGTGATCGATTCCACGCTGGCCAGGTTGCCGGAAGTTTGGCCCTTGGTCCAAAGCCGGTTACGGGTGCGACTGAAGAATGTGGCAAATCCACTCTCCAGGGTTTTCTCCAGCGCCTCAAGGTTCATGAAGCCAACCATGAGTACTGCTCCGCTCTCGGCATCCTGGAGTACGGCCGGGAGCAATCCTTGCATTTTGTCGAAATCGAGATCGAGCATGACTTTGTTTCCTATTACGCAAAACAAAAAGCCCGCTGGGCTCATTGCGTCAGCGGGCTCAACCTTGAATTACTGCCGTTTTCTAGGTATAGACCTCCGCTGACACGTAGGCAGCGTGGTGATGATGATGCCGATGCCCTTGTGAAAGCGAAGTCATGATGAAGGGAGTATAAGGGAGCGCGATAGAGGCGTCAATAAGGATGATTCGATTTTCGTGGAGGGAAGGGGGTTGCTCGGAAACAAATATCAGCCATGCCACCCGTCGATGCCTAGACGCCGGCAAAATTACGTTAGTCAAGTCGCCGCAAATTTTTTGGACCTCAGCGACTACCAGGTCTTCCGGATGCGCTGACAGCAGCAGTTGCATGACCTGCAGTCGCACTTCGGTTCCCATGGCCGAGAACATGGCGGCATACCTGGACACCTGGTCGGCATTCTTTCTCACTGATATATTGCCTGGCATATTTTCATATTTGCACAACATAGACAACCGTCAGGTCGGTTCTAATGAGGACGCATTTCAACAAAGCAGTGCTACCGTGGTAAGGCTGGCATTCGGGTTCGCCCAGAGTTCCGGGCAGGCAGGTGCACAGAATCCGATCTCGAATGGCCCGGGTGCGACGTCGATCGCTTCGTACCACTCGAGATCATAGGTGTCCTCAGGGTGGTGTTCGTTGCCACTCCTGCTCAAGAACTGGCAGCGCATGGTCTTGCCGCAGCACTCTATAATGTTGGCAAACCCGCCATCCTCGACGTTGACGTGGCTAAGAACCTTTGGCGCGAACTAGCAAATTGCTTGACCATCTCGCATTTTTCCCGCCGCGCACGGGGGATCGGAAAAAATCCCGGGTAGAAAATTCCGGCAAATACGGACGCGGTTTATACGGAGAAGTAGAACGAGATGCAGATTTCAGGGTAGTTTATCGAGCGAGCTGCCTCGAGTCGCGGTGTGTGCCTTGCCCGGTGAGCCTATTCTTGGGCCTGAAATTCCGAGATCCACCGACACTCAGCTCGTCAGTGAAGTTCGTAGCGACTACACGGATTGTATCGGAGGCATCGTTTGTACAAGGTGAGAACAGAGCTGCCAGAATAAGCAACCCCCGAAGGCGAAATATCAATCCTACATCTGAGATGTTCGTTGAGGCACCTGGGTTTAAACTAAGGGAAAATATGATGAAATCCTCGCGGTTCAGCAAAGTCTTACAGTGGTGGCTGAGGTCGGTTTCTATCGTATCCCTGACCTTATGTGCGCACTCCACCTGGGCAGCGCTGGGGCGCGACGCCGGCTCGGTGGAACAAGACCAGGTGCATATGAAGGCAGCGCTTCGGCTGGCGCACAGTGAACCAGCCTACCTCGTACACGAACTTAAAACTCCCACCGGCACTGTGGTGCGAGAATACGTTTCGTCGGCGGGAAAAGTCTTTGGCGTAGCCTGGCAAGGACCGTGGCTACCCGACTTTCGCCAAATCCTGGGTGATTACTTCGAGCCCGTCATGCAGGCTCCCCGTGACCGACGCCAAGGTCGGGGACCGCTGGTCGTGAGGCAACCCCATGTGGTCTTTCAGTCCGCCGGCCACATGCGTTCGTTTTTCGGCAGAGCCTACGTACCCGACTTGCTGCCGAAAGGCGTGAGCGCAGACGTAGTTCAGTAGGACTCAGTACAACGGGAGGAAATGGGTGCGCAAGTTGCGGACCGTAGTTTTGTTCGGAGCACTAAGCCTGACCTTGGGCTGCGGAGGAAGCAGTAGCAGCAGCGGCGGCGGTGATGCGGCGGGCGGAATAGCCGGATGCAGCAACGGCACATCGCCCTCTCCCAGCGGCAACACCATAGCGGCGTCGGCCGAGAATGTTGCCACGATCACGGTGGACGGCGGACTACCAAGCCTTCCCGTCACTTACGTGAATGGAATTTTCACGACCGTAAAAGTCTGCGTTCCAGGCACGACCAACTGCCAAAGTATCGATCATGTGTTGGTTGATACCGGATCTTACGGATTAAGGCTTCTTCAGGGTCCACCAACCAGTACCCCCGGCGGCGAACTCACGCTGTCCCTCCCCCAGCAAACCGATGCTTCCGGTAACCTGATTGCCGAGTGTGCCCAGTTCTCCGACGGGATCACTTGGGGATCAGTCAGAATGGTCGACATCTTTGTCGCCGGTGAGAGGGCACTCGGAGTTCCGATTCAGGTTATTGGCGACTCGAATCCCAAGTTCGCTACAGTCCCCTCAGCCTGCAGTGCATTTGGCAGTCCCGAGAACAACCTTTCGAAGCTGTTGGCCAACGGCATTATTGGAGTCGGACCCTTTCCCCAGGATTGCGGCGCGGGTTGCGCGCCGGGTACGCTGAACAATCCCGGCCTGTATTACGCGTGTCCCCCTTCTGGAGGCTGTACGACAGGCAGTCAGCCTACAGTTATAGCGGTCAGTTCCCAAGTACAAAATCCAGTGACGAAGTTCGCGGTACTTTCAGGTAGTACCGTTGCTGACAATAACGGCGTCATCATGCAGTTACCGAGTGTGCTGCCATCGGGCTTAGCTGTCGTCAGTGGCTCCCTGGTATTCGGAATCGGAACTAAGAGTAATAACGGGCTCGGAAACGCGACCGTCTACACGGGAGATCCAATGACCGCAGATATCAAAACTAACTTCGCCAGCCAGACTTTTACACAGAGTTTCATCGATAGCGGTTCGAACGGTTATTTCTTTCCTAGCAACATTCCAACATGCACGAGTAACACAGGGTTTTACTGTCCCACTTCGAACCTGACGTGCTCGGCCACGAATTTGGGTCAGAACGGAAACCAGAACACGATCAATTTCAATGTCGCGAATGCCGACTCTTTATCGGGCGCAAACAACGCGTTCGACAATTTAGCTGGTCCCAACAATCCAACGCCGGGGTCAAACGGCGCCACCGGCTTTGACTGGGGACTGCCGTTCTTCTATGGAAGAAATGTTTTTACCGGCATAGAAGGTGCGAGGATGCCGGCACGAGTTCCACCCGGGCCGTTCTACGCATACTGATAGGGCGCCCCCCAACACCCGTTCGCGCAACCGAATTGTCCTCGCACCAATCCCGTAGTGAGGATTCTATCCTTTTCACGCGTTGATATCCGAATGGATAGCCTCGAGCATGGGCTCACACGCGCGTCGGCTCAAGGTCCGTTGTGCATGGGTGCGCCGACCCGCTTGCGATCAATAACATCTTCGAAATCTAGGTGGAAAGTCAGTTACGTGTTTTGGAACGCCGGATGCTACTAATTGCTCTAGGCGACTGAAGCTCGCTAGCTGTTTCGAGACGAAAGAGTAGTCGAAGAGGGGAACGTCCTCGATGCAACATTCGACGCAAATGAGGAGGAGATATGAAGAAGAAGAAGCAAAATTTGTTCCCCCCGCTCGCAATGCTTCTGCTGGCAATGGGTTTGGCTAGCGCACAGATAGGCCAGCAGGCCGTGAAAGCAAGGATTCCCTTCGATTTCACTGCAGGCAACAAGGCTTTACCCGCCGGCCAATACCGCGTAGCTGCCATTTCTGCTCTGGGTACGCTCTCGGTCATCGGAGGAGGTTCTGAGCTGGCCATGGTCAACTCCCATGCCGTTCAAGCCAACGCGGCACCGACCAGCACTAAGCTCATCTTTCGCCGCTATGGCGACCAATATTTCCTGTACCAAGTCTGGGTGCAGGGAGAGAGCCGCGGTCGCGAATTGCCACAGACCAAAGTAGAGAAAGAGTTGGCTAGCAACGCGCGGTCCAGCACTGTAGCCGTGTTGGCTTACGAGTGATCTGAACAGCTCATGCGGTTTGAGAGCAAAACCTTTCCCCATTTTTCAGCCAATTTGAAACGTCAGGGAGCACAAGAATCTGTGGCACTCCCTGACGTTTCTTCATTGTTAGCTGTGACAGCTCGCCTCCTCGCATAGTCCCGATCGCAAACACCCATAAAAAGTCCGACATCAACTGGTTTCCGCCTGCAGTAAGGTATTACACTAGCAGAAGTTTCTACGATGGGCGGTTAGCTCAGTTGGTTAGAGCGCGTGCCTTACAAGCACGAGGTCGCAGGTTCGAGCCCTGCACTGCCCACCAATAAACTCTCTGAAATCTGAGTTCCCTGCCCTCTTTTTTTTCACCGTTCCCGGTTTTGGGCACACGCAGCATCGCCATCGCATCCAGGACTCAATCCTCGCTTGGGTGAACATGGCGGTAGTCGCAAGCGATCTGCGCGCCGAACTTCAAGCTCGAGGCTGGCGGCCGCCATCGCGAGCGCCTTCTTGCTTATGCCCGAAGTAATTCGCACGTTGCAGCGACTCAGTAGCCGCTATACGTACGCGCCGAAATGGAACGCTCGCCTCCAGGCTGAAAAGCGAGGGCATTCAGGCAATCAAGGCGAGCGAGGTCGAGTACCGACTATAGTCGGAGCTGCTCGCGCAACGAATCGGTCTGCGTGGACAAAGCGCGTTTCAGGCGGGGGGACTGGTCTGCAGATGAGAACGGCGTAGAGCGAGCAACTGGGCGCAAGGCCGGGAAACTAGGCCGAAGTTGCGCCTACCCGATAGCGGTCGGCGCACGAGCTTTTGGTGTCGTTCGGTGACTCGGACGTACAATCCTTCCAGTCGAAAAGGGAAAAACGCCTTGAGCGTACCATCGCATGGTGCGTTGCGGATTTTGATTGGGTTATTCATGACCATCAGCGGCGTACTCCTCACGTTCGGTGACAAGCCACTTATACTTCGCCTGTTTTTACAACCTCCCGCTGAAATCTTCACATTGCTTCTCATTACTCTAAAAAGATGGGTGGATTTGGGCTTATGCTGAGCGTTATGCTGTTCCTCGCAGCTTGCGACCCCCGTGCGTAATGTGGCAATTATCGATGCGCTTATCGTAGGACTGTGCGTACTCACTATTACGCCGCTACTCTCTAAACCGAATGGTGGATATCCAAAGCATTTATCCTAGGCACCTCATTTGGGGCAGGGTGGTAATCCGCCTTGACTTGCAGCTTTGCTTTATTTCTTGAGACTGCGGGAGTTTGTCAGGAAACCCGCCGGTGGTTTTTGACGTCTCTTTTTTCCTCTGACGCAGGGAAGGTACAAATTTATGCCAAGAGAAGCCAAGCTTTATTCATCCAGCTCTGCTTCCGTAGTGCGCGGATTTCTAAAGTACCGGGCGAACATCCCACCGCGGTGGATAGAAAATGCACGGACCTCGCGGAAGCGAATTGAACCCGAGATCGTTCACTCGTTTCGCTCACTCATGCGCTTAAAGAAGCAGCGGCCGCGGGCACGAGTTGCGATGAAGAAGTTGTCCAAGGAACTCAGAGCAGTTTTGCATCGTTGGGAGACGGCGTATAGCAAGGAGAACTTCTATCGCGGCATCCGCATCCTGCTGGAGCTACAGCGGACGGGCTCCTCAAAACTGTAGGCGCGGAGGGGGTATTCCATTTACTTTTGCCCCGCCTTCTTGGCGGCAGCCTGCTTTTGTGCTTCGATTGTCCAGGGCGGAACAATTCCGTTTACACGGGCATACGCCACGGACTGGCCGAGGTGCTCGTGAGCATCGGCGACCAAAATGTAAACGACATCGCCAGCATTCGCCTGGGGACCGAGTTTCGGGAGTAGTTTGGCAAAATCCCCATTACTCATGCCATTAATCGTCTTTTTGGTGAATTCCCACGATGTGTTCAATTCCTCAACGATCCGGCCTTTATCAGTGGTTGATTTTTCGAAGGTTTTTGCATCGAACCCGGCTGGTACGGCCGCTTCCATGAGCTTCAGAATTGCATAGCGTTCGCCGGCGACGTGGAGAAAGACTTCTGCGAAAGATCGAGAATCGGCCGAAGGACGCCAGGTGAACTTGTCAGAAGGGATTGCATTGGCCAGGTCTGTGAACTTCTTCTGAACGCGCTCGAGATCTAGCAAAGACTGTGCCTTCATGTCATAGCTCGGTGCAGTGTGGTCCGCTTTGGCTGCACTCGCGGACTGTCCCAATGCACCGATCACGCCAGCGCTTAGGGCCGCTAGAAGGCAAAAAACTGTTCTTTTCATATTAGATCCTCTTTGGGGAAGGCCCTGGTTTTCTTAGACGGATGAACTGGGCAAATATCCCTGGGCAGCGGTGAGGTTTTTTGCAGATGACCGCGACATTACTGGCGATTCCAGCAGCCAGGGGCGGACTGGTGACAAAGAGCGTAAGACAAATGCCCGCTAGACTTACATCGCCACTGAGTACCCCAACATACGCCAGACAATTCCATGTCATCGATAGAGTGTCTATAGGTAAAATGTCTAACGAATCGTGCGAGCTTTGACGAGTACGGTGGCTTGGCTTGCATATTTCATACACGGAGAATTCGCAGTCCAGAAAGCTAGATTGTTCGGTCTCATTCCGGCCACTGGCAGTTCTGACAGGTGCCGCTAGGCATCTGGTTCGCATAAAGTGACTACCCCAGACGTACGGACCGGGCCTCTCTCCTCTATCTTCTCCAGGAGAAGCACTCGGCCCGCAGTGGCTTTTCGGCAAAACGCCGATCTGGCCAAAAACGGCTCACGTCAAACGGCCCACATCCGTCCATGTCGTGAGCCGCTTTCTTAACGGTCAGCGTTGGCATTTCTCGTTTTAACGGGCCTGCCCACAGACCGAACCCAGGAATCTCGGCGCTTGTTTTTGTATGCTTTTCCCACAGAAGACAGGGCTAACGGGAGCAAATCACTGCGCGTGCTGCGCTTGGGTAACTTTCAGATGGCGATTGCATTTTGTCTCAACGAAGGCGTCCTCTCCAATCCACTGTGCCCAATTTTGTGCCTACCGCCAAACCCCACAACAGTGCACAATGCGAATACCAGCAACCTGCGGCATCAGAGCTAATGCTACTTAATCGCAATTTTTCATCGTCCGTGTAAGCGTGATTCTTAGTTCGTATTTTCCTGTAAGCACCAGGTGGCACGTTTCGCCTTGCACTGTCCACCACTCTTAGCGATCTTAGTTGGCTGGGTTTCGAATCGGCTCACGGCGCCTTTGTTGCCCGTTGCCGTTCGCGCAACTTGAATCGTTGCAATTTTCCGGTGGCCGTCTTCGGTAAGTCAGATAGAAATTCGATCCATCGCGGGCTCTTGTACCAGCCCACCCTCTCGCCAACCCAGCCCTTCAGTTCTTGGTCAAGGTTATCCAACTTCGTGCAGTCAGGACTAAGTACTACGTAAGCCGCTGGTTTGAGCAGTCCGTCTACGTCCTCGCGTCCGACTACCGCCGCTTCTTGTACGGAGGGGTGCGAAATCAATACCGCTTCCACTTCCGTAGGACTCAGCCAGCGGCCATTCACCTTAAACAGATCGTCTGCCCGACCCGCATACCAGAAGTAACCGGCTTCGTCCTGGTAATACTTGTCGCCTGTACGAAACCACGGGCCAAGAAAGCTGATCTTTGTCCTCTCGTGCTGCTTCCAGTAACCGTCGCAGGTGGCATCGCATTTAATCAGAAGGTTGCCGATCTCTCCCGGCGGCACATCATGATTCTTTTCATCCACAATGCGCGCTTCAAGACCGGGGATGATTTTGCCGCTCGACCCCGGCTTCACCTCTCCCGGCCGGTTGGAGATCACCATATGCAGCATTTCCGTTGAACCCAGCGCATCCAAGATTTCAATTCCAAAGCGGTCCTTGAATCTCTGAAAAACTGCCGGAGGCAGGGGTTCGCCCGCTGAGATCGCATGGCGGATGCTGGACAGATCGAAGTCGCAGCCTTTTCGGTGATAGGCCAGCAGCGCAGCATAGTTGCTGGGAACGGAATAGAAGAGCGTGGGCCGATATCTCTCGACGTCGGCGAAGATAACCTCCGGCGTCGGACGAGCCGGCGAAAGGATGGTAGTGGCGCCCGCAGCGAGCGGAAAATAGCCGGCATTCCCCAACCCGTATGCGAAGAACAGTCTGGCGACGCTGTAGCAGCGGTCGTTTTCGCTGATCCGCAGAATCGCTTTGGCATAGTACTCGGTAGGGAAGACGATGTCATGATGCAGATGTACACAGCCCTTGGGCGGCCCCGTGCTTCCCGACGAGTACAACCAAAAAGCGGCATCGTCTTTGGAAGTATCCGCCGCAGCCAACTCGGAGGACGTATCCTCTACCTCATCAAAATCAATGCAGCCCTGCAGAGCCCTGCCCACGACGATCAACTGGTTTGCCGAGCCGCGCAACTCTCCGCTCGCCAGCCCGATATTTTCCACGAATGCCTCCCCAATAATCGTCACCCGCGCTTCCGCATCCTTCACAATGTACTGGTAGTCGGGCGGGCGCAGGAAAGTGCTGATAGGGACAGCAACTGCTCCTATTTTGATGGCTCCAAAAAAGCAGTATAGGAATTCGGGAACATCCTGCAGCAAAATGAGTACACGTTCTTTCCGCCGCACACCTAGCTTCAGCAGAACATTGCCCGCACGGTTGGTCTGCTGCAACAGCTCGGCATAGGTAATCTTCCGCTCTCCGCACTCGATGGCAATTCTGTCTCCCCTGCCCTCGAGCACATTGCGGTCGACGACGTACGTCGCTACATTAAAGTGGTCCGGCAGTTGCAGCACTCGCTCCCCCAATCGCCTTCGCTATACTGATCTTTTTTTGTACCCGCTTGTGTCTTGCTGTTAGACACGCTTCGCGTCCGAATCGCGAATGTCCTCACCGAGATACTATTCTGGGTACAACTTCACAGATCCTGCCGTGAGAAGCGGCGAACCGCGATAGCCAGCGCGACTGCCAAGTACACCCCCGCATAGAGGACCATAGTCGGGCTCGGGACCGACAAAGTACTGAATGGTGAGATCCTCATCGCATTCGCCAAGGGAGACTGCATCTCAAACGCCGCCCTCCGCCATAAGGCCTCGCTGGGCATGAGCACGCTCGCGATCACGCCCACACTAATAGCGCGTTGTGTCTGCGTAATCGCGCCAAATTGCTCAATCCATCCACCCAGAAAAGCGAGTCCGTGTAGTCCGAGAGCAAGTACGCCGCTTGTTAGCGTCGAAAAATAAGTCCCGAAGGCAAAGGTCACCGAGAGTAGTACGATGCTCTCCATCCAGATGAGCAAAAGCCCACTCACCAAGTGGCGCGCGGTTACGCCTGCCATAACGTACGTTACCGCATTTACGCCACCGACCATGATGGCAATGTACGTGGTCAGCATGGCCACAAATCCCCACCATTTGCCCGCGAGTATCTTCCACCGCGGTACAGGTTTGGTCGCAACCGCTTGGATCGTCCCGGACGCGATCTCACCAGAGAGAGTGTCGACGGATGTGAGAATGGTCATGAGCACGGCCAGTAAATCGACTGCGTACAAACCCATTGTCACCATGGCATAGGCGATTTCTCGCCGCAGCACCGGACTGATTCCATGAGCCGCGAAATCCTTCGCCTGATAATGAAGACCGATCGCGAACAAGGTCAGGAATCCTGCTCCCGCGGCCAGAGCCATCCATACCAGCTTCTTGCGTACCGCCTCGCGGAACGTGACCCCAGCCATAATCAAGATCCCCATCATAGCCCTCCGTCGTTGCCCACGATTTCAAGGAACCGCTCTTCGAGCGAAATCTTTCTAGGAGTTACCTCGTAAACATCCGCTCCTTTTGCCACCAGGTAGCGGACGATTTCCGGCAATACCGCGCCCGATGTCACCGACAACATCAGGCACTCACTTTCTTGGCGAACCGATAAAGCCCATTGCGATAAACCGTTCACCACGTCAGCGGTTAAATTGCCGGCGCGCAGCGATACACCGGTCTGCTCTTCCATCGCGCCATTGAGTTTACGAGTTTCCACCACCTCGCCATGTTTAATGAAGGCAACGCAGTCGCAAGTGATTTCTACTTCTCCTAGCAGATGAGAGTTGAGCAGCACGGTTGCGCCTCGATCGCGCTGCGCTCTGATGATGTCGCGCACCAGCCGGCGCCCCCCGGGGTCGAGTCCCGACGTAGGCTCATCCAGAAAGATCAGGTCGGGCTCATTCAGCAGTGCCTGTGCCAGCCCAATCCTTTGTAGCATGCCCTTGGAAAAATCACGCAAGCGCTTGTCATGATGGGGCGTGAGCTCCACCAAATCGAGCAAGGTAGAAACCCGTTCCCGCAGCTCGGCATGGGGAATTCCGTAGAGGCGCCCGTGCAGTTTGAGAAGTTCAGCAGGCGTGAGCCAATCGTAGAAGCGGAAGTGTTCGGGAAGAAACCCTATTCGCCGCCGTGTCTTTACATCACCGGCAGGACAGCCAAGTATCTGGGCCTCGCCACTTGTAGGAAATACGAGCCCCAGCATCATTTTTACCGACGTGCTCTTGCCCGCCCCGTTTGGTCCCAAGAAACCGAAAACCTCACCCCGAGGTACCTCCAGGGTGAGATTTCGGACGGCCACTTTGCCGCTGAAGACCTTTCGCAGTGCGCGCGTGCTAATGGCCAAGTCGAAGGATCGGTTCATCTCCGTGGTTAGTCAATTATCGCAATGAAGCCGCTAGCGTTAGTGCATCCGAGGAGTCGCCTTTTCCCATTAACGACTGGATCACTCCATTCTTGATCCACAACAGTGTATAACGATTTCCCTCGGTCAAAGTCTCCGTGATGAGCGTGCCATCCACCCCATCAACCGTGACCTTTTCATATGAACTCGTGTTGCGCGGGATGGGAACTACCATGGTAGAAGACCAGTCGACTGTCTGACAGAACGAATGCGCCTCGCCGGGACTCATGCCCGCCAACTCCAAAGCCGCTTCCGCAATCTCAGACATGTTGAGATTAGGCGGGACACTGACTGTCGGGCTGGGCGCTTGCATAAAGTAAGTGCAGTTTGTCTCCTTCAGGTTCGCCATCCGTTCCATCTTGCGCTCCGCCAGGGCCTCCGCATGCGACTGCGAATTCGAATTCCCGTACCTGTGCCAAGCCGGGCAGCTGCCGTATATGGAGAGGACTGTCTTGGGAATGTGCACAGCGATCAATGCTCCGTTGGTCGACTCAGGAATCTGGATATCGGACCGGCCAATTTCATCCAGCAGCGTCTCGACGCGATCGCGATTAACGGTCATCTGAAACGCAGTTTCTCCGTTCACCTCGATGCTCTGCGGCACGCCCAGCCTGCCGATAGTGCGAATGGCGTATCCCGCCAACTGCCCGGCTTTCGTCGTGCTTTGAACAACCTCGGGTTTCCCCCGATCGATGGTGACCACCACGTTATCCGCAATAAACTGGTTGAGTAGCTTGTAAGGCTGGGAATCCGGTCCCATGCCGGTCATGAGTGTCGTAGGATCGATCGTGACCACCTGAATCTTCTGAACCCGCAGCATGGCAAGGATACGCTGTGCCCAGCTGCGAACTGGATTTACGCTCACCAGCAGAGCAATGACAGCCGAGCCCGCGGCCAGACCCCAAACCGGACGCCAGCGCGAAGCGAACAGGGCAGCAATCCAGGACGATTTTGTGTCGTTACCCGCAGCAACTTGGCGGAATCGAGCATAAGCCACCTCTGGTTTCACTGCTAGGTCCTCGCCGCCGGTGATCAAGGCCGCCAGCAAACCCTGGGTACTCTCCTTCTCAGCATTCAGCTTTTCCAAACGAGTACGGCAAGCAGCGCACGAGGCGAGATGCTGATCCACCGCTGCCAGTTCGCCGCCCACAAGTTCGCTATCCAGGCGGGCGCGAAGAACTCCATCGTGAATGCAACTCATAACTCCTCCCTCATCGGATAAAGTTCCAGGTAGCGGAGACGGAATTCCTCCTCCGCACGGTTCAACATGGTGCCGATGCCGCTCATCTTGACCTCAAGCGTCTCGGCCAATTCTCTGTAGGACAGCCCGGACGCCCGCAGGATCAGCAGCTGCCCGTGAGCCGACTTAAGCAAGGCAAGTACAGCCCGGACGCGCTGACATTTTTCCTGGCGCAGCAGGTCGTTCAATGGATCCGACTGCGTACCCTCATCTACAGTCTGCCCGCTACCTTGTTCGTATTTGCGCCGCCGGGAAGACCTCCGCATCGCATCGATACCCAGATTCGTTGCCGCGCGGTACAGCCAACCGCCAACGTTGCCGTCGATCTGCAACCCAGGCCGGCGGTAGAGTCGCAAAAACACCTCATTCGCAATCTCTTCCGCTCCCGAGTGATCGCCCAGCAGCCGCATCAGAATGCCGACAATCTGGGAATAACGCTGAACAAAAACGGCTCGGAATTCAGCATCGTCCCAATGTTCCGAAGAACTCTCGCGTACGCTCATCCCGCGACTCAGTGTCTGTGCAGTTCCCACTGTAATTCCCACCTTCCCCGTTTCACATATCTAAAACGCCCCTCGAGAGCGAAATGTGACAAAACTCGAAAACATCACTTTGCCATTTCCTGCTACCTATCCGTCGTCTGCGGTTTTTATTGGTAGCGGATCCCGGCATTAGAGTTATGTGCGTGGCGGCTTCATCCGAGCCTCTCGGGCTGGTGGTCACATTTGTGCAGGTCTCGATCTCGCAAGAAGGTCCCGATCTTTGACGCTCTATGCTAACCAATGGCTGGCCGTCAAGACTCCACCCTCCCCATGCCCGTCCTTACCGTAAGCGTCGATGCTTCTACGATTCGGAAGGACACGACCGGTGGGAATTAGTCCAACTACCCATCGGAAAATCGCGCCCGCCCTAGGATGGACGTGAATTATCTTTCTCCTTCGCAGGAGAATGTCAAGATGACTGCATGCTCACAGCTTGTCGTTGAGTGCGAATGTCAATACGACCTTTCCCCTAGTCAACATTTCTTCCCGGCCATACAGCCTGCAACCGATAGGATTCTGATGAGCCCCACCGTACTGTTTTGTTGAGAGCTAATCAGGAGGCCTTATGGACAAAGATGAACTGAAAGGCAAGGCGAAAGACGTCGCTGGACGCGTAGAACGACAGGCTGGGGAGTGGACCGGGAGCGAGGAGCATCAGACAAAGGGCACCGTTAAACAAGTCGCAGGCAAAATCCAGAATGCATTCGGCAAGACCAAAGATGCGATGAAGGATCAAGCGGATGGGGTACGTCGTCGGGACGAAGAAGCCCGTCGTGAGGACGGGGAACGGCGGAAGACAGCCTAACGGACTACAAGTAACCCTCGGGTGGGAACTCTCAGAGGCGAGTTCCCTTCTTCCCTTTTCTCTGCAAGCCTCTCACCCTGGCTTTCTCCTAGCGCAAAAACCCGTTAAACTGTCACGGCTATGAACACGCCGATACAGCCCAATATTAAGCTCGTGAGCGCACCCGACTACCGCGAGAATTACGCTAATAGCGTGCAGGTAAGAGTCAGCATCTGGGATTTTTTTCTTGTCTTCGGAAGACTGCAACAGCAGAGCGAAAGCCAGGTCGAGATCTCCAACTTTCAAGGTATCTATGTGAGCCCGCAGCAGGCTAAGGCCCTGCTGGCGATTCTGCAGCAGAATGTCGCACAATACGAAGACGCGTTCGGCGAAATTAAGCTGGATCCGCGCATGCATGCCGCCGGTCCCGTTCACTGATCAGCTCCGCTCCCTTCTCGCATTGGATCAGGCTCCGTCTCCTGAGGAGGATAGGCCGGAAATGGAAAAAGGCGCAGTAGCCGGGTTGTTCCCGATGTCAAAGGCCTCGGGCCCCCGCGGTTCGCCCTCAGGGTCTGCGGAACACAGAATCTCGCTGTCGGCTCAGCTCCTGATTTTTGCTGCAATTCTGATCATCATTCTGTCGTTGCACTTTCCGCTTCTGCGGGTTCCCTACATCTGGGACGAGCTCGGCTACTACGTGCCAGCGGCGCGCGATCTGTTTCTTTACGGCAGTTTGATTCCGCATGCAACCGTCAGCAACGCTCATCCGCCATTGGTAATGGCATGGCTTGCCGCCACCTGGAAGCTGGCCGGTTTCAGGCTGGTGGTTACCCGCGTCTCCATGCTGGTGATCGCCGCCTTCACGCTGGTCGGCGTCTTTCGCTTGGCCGCCTTCGTTGCCAATCTAGAGGTCGCGGTCGCTTCGACCATATGCACCGCCTTGTATCCCGTATTCTTTACGCAGAGCTCGCTGGTCCATCTGGATATGGCAGCAGCTGGTTTCACTTTGTGGGGCTTGCGTGGCTATTTGGCGAGACACCGCTGGGCGACGGTCATCTGGTTCTCGTTAGCCGCGCTCGCCAAGGAGACCGCGATAGTGACGCTCCTCGCACTGGCGGCGTGGGAGGTTGTTTCTCGATGCATACCCTGGTATGGACGATGGGATCAAGGCCGGCGGCACTGGAAACATGCGCCTGCTGTTCTCCTCACCCCGCTTCTGCCATTAGCAATGTGGTTTGCTTATCACTACGCGCGCACCGGATACGTTTTCGGGAATCCGGAATTTTTTCGCTACAACGTGACTGCTACACTACACCCGCTGCGAATCGCCCTTGCCGCAGCGATGCGGATTTGGCAACTGGTCGGCTATATGAATCTATGGCTGCTGACAGCTGCGGGCGGGTTCGCGATGTTTCTGCCACCACAGCGTGATCGAAACTCAGAGCGACCGCGGATCGCCATCCCCACTCAGGCCGTTTTCCTTGTTTTGATTGGATCTTACGTACTCGCCATGGCTACGGTCGGAGGCGCGGTACTGGCGCGCTATATGCTTCCAGTCCTGCCTCTGGTACTCACTCTGTGGATTTCGACTCTCTGGCGGAGAGCTCTTTACTGGCGGATAGTGGTAGCCATCGTGTGCGCTCTGTTCATTGCAGCCTGGTTCATCAATCCGCCATACGGATTCCCGTTCGAAGACAATCTGGCCTATCGCGATTACACCCTCTTGCACGAAGATGCAGAACGGTTCCTTGCAGAGCACCGTCCCGCTGCTCGTGTTCTAACCGCGTGGCCCGCTTCAGAGGAACTGACTCGGCCTTATCTCGGATACGCAAAGGTTCCCCTTCGCGTGGTGCAGATTGACAATTTCTCGCTCGAACAAGTCATGTCCGCCGCCGACGCCCGGGCTCCATTTGATGTTGTGCTGGTCTTCTCA
>Ga0126372_10000299_pt1 | contig 16317 bp, 10 predicted proteins | sample PanSoiMetaPlot_6_FD_92762 | JGI IMG/M metagenome (GOLD analysis project Ga0126372, IMG submission 92762) | Tropical forest soil microbial communities from Panama - MetaG Plot_6 | ecosystem: Environmental > Terrestrial > Soil > Tropical forest > Bulk soil | place: Panama | collected 2016-02-17
CCAAGGGCGCATGTGCGTAGCTTCGAACCAGCCAAGTTCAGGTAATTCTTCTTTTCGAACTGATGGTCGGAAAATTCATTGCCGACAGCCATACCGACGCGATAGGGGAGACCACCCGGACCGATCAGGTAAGCTCCCGCAATCTCGGCCTCCTCGCCGCCATCTTCTGCATAACCGGGGATGTCGAGCAGATCACCGTGGGCCCGCAACGTACCCCCCCGTACCTTTATAGAACCATTCCGGAGGTACGCCGATGGTACCTCGAGGAGGGCGGCCTCCTTCTACTCCCAGGCGAAACATCTTCATGCTATCGGTCATGTCATCAGTGATGTCGGTATGCATACTCTGCCGGTCGCGTGCGCTACCGAGGTGGGTCAGTCCGGTACCGGAAATCAGGCAACGAGCGGGTTCCTCGGGGTGATCGATGGCGGGGAGCAATCGCCACTCCGACCGGCCACTGTATACCGAGTCATACTCGAGGATCTGGTGCCCGGTTCTGCGCTCGACTAGCTCGCTAAGATTCATGCCGCTTGCAATCGCGATTTGAGCCAGCTCGTAGATAGAGGAACAGCAATCGAGAAGGCGCAGATTGGGCTCCTCCACAAGAGCAACCCGGCGAAAACTGCTTTTTTTGATTTGTACAAGTCGTGTCATCGGATGCTCACGGCGCTCGGTGTGCTTAATTCGATCAGCTCAAATTCCTTAAGCCTGTTTTCATTCACCGTCAGGCCCAGGCCGGGCATATTGTCGTCAAGATCGATACATCCCATGGTTGCTTTGGGTTCCCCGTTGAAGATGTACCAGAACAGTTCGTTGCCGACTTCGACGTCGACCATTGGAAAATACTCTGCCATCGGACAATTCAAGCTGGCCATTACGAGCTGGTAGTTGTGCATTTGGCCGGCGTGGGGGACGACTGGAACCGAATAGGCTTCGGCCAGAGCGGCGATTTTGCGTGCCTGGGTGAAGCCGCCAACGCGATTGGTATCAAACTGGATGTAGTCAAGGGCATGGGCGGCCAACAGTTCACGAAACCCGTATAGAGTGAATTCATGTTCGCCGCCCGCGATGGGAACGCGGCCGCAGGATTTGAGCTCGGCATATCCCTGAATGTCATCGGGGATCACCGGCTCCTCGAGCCAACGAAGATGAAAAGGCTCCAGCAAGGGGAGCATGCGTTTTGCATAATCAAGTGTCCAACCCATATAGGCGTCCGCCATCACATCGATTTCCTCGCCAACGCTTTCCCGCACCGTGCGGACGAGGTCGAGATTTTGCTGCACGCCTCGAGCACCATCGGCTGGTCCCCATCCAAACCGCAGCTTCACGGCGCGGAAGCCGTCTTCTTTGTACCGCTGGGCCTCGGCTGCCAACTCTCCCAAGTCGGTCGAGTAAAGCCGAGAGGCATAAACGGGGATTTGTTTTTTTGTTCTCCCGCCAAGCAAGCGGAAGATGGGCTGTTTGGCCGATTTACCCAGCAGGTCCCAGAGTGCTATGTCGACAGCGCTGATGGCCACCATGCCAACGCCTTTGCGTCCGAACGCCATGGTCTTGCGATACATCTTCTGCCATAAACGCTCGATGTCCCATGGCTCCCCGCCGATTAGCAGAGGCTTCAGATAGAGATCGATCAATTGTTTTGTAACTTGGGGCGCCAGAGCAGCATTACCCAATCCGACCAACCCGTTATCAGCGAATACCTCTACCAGCAGCCATTCATGAAAAGTGTACGTTTGCATGGATGCTTGAGAAAGCTCGACCAGATCCATGGGGTTCGCGCAGAAGTGATCAGGAAGCGGAATCGTCTTGCCGCACCAGCGCAGGACACGGGTACGAATATCCATAATTCTCATGGCGCAGTCTCGTAGCTTGATCTCTCTTTCAGGTTAAGGGGCTCGATTGACGGAATAATCGCGAGGACGATGAGAAACGTGCTCAGGTACCGAGCACCGGCAACCGTGAAGACTGCTCCGTAACCAAAGCCGTGATCAGGGAGGTATGCAATCACTTTTCCAAAGACAATTTGACCCATGGCACGGCCGGACCAGACCAGTCCGACGACCGAACCAGCCATATTCTTCGCCCGAACTGCGCCAGGGACGGTCTGGTGGTCGAGATAGCTGATAGCGCCACTTGTGAGGATGGCGATTCGCCAGCGCAAACGTGTCCCTCCGGGACGAGAGCTCCATTGGAACAAGAACCCCGATTATACTGCTGAATATGGTAAACGTTTACTCTATTTTGCTCTTCCGCTACAATTCCTCGCGACCTGATTGGAAGCGAGAAGCATGCGTCAAGAATGGAAGCGCAGGGAGCTGTTGAAAGGTGTGGTCTTCACCTCAGCGGCAATGATTCTGCCGGCCAACCTGCCTGGGCCGAAAGGCGCGACGGATGCCGAGGCGCAGCTTCAAGTCGAAGTTACTCCCGTGAGTATTCACACTTTCCGCCTAAGTATCCTTCACGGCGGTTCGCCTACACCTGCTCGTTCCGATGGTTCCCTAGCACGGGAATCCTGGGGCGCCCCTATTGCGAAAGTGAAAGCGGGGTCCGGTGGCTCAGGGAAGATTATCGTGGCTGGAGTGGAAATGAAGATTTCTTTCCAGCCCCTCAAAATCTTAGTTGCAAAGATGAGCGGAGAGGTCATTCAGCAACTCGCCTGGGACGAAAACAATGGCGCTCTCTCGTTCTTGAGCGGCGGTTCGCCAATGTTCGGCCTTGGCGAGGGCGGTCCGCAGTTTGATCGCCGGGGCACGAGCGATTCGATGCGAAGCGGACAAGGCGCCTACAAGCTGGCTACACACGGCGGCCGCGTACCTATTCCATGGATTATCGGGACATCGGGATGGGCGATGTTCTTTCATCAACCTTTCGGGACATTTGATTTCACCGGAGCCGAAAACAAGTTCCAGCCGGGAAACCGGGAATCTCGTCTCCCCCTAGAACTATTTTTTGTCGCCTCACAGGATCCGCCCACGATCATGGCTGAGTACTGTGCCATTACTGGTTATCCGGAAATGCCCCCGCTATGGAGTTTCGGGTACCAGCAGTCGCATCGCACTTTGGCCAGTCGCGAGGAGGTGCTTAGCGAGACCAGGACTTTTCGCGAAAAAAAATTACCTTGCGATGCCATGATCTATCTGGGAACGGGGTTCTGTCCCTCAGGTTGGAATACGGAGAACGGCTCCTTTACCTGGAATTCCCGTGTGTTCCCCGATCCGAAAGAAATGCTGGATGAGTTGCACCGGGAGCATTTTCAGGTTGTGCTGCATGCGGTGATTTTGTCGGACCAACTGCGCGGTACGGTTCGCGATGGCTGCGAATTGTCGCGATTTGATGAAGCGGAGGTCGGTTGCTACTGGGACGCCCATCGCAAAGACTTTGCCATGGGTGTGGACGGATGGTGGCCGGATGAAGGCGATCCCCTGGATATTCCGTCACGCTTGTCGCGCAACCGGATGTATTGGGAGGGACCGCAGATAGATCGTCCCAACGAGCGCCCTTATGCCCTGCATCGTAATGGTTATGCGGGCATGCAGAGGTATGCGTCATTTCTCTGGTCGGGCGATGTTTATTCGACATGGGAGACATTGAAGACGCAAATTCCGATCGGGTTGAATACCGCGCTCAGTGGCATTCCGTACTGGGGTACGGATATTGGCGGTTTCGTCCCGACTCCGGAGTTCACTGCGGAGCTGTATCTGCGCTGGTTTCAATTCGGCGCGTTCTGCCCGTTATTCCGTTGTCATGGCCGCGCCTGGAAGTTGCGGCTCCCCTGGGGATGGGATATGGGCGAGCCCGGTCCGACTGAAATCAGCAATTACCACGGCGCCGCGATCCCCGATCCCGGCCAATTGCATGATCCGCGCATCGAACCGATCTGCCGCAAGTATCTCAACCTGCGCTACGGCCTGCTGCCTTATCTTTACAGCACGGTACGCGAATGTGCGCAAACCGGCATGCCAATGATGCGGGCGCTGTGGCTGCACTTTCCCGATGATCCGAAAGCAGTCTCACGTGGCGACGAGTATTTGTGGGGACCGAGCATGCTGGTCGCCCCGGTCGTCGAAAAAGGAGCACAGTCACGGCGGCTATATTTGCCGGACTCGACTTGGTACGATTTCTGGACTGGCGAACGTCTGGCGGGCGGCAGGGAACTGGAACGGCCCGTGGATCTGGCCACCATTCCGCTCTACGTTCGCGCCGGGTCGATTCTGCCTCTGGGACCGACAAAGCAGTTCACCGGCGAGAAAATTGATAAGCCGCTTGTAACGACAATCTACCCCGGCCGAGACGCATCGTTTTTGCTCTATGAGGACGACGGTCGTTCGTTCAACTATCGCAACGGAGAGTGGATGGGCATCGTGATGACCTGGACGGAAAGTGAGAGAAAGTTCAGACTTCGCCTGGCGCCCGGTTCGCGCCTGCTGCCACCAACGCCGCGAGCAATCACCGTACGGTTGGCGGAGAGCGAGCGGAGCCTTGAGTTTGGGGGTCGGCCGATCGAGGTGTCCTTCTAGCCGAACCCAAGATGCCGGTACGGTGCGTCGCTCGGGTCGGTGTAACGGACTGTGGGTTGAAATAGTTGCACGTAAACCTCAATCGAGTACATCAGCGCCAACCAAGGGAAACATAAACGATCGCTTTCTGAAATATCGCCAGGCCTCGATGACATAGCCCTGACCAGCCCGCCTGTTAACTTCAGCCGGTACGCCCGACATGGGCGAGTTCCGATAGTTCATCACCTATTGCTGAGGTAGAAGACTTCGGCAGCAGGAGCAGTTTCGAAGCAGACATCGTGCACGCTTGTCGTATTAGGGCGAATCTCTAGTCCAGACCGGGGGACTTCGCGCCGGCACAGTCTGTATCCCATGGCACGAGCGCTGCCACCTGGTAAGGAGCCGAAGAGTGCCCGCTCGCCAGAGCAGAATTGCCCAAGGGCAAGTACCGGAAGCTCACTACCTTCTGGGTAGGCCACCGGTACTCAAGGTGTATTGGTTACTTCGAGGTGCGTCGCAAAAAATTCATCAACTCGCTTCCAGGAATCGCGCAGCACGTGTTCACGGCGGAAATAGTGAAATTCGCCGGGATACATCATGAATTCGACCAGGTTCCCCTTGTCGTTTCTCACCGCCTCGTCCATCAGCCAAACGGATTCCAAGAATGGCACATTCACATCAGCGGTGCCGTGCAGCACCAGCAAGGGACGCGCGAGCTGGCTGATTCGAGAAATAGGCGACGCCAAGTCATATACTGTAGGATTCTGTTCAGGAGTACCGATTCTCCCCACCGTCCAATCACCGTGAAAGGGGTCGCTGTAGTACATCCTGTAATCGACTACCCCAGCAACATCAACACCCGCCCGGAACAGCGTCGGCTGATCCGTCATTGCGATGAGGGTGAAAAACCCGCCGTAGCTGAGCCCCCAAATTCCGACGCGATTGGCATCGACGTAGGGCAGTGTCTTAAGGTAATACGCGCCCATCCAGGCGTCCTTGGCGTCATTGCCGCCGACATCCATGTAGACACCATTGCGCCAATCACGTCCGTATCCAATGCTGCCACGGTAATCCGGAGCCAGAACTACATAACCTTGCTGTAGAAGGTATTGATGATAGCTGTAGTAGACGGCATAGTTGCGCTGCACGTGCCATCCATCGTAGTTCTGATTGATGCCATCACCGTGAACCCAAATGATGGCGGCGTGTTTCTTCGTACGATCTAGATTTTTCGGAACGAACAGCCAGGCCGGCACCTGCCTACCGTCGGGGCCCGGATAGTGCACAAGCTGAGGCTCCACAAGTGCCGACCGATCGATTGCACTCGGCATCGAATCGCTGAGGCGGAGCGGCTTGGCACCCGCAACGGCTGCCGTAACGAATAAGTCGGCACAATTTCGCGTATCCGTATGCTGGTATACCAAGTATTTGTCATCGGGCGACCACTGCGGTTCAATGTTCGTTCCCAGACCGGTGGTCACGTAAGTGACAACCGCGTGAGTGGGATTATTGTCGATGCTTGCAATCCCGATACGCCTGTCCCCGGGATGCTCGGTTTGGTTCGCATCGAAGGCGATCCGCTTGCTGTCATGCGACCATGCCGGCCGCCACGCTTCGAAATGTCCCTTCGTAATCTGGACTGCATTACCGCCTTGCGCCGGAATCACATAAAGATGATCCCAACCATCAAGGTCAGTAAGAAATGCAATCCATTCCCCGTCCGGAGAAGGCTGAGGCCCGGCATTAGCTTCCCAATCAGGCAGACTCCAGAACTTTTCTTCTTTGTCCTCGTGGATTGCCCGCGCACCGGTCGTGATGTCGGCTACATAAATTGTTCGCGTCTTGTAGTTGTCCGACTGGCGTTCAAAGGTGAGGTGGGAGTTGTCGATCCAGGCAACGCCGTGGAATTCGCCCGCCGTGCCGATCGGCAGGGGATGCCCACCCGCTGCAGGGATTACGAAGAGTTGTCCCGGCTTGTATTCGTCAGCTCGAAAAATCAGCTTGTCTCCTGAATATGCAGGGGACTGATCATGATGGGTGATCTGATTCCCCGCCGTGTAAGCTAGCCGCGTGCCGTCTGGCGACCACAGAGGCCTCTCGATATTTTCTTTTTCATGCACGAGCACCGACTCGCTCTGGTCGGCGAGAGATCGCACGACCAGATCACTGCCGTCGGACTGTTCCTCGCCCTTGCTCGTGCGAACAAACGCCACCCGCGTGCCGTCGGGTGAAGACGCGAACTCCGCCTCCGGTCCATTTGCCGTCCCAACGGGGTGAGGCTGCCCCCCAGCAACGGGCACCTGCCATAGTCTGCCCTCGTGCGGAAAATACAGGACATCTCCGCTCGGGCTCCAGAAGCCATGTGGAACGCCCCCGTCATTGGGGAAGGAAGTGAGAGCCACTGGGACGCCGCTTCCGTCGGCATTGGCCAGATAGAAGTTTCCCACTCCGGCCCGTTCCCACACGAACGCAATATGCCGTCCATCTGGGGACCAAACAGGATTTGAGGGATGCTTGATGTCAATCAAATCATCGATCGTCAGTCGATGACTAGTGCCACTCAGCTGGGCGCCAACACCCGCACTTAGCATCAAAATCATCGCTCCCAACCCGAGTACCCAGCTCTTCCGTCTAAACATGTGCCTCCCCAAATAAAAACGAGAACATCCGACATCAGGACAAGAGTGAGTACGGCCCTTCGTCCCGCCAGGTCCGCGAAATGAAAACCATCCAACCACTAGAAGTTAAAGCGGACGCCAAACCTCGCAAGGAATGGACCAACTGTATTGGTCGGGTACTTGTAGTTCGGGCCAGACGTCTGAACTTCGGAAATCACCGTCTGGGCGTTGGTCAAATTGAACAGATCTACAACCGGCTCAACTCGCCATCGGTCATTAAACACAAACTCGCGAGAAATACGCAGATTCAGTAGGTTAATGCTGGGCAAACGCAACACGCCGGCCGGCTGGAGGATCACTGTCTCAGAAAATTGATTAAGCTCAGGGCCGCTAAACACCTCCTGCGGCTGGAACGGGTAGCCAGTGTAATGTTGGAAATTGATGCTGCTTGCAATGTTTGCGGGGAACACGTAAGTGCTATCCACCTTGAAAACATAAGTTGCGTCATTGTTGAGATAATTGCTCCGACGGTTGATGTCGCGGTTTGGATCATTGAAGTCGTCATTTAGAGCATCATCTGAATACCCCGCGCAGCAAAAGACACCCTTCTGGCGCTGGATGGTGAACCCCGCCAGCAACTGCCAATGATTGGACATTCGCTTGACGGCGTCGAATTCAATTCCGTGATAGGAGTTGTTATTCAACTCGGGAATGTTGGTTAGCAAAATATTGGGCGCCGGTGGGGCTGTGTTAAGGGTGAATAGCGCTATGGGCTGTCCGGTAACTCCATTCACGGGTGGTTGCCCGTTTAGGGTTGTGATGGCCGTGTAGTCAGATAGCGGCTGCGCAAGGTTCTTGAGACCGATAAGGTTTTTCTTGGTCCGGTAGTAATATGCGGCACTCACGCGGAGATCGCCCCACAGCTGGTGTTCGTAGGTAACGTTAAACTCGTGCGAGTACGGCCGCGTCAGATGAGGATCGATATGCGTGCTCGTCCCGCCGAAAGCGCTGACGAAATTTACCGGGTTATCCCACTCATTCGGCTGCGGAATTCCGTCGCCGTTCAGGTCATTCCAGCTATATGTCCGTCCGGCAAATCCGACAGGATTCACCGTTTCGACAATCCCGGTACCCTCCATTTTGTAAAACAGTCCATAGCTGAAGCGCAGTACAGAGCTACCCTTACCGGTAACGTCAAACGCAAGTCCCACGCGCGGCGAGACATTGTTCCAATCCACCAGATTTCCGGAAGCCGCAAAATGTTGCGGCGGGAACAAGTTCGGGAATGTGAGATTGGAGCTGCTCGACTGCGCGGGATAGAAGCTGGTGTATCGGTCGTAGCGCAATCCTAGATTGAGTGTCAGTCGCCGGTGAATTGTCCAGGCATCCTGCAGGTATGCGCTGGTGTCGTGAAAATAGGTCTTTTCCGTGAAGGGTGTATCGTAGGCGGTTACTTCAAACGGCTTCCCATTTTTATATAGCGCGTTAATTCCTTGGTTAATGTTGTAGACGTAAGGGTTGTAATTGTCACCTGCTTCGAAGCCGAATTTAAAGTTATGGCTTCCGGCCAGTGAGCCCTTGTACCAGGAAAGCCCCACAGCACCCTTGAAGAGCCAGGCCGGATTAGCAAACGAGAAGGGAGCGGCGCCCGTTTCTGTGGACAGAACGACGTCCTGTTTGTTAATGTCGGTCGGCGTGATGGAATGCTGATAACCGAGCGGAAAGACCTCCTTGTTGTAGCCGACCCGCGCGTCCAGCAGAAAATTATTCGTGATCTGGCTGGTCCACAATGCCTCCAAAATGTACGCCGGCTCGATCTGAAGCCAACTTGCTTCCTTGCTCACGAACTGATACGCGGTGTCGCGCCGGAAAAAACGGTTCTGCTCGTTGTATAGCCAGACGAAACTCAGTTTGTTTCTTGAATTGAGCTGCCAGTCACTGCGAAGGTCCAAGTTGGTCTGGTGATTGATATCAGGAACCGGATTCCCCTGTTGATCGCGAACGGTGAGAATGCTCTCGTCGACGTCGTAACGCCGATAGGAGCCGAAGAGCCACCACCTGTCTTTCATCACTGGTCCGCCAAGGCTTGCCGTCGTGTCGCGAACCAAAAAGATCGGAGAGCCAGAATTCACGGGAGAACCGCCGAACATTGGTAGAGTTGGGCTGGCTTCTGTGGCGGCGGTCGAATAGTAGGCGGCCGCCTGGCCGTGCAGCGCATTCGATCCTGACTTGGTCACCATATTCATATAAATGCCACTGATCGAAACCGAAGCTGGCGCGTTATCGGCAACAACCTGAAACTCATCGAAGGAGTCGTGGTTGGTGTAGAACTGGGTGTAGCCGCCATTGGCGCCCGGCCAGTTCAAATCGAGGCCATTGAAGCTGAAAATCTGCTCACCCGGCGTGCTGCCATGCACTTGCATGGTGGATTGTTGGAAACTCTGATTGCCGCCCACGTCGAAGGTGGTGGAGGTAACACCCGGCATTTGTGCAACCGTCGACCAAGGGTCGCGTCCAGCCGGAATCTCCTGCAATAATTGTTGGTCGAAGGTGGTTTCAGCCTGTACGCTTTGAACGTCTACAACAGGTTCACCCCTCACCTCGACCGTCTCTTGCACTTGGCCGACCCGTAGTCTGGCATTCACGGTGGCGGTAAAGCCTGCGGTAATCACAACGCCAGTCTGCCGTAGCGTTTGAAACCCGCTCGCTGTAACGGTGACGTCATAGGTACCGGGTGGTAGCAAGTCGAGCAGATAACTGCCGTCCGCTTGCGTGTGCGTACTTCGCTGCGACATCAAAGCACCGCTCTTCACCGTCACAACCGCGTTCGCGGCAACTGCACCGGAGGCATCGGTCACAATACCTGTTATTTTGCCGGTAGTAGAGACCTGAGCCCAGAGTACAAGCGGGATAAACAGAGTGGTCAGGATTGAGAGGTTGACGATCTGACTTTTGGTTCGGGGCAGGGAAGTGATCGATTTGTGAGACACGGGCCACCTCGGGAAACTAGGATTGCTGCACGATCCTACGAGAAACGGGACCCGACGAACGGACGAAGCGGTCGTCTGTTAGGGATACTTTATACAGCAGCTCTGGCCGGGATTGTCAAGGTCTTTCGCAAGCTCGACGCCAAGTCGACACCTAAGAAAATTAACGCATGAGATCAAATGACTCGTCTGGCCACCAGGTCAGGACCGCGAATGCAATCCTTTTGGCGGAGCCCATTCTTTCTACTTCCATTTCAGGATGACTTCTCTTGATCCATCGTCTTTTTAAAGTTCTGGATGAGGTCTTACCGTCGAACTGAAGGCAAAATCTGCTCCAGTCGTGTACTCACCCACGAAAGAGCACGTCTTCAGCTACGAGCTGCCAGGAAGGATCCGGCGGAGGACAGGACCGCTCGAACGCTTGGAGATTAGCTTGGTGAGCCTCACTTAGAAGCCCTGCGCCGCCTCTGCCCGACAGAGTCGCGACAAGGCATTCGCATTCGCTGGATTCAAATATTCGATAGGGTCAGCTTGTTCGACTGCGGAGCGGCAAGCCACCCGAGCAAGCAGCGGGAAGAGCAGTCGGGCTTCCTGCTTGCGGGCGCCCACCCCGGGATAAACTTGGCAAATTGCCCATATCCAATTCTCAATGACCAGAAGATTCGGCCGCATGCAAATCAGCACTGCTGGAGGATTCAGGAGGTTCGGGTTCGGGACGGCAACCGAAGCACCAGAAAACCCGAAAGCAGCAGGCTGAGGAGAAGCCAAGCCAAGCCTGAGGTGAATGATCCGGTTCGGGTTACGAGGTAGCCGACAATAAAGGGTCCGACAAAACCGCCGAGATTTCCGAGCGAATTGATCAAGCCGATAGCAGCGGCAGCGGCCGATTCGCCGAGAGTCAACGTAGGCAGTGCCCAAAAGGTGGGTTGAAATGAGTGTACGCAAGCGGCGAATACCGTGAAGAATCCAAGCTGCAAAAAGAAATGGGAGCCGAAGACAATTGCCAGCAGAAGAGAGACAGAGCCTCCAAACAGAACGCTGGCCGTGTGCCATCTGCGTTCCTGAGTGCGATCGGAATGCCAGCCATTGGCTAAATTTGCCAGCAACGCTGCGGCGTAGGGAATTGCTGCCAATAGAGTAACTACCGGAACTGAAAATCCTGATCCCCGTTTCAGGATCGTGGGGAACCACATAACGAAACCGTAGTAGCCGGTTACACTCAAGAAATACGCGACCGTGAGAATCAGCACATCGCGATGCCCGAGCGCCTGAAGGATCGTATAGGAGCGCACTGCAATTTTCTCGCGCTTTTCGCGATGCAATTCACTGGTGATCCATTCGCGTTCTTCGGGCAGAAGCCATCTTGCCTGTGTCGGCCAATCCGTGAGGTAGAAGATGGTGATGATTCCAAGTATCACCGCGGGAACTCCCTCGAGGATGAACAACCAGCGCCAGCCTTCGAATCCATACCAATGAATCCGGAGAATCCTTCCGGCCAGGGGAGCTCCAATGAAATTGGCCATGGGTAGAGCGGCGAAAAACAATGCCAAGGCTTTTGCCAGATCACGCCGCGTAAACCAGTGACTCAGATAGACGACGAGGCCGGGGAAGAAGCCGGCTTCGGCGGCTCCGAGCAGAAAGCGAACGGTGTAGAACTGGCGCGACGTGCTCACAAATCCCACCATGGCGCTAATGATTCCCCACGAGATCATGATCCTGGCAATCCAGCGTCGCGCACTCCAGCGCTCGACTATGATTGCGCCCGGAATTTCGAGCAAAACGTATCCTATGAAGAATATGCCCGCGCCCAGACCGAACACACGATCGCTGAAACGAAGATCGTGGGACATTTGCAGCGCGCCATAAGCGACGTTCACCCGGTCAAGAAACGCGATGACATACAGCAACCACAGGAAGGGAAGCAAGCGGACTGCGATGCGGCGGCGGGCGCTTTGCTCGAGGGTCGTGGCCGCAGTAACAATCATCGGAGAACCAGACTAATCATCGAGGGCGATAGTGCTTGGCTTTGTTGGTTCGCGAGTTCAAGACTTCGAAATTGCCATCCCGCCAAGCCGTCAACTCCAAGTAGCTGCCGTCGTCGGGACCTTGGGGATTAGCGATAAAGTCGGGAGCGACGTTGTGGGCGGCCCCACCCTGGTCGGAGAAGTGCAGCTGCCAAAAGTCCAGGAGGCGGGGCGATTTTTCAATGATGTCCCAAGCCGAAGGAGTTCCGCCCTTTTTGGCGCCATTGTCCATAATGGCGACGCGCGGGGCGATTGCATTCACAAATGCGGGACTGCCGCTTTGATAGCCACCGTGGTGAGAGACGATATAGATATCCATTAAACCCAGCTTGTTCGTCGGACATACCAATTCCGTTTCCTTGTCACCTGTTAGGTCACCAAGATCCAAAATTTTCAGTTTTCCAAAGCTGATCAACGTGCCCAAGGATCGACCATTTTCCGTCTGATCTGGCGGGTATTGTCCGGCGCTGGTGCAGGCCGGATTTTTCTGTCCAGCCTGCGCTAAAGGGCGATCGATCAGGGCCCCATCGGAGCTGATGACCACGGTGTTTACACCGCGAATGGGAAGACTGTCGCCGGGCTTGACGGTGAGCCGCTTAAATTTCTTTTCGGCCAACAGTTGTTGATAGGCCTGCCACGCCCGCAGCGTTGTTCCATCGGTGGTCTCACGGTTGTCGCCGTGGTCGATAACCGTTCCTACGGGAATCCGCGCGACCAGGTTCGGAAAGCCACCCACGTGATCGCGGTGAAAGTGAGTGATCAGGACGTAGTCAATCTTGCTGATTCCTGCTGCCTTAGCGACAGCAACGATGCGGTCGGCATCGCGACCGTCACTCGCCGACCAGCCTGTATCGATAAGCAGAGCTTGCTTCGCGGGGGTTACGAACAGCGTGGCTTGGCCCCCCTCAACATCGACAAAGAATATGTGCAGCGCATGGGAGTCGGAGCGGGAAGCCCTCGCATGAACAGTTGGCCAGACGCCAAAATTCAGAACGACAATCGGCAGCGTCAGCCGTAAAAACTGGCGCATATCCAGAGTCCTTGCACAACGAAAAAGGGTGATCATCTGCCACCAGGCATCTTCCCGTCAAGTCCATGCTGGAGAATACGTTTCCCCTCTAACAGTTTGCGCTATGATCATGCGGCACGTAGAGCCAAGACGCCGGGAATATCTGATGAAAAAACTGCGCAGCCAGGAGTGGTTTGGGCGGAAAGACCGCGACGGCTTCCTCTATCGAAGTTGGATGAAAAACCAGGGCTGGCCACGCGATCTGTTTGAGGGCCGGCCGGTGATCGGCATTTGCAATACCTGGTCAGAGCTAACGCCTTGCAACGCGCATTTTCGCGAGCTGGCAGAATTTGTGAAACGCGGTGTTTGGGAAGCGGGCGGTTTTCCGCTTGAGTTTCCCGTAATGTCGTTGGGCGAAACGCAACTCCGGCCAACGGCAATGTTGTTCCGCAATCTGGCCAGCATGGATGTGGAGGAGTCCATTCGCGGAAACCCGATCGATGGCGTCGTTCTGCTGATGGGATGTGACAAGACCACACCGTCGTTGTTAATGGGTGCGGCTTCCTGCGATCTGCCGACGATTGGCCTGTCTGGTGGTCCCATGCTTTCCGGCAAATTTCATGGGCGCGATTTGGGATCGGGCACTGGGCTGTGGCAGATGACGGACCAGGTTCGCTCCGGCCAGATGAAACTCGAAGAGTTTTTCGAGGCGGAAAGCTGCATGCACCGGTCCAAAGGACATTGCATGACTATGGGCACGGCCTCGACGATGGCTAGCATGGTCGAGGCGCTAGGCATGAGCTTGCCGGGGAACGCCGCCATTCCTGCGGTCGACGCCCGACGCAACACCCTGGCTCAGATGACCGGCCGAAGGATCGTTCAGATGGTGCGCGAAGAGCTGCATATGTCGCAGATTCTTACGCGCGAGGCTTTTGAGAACGCGATTCGCACCAACGCCGCCATCGGCGGATCTACCAATGCGGTAATTCATCTGATCGCGATTGCAGGCCGAGTCGGCATACCGTTGTGCCTGGACGATTTCGATCGGCTGGGCTCAACTCTGCCGTGCCTCGTCGATCTTCAGCCATCGGGCACACACTTGATGGAGGACTTGTTCTATGCCGGTGGATTGCCTGTTGTGCTTCGAGAATTGGGGGAAGCAGGCGCGCTCAATCGGGACGCGTTGACGGTAAACGGGCAGACGATCTGGAAGAATGTGGCGGATGCAGCTTGCTGGAATCGCGAGGTGATCCGCCCCTTCCAAAGACCCTTCAAGCGAAACGCGGGGATTGCTGTGTTGCGGGGCAATCTGGCGCCGGATGGCGCGGTCATCAAGCCTTCGGCAGCAAGCCCGCAACTGCTGGAGCACCGGGGACCTGCGGTGGTATTCGAGAGCATCGAGGAATTTCATGCCCGGATCAATGATGAGGCTTTGGATATCGATGAAAACTGCGTGATGGTTCTCAAGAACTGTGGACCGCGCGGGTATCCGGGAATGGCGGAAGTGGGGAATATGCTGCTGCCGCCAAAGCTGCTCCGTAAGGGCGTGACCGACATGGTGCGCATTTCCGATGCGCGTATGAGTGGCACCGCTTACGGAACCGTTGTACTGCACATCTGTCCGGAAGCGGCCGTAGGCGGCCCATTGGCGTTGGTAGAGGCGGGAGACATGATCTCGCTAGACGTCCCCCGACGTCGTATCAGCTTGGAGGTCGACGAGCGCACGCTTGCCACCCGTAGCGCTACGTGGGCCCCCCCGTCAATTCCTGAGCGTGGCTGGCTGAGACTCTATAGCGAACACGTCCTGCAGGCGGACCGGGGTGCCGACCTCGACTTTTTGGTAGGTCATAGCGGCGCGCGCGTGACACGTGACTCACACTAGATGGCGAAGGACAATTCGCGTCCGGCATTGCGGAGGGCTTGGACGCGGCAGTCGGGCGTCGATTTGCCATTGTGCTTGCGGTTGGATATGGTATGCGCAAGTCCATTTGCACGTAACTCGACCGCTCTGGGTTCGCTCCCTCGGCAGATCGGCATCAACGGAGTATAGGTACCAACTTCCCATGGCCCGGCTGTTGTATCGGTGGACCACCGTCGGTTGTTTATGCGCGGCTCTGCTACCCTCCGCTCCGGCCCAATCCTCAGCGCACTCTCACCCAGCCAATCCTACAGCCTCGGCCCAGCAAGGCATTCGTCTGGCTGCCAAGGGCCGCTGCAGGGAAGCCTTGAAGTACTTAAAAAAAAGCACGTTGCAAATAGCTGATAAGGAACTGAAGTATCGCAGCGAGATGGCCGCGGCCCGATGCGCGATGAGTCTAGAAGACACAGGAACGGCGGTCGAAGCGCTGCTCGCACTCAAACGAGAATTTCCAGGGGACCCCGAGGTACTTTACACGGCAACGCACTTCTTCTCGGAATTGGCATCCCGCTCATCGGAGGAACTGGCCAAGGCGGCTCCCAATTCTCCCGAGGCGCGGCAACTCGAAGCCGAAGCCCTTGAGTCGCAAGGAAAATGGGATGACGCTACCACGCTCTACAAGAAGATATTGGAAGCCAATCCCCAGGCTCCAGGGATTCACTACCGTTTAGGCAGAATCCTGCTGGCGAAAACGCCGCCCGACAACGACGCTGCCAACAAAGAATTCGAAGAAGAATTGAAACACAATCCAGACAATGCAGCTGCCGAGTTCATGTTGGGAGAATCAGCACGGCAATCGGGACAGTGGGACACCGCCATTGCTCGTTTCTCTAAAGCTTGCCAATTGGATGAGGGCTTCGCCGAGGCATATCTTGCGCTGGGAATGTCGCTCAACTCGGCGGGGAAGTTCAGCGATGCCATCCCACCGCTGGAGCAATACGTGAAGCTGGAAGCCGGGGACCCGGCTGGGCATTACCAACTGGCGACCGCGTATGCGCGGACTGGACGGAAACAAGAAGCCGCGCGGGAGATCAAGCTTCAGCAGGAGGCAACGGCGAAAAGCAGTCGTCGCCCGCCAGAGTGATGATGCAGACAGAGGAGTGATGCAGTCATTCAGGAAATGTGACGGTACCCGAGCCTCGCGCCGGAGTTTTCTCAAGGGGCTCGGCTGCGCTGCGGCCGCAGGCAGTCTGCTAGGCGAAGACCTCTATTCGCCTCCCGGCTTTGGCCTAACTGCGGAAACATTTGCACCCGCCTTGGTCGAG
>Ga0126372_10000301_pt1 | contig 16303 bp, 16 predicted proteins | sample PanSoiMetaPlot_6_FD_92762 | JGI IMG/M metagenome (GOLD analysis project Ga0126372, IMG submission 92762) | Tropical forest soil microbial communities from Panama - MetaG Plot_6 | ecosystem: Environmental > Terrestrial > Soil > Tropical forest > Bulk soil | place: Panama | collected 2016-02-17
GAATTCACTTGACTCCGACCGACCTTCTCATGGAAGGTGATTACACCCAAAACCCGTCACCGCGCATCCTCAATCACCTCTTCGTGTTCCTTCGTGTCCTTTGTGGTTCACTTCCGCTTTTCGAGAATGGTCAGTGATCGGACTGAGACGACCACGGCAAACCACGAAGAACCGGGGCTACGAGCGACAAGACGAGAGACAGGGTTGGCCCTGTTACAACTCTTTCGCCGTACGGATCTACTGAGTGGACTTCTGCGCGAGAAGGAATCCTTGTGAGATTCCGTTTAGGGATTTGAGCGTAAAATGGGATTGTTCAGCAACCATAAAGCGACTCGATTGGCACAAGTCGATTCGTCTGCGGTAGTTTTTCTACGACTACCTTCCCGCGACTTTTACGTACTCGATAAGCGTTGGCGTAGCTCCTTGAGCTTATGACCTTGTAGAACTGCTCGTCTATGAACTCAATGGCACAATTGTTTTCAATCGCAATTCCGATTCCGCCGGTCTTGAGAATCATCTCCTGGAAGTGGCATCGCCTGGGGACGCCAAGCGTCATGCTGTTGAAATGCGGACAATGAATGCCCTTGAGAAGCCCCAACCCCCTCACGTTTATATATTTCCACTTTCGCGGTTGATAGAAGGACATCGAATCCGAGTGTCCAGAATCAAACCAGCAGATTGCTCCCGCGCTCATGCCGGCCAGCACTGTTCCGCTCTCGTAAGCCACTCTGAGACAGCGATCGACTCCTAATCGTCGCCAAACACGCATCATGAGCAGGGTGTTTCCGCCAGGTACGTAGATGATGTCAGCTGACGAGATTTTCTTCTCAATCTGCCCACTTGAGGTCCGCTGTTTGATGAGAAAGAGAACGTCGGTTTTGCACTTCAGGAACTTACCGTAATATTGTTGAGCGCGGGTCCAGTATTGCTCTGAATCCGAACTCGCGGTCGGGATAAGGAGGAGATTGGGATTCTTTTTATTGGCAAGGCGAACAATCTCTCGATCAATCGGAAGAGTTCGCCTGCCGCCACCAACCGCGACGACCACTCGTTCCATGTGCTTATCTTACGCAGCTTGCGCAAATGCGAATATCTTCGGCATCACTCGGCTACTCGGACGTAGATATCATTATCAGGTGATAGCGCACAAAGTCCCTCCCGCGATTCCTCATTCGCCCCTTGGTCTTCCTTCCTGTCCTTTGTGGTAACTTTCCGCTTTTCCATAACGGCCACCTAACTTAAATCATTCCTTGGTAGATACAAGCACCGAGTGCGGCGACGGTGGCATCGCATGGAATTCGTGGCTCGAGAAGCCGGCGCGACTGAACATGTTTTCCAGTTCGGAGCGGGTGTACGCGTCTCCCGCAGGTGTCTCGGCCAGCATAATCAGTGCAAACGTTGCTGGCATTGCCGGACTGACCCTGTCCTCGTTGGGCACAAATTCCAGCGTGGCCACTTTCCCGCCCCGCTTCAACGCGCGGTGCAGTTTTTCGAGCAGCTGTTCATTGCTGCGCTCGTCAAAGTGGTGCAGAAAATTCGGAATCAGAATCAGGTCGTACCCCGTTCCAATATCCACGTCGAAGATACTTCCAGGAAGAGTTTTGTAACCGTCCGCGACCTCAAATTTTTTGCATTCTCCCGCGCCACCACGAGCACGTTGCTCCAGTCCACGGCAGTGACTTCCGCTTTCGGATTGGCTTGAAGCACCGCGATTCCGAACATGCCGTGCCCGGCTGCGATGTCGAGCACCTTTTAGCGGACGACTCTCCTTCCCAACGACGATTTCCGCCAGCCCTTGTGACGCCATCATCATCATCGGTGCCATGGAGCGCGCAAACTCCACCCACACCGGTGAGTCTGGCGCATGCGCCTAGGTCTGCTCACAGCCTCCACGCCTGACCGCGTTGGTCAGATCGTGGAAACTTTGCCGTATCTCATCCGTGAGCAAGAACTTGACGCAGGACCCCATGTAAGTCGGCGACCGGCTGTCAAGGAACACCGCGCTGTCCTCACTCAATGAGTACTGGTCCCCACTCTTTCGCAAAAAGCCATTCACCACCAGGAAATCGCACAAAATCCGGACACCGCGTTCGGCCACCCTGCGTTCGGCCGCCAGCGCCTTGGCAGTGTTGTGACCCGCGGCAACAGCGGTAAAGATATCCAACTCGATCGCGCTGCTGATTGCTTCCGTCAATTGGAATCCGTTGATCGCTTGAAACAGGCGGAAGGGCGACGCTTCTGAACGCGGTTCCGCCGTGGTTGCCGGAATCGGTGCCATGTTCACCTCGGGAGACTGATTAAAGGACGATCAGTATATATCGCGGTGTCCTGGCCGAGTGGGCGCGTTGGAAACGGAGAAGGTCGTTTTACGTGACAGCGGACGAATCAGCGCCGCACCCTAATCGAATTCATTATTGTCCTCGCTCTGCCGTTGGACTCTACTTCGGTCGAACCTGTGGCCTCGTAGTAGAAGATTGTGACGCCCCGGCGACTGCCGAGCATTAGGCATGCGAAACGTCGTTGCCGTGCGAGTTCGATGCCACCGTATCGAGCGGCAAGCACGCCCCCCAAAACTCGCCGAAAGTGCCTCCGTCATGGTAATTGGGGTTAGTCCGGGAAGCGCGGCCTCAGCACGCCAAACGCCGCTTCGTGTCCTTTGTAGTCATCCCCCGCGCTTCCGGCTTCGCTCCTATGCCACGAAGCTCTGAGCCGCAGCCTGCAATGTGCCCTCTTTAGTTCCTCGCGTTCCCCCGTGGTTAATTCACTCCACTCATCAACCGCTGCAACGACACCCCACTCCACGTTACACTAGAGAGGAATCGTCGAGCCCTCTGACAGTACCGTGATGACCGAAGTCCATGCCATGCGCCGCTTTCACTTTCTGATTGCGCTATTCGTCTTTCTTCTGGACCGCCTGGCCAAGCTTGCCATTGAGCGCAACATCTCCCTGCACGACAGCCTCAACATCATTCCCGGCTTCTTCCGCCTGACCCATGTCGAAAACCGGGGCGCGGCCTTCGGCCTCTTTGCCGATTCCCCCTCCGAATGGAAAATTGCCGTCCTCGTCCTGTTCTCTCTCGTGGCGCTGGTGATTGTTTGTGCCCTGCTTTGGAAAAACAGTCACGCCATGACTTCGACCGGGGTTGGCCTGGCGCTGATTCTCGGCGGCGCGCTGGGCAATCTCTGGGATCGTCTGGTCAGCGGCCACGTGGTTGATTTCCTGCTCTTTTACATCGGACAATATCAGTGGCCCGCCTTCAATGTTGCCGACAGCGCCATCGTGATCGGCGCCGGGCTGCTGGTCTTGGAAATCCTCTTCACCAAGGCTCCTGCGCAAGAAAAAGTCAGTGGCAGCTAGCTCCATCATGTCCAAAGCTCATCCTCATCAAGTTCCTCACGGCGAGAAAATAAAACTCTCCGACTACGACCCCGACGACACCGGGAAATTCAAGAGCAAGTCACAGGCGAACGCCGAGCTGAAGAAACATCAGCAACAGCTGTTTGACCTTCAACAACTCCTTTACGCCGACGGTTCCCATGCCCTACTCGTCATTCTCCAGGGCCTCGACGCCGCCGGCAAGGACGGGACCATCCGCCACATCTTCACCGGCGTGAACCCGCAGGGCTGCCAGGTCACCAGCTTCAAGGAACCCTCCGCAGAAGAACTCCGCCACGACTACCTCTGGCGCGTGCATCACGCCGCCCCGCTCCGGGGCATGATTGGCATCTTCAACCGCTCCCACTACGAAGAGGTTCTCGTCGTCCGCGTACACCAGAATCTTTCCCGGGACCAGGTCGCACAGCGCTTTGACGCGATCAACGACTTCGAAAAACTGCTCGCCGAAAATGGCACTATCATCCGGAAATTCTTCCTGCACATCAGCCGCGACGAGCAAAAGAAACGCCTGCAGGAGCGCCTCGATCACCCCAAGAAGTATTGGAAAGTCAGTCCCTCAGACCTGAAGGAGCGCACCTTCTGGGACCAGTACCAGCAAGCCTACGAAGACCTGCTACGGCACACGAGCAACAAGCATGCCCCCTGGTACATCATCCCTGCCAATAAAAAGTGGTACCGCAACGTGGTCATCTCCGAGGTGCTGGTGAAGACGCTCGAAGACCTCGGCATGCACTATCCCAAGTCGAAGTTCGACGTGTCGAAGATGAAGGTGGAGTGAAAGTGATGGCGGGGGAGAACAATGTTTTATTGGCTACTTCCCCGTTCGCACACCCCTCGCCGTATACATATGTATATGCCATGATGGGTTTAGATCACAAGCCACCTGGTTAGGAGGCGTTAGGTGCAGCGCAAAGCCAGAATCTTCATGAACAATCGCAGCCAGGCCGTCCGCCTACCCAAGGAGTTTCAATTCACCACGCAGGAAGTGTTCATTCGGAAAGAGGGCAGCGATGTGGTCTTATCTCCACGCCCGTCGGACTGGTCTGGCTATTTTGCCAGCGCTCCGGTTGCTTCCGCGTCCTACATGAAAGAGGTTGACGATCTGCCGGTTCGAGAACGTGAACTGTAATGCCCCGCTACATGCTGGACAGCGATACCTGTTCTTTCATCATGAAGCGATCGAGCGCCGTCCTCTTAAGTCGCCTGCAAAAAGGTCGCCGTCGCGGACGTATGCATATCCGTCATAAGCAAGTCGGAACTCCGGTATGGCGTTGAGGTGTCTCCGCAGCGGCAGCAGGAGGAAAGGGCCCTGAGCGCGTTCTTGAGCTACGTAGAAGTTCTTGATCTTCCCGATCAGGCGTCTCTTCATTACGCTCAGATCCGAGCTGACCTCAAGAAGCGCGGCGCCCTGATCGGCGCGAACCATCTTTTCATCGCGGCTCACGCACTTAGTCTGGATTTGACCTTGGTCACCAACAACACGCGCGAGTTCCGACGAGTCCGCCACTTGAAAGTAGAAAATTGGACAACCCCTTAGCGCCGCGACCTTCCCTAGCGCCCTGCACAGTAATGAAGAAATTCCCAGTGCAGTTTCCATCCCTACTTCTGGTAGTGGCGGATCAACTGCTCAAATTGCTGGTCGGAACGCAACCTCACAAAGCGCGGATTGGCCTGAATCGCAGAGAAATCGCGATACCCCAAACTGAGCGCTTTTCCCAACGCGGCCACAGCCTTCTGCTTGTCACCTTTGCCCGCGTAGGCTGAGCTGAGGTAGTACGTGGCGATCGCGTCTTTTCCCGTTGTGGACCGTAGCAGGTGTGTAATTGCCTCGTCATATTTTCCCTGCTCGGTATAGACCTGGCCGATTCCCAGGTTCTCGTAATTCGTATCTCCCAGCTCGCCCGCCTGGTGAAATGCTTTTATGGCCTCATCGTAACGGCCCTGCAACAGCAACGCGCGGCCCAGATGATACAGACCAGAGGTGAGCGATGGCTCGATGAGGAGTGCCTTGCGCGCCGCCTTTTCCGAGTCCACCGCTTCCGGCGGCTGCTCATAGGACAACGCCCACGACAGTGTGTCCCAGGCATGAGAATTCTCCGGGTCCATGCGCGCGATTTCGCGCAGGCCTGCCGCGGCTCTGGCGTAGTCGTATTTCCAGCCGTACGCTTGCGCCAGCACAATCCGCGCTTCTGGCAGTTCGGGTGCCGCTGCCACCGCCTGTTGCGCCAGTTGCAACGCCCGGTCCAGGTGTTGTGGATTCGAGTCGAAGTTGCGATAGTAGAAGCCTTCGATCGTGGACAAACCCGCCAGAGCAGGTGCGTACTGGGGATCGTACTTGAGGGCCTGTTCATAATGGCTGCGCGCCGCTTCCAGCTTCGCCGTGTCGTTTTCATGTTCGGAAAGCGCCCGCCCGATGATGTAGGCCTCGTAGGCTTGCGGGTTCTGCGTAAAGCGTTGTTCCAGGCCCCGCCGTTCCTGCGGGCTCAGCTTCAGGTCGAGCGCCTGTGCGATCTTCAGCGCGGTCTGCTCCTGCAGCGAGAACACATCTTTGGTAGCACCCGTGAAATCCTCCGCCCAGACGTCGAACCCCGACGACGAGTCCACAAGGTGCACGTTGATTCTCAACTGATCGGCGGACCGTCGCACAGTGCCCTCGATCAGGTAACGCACATTCAGTCGTCGCCCCACGTCCGCCGCATCCGCGGGCGAAGCCTTGATCGCAGCGACCGCCGCATGCGAAGTCACGTTGATGCCCTGAAGTTTCGAAAGCTTGGTAGTGATTTCATCGGTCATTCCATCGGCGAAGTAGGCGCCTTCCGGGTCTGACCCGATGTTTTCAAGCGGCAGCACAGCAATCGAGGGCTTGCCTCCCGCTCCTGTCGGGCTCGCCGAGCGTGTCCAGTACCACCGGTATCCACTGAATCCCAAAACTAGTACCATGACTGCCGCGGCGCCGATCAGAATCCTCGAGACTGGGCGTACGCGCGGTTCTGTTCTTGGCACCACCATCCCGCTCTGGCTCGCCGATTCCGTCTGCCGCCTCAGACGTTGCAGGTCGGTGCGGATCTCGGAAGCATGGTGGTAGCGGAAATTGCAATCCTTCTCCAGGCATTTCTGGATGATTCTCTCCAGCTCCGGCGGCAGGTCCGGATTCAGACGCACGGGCGAGGTCGGCGTGCCATCCAGAATGGCTTTGAAAATCACGCCCGAGCTCTCGCCACGAAAAGGCAGTGTGCCGGTAGCCATCTCATACAGCATCGCCCCGAACGAGAACAGGTCCGTGCGTGCATCAAGATCCTTGGCTCGCACCTGTTCGGGTGACATATAGGCCACCGTGCCCATCGTCGAGCCAGGACTCGTCAGGTGCCGCTCATCGACGCTGCGCGTCTCGCTGTTGGAGCTGCCCTCCTGGCTCAACCCGCGCCGCTCCGGCGCTACTTTTGCCAGACCGAAATCGAGAATCTTGGCATGTCCCTGATCGGTCACGAGGATGTTCGCCGGTTTGATGTCGCGGTGAACCACTCCCTTGGCATGCGCCGCGCTTAACCCATCGGCAATTTCGATCCCTAGAGAGAGAACGCTATCGATGTCCAGCGCTTTTCCTGCGATGCGGTGCCGCAGCGTCTGCCCTTCGAGCAGCTCCATCGCGATGAATGCCCGATCATCGACTTCGTCGATTTCGTAGATTGTGCAGATATTAGGGTGATTCAGCGCGGAAGCGGCTTTCGCCTCGCGCTGAAAGCGGCTCAGAGCCTGGGGATCCTTGGCGACGTCGTCAGGCAGGAACTTCAGTGCCACCATCCGGCCGAGCTTGAGGTCCTCGGCCTTGTAGACCACACCCATCCCGCCGCCACCGATCTTTTCGATGATGCGATAGTGCGAGATAGTCTGGCCTATCACTGGCGCGAATCTTACGTGGGCAACGGAATCACGTCAACGATAACGGGTGCGTCGGCTTACCCTAGCGACCGTATCTGCCCGCCGCGTTCGATGATGCCGTTTGCGGTCGCCCGGCAATTCTCTTCCGGGCACGCGTAGTGCACCAGGTTCCGCTGCCGGTCGAGACCGGAGATCAGCATGGGACGGCTGTGATATTCGCAGCGTGGCTGGTCGGGCGCATATTGCGGCGGTTGCCCCCACTTCGGGGTAACGTATCCCAGGCGTTCGCTGAAGCAGCGGTGACAGAACTGAGCCGTGCAGCGGAAGTAATCGATCGAGTAGTCGGCATTGAACGGCGCGGTCACCGGCTCCATCGCGCGATAGTGCTTGTCGCACAGAGGTAGGATGTCGCACCGCATCGGCAAGAGTCTAGCACCGGCGGAGCCGGGCTCAATTGTTAATCAGTACGCGAAGGGCTCGGGAGCCGGCCTTGGCCATTTCGCGGCCACGCTGCGGGCAAAATTAAAAAGCCGCGATCCGCTCGCGGCTTTTTCGGGGAAGCATGTTCGTGGTGTGATGTCGCCTGTCTTTATGCCGCTTCCTTCGCTGCCAAAGTCTGGACAGTAGTGGTGCGCTCCGGAGCCGGCCCTACAATTTTCATTTCGTTCCAGTCGTACGCGAACTCTCTGCCGCAATCCAGGCAGACCACGTAGGTCCCCATAGTCGCTGCAGCCACGCCGCGGCGCGAAGCACGTGCCGTGATCGGGAAACTCAAATTCAAGTGCCAGCACCCGAACAATATATTGATAATCTTCGATATCAGCCCTGAAATCATACTTACCTCCCCAAGACCCGGGGCCCTTGCCGCTTCTGGGCAGCGGCTCAACTTCGGCCAACAAACAATTAGATTCCATTCCCATAGAAAAGGTTTCGATTGAGGTACGTGCAATCCCGTAGTTACGGATGGCGCAACGTGGAAACCCTTGGGCAGGCTTGGTTTACAGGCTGGAAGAGACTCAGGAGTACGGCCGCCCGGTTCAGACTTTTTCTGGACCCGCCCGCTTGGCCTTGCACTTGGCGATGATGGCCGTGCGGAGCCGCCCTCGCAGATCATCGGGCAACTCGTAAAGCTGCGAGTCCCGATAGATCTCGATGGTCTTTTTTGTGGTGTCACAGACCACGTAGCAGTTGTGGCACCACGCCAGGTGATCTTCCAGTTCGGAACGGGTACGGTCGTCGAGGGCGCCGTCCAGGTAGTTGGTCAGCTCTTGCAGAAACTCAGAGCATTTCACTTTGTTGCATCTCCACCATTTTTCTGAAAGTAGCGGCTCAGCCGCTCGCGCAATTGCAGGCGCGCGCGCAGCAACCGCGACTTCACCGCCGGGATGCTGAGATCCAATGCCTCAGCTGCCTCCTCGGTGGATAGACCCTCAACATCTCGCAGCACGAACACCGTCCGGAAGCTTGGGGGCAAGCCCTGGATGGTCTTACTTAAAATCTCGTGCAGTTCGGCCTGGCTGTACTGCTGTTCTGGATTCGGTGACCAGTCCGCCACTTCCCGTGGCACCGAATCGTCCTCGGTCTTGACGTCCTCGTCGAGCGAGACCATACGCTCGGGCCGGCGGCGCCGCAACTTCATCAGCGCCTCGTTCACCGCGATGCGCACCAGCCACGTGTAGAACTTCGACTGTCCCTGGAACTGTTTCAGGTTTTCGTACGCCTTGAGAAAAGCGTCCTGCACCACGTCTTCCGCATCTTCGCGGTTCTGCGTGATGTGCTGAGCGATGCGAAATACGTTCCTGTCGTATCGCCGTACCAGCTCCTCGAAGGCCGCTACATCGCCGCCTTTGGCCGCCTGTACCAGCGCCATTTCGTCGCTGACAGGCTCCGTTACTCTCGGTTGGATGGTTCCCATGATACCGCCGATTCAACAATTTTGGGGCGCAGAGCCGGTGAATGAAACCGTTATTCTAATTGCTCGACAGGCTCTGTGCCCATTTGTTTTGACGTGTGAAACTCCCCGGCGTTTCAGTCCGAGGAAATCCTGCCCACCCCAGCGTCCACCTGATAACTCTAGTAACCTGGGACTTCTGCGCAACTGCCGTATAATCAAAGGCTGGGCGGGCGCGTTCGGCCTCGGGCGGGCCTCAATCCGGTTTTTTCCAATAATGTCAGAGAAGTCGTCGATAGAACAAATCGTCGGGCGAGTGGTGTCTGAGGTTCTGCAAAGCCACGTCCCGGACCTGCGCGAGGAGATCGTCAGCCGCGTACTCGAGGAGTTGCCGGTGCAGCTCTCTCCGTCCCCTGCCCCGCCGTCGCCGGGCCTCGATCCCTTGCTCAAGGCGGTGTCGGCGATTCATGCCGTTAGTTCGCAGCGCGATGTGCTGCGCACTCTGCTTGAGCACTGCTTGTCTTTTTCTGGACGGGCGGCTCTGTTCGTAGTGAAAGGCGGAGCGGCCACCGCATGGCAGGCTCGTGGCTTCGCTGACAACGATGCGCTGAAGGATTTCGCTCTCGATACCAAAGCCAGTTTGGTGCGCCAGGTCATGGAATCGCGCAAGGCGGCCACCAGCAGCGTCAACGAAATGGATAAGAATTTTCTCGCCAGCTTTAACGCGCCTTCCAACGGCCCTTGCCTGCTGCTTCCGCTGTTGCTGAAAGACAAGGTTGCGGCCCTGATTTACGCCGATGCCGCCACCGGAGCTGCTGAACAACTGAACCCTGCGGCACTCGAGGTCTTGAGCATCTCCGCCGGAAACTGGCTGGAACTCACGTCGGTGCGCAAGTCCGGTCCGGCTCACGGAGTTCCGGAAGCCAGCGCGGCAGCTGCAGCCGCGCCGACGGCAGCGCCTTCGTTCTCCGATCCCTTCGCCGCTCACGCACCCAGCCACGCCAAGTCAGCGGCGGCGGCGGCATCTGCCTCAGCCCCAGCTGCTGCCCATGTCGACTCTTCCACCGGTGCGCCACCGCGAGCGGAAGCCGATCAATTTGCCGGCATGCCGCCGGAAGATGCCGATGTCCACCGCAAGGCCCAGCGGTTCGCCCGCCTGCTGGTCGATGAAATCAAGCTGTACAACCAGGCCAAGGTCACGGAAGGCCGCAATAACAAAGACCTGTACGACCAGCTGAAGGAAGATATCGACAAGAGCCGCTCCACCTTCAACAAGCGCTATGGCAACACGGTGGCGGCCTCGGCCGACTATTTTTCCCAGGAGGTCGTACGCAGCCTGGCGGCGGATGACCCTACTCTAATGGGCAGGAACTTTCGGCGATAAACATTCTGACGTTTCGGAGATAAACTAATTTCAGTGGTGAACTCCCCTCGCTCGGCGCTGGCTTCGCTCTTCCTGACACTCGGCATTGTCCTGCCGTCTCTTTGCCTGTCCGTGCCGGCGCAGGAGTCCTCATCCGGCGCTGCAACCGCCCACAAATCGGCTCCGGCCAAGAAAACTGTTCACAAGAAATCGGCCGCGGCCACGAAGACTTCAACTTCCAAAAGCACACCCAAGCGCTCTGTCAGCCGGACCAAGGCAAAGAAAAAAGCCAGGGTGATGTCACCGCGGGTGCGGCGTGTCCGACAGCAATTCGTGGCGTCGGCCAGCCTGCGTCCGATGGCCCGGCAGCTGCTCGCTGACCGAACTCCGGCGGCCTACGTCGGCGTTGAGAATTACGCGCGAAGACATGCTGGCGAAAATGCAGGCGCCCTGGCTTGGTTGGCGGTGGGCTACGCCCACATTCTCGATCGTGAATTTACCCGCGCCATTGAGCCCCTGAGCCGCGCCAAGCCGCATGCCGAAGAGTTCGGCGACTACGTGAACTATTACCTCGGAACCGCCTATGCGCAAAGTGGGCGCAGCGCCGAAGCCATCGCGACACTTGGCAGCTTCGAGCAGAATTTCCCCGATTCCCTTTTCAAGCGCGACGCCAACCTTGCCTATGCCAATCTCCTGATGCAGGAGAACCGGGCCCAGGAAGCCATCGTCATCCTGGAGAAGAATCGCCAGCCCGTGCGCAGCGACCTGGAATTGAGCCTGGGACGTGCGTACGCCATGGCTGGAGAGCCCGCGAAGGCGCTCACCATCTTCCGCACGATTTACCTGGCAATGCCCCTTAGCCCCGAAGCTGACCTGGCGGGAACGGAAATCAGCAAACTGACAGGCCAGACACAGGTCGCGCCACCCAGCGTCGACGAGCGCCGCATTCGTGCCGAACTGCTTTTCAAGGGCAAGCGTTTCAGCGACGCGGCTCGCGAGTATCAGGGTCTGGTTTACGACGTGCCGGCCGCGGACCGCGTTGGTATCCAGGTTGCAATGGCGAGTGCACTGCAGAAATCCGGACGCGGCCGCGAAGCGCGGCAGACACTGGACTCGCTGCAGGGTCTCAACACCGATATGAACGCGCAGCGGCTCTATCTGCTGGGCGAGATTGCCCGCTCATCCGATGATGAAGCCGCTTTCCTCAGCAATCTTTCCCTCATACGGCAACAGGCGGCCACAAGTCCGTGGATGGAGCAGGCGCTGCTGTCGGCCGGTAACATCTATCTGCTGAAAAAAGATTACGACAAGGCGATCGACGCCTACCGCGAACTGCAGCAGCGTTTCCCTAATGGCGGCCGCGCCTCTTACGCCCATTGGAAGGCATCGTGGCTGACGCTGCGGCAGGGGCGCAAAGATGAAGCCAAGAAAGATTTCGAGGAACAGATCGCCTGGTATCCCGCCTCGAATGAAGTTCCCGCTGCTCTTTACTGGCGTGCGCGCCTGGCAGCGGAGGACGGCGAGAACGCCAAGGCTCGCGCCTTCTACCAGAAGATTTCCGACCGATTCCGAAATTACTACTATGCCGATCTGGCGCGGCAGGCGATGAAGAAAATTCCTGACACCTCCGAGCCTGTGCAGTTTGCGCTCCTCGATAAGATTCCACCCATCGACGTGAAGTTGGAGCGCGATTCCGATGATGTTCCCACCGACAATTTGCGCTATCAGAAGGCGCAGCTGCTGGGCAACGGCGGACTGATCGAACTGGCAGCGCGCGAACTGCAAGCCGCCGCCAGTGAAGAAAACGGATGGTGGGCCGCGCCCGAGACGGCGCACCTCTACCAGGAAAACCAGCGCTACGACCGCGGCATTGAAGTCATGAAGCGAGCCTTCCCGAATTACTTCGCGGTGGATATTCCAGCCTTGCCCCGCTCGTACTGGGAAGCGCTCTTTCCTCGCGCTTACTGGACTGACCTGAAACGTTTCTCGGTGCGCAACGAGCTCGATCCATTCCTGGTCGCGTCGCTGGTGCGCCAGGAGTCGGAGTTCAATGCCGGCGCTGTCTCGCACGCCAATGCAGTGGGACTCATGCAGCTTCTGCCCAAGACGGGCAAGCTCGTCGCGAAGCAGGAAAACTTGCGGCATTTCAATGCCAACCAGTTGCTGACGCCGGGGGTGAACCTGCAACTCGGGACGCGCTACTTCCGCTCCATGGTCAACAAGTTCGGAGGGTCATTCGAGTACGCGCTCGCCGCCTACAACGCCGGCTCGGACCGGGTTGAAGATTGGCTAGCCGAAGGCAAGTATCGCGATCCCCAGGAATTCGTCGAATCCATTCCCTTCACCGAGACGCGGGAATACGTTCAAGCCATTCTGCGCAACGCCAGCGTCTATCGCCAACTCTACGGCAACCCGTAGCAAATGTGGCGCAGGAACGCATAGGCCCGTCGCCGAGGCTTCAACTTAATAACTAATCTTGTTTTTCCAGGATTGAAACGACTGAAGTCTTCTACCGCCGAAACACAACCTCCACGTTAATCTGAGTCGCGACGGGACTGCCATTACAGGTAGCTGGACGAAACTTCCAGCGCCGTACAGCATTGATGGCGGCGCTATCAAGAGCTTTGTCCTTCGAGCGCACGACGCTCTACTACGGCCCGTAAAACCACTAAGCCTTCAGAGAAACTGCCCCTGGGCAGTTCAGGATCGGGTGCGTATATAGCCTGAGGGGGTTTGGGGCGAGCCTGGCAATTGTTTTCCTCCTGAGCGCCCTCCGGCCGTGCGAAGAGCTCCGCGCTAAGGTTGACAGTGTTGAGTTCGATCACCCTCAATTCGAGTGTTAGCTGTCCGTCGTCATAGCAGCGGACGAGGCGAGGGAATATTTTGTCGCCAAATTCCTGATGGTTGCTGTACGTGCACGCCTGGTCTGCGACTCGATCGATTAAGTCGAGTGGAACAATCTTTGCCGCCAGCGATCCGCTCGCCTTATCAAAACACAGCGCTGATTTCCCTCCCCGAAAATTAGCCTTGGTTTGCACACATCTCAGCTATTTGCAAAAACGAGAAAAGTTATCTTTTGTTTTCAACAACTGGAGCTTCTGGAAATTGATGCGGCTTCAGCCAAACGGTCAATGCGACCGAATCTAACCCGTGCCAACGCCCGCCTGAAGGCGCCTCACCGTGTTGGAACCTTGCGGCATGCCTGAAGGCATGCCCTGATCCAACGAACCGGGCACACTATCGACCGGCCACCGAGCGTAACCCAACATCAGTTGCCTCTAAGGGCGCATTCAGATGGCTTTGTCGGGCGAGCCGATAAAAGGCCCATACTGCCAGCCCGGTGAATATGATGGCCTGGGCTACGTGTATCCAGAACCAATTGTCGGTGCCGCTGCTCCGCACTAGTTGTCGCGCAGCGTCATGTGGCCATACCAGAATGAAAAATATCAGGTCACCAACCATGTGCGGCGGAATGGCTGGAAGCGTCGAGTTGGTGAGATATGCCGTGGTGCCAAAGGCAAGGCCGACAAGAAAGTAAACCAGAAGCTTCGGCCACAAGATGCCCTGGGAGAAGTGGGCGGCGGCAAAGAGTAGCGAGGAAACGATGACCGCGACCGAGCCGCGAAACTCCTGTTCGAGAGCAACCTGAAGATATCCGCGAAATCCCGCCTCCTCCATGAATGGGGCGACCAACGCCCCCATCAGAATCATGAGCGCAACCGTCATCCGGGGATACTGCGATACATCAGGGAGCGCGTTCGGTGGCATCTTGACCAACCGGAACAGCACGATCCAGTATCCAGCCAAGGCCATCACAGATAAAACACCGGCCACGAACGACCACGTATACGTGCGAGCAGATCTTCTGTTGGCCCGCAGATAGCGGCGGCGTGCATCCGATGTACTCCGTGGCCATCCCTTTCCGCTGAGATAGCTCCACATCAGCCACAGCACGATCGCCATTGCTAGAACGGACCAAGGTATAGCCGGACTACTCCGAAGATTGGTGATGAGCAGGACGCTCCAGATACCGCCGGCGACAACGGCTATAGCAAGTGCCAAAAAGCAAAAGCCGATGAGCCTCAAACCACGAGCAACCATCGATCGTCTTTCGCCCATCTCCATTTCACTGCCTTTTTATTTCTCCGGCTGATTCTTGTGGTTGGCTTTTAATGAGAAAGGCACGACGATCATGAAATCAGAGTCAGCCTGATTCTGATCATCGTGCCCATGCCGTTCCCTTTGCCCAAGCCTTACGGCCAGATGCCTCGAACCCGGGTCGCGGTCGCTACGCGATCGATCGCCAGGATGTAGGCTCCGGTGCGCATATCCACCTGGTGCCGCTTGGCGGTCGTATGCACATCGGCAAACGCTTTTACCATGACTCGCTCAAGGCGTCGGTTGACATCGTCCTCATCCCAGAACAACTCCTGCAGGTCCTGCACCCACTCGAAGTAGGAGACGGTAACGCCACCGGCGTTGGCCAGGATGTCAGGAATGACCATTGTGCCGTGCTGGTGCAGAATCGCGTCCGCGTCCGGAGTCGTGGGACCGTTGGCCGCTTCAGCCACGATGCGGGCCTTGATGCGGTCGGCGTTCTCGAGCGTGATCTGGTTTTCCAGCGCCGCGGGAACGAGGATGTCGCAGTGCAACTCCAACAATGCGTCGCTGGTGATCGGGTCACTGTCGGGGAAGCCAGCCACGGAGCCGGTTTTCGCCTTGTGCGTCAGAAGCGCCGGGATATTGAGTCCGCCACGATTCAGAATGCCGGCACGCGAGTCGCTGACCGCGACGATGGTGGCGCCGGAGGAGGCCAGCAGTTCGGCAGCGATTGCCCCCGCGTTGCCAAACCCCTGGATGGCGACCGTGGCCCGTTCCAGTTTGACCCCGGTCACTTCGCACGCCGAGCGGATCACGAAGAGGCAGCCGCGCGCCGTGGCTTCGTTGCGGCCGAACGATCCGCCCAGGAAAGTTGGCTTGCCGGTGACGACACCAGGCGAACTATTGCCGTGGGTCATGCTGTACGTGTCCATGATCCACGCCATGATCTGAGAGTCGGTATAGACGTCGGGTGCGGGGATGTCGCGATCGGCACCGATGATGGGTGAGATCTCGTAGGCATAACGCCGCGTCAGGCGCTCCAGTTCGTCTTTGGAGAGCTTATGCGGATCGCAGACGATGCCGCCCTTGGCGCCTCCGAACGGGATGTTCACGATGGCGCACTTGAAGGTCATCCATGTGGCCAGCGCCTTGACTTCATCGAGGGTAACGTTGGGGTGATACCGAATACCACCTTTGCAGGGACCGCGGGCGTTGCTGTGTTGCACACGGAAGCCCTCAAACACACGGATCGAGCCGTCGTCCATCTTGACTGGCAGCGACAGCGACAGGGCGCGCCGGGGACGACGCAGAACTTCGCGAAGTCCGGGATCGAGGCCAAATTTCTCGGCCGCCGTGTCGAACTGCCGCATTGCGATGCGAAATGGATTGAGGTCCTCCGTTGGTCTGGGAGCAACACTCAGAGTCGCCATAGGGTCAGTCCTCCTTTGGACCGGGAGATTGTACTGCCGATGGGAAGGATTTCCGAGGAATTGTGCACCTCCGGCGGGCGGCGATTGTTTCTCCAAAGGCAGGTGCGGGACCTGGGAATGCGCTAAAATTTCCGGCACTGGGGGTGCTTATGCGTCTGATAACCGGCGTTCTTTTTGTGACTTTCTTTTTTTCCTTCGCCTTGGGCGATGAACAACACAATCACGCGCTGACCGCCGAGGAA
>Ga0126372_10000303_pt1 | contig 16301 bp, 20 predicted proteins | sample PanSoiMetaPlot_6_FD_92762 | JGI IMG/M metagenome (GOLD analysis project Ga0126372, IMG submission 92762) | Tropical forest soil microbial communities from Panama - MetaG Plot_6 | ecosystem: Environmental > Terrestrial > Soil > Tropical forest > Bulk soil | place: Panama | collected 2016-02-17
CTGGCTGACCGGTCGCATGGGCTCGAACGACGACGCTGTGGCGTTTCTGAGCACAGCCGGGCTCTCGCGGCTCGACCTGAGTTTGATCACCCGTGCGCTGCAATGTCGCCAGGCCGACGCCGACCCCGACTCACTATTTCCTGCACGAACGAGGCTGCCGTCTCAGGTTGATGCCTGCGCAGCACTTGTCACTGGGTAGCCTGCTAGGTTGAACACGCGAAGTCCGCTTCAGTCCCAAAAGCAGACATCGCGAGCTTACCTCGGTATGTCCGCTTCGTGCCAAAACCGGCTGTGAGCAATCGCAGCAAGGCAGCCCTTATTCGATCACCTCGTCGGCGCGCACGAGTATCGTCGGCGGAATTTCGAGGCCAAGCGCGCTGGCGCTCTTGAGGTTGATGACGAAATCCAACTTGGTTGGCTGCTGGATTGTGCCTCGACTATGGGGCGAGGCCGCCGAGCGCCTTTTGCTTAGCGCAACAATACCCCTCGCGAGCGGGATATAGCCCAGTTCGGCACCGTCGTTTTGTCCGCGCGACAGACCCCAATTAACGAATTCCCGCACCGCTTCGTCTTTTAAGGGAACATCGTATGACTTGTTGATCGCAATCCAGCTGTAACTGACGATCGGATAGGCGCCCGATCCCGTCGGGTCGATAATTGACGCGTCCAGTTCGTTCAGGGAGGGGACCTTTCCCGCCGCCGCCAACTGCCCCGAACGGGCGTCGGGCAAGACGAACGCACTGGCTTTGTTCTGCAGGGCCGCCATCGCAAGCACGAACTGTTTAGCGAAGCCATATTGGACGTAGCCGATGGCGCCTTCGCTAATCCTGAGCCGCGCGATGACGCCTTCGTTTCCGTCCGCAAGGATCGTGCCTTCCGGCCACTGGATCGATTGACCGATCCCAAAGCCCCCATTGCGCCAGGCCGGGCTGATCGTGGCCAAGTGTCGAGTGAACACGGCGGTCGCGCCGCTGACGTCCCGACGCGCGACACGCACAATGTCGAGGTGAGGTAAAGTAACGCCCGGATTGGCCTCCAAGAGGCGCGGATCGTCCCAGCGCTTGATCCTGCCGGCGAATATATCAGCGTAGGCGTCGCGCGGAAGCTTGATCGCGGCTTTTAGGCCCGGCAAATTGTAGGCGAGGACCGTCATGCCGGCAGTTGTTGGCACCATGATGACGCCATTGCAAACCTTGGCTACTTCGGCTTCGGTCACTAGCGCGTCGGTACCCGCAAATCGACGGTTTGTCCGATGAAGCGCGCGATACCTTCGTCGCTCCCGACGGCGTCATAGTTGATCGTTACATTCGGAAATGTACCCGAAAAGGCGTTGATCCATTTCGCGTAGAGCAAGGACGCAAAAGTCGAGCCCGCACCGCGTATGGCAATCGGGGTGTTGGATTTGACTGATACCGCCCACGCAGCAGCGATCAATGACCCGAGCCACAGAGTTGTGGCGAAGAAAACGAGGATCGTAGAGCGCAGCGCGTTCATGGAAACTATCTGGTCGCTTTTGCGGCCATCTGGAGGGCCAGCTACATTGCAATGCCGTCGGTCGCAATGTCTAGGCCGGCAAACGCTTTCGCCAGGACGTTGCGGTCAGGGCTGCACTGCGCGAGTCCCAGCCAAACCGAGTTCAACATCTTTGATCGATGGCGCGAATTGGCATTGTCAAGGCAGTGTTGCAACTGACGCCTGAGCAGGCAAAATATTGGCCGGCTGTCGAGGAGGCTATCCGCGCCAGGGCACAGACACGGTACCAGGTAAGGGTTGGCCATCCCCCGAGGTTCGATGCGCGCAGAGCCATTTGTTGTTGCGACAATATTTTTCCACGCGAGCAGAGCCTTCGCTGCGGAGCCCATGGCTCCAAGCGACATCCAGGCGACATTCTTCAACGGCCAGCCCTTCACTGCTGCCACACTCAGTGGCGTTAAATTCAAAATGACCTTCACGTCGGACGGAAAGATGACCCGGGAGCCTCTCGGAGAATCCGGCAGTAAGAGCGCTGGTACGTGGAGGCTTAATGCGCAGGGCTTTTGCACGAGTTGGAACCGCGCGAAGGCTAGTTGCTTCACGGTTGTTCCAATTGGCGAAAATAAATGGTCGGTTAAAAGAATTGCGACCACTATCGCAGTCGCGGTTGCTGTCTGGTCCAAATAATCCGTCGGGCGCCCAACCAACGGTTCGCCAACGACTGACCGCAACTGATCGTGAACATCCCTTGGTTGGGGTGATGAAAGACAGTAGATTTCATCGATATTTCCGACAAGATAACCGCGCTCATAACGGTCTGGTTGGAGGTTCGAGTCCTCCCGGGCCCACCATGATTTGCTTTGGCTCGTTTGATCTCAATGCCTTAGCTCCAAAATTGTCCAGCGTGAACACCATGCTGGACAAAAATCTGTTCACAATCCGCCCTCGATCAGTTTCGCCATCGCCTCGCGCGCCATGCGCTTGCGGTCGGCCGCCTTGGTGTAACGCTGCACTTCTGAAAGCGACGCATGACCGAGGATTGCCGCGATTTGGTTTGCGCTGCATCCGATCTCAGCGAGCCGCCGCCCCGCCGCCTTACGCAAGCCATGCGCCGATACGTCCAAACAGTTGGCTGCGTCGCAGAGATCGCGGAACCAGTTGCTGAATCCTGGGGCGCTATAGGGCTTGCCGAAATGCGTCACAAGGAACGTCTTGACGCCTACCGTCGGCGTCGCGTCGATGATCTCTTGCAGCTTCGGATGCACTGGAATTTCGAGGTGCGCTTCCTCGCCGCCAAATGGCGCCCGACCGCTTCAAAGACTTTTGGCGTTGACCGCTGTCGGCGCCGGCAAGATCGGCTCCGCAACCCCCTCGACAACCTTGGCATTTGCCCCAGCTTCCCGCTTGGCGAGCTGCTCTCTGATGTACTCGATCGAGCGCTCAATCTGGTCGGTGGTCATCGCCTTGACGCCGCCCGAGTGTTCGATTTGCATCTCGCGCGGCACTAGCACTGCGCAGACTTTCAGATAGCTGGCGGGACTTTCCCGGCGCACCCGCCTGAACACCTCTCGCCCATGCTGCTGCCAGTCCTCCGCCAGATCGAGCAGAAAGCGCTTGCTGAACGCCCTGCGCGTAGCCTCCGGTGACCCACCAGGGTTTCCAATGTCCCGATCACGCCGGTGAGATTGCCGCCGGGCCGGGCGAGGCTTGGCACAACGCCTTCGGCAACGGGATCAGCATCGAATAGGAGGACCGTCGGGATAGTTTTTGTCGCCTGCTGTGCGGTTTCGCGCAGCCACCGCGATCCGCCCATTGCGATCACATCGACGCCGCGAGTGGTGAGTTCGGCAAAAATGGCGGGTGCACGTTGCGGGTCTCCCTCCGCCGACCGCCGCTCGATCACGACAGTCTGACCCTCGATCCAACCGAGATCGTGCAGACCGTGCACAAAAGCGCGCGCAAGCGGGGAAATGGGATTTGATCCTGCCATCTCGGCGGGAGGAATAACGGCATGGACGAACGCGACGACCGGTCGCCTACGCGCCGGTTGGGCGTGGGCGACGAGTGGCCATGCCGCCGCGCCGCCAATGAGCGTGATGAATTCGCGCCGTTTCAGCCGATCAAGCTGCATGTGGTCACCGCGGGACCTGGGCAGGATCGGAGGATAGCGTTTTCGCGGCGGTCGGTCAGCGGGTACATCAGCCGTTCTGCAACCGGATAATCGGTTGCGCTGCACACCCGAGGTCTGCAAGAGGTCATAGCGCCAGAGATCATCGGGACAAGCCACCACCTTTGTCCGGATCGCTCCAAAAGCGGACGCAAATTCGCGCTCATGGTTTCGGTCGCGAAGTGCCACCAGCAGACATTCGCAATTGCACAAAAGAAAGGCCGCCATCACGGCGGCCTTTCTATATGGTAGCGGCGTCGAACAGCACGTCGCGCCCAACCTCTTGGCGCAAGAGTTCTAATCTTGCTGGGACGGCGATTGCTCGGCCGGTGATTGTTGTGGCGGCGACTGATTGGTGGCTGCAAGCTGCACGAGCGCGGCTGAACAGGTGCGGCTGCCGCTGCAGTCAACTCGCGGGGCAAGGAAGCTACCGCAGAGCAGCAATAGCGCGCGCCTCGCCTGTCAGCTCCAAAATGTGCATACCGGTGTTCGCGCGATCGACGATATAGATGTAGCCGCGGTCGTCGGTTTCCACATTATTGCTCTGGATCGCGATCTTGCAGCGGTCCATCCCATCGACCTTGATACAGCGCTTGTTGGTTGCGTCCGTGATCGCGGGGATGAAGTAGCCGATTTCCTTCGGCTGATACGGATTTCGCACGTCGAGCGCGCGAACGCCAGCATTGAAATAGGCGATGAACGCGATCTTCTTGTAAAAGACCGGCGCCATGCTCTCGTTCGAGGAATGCGCGCCGAAGCGCCCGCCCCGCTGGCAGAAATGTCCGTCCGCCTCGGGCACATAGAAATTCGAAACCACCATCGGTTTCGATTCAACCGTCACATCGACGAAGAACACTATTTGTCGCACTTCCTGGCATTCATTGAGAATCTGCTCATCCACGATCATGACGAAGTCCCGGACCTTACCGTCCTTGTCCTTGGCAAATTCCGCAACCGGCATGTTCGGCATCGGGAAGACCGTGTGCGCGCCGTTGAATGGCAACATGTCGAGTTGAGTCACGACCGGATAGCGCAGGTTCTCCGGCGACGGTTCCTTTGCGCCGTTGAGAAGCTTTTCGCGATCAATGATCTGCAGAATGCCGCCCTTGTTGGTGCCGTAGCCAAAATAGACTCGGTTGCCCTGCGGGCCGGTCGAGATCGGCCCATGTAACTCAGTCGGCACCGCTCCGGTGGAGCCCGGCTCCTGTCCGACCAGACCAAAATCACGAACATGGACCGGCTTTGACGGATCGCTGAGATCGAAGACCTGAGTCATGCGCCGGACCCGCCAGCCTTCTACGCCCGACACCAGATAGGCGATGCCGGTGTCGCACTCCCACCAGCTCTTATGGGTATCCTTCAGACCTTGCACGATCGTCGTCACCAGAGTGGGCTTGGCCGGATCGGTAACGTCCCACATTTCATGCGCACGGCCGCCGAAGACGCGCAGCATATAGGTCTTGCTCGCATCGGCTTTGGGAAGCGCCTTGCCGTCGCAAACGCGCACCATCTGCGCGCCGCCCTGCTCCGACTCGCCTGGCAGGCCCGGAACGTGCGCAAGGTATCTTGGTTGGGCCGGATCACTCACATCAACGATCGAGGTGCCGCTGTATTCGGGCTGTCCGGTCAGTCGGTTCATCGGCTTTGGCACGTCTACCGTTCCACCGTGATGCCCGACATAGGCGATGTAGCGGTCGCCTTGATGATGGATCGTCGGTTGGTAAGCGCTACGGGCCTGCAAATCGTTGTATCCCACCAGTCGCATATTCTTGGCTTCAGGCGGATCTCCGATCTTGGGCGACTGGGCAAGCGCAGCGAGGGTGAGCGCCACTAATCCGGCAACCGTGCTCGCAATCACAGCCTGCGCGCGGCCAACCGAGCTACGTTGTTGCATCATGCTTCTCCCTTTGCCTTGCCGGATAAGTACGCGTGGTCCGACACCTGCCGCAGACGAGCGATGGTGCCGATCGGCCAGCATCAGTCAACAACCGGTCTTTTCGTCAGAGCAAGACTGCACTTCCGTATGCAGCAGCAGACCGCTGCACTGCATCGGCGATTGAAATTGCCAATGGCCTTGCTCGCGACCAATCATTTTTTCTGAGCTTTCGACTGGAGAGCCCCTTCGCGGCGCAGGGTGTGCTCGCGCAGCGAGTAATAGATGGGCGCATCGCACAGCAGGGTCGGCACAAGCATGGCGGCAAAGCACGCGACGAGCATCGGCAGCAACATCGTCGCGTTGGCGGTCATCTCAGTAACGAGCACAATGCCGGTCAGCGGGGCGCGCACCACGCCGGTGAAAAAGGTGGCCATTCCGACGACGGCAAATCCTTCTGCCTGAATATCCAGCTCAGGAAATGCTGACCGGCAGAGAAGTCCGAAGAACAAGCCGAGCTGAGCGCCAAGCGCGAGCATGGGTGCGAACAGCCCGCCCGGTGTTCCGGCAGCGTATGATACCGTGCCGAGCCCGAAGCGCAGTAGAAAAACCAAAGGAAGTACGGAAAGCGTCTCCGCCCCGACGAGCGAGCGCTGCGTGATCGCATCGCCGCCGCCGCCGGTTGTAGGCGATTGCCACCAGGCCGGCCACAGCACCTAGCACGAAGAAGAGCGGTCGCGCCTCGGCGCTGGCATAGGCAAGCGCATCGACATGGAAATCAGGCGCATCACCGAGAAACACGCGCGCCACAGCGATGGCTGCGGCCGATGCACCGAGCGCCGCGACCGCGATACGGAGCTCGAACCGACGCACAAGCTCTTCCAGCACGAAAACCGCGCCCGCCACGGGTGCGTTGAAGGCAGCGGCAAGGCCGGCACCCGCACCGGCGGCAAGCAGCACCCGACAATCTGGCCACTGACGGCGGAAGATTTTTCCGACAAAGTGGGCAACGCTCGCCCCCATCTGCACGCTCGGGCCCTCGCGACCGAGCGCAAGCCCAGAGCCAATTGCGAGCACACCGCCGCAGAATTTCACCCAGATGAGGTGAAACGGCACTTGCGGAATTTCCTCGTTCAGCACGGCCTCGACATAGGGGATGCCGCTTCCCGATGCGTGGGGGGAGAATCGGCGGACCAACCAGGCCGCAATCAAGGCCGCGGCAGCACAAGTCGCCACAAAGAACAAAAATCCTGCAAGCTTTTCGCCCTGTGCCCAGGCAATCATCGCATCACGCAAACGGTCCGCTTGTTCAAGCGTAAGCCGGAAGATCGCTCCCACAAGTCCCGCCGCCGCGCCGACGATGAGCGCCAGTAGCGCAAGTACCAGCAGGCTGCCGTGGCCCTCCTCGGCGTGTGACGTGTTTTGGATCATCGGGGAACATCGTAGATCGCGGCAAGAAGGCGCGACAACCCGCCGCGAGTTCAAGTGAAGGCCGCGGAGGAAAGATGCAACGATCCCTTTCTCATTGCACTCCCGAGCGAGCGATGCCGTGCAACGGCTCAGGAGCGCCGATGCCGGGCTGTACACATTGATGGCCGCTTCTATCGATCGATCTCAAGCGAACTGATTTTGCGGCAGTGCACCACTCATCCACAAGTTGACGGTCAAAGTGTCATAATGCTTTTACCTCTTCACGTCATAAGAAACTAAAAATAAGGGAGGTCGTCATGGCGACGACGGGGATCGACAATTATTCGCCCTATGGACTGGCATGCACCGAATGCAACGACCTATTGGTAGCACCGAGATGGTCGGCGTATGTGAGCAAACATGAGGTTCGTCATTTCTGGTCTTGTGAAAAATGCGGTCACGAGATCGAGATGATGGTTAATCCGCGTATTAACCTCATCGAAACTCAGCCAGGGCGTTGACTGGTTGGTCGTCGCGTGAGCAGTCACGCTCGGCGGAGGCCCCGATTTCTGGCATTGCAGATTTTGGCGCGCGCACCGCGAGCGGCCGGGCGCGAGGCTGCTGCACTGCGGCAGTTCAACCTAAGTTTTGTCGGCTCTGGGTCAATCGCTCCCTATCGACATGACCGCGACGCGCACGCAATGTCCGCTTCACCTCCAATAGCAGTCAAACATTGGCACCGCAGCGAAACGACGCTTCGTGCCATTAGCGACTTTATGCGCCGCAGCAAACGACAGTGCAAGGAAACGGCTTGCAATGGTTTACTCGATCACCTCGTCGGCGCGGGCGAGCAGGGTCGGCGGGACTTCGATGCCGAGCGCTCTCGCGGTCGAAAGGTTGATCACGAATTCGAACTTGCTCGATTGGACGACCGGCAGATCAGCTGGCTTGGCGCCCTGGAGGATTCGGACGGTATAGATTGCGACCTGGCGAAACGCCTCCATGAGGCTCGTCCCGTAACTCATCAGGCCGCCCGCTTCCGCATACTCGCGTGCATTATAGACGGCGGGAATGCCGTGAGCTGGAGCCGCCGGTTAAAGAAGAAGGAGTCGGTGCCGGCCACGAGCGCATCGGCTCGCTTGCGAACAAGGGACGCAAACGCCGCGTCAATTTCGAGGATGTTGCTCGCGTGAACGACTTCGATCTGGAGTCCCAACGCAGCGCCCGCTGCTGTCACGTCTTTGGTCACGTCATCAGCATTCATATTGCTCGGATTGATCAGCAGTCCGATACGCGTCGCAGTAGGAACAAGCTCGCGCAACAGTCCCAGCTGCTTTGGTCCAAGTTCGGCAAACAAGAGGCTCGCACCGGTCACATGGCCCCCCGGGCGCGCCAGATTGGCAACGAGGCCCACCCTGACCGGGTCCTCAGCGCCGAGGAACACGATTGGAATCGATGCAGTCTCAGCTTTGGCGGCGACGGCCGCAGGCGTCGGGACGGCTACGATCACCGCCACATGACGGCGTGCCAACTCTGCCGCCAGCGCCGGTAGTCGATCATATTTGCCTTCGGCAAAGCGGTATTCGATCGCGACATTGCGCCCCTCGACGTAACCGGCTTCGGCCAGGACCTGGCGGAATATCGCGGTTGGCGCCGACGCACCCGCACTGAGATACCCAATCACCGGCATCGCTGATTGCTGCGCGCGTGCCGCGAGCGGCCACGCGACGGCCGTGCTGCCCAGGAGTGCGATGAAGCTGCGCCGTCTCATGTAAAATTGCCGTCGAGGGCAAAGCCTACCAAAGGGCAGTGTTGTGCGTCACAGCAAAATAGCCCCGCCGATGACCGTTTCGGGCATAAGCAGACAAGGCGTCATCATGGAGGCCCTGTCCGCTCTGCCCCCGAAAGCGGACAAATCTAATTTCTTTCCTCATTGAACGCCAAAAGAAGCAGGCGCGTTGGCGATCTTCGAGAAGGTCCGCGGTCTTCTATGAAAAATTCTGCAACGCACGCAGCCAGCCCGCCTGCCCCACGCTACGCAGTAAGGATGTACCCAAAGAGGCAGGCCAAGGCGAACACAATGACGCCAACCCAATAAGTCCAATACCAGCCATTCTCACTCATGGGGAACCTCCTGCGAATCGCGGCGTCCTCATGGCCGGGCAGAGTAAGCATGCGCCTGGAGCGCGAGTTTGACTAGATCAAATCCCAGACATGCCGCGCTGCAGAATTTCGAGCCAGCTCGATGTCCGCTTTGGGTGGTCATGTGTGGACGGCGCCTGATTGACAAGAGCTTTTTGACGTATGTGTCCGGCCTGTTGATGCGGCGCGGATGGCCGCTGGCCCTAAGACTCTGCGCGGATCAGGTCCCAATCGAAAGCACGCATTCGAAGATGCGTCGACCCAAGCGCGCTCTCCTGATCCCGCTGTCACGCAGAAGGTCGCGGGCGCGTTTGCACAACCAACCTTTCACAAACGACCGCGCCGGCCGACTGTGTTGTCAGGGCTGGACGATTTGCCGGCATGCCGCCGAACTGCCGCGCTAGCCGCCAACGCACCAGTGCATAGCTGCGCGCATTATGCCAAACGGCTTGTGCCACCTGTGCGGAACCTTCGGTCCACTGACCTTTGAACACGTCCCCCCAAGCGCGGCTTTCAATGACCACCGCGTGTTGGAGGCCGACATTTACAAACTGATCGGCTCTGACTTGGTGGAGGATTTGAAAAATCCATAAGGAAAAATCAATCAACGCGGGAGCGGTAAACACACGCTATGTCACCGTTGCAACAATGACACTGGCGGGTGGTACGGCCGGGCATATGTCGAATTTGCGCATGGATTATTCCCACTCTGTCATATGGTGCAGCCAAACACGTTCGTAGAACTGCGGTGTTTGATTAAGCCGCTAAACGTATTCAAGCAAATGCTTGTTATGTTTTGCAGCGCATCGCCGCCAAGCTTCGCCCAAAAGCATCCACAACTGATGCGCTATCTGTTGAATCGAGAATCGGTTGACTGCGATGACCTTCGAAATCTGCACTTGTTTATGTCGCTCTATGATTTGAACAACTCGAATGCGAGTCGACAAGCCGGAATTACCGGGCGCATGGAGCTAGGAAGTCCAAAGGCGCACGTCTATTCGGAAATTTCGTTTCCTCCTTTCAATCTTGTCATGTCGCTGTCCGGAACGAATCCAGAGCCGCGGCTTTTCGACATTAGCTGGTTTGCCCAATTTCGTTTGAACGAACGACGAGAGGTCAAATTGCGGTTGCATAATCTGGCGGTGAATTCGTATTTCCCCGGCGACTATCGGACATTCGACGAGTTGACAGCGACAGTGGCCGAGAACAGAAGACAGGGCACTCTTGGCCATTGTTGATCGCATCTATGAATCGATCGTCAGGCTCGGTCTTGTCGCCAGTCTCGCCCGGCCGGGCGGCAATCTGACAGGGATCAATTTTTTCAATGGTGAGTTGATAGCAAAGCGGCTGGAGCTCCTGCGTGAGCTGGTGCCGACAGCCATTCGCGTGGCCGTGCTTGTCAATCCGGCCGATGCCACGAATTCCGAGAGCGCACTGCGAGAGGTGAATGTCGCCGCTCGCGCCATGGGGCTGCAAATCCAGGTTCTCAACGCCAGAACCAGCGGCGAGATCAACGCGGCCTTCGCAACATTTGTGCGCGCGCGGCCCGACGCCCTCTTCGTTGGCGGCGACGCCTTCTTCAACAGCCGACGGGTGCAACTTGCCAACCTGGCGTCGCGCCACGCAATTCCCGCAGTATACCCAGGGCGCGATTTTGCCGAAGCCGGCGGGTTGATGAGCTACGGAAGTAACCTTACAGATGCGCTTCGTCCGTTGGGCGTCTATACCGGTCGCATCCTCAAGGGCGCGAAGCCTGCGGAATTGCCAGTCGAGCAGTCGATCAAGTTCGAGCTGGTCATCAACGTCCAGACCGCCCGGATGCTCGGCCTCGACGTGCCCGACAAGTTGCTCGTCGCGGCCGACGAGGTGATCGAATAGATGCACTTTGCTGCGGTGCACATGTCCGCTTTTGGCACAAAGCGGACATGGCGCAGTGTCACCTACTTTGTCCGCTTTTGGGGCAATGCGGACATGCCGGGACGGCGGGAATGACGTGCATGACCCCAACCGGTCATTAGCGGGTTGCGTGTCAGCTGCGTCCGCGCAGCGATATCGCGGCGCTTCCGCTGCTGCCGCCAGATATCGGCGCGAGCGAGTCGGATCGACGTGATTCTTCGGAGGCTTCGGACATTGAACGTTTCGTCGCGATTATGTTTGTAGACATCCGCAGATCAACGGCACTGGTCGAGAAGCGCCTCCCTTACGACGTGATATTCCTGCTGAACCATTTCTTCGACGCCGTGGCAGGTGCGGTAGTCGATACCGGCGGCATGCCCAACCAATTCGTCGGCGACGGCATGATGGCGATCTTTGGCATACATGCCGGCCCACGTGAGGCTTGCTCGCAAGCACTGGTCGCGGCGCAACTTATTCATAGCCGTCTCGCCGACCTAAATCGAACATTGGCTGACGACCTGCCGCAGCCAATTGCAATCGGTGTCGGGATCCACGCCGGCAACGTCATCCTAGGCGAGCTTGGCTACCGGGATCGCTTCCTCCTGACAGCAATTGGCGATTCGGTGCATGTTGCTGCTCGTCTCCAGGACCTGACCAAAGATTATGGCTGTCAACTCGTTGTGTCCGACATTGTTGCTACCACTGCCGGCGTCGAAATGAGTGGATTTCCTGTGTGCGAGGTAAACGTGCGCGGACGCACGGAACCAATGGCCGTGCGAATCGTCGGCGCTATGAATGAACTGGTCGCATGAAATTGCCCGATGGAAATCAGCTAATTTTATTGCAGCGCGAGAGTCCGCTCACGGCACTAAGCGGACATATCGAGGTAAGCGTGCGCTAGTCCGCTTTTGGGGCGAAGCGGACACGGCGCGACCGCTGGCGGCGTATCGATAGGACGCTAATGACCCGAAGCGGACAAGAGCGGGCGGCTTTTGCTGCGACGCAAGGGCCCTGACTTGCTATACTTTTAATCCGTGCTCCTTGGCCTTGGGGTAAGCCCCCTTGAGGCGGCGGGAATTCATCGCACTTCTAGGCAGCGGTGTAGCTGGATGGCCGATTGCGGCGCGAGCGCAGCGGCCGGATCGTGGCGTGCTGATGGGATTCGCCGAGAGCGATCCTCAATGGAACGCTCGCCTCGCAGCTTTCCGAGCAGCACTTCAGGAGCTCGGATGGACCGACGGCCGAAACGTGTTGATCGATACGCGGTGGACGAATGCCGATCCCGACCCCTCGGCGGCTGCGGCGGAGCTTGTCGCGCTGTCGCCAGACGCCATTTTTGCGCGTCCGCATACCGCAGCGGCAGCGCTACATCGGCAGACTCGCACCATCCCCATTGTAGCCGTGATGAGTGGCGATCCGGTCAGTGCGGGGTTCGTACAAAGCTACGCACGGCCGGGCTGCAATGTCACCGGTTTCCTGATGTTTGAAACGACAATCAATACAAAATATCCGCAACTCCTAAAGGATATTGCGCCGCACGTGACGCGGGCGGCAGTTGTGCATGCAGAAAACACGGCATAGCGTGAGGATTTTGTGGCTGTTAAAATGGCCGCGCAATCATTCAAGGTGGAGGCGGTTGAGATCTCCGCGCCCCCAACAAATTTCTTGGACGCTCACACTATTTACGCGGCATGCAAATTTCTGTTGTCCCACGTCGGGGCCGGGTGCCTTTCCGAGTTTGCAGCATCGAGCTCGCAGCAACGGACGGACCAAACTTGACACAACCGCTAAAAGCAAAGCCACAGCGTCCAAAGACCGACGCAGACCACTGTCGTGCCCATGTGGGCTCGCCAATTCTGGCTTGCCCAATCGGCGCTGCGGGTACCAAACACCCCGAGTTTACTTGCCCATTGGCAGCCTGCGATAAGTGTGACGATGACAGAAGTGGCTAGGACAAAGAGATGCACGGACAACCTTTCTAGCCCGCCGACTGTGCCCCACTCCGGGCTATTCGATGAGAAGAAATGCAGTCAAATTGAGGCACTTTCCGCGTTACACGCGAGTTGCGGCTGACGCGCTGACTGACCATTGGTAATTCGATATTCTACAATCTGGCGGACGGAAATTGAATGCAATCTGCTCAATTGAAATGTCGCGACTTCATCACGCTGCTCGGCGGTGCGGCGGTCGCGCGGCCGCTCGCGGCACGTGCGCAGCAGACGGCGATTTTGTATCCTCGGCGTTACCCTCGCCGTCGTTTGGCCTCCGATTAGGTGCCCGCGAAGAGCAACTTAGATGCCCACGAAGAGCAACTCGATCATGGACCATCTCGACTCCGAGCAGCCGATCGCGCTCTCGGACTCAGAAGAATTGATCGCAAAACTCGACAATGAGGCATTGCTTGCGAAGTTCCTGGATGTAAACGCCAACTTCATTGCGCTTGGTCCGCTGGCTCGGCAATTTCAAGAACTGAGATATTCTCAGCTTCGGGACGAGCTTTATCGGATCGATTTGGAGATCCGCCGCCGAGTTCTATGGGGGACGCCCGAACACAAAGCGGCAGTAAAAGCCGCTCACGATCGGGCATGGCAGGTCGTTCGCATAGCGCACCCCCGCGCCCCCAATTCTCCGGTCCCCGAAAGCCAGACGGGAGATCGGGAAACAGTAGATCCCGTCGTGCCGCAGGACACAACGTCCATTTCCACTAGCGCGTCAGTCGCCGAAAGCCAGACGGGAGGTCGGGAAGCAGTGGATCCCGTCGTGCCGCAGTACACCCCGCCCGCTTTCACCAGCGCGGCAGTCGCCGAAAGTCAGACGGGAGATCGGGAAGCAGTGGATCCCGTCGTGCCGCAGGACACAACGTCCGCTTCCACCAGCACGATGCCTAGCCGCACGATCCTGGCAGCATGGCGCGGCGCGATCTTCGCCCTTGGCCATCGCCGGCGCGATGCCCAGTAAAGGCGGACGCCACCGCCCAGGTGTCGAGCCATTTACCAGGACGCGATCACGCGCTTGCTGGACGGCTATAATGCCAGGCGAGGCAATCGAAGAGCCTTGCTATTTGCTGCACCGCATATGTCGGCTCATGGCACTAAGCGTCAGAGTCCGATCTTGATGCGGTTCTTACCAGTCATTGCCGGCCCGTTTTTTAGCTGATCGAGGATTAGGTGACGGTGCTTCTCAAAGGAACGCAGGTTTTGCTCCAACGCTCGTAGCATCGACACAGGAATATCTGTAGGTTGACCCTTTTTATAAGCAGTTGCGATGATCTCGCGCTGGCGCGTAATACGGCTCTCGCATTCGGAAATGAACCGATCTGCTTGGGTTAAGTGCTCGCGAGTCGTCATCGCCCCTAATCCTCCTGTTCCCTCCGGCTTGACTGCCGTGCAGGCTGGGTTCTTCACCTTCAGCCAATCAGGCGAGTGGCTGGAACAGTAAGGCGAATCGTTCCGCTTCCACGCAATGCCCTCGAGGCTGAATCCGGCGTCTTGCGCTCGAAGCCCGGAGTCGCAGGCAGGACGTCACAACCCCGAGAACAAACGAATCGCGGCCGCCGTGGTCACGTGGAGTCGTCAAGAGCGACCGCGATCAGCAATGTGATCCCAGCAATCAGTACGTGGCAGAAAACGGCCATTGTGAATAGCATTTGGCCGCTCCTGGGCATTTGCCTTGTCCCGCGACAAGGTGCACAAAGTGGCAGCGCAGCGTTAATGAATCGTTGGCGCGGACAGTTACGCCGCCTCCGCGCAACCGCCAATTCGTGTATCAATCAACAGACCGCTTGTTCCCAGGCGGCCCACGAAGAAATTTGCAGTTCATTAACTATGTCGGGCGCAGCTTCATCACCACGAGTCAGAACGCCGTCACCCTGGTCGAATAAAAAGAAGCTATATCGCCAAAGGATACCGCGATATTGCAATTCATTAACTATGTCGGGCCGAGAAAATGGATATAGATGTCGCCGAACTAGCGAACTTTTTCCAAGCCCTGCAAGGCGGCAGTGTGTTTCTATTGTCCCTTGTTCTGATCGGTTTGGCGCTGACAATAGGTGTGGTAGCGTACCAACGCATCGCAATTAAAAGATTACGGGCCGCCTCGAAGGCAACACAAGAGAACTTTGAAACTATAGCGGCAGACCTCAGAAAACGTGCACTGGAGGTCAAGAAACACGACGAAGGCCTGAGGGAACGCGAGCTCGAGATGAAAAAGCGAGATGAATTGCAGAGCTTTGCCGATGCCGAACTCACGGAGGAGGCTCTACGTCCGCAGCAACAACGGGGGCTAAAGGAATCACAACGGGCTCTGAAAGAGAGCGTTAGTCAAATCATCACGGTCGGTCTTAAAGACATTCAAAACGGTATGCCGCAAACAGATTTCAAAGAAATAATGACGTCACGCCGCTTAATGTCGAGCATGGGGGATTTCCTCCCCGATGCACTATCAGGGACGCCGACTGGAAGTCGGACATCTCGCGAGGTCCGAGAAGTGCCGATACTGTTGCAAAAGTTCACCCTTTCTCTTGAAACACGCTCGGCAGCCGCTTCTGTATTGCAAAGTCGACGATCTCGTTTCTCTGCTGCATCGTGACCGCATCCTGCAAGACGAGGAGCACATCAGGACGCTCTTCGGCGATCGCGGCAAAAAGCGGCCGCAAAGTCCTTCGGTCCTTGCAGCTCGTGAGATTGAAGCGTTAGTCCCAGCGCGCGTGCCTTCCAGGAAAATACGAGTGCGGGATTGGTCGGATTCTAGAGGGTCGACGCGCGCGACAGCCCGGGCACCACTTTCTTTAGTATTTCTAGGCGTTTTGCGCTGACTTCGGCGGTCAACTGCCGCGCCTCCCGTAAGATTCCCACCGGGGTGCGCAAGGTTGGCAAATCAAACCGGTGTTTAGCGGATCAATAGCGTTCGGGTGCATGATGGGAATGGTCGTGGTCGCCTTCTTAACCGCAAGCGCTGTGTGCGTCGTCACCACGATAATTACGGCGACATTCAGTCGAACCATCTCCGCCGCAAACTCTTGGAACGATGAGGTTTCGTCCCTCCACGTAGCCGAGTTCCTGGAGGCCATCGAACAATGCGTCATAAAATTTCTCGTGCCCGAGCTCTCTAAGCTGAGCGCGAGACATGACGCGCAACTGCGCAAGGCAATACGGACGGACGCATCATAGCACGAGACGCAGCACGCCCGATCAGTTGCGGTAGGTGCTCCAATTGAAAAGGTAGTTGATCCCCACTTTCACCATCTGGATGTCCCGGTTCCTCACAAAGAAAGTATCTCCGGCGAGGCGTTGGAATCCGGCAGGAGCGATAAATGTCCGGTCGTCGAGCCCCAGAAAATTA
>Ga0126372_10000304_pt1 | contig 16285 bp, 8 predicted proteins | sample PanSoiMetaPlot_6_FD_92762 | JGI IMG/M metagenome (GOLD analysis project Ga0126372, IMG submission 92762) | Tropical forest soil microbial communities from Panama - MetaG Plot_6 | ecosystem: Environmental > Terrestrial > Soil > Tropical forest > Bulk soil | place: Panama | collected 2016-02-17
CCAGAGACTTGCCACTTTGTACCTGCATTGGGGAAGGGGGAGACATAAACTTCCCATGTGCCGGATTCGTTCGTGGAGTAGGCGACCCAGCGTCCGTCAGGAGAAAAGGCGCCCCCGCGAATCACCGAAGTCCCTTGAATGAACGGGTTGATCTTGTGCTCAGGCCATCGTAGGAACGACAACTCGTTCGAATAGCGGACCAATATGTACTTGCCATCGCGTGACCAGTCGAGCGCATTGAACTGCTGGACGTCGGCGTTTGCGATCTCTTCGTCTGAACCCGAGCCATCCGCATTCTTGAGGTAAAGCCTGAAAGTCAGACTCCGATTGGAACTGAAAACAATGCGTTTGCTGTCCGGGTTCCACACCGGTGTCATATCCAGTGCGGGATCGAATGTAAGGCGCGTGGCCGTGTCGTGTTCGGGATCGAGCATCCAGACGTCCGTGTTACGGCCACCAGGTTCTGTTTGGTCTGTGGCAATCCTCCGTCCGTCGGGCGAAATCTGAAGATTGTCATACCAAGATGGCCTGCCCACAGTCGCGCCTTGCCTCCCCGTCCGATCAAACCACGTCAATTGCGCTAAATTGACTCCCTTGCCGGTCTGCGCAACCAGAACATTGCGGGAGGCGTCAAAAACAGCGCGATAAACTTGAGGAAAGAACAGCACTTCATCGCTCAATGTGTGCGGCTCGCCGCTGAGACTGTAGCTGTTCAAATCGAGCGGCTGAGCGACAAGAGTTTTGTCCCGGAGATAAAGCAAATATCCTGGTTCGGCATAGGCTGCATTGGCACTCGAGTTGACCAGGAAGTGCTTTTCACTGGAATTGAGTGCGCCGATAAAGAGAGCGTTGATTCCCGGCTTGCCGCTGAAATTAGCCGCAAGATAGATGTAGTGTTTGCCATCGGGCAGAAAGACGGGCCAGCGATGGCCGGCTTCCGACCGCGTAGCATCCGGCTTCGTCAGGTTCGCTACGGGGCCACCCCAGGACGAAACACGGAATAACCCGCCCAGGGCATCCGGGGCGAACACAATCATCCCTTCACTATTCCAGGTTCCACCGCGTCCGTTCGGAGCGTCGCCGAGTACCTGAACAGGCCCGCCGGTCGCCTCCACCTTCTTCAACTTGCCTTCCGCAAAGAAAGCAATCGTTTTGCTGTCGGGCGACCAGAAGGGGTAGGCCGCGCCGGCAGTTCCGTCGAGCAGACTTGGGCGCCTGCCTCCGACTTGGTACGTCCAGAGCACAAAATTGCTGGCTCCGGTCGAATAGGCCACGATGGCCAGCGTCCGACCATCCGGCGAGATGGCTAAATCATTGGCGGGGAATGGAACCGCTGCGTGAAAAAACAGTGGAGGCGAGCTAGCTCGATCCGATTTCCACCACAGCGCGCCAGCCACCACCAAAAGGACCAATGCCAGACACGCCAACATCCACGTAGCGATCCGCCATTTGGCCGATGACAGCGCGGCATCGTTCCCGAATCCTCCTCGGACACCGCCCCCGGCGAGCCATTTGAGCTCGTCAGCCAGATCCTTCGCGCTCTGCCAGCGCTCGTCAGGATCTTTGACGAGGCACTTTTTCACTACGCGCTCCAGGGAGGCAGGCGTCATCGGCTGCAGAGCCGATATTGGTTGCGGGTCAGCCGTGAGAATCGCGGCAATCAAGCTCGCTTTGCTTGTACCGCAAAAGGGTGGCTTGCCTGTGACCATCTCATAAATCAGCTCGCCAAGAGCGAAGATGTCCGCACGGGCATCAGCTTCCTTCCCTTCCAATTGTTCCGGCGACATATACTGGAAGGTGCCCACCAGCATGCCCGCGCTGGTCAGCTTCGCCTCCTCCATCGTGATCTCGGTCAGAGCTGCGGCGAGCGGCACCCGACCCGATTGCTTGGCCAGACCAAAGTCCATCAATTTCGCGCCGGTTTTCGTCAGCATGACGTTCGCTGGTTTGAGATCGCGATGGACTATGCCGAGCGTATGGGCTTTCGCCAGTGCACTGGCGATCTGTTCTGCGATCTGAAGGGCATGGTCGGTCGGGAGCGGGCCTCTTGTCAGGCGATGCTCCAGAGTTTCCCCGTCCACCAATTCCATAACCAGAAAATCAATTCCGTCATGGTGACCGATGTCATGCAATGTGCAGATGTGCGCATGCGTAAGCTTCGAAACTGCCTTGGCTTCTCGCTCCAGTCGCTGGCGGAGTGATAAGTCGGTCGAGAGGCTCGAGGGCAGCACCTTGACGGCGACGTCCCGTTCCAGACGCGTGTCGCGTGCACGGTAGACTTCTCCCATGCCGCCGGCGCCGAGCGGAGATTGAATTTCATATGGGCCTAGCCTGGTTCCAGACGCGAGGGCCATGGGGTTGGGCCAAGATTATAGCCTGAACTCATCGAACAGAGGTCGCGTGCTTCCGGACTTCTCATTCGTACGCTTGCGTGGCATTTGCTCGAGGTCTCAGCTCGATCAGCAGTTCATGCAAAGCATTAAGGCGTTCCGCGATGTCGATCGTTGGCGAAGTCGGCGTTAGCACTCATTGACACCGGTTCCGGGGGTAGTCCACCAAAGCCAGGAAGAAAGCACTCAGGCCGTGGCCAAACCGACCCCTGTGATGCACATCACACCCCGCTGTGACCCATGTACCGGACGGTCCTGCCCTCCTTCCCGCATTCTGTAGATAACGGTTGGCTTCGGCTGGCCGAACCGGGCTTGGCTCCTCAAATACACAAGCCCGGCAAGACGCTGCAGAAGGACGATCATGACGCGCAAATTCAAGACCATGGACGCCAATGAAGCCGTCGCCCATGTTGCCTATCACCTGAACGAGGTCATCGCGATCTATCCCATCACGCCCTCCTCCCCCATGGGCGAGTGGGCCGACCAGTGGGCCTCGGAGAGTGTTCCGAATATCTGGGGCACGATCCCGCACGTGGCCGAAATGCAGAGCGAAGGCGGAGCCGCGGGAGCCGTGCACGGGGCCCTCCAGACTGGGGCGCTGGCTACCACGTTCACGGCGTCTCAGGGATTGCTGTTGATGATCCCAAACATGAACAAGATCGCCGGTGAACTGACGCCTGCAGCATTTCATGTGACGGCGCGTACCGTGGCCACTCACGCGCTTTCCATCTTTGGCGACCACAGTGACGTGATGTTCTGTCGGACGACAGGTTGGGCGATGCTCTCTTCGAATTCGGTGCAGGAGGCTATGGACCTAGCGCTGATCGCGCACGCGGCTTCGCTCGAAACGCGGATTCCTTTCCTGCATTTCTTTGATGGATTCCGGACCTCTCACGAAGTGAACAAAATCGAGATGCTGGGGAAAGACGACCTGCGCGCCCTCATCAACATGGAGCGTGTGTTCGAGCACCGCCAGCGGGCGTTGTCGCCAGACCATCCCGTGCTGCGGGGAACCGCGCAGAATCCGGATGTGTTCTTTCAGATTCGAGAGACGGCCAACGCCTACTATGACGCGTGCCCGGAAAAAGTGCAGTCGGTAATGAACACATTTGCCGAAGTTATCAGGCGTTCCTACCGGCTCTTCGATTACGTGGGTGCACCCGATGCCGAGCGTGTGATCGTCATCATGGGTTCGGGAGCGGAGGCCGCTCACGAAGCCGTCGAGACCCTGAACGCTCGCGGCGAAAAAGTGGGACTGGTCAAAGTCCGGCTCTATCGGCCGTTCTCGGTGAGACATTTCTGCGAAGCGCTTCCAGCAACAGTACGCAAGATCGCAGTTCTCGATCGTACGAAGGAAGCCGGAGCTGCAGGAGAACCCCTCTACGTAGATGTGGTCACGGCACTGCAGGAAGGGATTCGGCACGGGTATGGCAAATTGAAAGCGGCACCGACAGTCATTGGGGGACGCTATGGCTTGTCTTCAAAGGAATTCACGCCCGCCATGGTCAAGGCAGTGTACGACAACCTTTCTCAGGCCAAACCCAAAGAGCACTTCACGGTCGGCATCCAGGACGACCTGAGTCACACCAGTCTCGACTACGACTCCGATTTCTCCACCGAGCCCGACAGCGTAGTGCGGGCCATGTTCTATGGGTTAGGCGCCGACGGAACCGTGGGCGCCAACAAGAACTCCATCAAGATCATCGGCGAGAACACCGACAACTACGCACAAGGCTACTTCGTCTACGACTCGAAGAAGTCCGGGGCGATGACCGTCTCGCACCTGCGCTTCGGGCCTAAGCCGATCCGGTCGACCTACCTCGTTTCCAAAGCCAATTTCGTCGCCTGTCACCAGTGGATCTTCCTCGAGCGCTACGACATGCTGAGCGCGCTCGTGCCTGGCGGAACGTTCCTGCTAAATAGTCCTTTCGCTGCCGACGAAGTTTGGGATCACCTGCCGCGCGTTGTACAGGAGCAACTGGTCGCCAAGAAAGCCAGGCTGTTCGTTATTGACGCCTACAAAGTCGCGCGCGACACCGGCATGGGCAGTCGCATGAACACTATCCTGCAGGTGTGCTTCTTCGCGATTTCGAAAGTGCTTCCAGGCGACGAGGCGATCGAAGCCATTCGCCAATCGATTCGCGATACCTACGGCCGCAAGGGCGAGGAAATTGTCCATAAGAACATGAAAGCGGTCGATGAGACTCTGGTCCATCTGCACGAAGTGAAGGTGCCCGAGAAGTCCACCGGCACGATCGAAATGCCGCCGCCATTTTCGACGGGCGCGCCAAAGTTCGAGCGCGACGTATTAGGCGCGATCTACGAGGGCCGCGGCGACGAACTGCCCGTCAGCGCCTTCCCTTGCGACGGTACCTTCCCCACCGGCACTGCGAAATGGGAGAAGAGGAACCTTGCTCTTGAGATTCCGGTGTGGGATACGAAAACCTGCATCCAGTGCGGCAAGTGCGCCATGGTCTGCCCGCATGCCGTGATACGCATCAAGGTGTTTGACTCGCGCGCTTTGGAAGGCGCACCCGTAACCTTCAAGTCCACCGAAGTGCGCGACAAGGAATGGGCTGGCTTGAAGTACAGCATTCAGGTCGCTCCCGAGGACTGCACGGGCTGCGGGATCTGCGTCGAGATCTGTCCCGCGAAGAACAAGGCCGAAACGCGCCTGAAGGCCCTGAATATGGAGCCGCAACCCCCACTGCGCGTTCCCGAGCGGGAGAACTGGGACTTCTTCCTGAAGCTTCCCGAACTCGATCGCCGGAAGATCAAGCCGACCACAATTCGCCAGCAACAGGTCCAGGAACCATTGTTCGAATTCTCTGGCGCCTGCTCCGGCTGCGGCGAAACGCCGTACCTTAAGCTGCTTTCACAACTCTTCGGCGACCGGGCCTTGATCGCCAACGCGACCGGCTGCTCTTCCATCTACGGGGGTAATCTTCCGACAACCCCGTGGGCGAAGAACGCCGATGGCCGCGGGCCCGCGTGGTCCAACTCCCTCTTCGAAGACAACGCCGAGTTTGGCCTGGGCTTCCGGCTGTCGATCGATAAGCAAACGGAGTTCGCCAGAGAGCTAGTCCAACGACTCGGCACCACGATCGGCGACGAACTCGGCGCCGCCATCCTCACTGCGAAACAGAAAGATGAGGCTGATATCTACGAGCAACGTCAGCGCGTGAGCCTGCTGAAAGAGAAGCTGCAAGGAGCGAATTCTCCTGAAGCCCGCCAACTGCTTTCGGTCGCCGACCTGCTGGTAAAGAAGAGTGTCTGGATCGTCGGTGGCGACGGTTGGGCCTATGACATCGGCTACGGCGGCCTCGACCACGTCATTGCCAGCGGGAAGAACGTCAACTTGCTTGTGCTTGACACCGAGGTCTACTCGAATACCGGCGGCCAGGCCTCCAAGTCAACGCCTCGGGCGGCCGTCGCGAAGTTTGCCGCGGGCGGTAAACCGGGCCCCAAGAAGGACCTGGGGTTTATCGCGATGAGCTACGGCTCGGTCTATGTGGCCAGCGTCGCTATGGGAGCCAAGGACGAGCACACACTTAAAGCTTTCCTTGAAGCCGAGGCATACGACGGCCCGAGCATAATCATCGCCTATTCGCATTGCATCGCACATGGCATCAACATGACCACCGGGATGGCGAATCAGAAAATGGCGGTCGACAGCGGACAGTGGTTGCTGTATCGCTACCACCCCGAGCGGGCCGAGGCGGGCGAAAACCCGTTGATCCTCGATTCGCGGATTCCTACCAAAAAAATCCAGGATTTCATGCTTATGGAGACCCGCTTCAAGATGCTGACCAAGAGTAAACCGGATGATGCAAAGGAACTTTGGAAGCAGGCGCAGCAAGACGTCGAGACGCGATTCAAGTTGTATGAGTATCTGTCGCAGAGGAAGTTTGGGCCGGAACCAGTAAAGGCGGCGGACTAGTTCAGGTGTTCTAGGAATCTCGTTCACCAAAGGCGGATGCAAAAGCGTCCCCTGAGGAGAAAGCTATGATTGATCTCTCGACCCACTATATCGGACTCAAGCTGCGGACTCCTCTGGTCCCCTCCGCTTCCCCGCTCTCGCAGGAGATCAGCAGCATTCGACGGCTCGAAGACGCCGGGGCCTCCGCCGTCGTGCTGTACTCCCTGTTCGAGGAGCAATTACGGCAAGAGACGCTGGAACTCGATCACCACCTGAGTGCAGGCACGGAAAGTTTCGCTGAATCCCTCACCTACTTCCCGCAGGCGAGCGAGTATCGGCTGGGCCCCGAGGGATATCTGGAGCACGTCCGCAAGGCAAAAGATGCGGTGAATATTCCCATCATCGCCAGCCTGAACGGCGCGACGGCCGGTGGATGGGCGGAATATGCCAAGGAAATCCAAGAGGCTGGGGCAGACGCAATCGAATGCAACATCTACTCCATTCCGACCGATGCCGATCGGAGCTCCGCGGATGTAGAGCAGACTTATCTGGACATCGTAAATGCAGTCAAGGGCGCCGTATCAATTCCAGTGGCAGTGAAGGTCAGCCCCTTCTTCAGCAATCTCGCGAACATGGCTAAACGGCTCGATCAGGCCGGCGCCAATGCCCTCGTACTTTTCAATCGGTTCTATCAGCCTGATATCGATCTCGACGAATTGGAAATTCGCCCAAATGTACTACTCAGCACTCCGCAGGCACTGCGCCTGCCTCTCACCTGGATAGGAATTTTGTATGGACGTGTGCAAGCAAGCCTCGCGGCCAGCAGTGGCGTGCATCAATCGCAGGATGCGATCAAGCTTCTGATGGTGGGCGCGAACGTTACCATGCTTTGCTCGGCGCTCTTGCGGAACGGCATCAATCATCTTCGCATAGTGGAACAGGGCATGCAGGAATGGATGGAGCAGCACGAGTACGAGTCCGTCGAACAGATGCAAGGCAGCATGAGCCAGCTACGCTGCGCCGATCCGGGAGCGTTTGAGCGGGCGCAGTACATGCGGGCGGTGAAGAGCTTGCAACACGTGCTGGCGCGGTAGTGGTTCATCAGTTCCCGATCACGAATAGATGCCCGTCGTTCTGCACATAGAGCCTTCCATCGGGGCCGACTGATAGCGGCGTGTAGGCTGCCCCGATGGCCAGGTTTGTGAAGATTGTCTGTTGCGGTGTCGTGAACACGCCGGTGTGCCCCTGCGGAATCGCATACAGATTCCCATCCTCGCTGTTGGCATAAACCACGCCATTCTGATCGATCACGGGAGCATTCACGCACCACTCGAAACCGTTGGGATTCGTGTTGGGCGTGCACGTCAACGAACCATCGGGGTTGCGAGAGCAGCTGTCAGTGTTCGTGCTCTGAAAGCTCCATTCGACAGTCAAATTGCCCGCCAGTTGGGTAATGTAGTAAGGGCCTTCCGGTAACGACTGGCAAATCGGATTGTTCCCGCTGCAGTAGAGTCCCCCCGTCGGATAGTGGTTGTCCTTGATAACAATCGAGTAGCTGCCGCCGTGGGTGTAAATGGCAGGGGTTGTGTCCCAACCGAAATCGTAGGCACCCAGGAAATTTCCATTCGCGTCGAACTTGAACAAGTGGCCTCGCGCACCGTTATAGTCCGTATTCGCACCGAACAGGATGCTGCCGTCGGGAAGGACGGTGGGCGAGGAAGAACTCTGGTCAATCACTTGTCCCGAGCCCAAGTCATTGGTCACGGGGTCCACACCTGGGGTGCTGCCGGTGTGACAGGAGTTCGGCTGGCTCGGGTTGGTGAGCGGCGCAATCGGAACGATCACACCGCATCCATCGTTGAGGCGACGCTGCAACGAGGCTTGCCATTTCGGGGTCAGGTCAGGATTGACCGCCACCAGGTATGCAACGCGGGAAACGAAGTGCGCCCGACTTACCGTGTAGATCGTTCCATCGGACGCAATAGCAGGCGCCACATTCACGCCAGGACGTTGCGATCCACAGAGTCGCGTTAGCGGCACCGCTGTCGTCGTGGGAGGCCAAGGAAGTGTGGTGATGTCCGTGAAACGGCCGGGACAAGTGGTGCTGTTCCCTGCGGGTGCACCCGGCAGAAGTGCGCTGTAGGCAGCGATGGATGCATTGTCCTGCGGCGTGATCTTCACCAACCACGAGCCGAGAACATCCGAGCCTGTCCACGGATCCGCTGCCGCTGGATCGCTTAACCAGAGCACGTTGTAGTAGATGTTACCGCTGGTGTCTGCGGTCAGCGGCCCTGCCACGAACGTGTTCGCCGGGATCGCGTTTGTGCCTGTGAACGGATTGATGTGCGATGTCGACTTGCCGGTATCTTTGTTCACCTTCCAGATCGTTCCACCGGATCCGGGTGCATATAGAAAGCTGTTGGCAAGCACTGGATGAAAGACAGGCTCCCAACCTCCGAGTCCCAGTCCATTCGGCTCCGGTTTCCAGTCACTCGCGAATGTCCAGATCAGAACCGGCTCACCCTGTTCCCAGGTGTAACGAGTGACGTTCCACGTGAGCCGATCCCACGCGTTCGGACCGCAATTGGCGCCGTTCACCCACTCCCCGGTCGGCGTGCAGAAAGGGTAAGTTCCAGACTTACTCTCCATGTAGAAGTCGTTCCCGTCGATCAGGGTCGCCTGAAAATGGGCTACCAGATCCCCTCCCTGCTCTGCCTGCTCTTTCGCAACGAACGGGTCATACACGATGTCTGCCAGCTGATGGTTAAGGCCTTGCGCGGCAATGCTGACCATGCCTGCGTGTTGTGCCGAGAGTCCCCACTGCGCCCAGAAAGGGCTGTTGGAAGCAGGTGGTTGAGGATTGCCGCCACCATTGTTGCCTGGCGGGTTGGAGGAACTGCCGCCGCAATCCAGCAAGCCGAGGGACGCCGTGAGCACAATCAGAGCAGAGAGTGTGCGTGCCAATGCTGCTAGTGGACGAGCAAGCATTTTCATTTCTTGGCTCGAGCGTTTTTCTTCGCTGCTTTCTCGCGTCTTTCGATCTCTTCCTCACCATACATGGTGCGGCGGCATCCCTTGGCGCCGCAATGGCAGATCGCCTCATCGTCTTCGTCACCATCGTAGAGGTTGTAGTCGTAGGTGAGTTCTTCTCCCGCAGCGATGTTGCGCAGGGCGATGATCCAGATGTGTTCGTCAAACTCGTCAGTCTCGCAGTTGGGATCGCAGCAGTGATTGATGAACGCCGCGACGCCATCCCCGTCGACGACGTTTTCGCCCTCGCCGATGCAGAAGAGATAGGTGTCCGGCCGCTCGGAATAGAGCTCGTCGGCCTCTTCCTTGGAGAGGCGCGGACCGGTGTACTCGACGATGTGGGTACCCTCCGGGATGGCCACCGTCGTATAGCAACCGGAGCCATGGATACCGGACTTGCGGATCAGCAGATTGGCAGGATCGACCGGTCGCATGCGCTCTTGAGGTAAATCAGAGTAGCACGACGGCACTGTCACCGTCTGATGTAGTGATGGGAATTCCTGTGCATCGCCGAAATCTTAGAAAAAGTACCGGGAGCGCTCGCGCGAATCTCGAGACGCTGAGGTAAGCTCCGACCGCTGCCAGGCGATTCCGCAGTTCGGCCACATCCCGTTGAAGGCAGTTCGTTAGCCACTGCTCCAATTGGAGCGGCTCCGCCTGGGGGATGAACGTGAATTCCACACCGGCATCGCCCACGGCGTTTGCCCATACCACCATGCCGGTGCCGTGTACAAGATCGGTAGTTCCAGGCAGGGCGAGTTCAGAGTCACTTGATCTCCCACGCTGAGCCGCGGACCGACGAGTCCAGGGTGCGTGCTCATTCTTAGGCCCGCGCCGCCCTCTCCGAGGTTGAGGATCACTGCCTGAGCCAAAGGCAAATTCCGGGTACTGACCGACGTGGCGATTTTAACGGCCTCGCGGTGATAGCGTCGCCGCCGGGCGACTGAAGCGCAATAGGCCGCACGCAAGCAGCGCTCGATTTGAAGAGCCGACGCCGGTTTATGAATCAGAAAGTGCACGCCCGCTGCGAAGGCCTGGCGCAGATCGAGCAGGTCACGCACGATCGCAACCAGGATGGAATCGCGGTTCCGATTGGACCGGCGAAAAGCGCACAGAAACTCTGCCAGGTCGTCGATTTCCCGCCAGTCGATCACGATTGTTTCGAACTCCGCACCGTAATCCGGCTCACAGCTACCGCACATTCCTCCAATACCGTGTGGCTGACTCCGAGTGGTTTGAGCGTACGCCCGATTGTGCGCAGATATTGGCCGTCGCGGCACAGGACCGGGGTATGCATTTCCATCGTTGCTTTGCGGGGTTGGTTGTCCACCGATCCCTCCTACCGGACGTCGCCTGCTCCGGTTTTCTCTTGAGAGGAGCGGCTTGGTGCCGCTGCCCGTCCATGCCATCGGCAGGCCAGTGGTGGAGTTCAGTTTTCCTGCATCTTGGAGTGTCGCGGCTGGTTACGTGCGTTTGAGCGGGCGGCTAAAGCTCGTAGCAGCTTCGATACGGACTTGGAGCGCGGCAATGTGCCGGTAACGCTCAACACTAGAGTAAGTGTTCGCAGAGATCCCAAGGGAAACTCTGATAAAGATACGAATTATAGAAACGAGTGGGCGCCCCACTCCACCCGCGCGTTTTCTTGCGGGAGGGCCGGCGCAACTCGCACGAAAACCGCGTAAGATGAGAGCCCTCATCGGAGGTCCCATGATGCAGCAGGAGGAGCGTCGGTCAGGATTTTCGCGAAGGTCGTTCTTACAGCAGTCGATGGTCGTTTCCGGCGCAGCGGGGTTGGGAATTGTCACCGAACCGATGCTGGCTTGGGCCGGCAGAAAAGCCGCTGCCAAGGGCCCGGTGATCATCAATCAGAATGAGAATCCGCTGGGGCCGTCGGAGGCCGCCCGTGCCGCCGCGACTGCGATGGTCCGGGAAGGAGGCCGCTATCAAGCCGAACTCACCGACGATCTGGTGGCCACATTCGCGAAGAGCGAAGGCCTTAAACCGGATTACGTGCATGCCTATCCCGGATCGAGCGAGCCTCTGCACTATGCCGTGATGGCCTTCACATCGCCAACCCGCAGCTATGTGACGGCCGATCCTGGGTATGAAGCGGGCATGTTTGCATCGGAGAGATCGGGCGCCCGGGTGGTGAAAGTTCCGCTGACCAAAACCTATGCACACGACGTAAAGGCCGCGCTCGCAGCTGCGCCCGATGCGGGTTTGTTTTATGTATGCACTCCCAATAATCCAACCGGCACGTTGACTCCGCATTCCGATATTGAGTACCTGGTGGAGAAGAAGCCCCAGGGATCGATCGTGCTCGTGGATGAGGCCTATCTCCACTTTTGCGATGCGCCCTCGGTGATCGACCTCGTGAAGGCTGATAAAGATATTGTCGTGCTCCGCACGTTCTCAAAGATCTACGGGATGGCAGGGCTGCGCTGTGGATTTGCCATTGGCCGGCCTGACCTGCTCGATAAGGTTCACAACACGGGCGGCTGGAACTTCATGCCGACGCCCGCCGTTGCCGCCGCCTCCGCCAGTCTCAAGGATTCCAACCTGGTGTCGGGTCGTCGTAGGATCAATGCTGAAGTTCGATCCGCCGTGTTTGAGTGGCTCGACCGCAACCATTACACCTACATTCCTTCGCGGTCGAATTGCTTTCTGCTTGAGACAAAGCGAGCGGGGAAAGAGGTCATGGATGCGATGGAGCGCCAAGGAGTGATCATCGGAAGAGTGTGGCCGGTCATGCCCACCTGGGTCCGGATCACGGTCGGCACTCGCTCGGAGATGGATGTGTTTCAGGCGGCCTTCAAGCGGGTCATGGATGGGACGGCGGTAGGATGGCAACTGCCACGAAATCCAAGGAGGAACTTGGACGATTTTGCTCGTCCCGCGTGACGGGCTGCTTTGGGTCGAAGTAGCGTGCTCTTCATACTGACGTATCAAAGAAAGATTCGAACCGTTCAATAAGCGATATCGTGATTTTGCGTAAAATGAGGCATGGCGTGTGCTCCTAAATTCACTCCCCACCCGAAATCCGCGCCAGGTGGTTTCTACGTAGTGAACGGGGAACGTCTGGCTTGCGGAGTTCCTCACGTCGTAGCGCCGGATCTAGTTGGCTGGACAGGTGAGAAGATTCCGCACTGCTTTTGGAAGAAACAGCCGGAGACCCCTGCGGAACTTGAACGAGCTATTGCGGTTCTAGAAGCCCATGAATTGGAATGCCACCGATACGCAGGAACCGACCCTGCAATTCTTGATCGGGTATTGTCGACGTACTGCGACTATCCGATGCATCCGCAGACCGTCATCGAATGGAAGCTGCCACATTTTGCGCTCGTCGATGATCACCCTAGTTTTCTCGCCAGAGTGTGGAGGATGATCACAAGGCTTAATAGCTAATTTCAACGTTCTGCAGTCAAGTGAGGTTAAAAGCCGCCCATTACACCCATTATGAGGCAGGTAGATTGTCGTCACTTGGCCATTGCCAATCGTCCAAGCGGCCGATGTAGTCCCCGTGAAGTCCTTGGCCGCTAAGCTCGACAGGCATCGGTTCTCCTCGAAAAGTAAGACCAACCCCGCGGGTAAGCACCCACCAAGTCAACACTGCCAAAACATCGTGAATCGCCGCGACACGCTCGGCATGGAGCATTTGCGCCAGCATCTGTCGCTGCTTCATCGAGAGGGGACGTGATAAATGGATTGAAAGGCCGGTCGGCCGATACGTCCGGGAAGGCCGTTTCTCGCATGACCGCCTTCTCCCGCACTCCGTGACTGGTTTCGGTCACGAGTTGATCAATGATTTGCTTGTAGGCATCAATGGGACGCGAAGGCTCTCGGATATCGGACATGTGAGAATTTACAGTTTTGTACTCTTCACGAAACTGACGAATCAGGCCGCAGCGGCCATTAACCTATCGATTCGAGAACTTGAAAACCGTCGTTGTCTTGTAGTGCTGTCCCGGCTTAAGCACAGTTGACGGAAACTTCGGTTGATTCGGCGAGTCCGGGAAGTGCTGCGTTTCCAGGCAGAAACCATAGCGGTGGTTGTAGACCTTGCCGCCCTTACCGGTAATGCTTCCATCCAAAAAGTTGCCGCTGTAGAACTGAACGCCGGGTTCGTCCGTCAGTACCTGCAGGACGCGTCCGGACTTCGGATCGTGCGCCTCGGCTGCCAGAGATAGTCCGCCTTTGCCGCCACTGTTCAGCACCCAGTTGTGGTCATAGCCCTTGCCGACTTTGAGCTGCTCATCGTCGTTGTTGATGCGAGCACCAATCGCAGTCGCTTTCGTGAAGTCGAAGGGCGTGCCCGTCACCAGCTTCATCTCTCCCGTGGGAATCAAGGTTGCGTCCACGGGTGTGAAACGCTCTGCGCGAATCATCAGCTCATGACCCAGAATGTCGCTCGTCCCCTGTCCGGCGAGGTTGAAGTACGTGTGATTTGTGAGATTCACAACCGTATCTTTGTCGGTGGTGGCTGAGTAGTCGATGCGAAGTTCGTTCTGATCGGTCAGAGTGTAAACCACTTTGCAGGAGAAATTGCCGGGGAAGCCTTCTTCGCCATCTTTGCTCAGGTAGGTAAGTTCGAGGGCCTGGCCTTTGCCGCCTGAAACGTCCTTGGCGGTCCACACGCGCTTGTTGAATCCCTTCAAGCCGCCATGTAGCGCGTTGTCGCCGTCGTTCTTGGGGATGTTGTAGGTGGTGCCACTCAGCACGAACTTTCCGTGTGCGATCCGATTGCCATAACGGCCGATGATCGCGCCAAAATATGCTTTGTTCGTCAGATAGCCATCGAGCTGGTCGTAGCCAAGGACGACATCATCAGCTTTTCCGCTCTTGTCCGGAACCTTGAGGGAGACGACGATCCCGCCAAAATTGGTGATGGCGGCTTCCATGCCGTTCTTGTTGGAGAGAGTGTAGAGCTCGACGGCCTGCCCATCTTCGGTTTTCCCGAACGGCTCTTTCTTCATGGTCTTCTTCGCTTCGGCGCCTCCCAAGCTGCAAATCAGCATTATGCAAGCTACGACCGTTGCCACGACGATTGCGCGAGATTTCACAGTTTGCCTCCCTGAGTATAGCCGCCCGAAACGGGCGCACATTGCTACGAACCTATTCATTCAAGCCCGCCACCAGCGTTACTCGACGGTGAGACACCGTAAAGCGCTACGCCATGGCTCGCAATGGTTACATCCACAGAACCCACTGTTCCCTGGTCCTTGTGCTCCCAGAGATCACGAATCTTGTATTTTGCGCGGTCGAATCCCAAGTCTTTCCATGAATAGTGCAGAGTCTGCGTATCAGAGGCGATATTGAAGATAGCAAGGTATTGCAACTCGGAAGTCGAAGAGCGGGAAACCCAGGCGACTACTTTGTCGTTCGTAATCAAGGGATGGGCGCCGCTCGAATGCTGATCGACGGCGATGACTTCATCGTTTGTCAGCAACGTTGTGGTCCAGGCATCGCTGGAAGGCAGGTCGCCGCCCATCATCAACGGAGAGCGGAAGATCGACCAGAGAGTGAAAAATGTTCGTTGCTCGTGGTGCGAAAGCCGCGTCTGGCGCGCCTTTCCCCATCCCGGAGCGGGCCCAAGGTAACCCAGCGGCAGCATGTCAGCATCAGGCCAGTGCCCGGGCTCGGAGAGCGACGCCCACTTGGCAATCCGCGGAAACTGATCGCCCAATCCCTGGGGATAGTCGACATCGCTGTGCCAGAGATCCCAGACGTCGTCGGAGATGCGCCACATCTGCGCGTACTTTCGCATTTCCTCGACCTTTTCGATCGGCGCTGCGCCGGGAGAGAGACTCAGAAGGATAGACCGTCCCGTCTTCCGCAGAGCCTCTCTCACCATGCGGATATCGTCACCTTTATACGGGCGGCTGCTGATGCAGTCGACTTTGATCAGGTCTACTCCCCAGCTCGCATAGAGCCGTGCGATTGAATCGTAGTAAGCCTGCGACGCCGGTTTCGACGGATCGGTTCCGTAGTTGTCGGGATTCCATGGGCAGAGATCCGTTTTGTTCGCGCCGTCGGCGACGTGATCGGACGATCCGTCAATTGCCAGATTCTCTTCCACTGCCTCTTTCGGAATGCCACGCAGAATATGGATGCCGAATTTCAGCCCAAGGGAATGCACATATTCGGCGATCGGTTTGAATCCCGCTCCGTTGGCAGCAGATGGAAATCGATTCACCGCAGGAGTGTAGCGGCCGTGTTCGTCGAGGCTGAACTTCGAATCCTTCGAGTTCCCTTCCGGCCGCGGATTGGTAACGAACCATTCCATATCGACAACCACATACTGCCACCCTGCGGAGTTCAAATGCTCGGCAAGCCACTGCGCGTTTGCTTTGAACTGTGCTTCGTTGATCGTGGTGCCGTAGGAATCCCAGCTGTTCCAGCCCATTGGTGGAGTGGCGGCGAGCACGGGCCGATCATCTGCTGAAGGAGCCGGCTTTCGGAATGCGTGCAGTGCGATGATGGGCAAGCTGAGCAAGCTTAGAACAATGCAAACTCGAAGATAGCCGCCGCTGTTCAACAAGCCTGGTTGAGTCCTTCGTGCCAGTACATGTCCCAGCCCAGATAGCGAGCAGTTGCTTCGTGGACAGACCTGGCCACGGTGGAAAGGCTCGCGGCCACGTGATGTTCGAAGCCGCGTTCGCAGATGAAGTGCAACAGTTTCTGCATTTGTGGGATTTCGACCACGCCGGCGCCACCGAAGGTATTCAGCGGGTCGTCTGTGAATTTGCCTTCTCCCACGTAGCCGCGCATCTTGCCGGCGGTGTCGTCGGTGGAAAAGCGCGCAAAACTCATCTTCTCGGGCTTGATAAGCCCGACGCACGTCCCGAAGGTATTGTCCTTACCAACGGTCCCGGCGATGATCTCCTGAAAGTCCATCCTCACAGAGCGGAAGAAGTGCTTGGGCAGATTCGAGCAGTGGAAACAAACC
>Ga0126372_10000305_pt1 | contig 16284 bp, 17 predicted proteins | sample PanSoiMetaPlot_6_FD_92762 | JGI IMG/M metagenome (GOLD analysis project Ga0126372, IMG submission 92762) | Tropical forest soil microbial communities from Panama - MetaG Plot_6 | ecosystem: Environmental > Terrestrial > Soil > Tropical forest > Bulk soil | place: Panama | collected 2016-02-17
GATCCTTGCTGCGATAGGCATGGCGGGACCTCACTATGAATGTAAATAACATTTACATCGCGACCTCCGACTGTCAAGAGGGGGGCATCAGAGTGGGACGACTGCTTCATGGTCATGCGCACAGACGATCATTAGATGGCGCCAGCACCTTTGGCCGCAGGTAGTCCAAGACCGCGCAAGTAGACCAGCACTGCGGCTTCCAGCAGTTCTTCGGGTGATATCGGCAACGCGCGCCGTGCCGCGTCGCCGCGGCCGAACAGCGAGGCAATGCCGTGTGAGATCGACCAAATGTGAAGAGCGACCATCAAGGCTGGGGGCCGAGACTGCGGCGGCACTTGCGCACACAGGATCTCAGATGCGCCACGCAGGACGGCAAACGCCCGCTCGCCGGCTTCATGCAATTCGGCACTATCGAGCGGAATTCCGGCTTCAAACATTGCTGAGTAATAGGACGGCTCGGTCCGTGCAAATTCGAGATACGCCTTGCCCAGCCGATCGAGCGCGGTGAATGGCTGCGGGCGGCCATTATCCCACGCCTGCTCGAGCACAGTCGCAAAGCGCTCGAACCCGCGTAGGGCGAGGTTGGCGAGAAGTTCATCGCGATCGCGGAAGTGGCGATAGGGTGCTGCCGGGCTCACGCCCGCCCACCGCGCGGCTTCGGCAAAGGTGAAACCCGCCGGTCCCTTCTTTGCAATCAATTCCAAGGCGGCGCGCAGCAACGCTTCTTTTAGGTTGCCATGGTGATAGCCGCGTGGGCCACCGCTGCCGTATTTCCAGCTCATGTAAATAGCTTTTACATGAGCTGACGGGCTTCGTCGCGCGAATTTTATGCAGGGACTTGATTACTTAGAACTGGCAAAATTAGCTGAGGCCCGTTGTTTCTTACGTTGCCGACCATTATCGACCGGCCCGGGTCCATTGACCCCGACCCATCGGATCATTTGCGTCCGCCCCTCAAAACGCCGGGCGTTCAATCGCATGGGCGAGGAATGATGCGCGCTCAGTCGGGAGAATCGCGATGAGTTATCTATTTTTTGGAGCGCCGTTGGTTGCCCTCTGCCTTGCGCCTTACGTTTACGCACTCAACGACCTGATCACATGGCGGTAGGCAATATCAGCGGCGAACTGCATGTCCGCTTTGTGCCAATAGCGGACAGGAGCAGGTGCAGCAAAACGGATGGCTTCACCCCATCAAAGATGCCGTTTGCCGGCCGCAAGCTTCTTGCAGGATTCCTCGACGCGGCGCGCCCGCGCGTCTGGGTCTTTTGCCGCGTTTATCCAACCGATGAAGTCGCGGCGCTCGTTAGGCGAAAGCTGTTTCCACTGCGCCTTCGCTTTTGAATGAGCAACCAGGGCGGTGTAAAGATTCATCGGCACGGTCGCATAGCAGCAAGGCCGCCGCTTTCCCGACGCAAGCCGTGAGGGGACACTCTCGACCCGCCGCTTTCGCGTCTGCGGCTGCTTGGCCGACTCGATCCAGCTCACAAAGTCCCGTCGGCCAATGGGCGTGAGGCCGTCCCACTGCGCTTTCATCCGCGCAGAAGCGGCAAGGACTTTTCGTAGATCAGCCGGCAGCTTGGGGTCTGCGCTCTTTTCCATGTGCGTCCATATACTCCATCGCGGGCAAAGCTCCATTTAGCAAAGCGGCCTCACCTGGCGCGATAGCCCGCGTAGCGCGAGAATACTAACGTCGCAATATCGTCGCTTGACGGCCCCTCCCGCATGAAGATCGCGTCCGCGCCGACAACGCCATGGATCAACGCAAAGCAGGTATACTTATTGGCATGTTACCGATCTGGCTCGTTACGACATTGCCGACCTGGCTCGTCATCTTCATTGTGCTCTACGCACTCGCGATTCTCTATGTTGCGATCAAATTTAGAGAGGTGCGCAAGTTTCTTGCGGGAGCCTTCTTTGTCAGCTCAGGAATACTTGGGTATCTGTGGCTCACAAACACTTCAATTCCTCTTGTGATGCCGTACGTCGGGATCGTTTCCATCGAGACGCCCGACATCAGCGGCCAGCGTGCCATCGTCCATTTCATTCTATTTTTGCTCTGCTTCTATTTCGGGTTCGTTAGCAATATGAACCCACTCTACAAACAATTAGTTCGGTCTTCCGTTCTAGGGACGATTGTTATGCTGGCGCTGATTTTTGTCCCTGCGGGGACATTTCGGTACTGGCAGGGATGGGCATATGTGGCCGTGTTTATTATTTGCTCCGGTGCCTACACAGTGTATCTGGCAAAGCACGATCCAGCATTACTGAAACGACGCACCGAAGCCGGTATCTTGCACGAAAAAGAATTTACCCAGAAAGTCGTGATGGCTTTGCTCTTTGCCGCGTGCATCGTCCTGGTCGTTCTTCCCCCGCTTGATGTCCGCTTCGGCTGGTCGTTCATGCCGTGGCAAGTCTCAATCATAGGCGACGCACTCGTTGCGTTCTCTTTCTACATTTTCTATCTCGTATCGAGAGTGAACACCTACGCTGCTGCCAACGTCCGGGTTGAAGAGGGACAAAAAGTGATCTCAACCGGCGTATACGGATTTGTCCGTCATCCGATGTACTTTGCAGCTTTGTTCCTTTTCATTGGCACGCCACTTGCGCTCGGATCGTGGTGGACATTGCTCTTGCTTCCTGGGTTTATACCCATTCTGGTTGCACGTATCCTGAACGAAGAAAAAGTACTTGCGCGGGACTTGCCCGGTTACGTCGAATATATGCAAAACGTCCGATACCGATTGATTCCAAGCGTTTGGTAAAACCTCGACTTCCACGCCTCCGCTCGTTCGCCTTCAATCGCGTGCGCGAGCTTCACTAGCCCCGGCAACTCGGCGACGGTGGCGGCGGCCCGCATCTCATCGCGCGCGCGAGCGGGCAGGCGTTCCTATTGCGCGCCGACCAGGGCGGCGGGAAGCGGCGAGCGGCTGCAAAAATCTTCCGAGGCCATTCCCAGCGTCATTTCTGGGAAGGCCGAAGCTACGGGAATGCCAGGTTTTTCAAGGACGAATCTGCCAAATTCCCAGGCGGGCGATCTGATGCTGGTGCAGGTGAAGAAGCCGGAGGATTCGAAATATCCCTGGGACTATTATCAGATCCTCGCCCGCATTCCCGGCGAGCGGGCTTTCGGCCCGCCCAATCCGGCCTGCCCGCTGGTCAACGGCTGATCGCGATTACGCTTTCCCGCAGTCGTCTGCGGCGATCGAGGTAGCGCTGCGTCGCGCGTTCGACCGCGGTCTTGCACGACGCGCAGAAACCGAGGAGCGCGAGAGCGGCCCAAAGCAGCCATGAGGCAAGCTCGACCGCGCTTACGGCAGCGATGATCGCGGCGCGGCCGAGAAGTTTTACGATCGCCCGCGTGCTGCCACCTTTGGCGGCGGCGAGCCATGCCATGCGTGAAACATCCTGCGGGTCCCGGGCTACCGATAATGCGTCGAAAGCCGCTTGGCTCCCTGCCCTGGCTTCGATGCGCCCTGTATTTTGCGCAAATCCAAGAATCCCGCCGGCGCCTTCGACTGTGACCGCTTCGCGCACGGCGCGCGCCACAAGCGCGGGATTGAGCCGGCCGGTCCGCCGTGCGGCCTTCACAAGCGACAGTCCGCCGCGTTCCGGAAGCGTGGCGCCGAGGCTTGCATAGGTGACCGCGGTGATGGCGATACCAACTCCGGCAAGTCCGAGAATCCACGGGTCGTAAGCCTGGCCGCTCAGGTAGCGCGTGCCTTCCCGCGCGGCATCGCGGATATCGCCGAATACGAACAGATCGCCAAAGGCGGTGCCGGCGAGGCTTGCAATATCGGTGGGTTCTCCGGTCCACAGCCCATGCACAAAGCGGCCGGCGGTGCTGGCCATTGTGTGCGCATCGGCACCGGCTTGTTCCACCTTGCCGGGCAGAGCCGGATCGATCGGCGCGTTGCGTTCGGCCGCAAGCGCGACAAAGCTTTGCGCGAGATCCACGTCGCCGGCCGCTAGCGCAGCTTGGATTTCGCGTTCGGCAACCTTTCGATCGAACGCGTGCGCAAGTGCCCGATCGCTGATGGCGACCGGATCGTCTGCCGCCGCGATGCGATCATGGGCTGCAATGGCGCCGCACAGCAGAAAAGGGGCGGCAATCGCGCAAATCGCGGCGCCGGCCAGTGCAGCGACCGGTCGGCGCGCGAAACTCGCAAGACTATTCAGTTTTTGGCTGTTCATGTAGTTCAATGAGCGCTATTCGCCATTTGCGGCTTTTTCACAACGCCGTGTGGAAATCGCCGTTCCTACCGGATATGGTGCTCTCTTTCACGCGAGCAATCCAGCCACATGACCGAGCACATCGTTCCACATTTCCACAACGATATCGGCGTCGCCGAGATCGAGATCGGCGCGAAGGAGTTCATGTGCATCGGGGCCATGCCGCCGTTCGATCATCCGCATGTATTTTGCGACATGGGTGACGATGCGGAATTTGTCTGCCCGTATTGTTCGACGCTCTACCGGTATAATCCGGCGCTTGCGGCCAACGAGGCGCGACCGCCGGAATGCGCCTTGAAAAGCGAACTGGTCTGATCGATCGCCGATGGCTTTGCCGTCCTCGCGTACCATCATTGTCGCGGGAGCGGGAATTGGCGGGCTTACCGCCGCGCTCGCTTTGGCGCGCAACGGATTTCGCGCACTGGTCATTGAGCAAGCCGAACGGCTGGAAGAAACCGGCGCCGGAATTCAACTTTCACCAAACGCCACGCGCATCCTGATCGGCCTGGGATTGAGCGATCGATTGCAGCCGCATGTGGTAGCACCGACCGCCGTCCGCGTGCTTGCCGCACACAGCGCGCGCGAAATCGTGCGCATACCGCTCGGCAACTATGCGGCGACGCGCTACGGCGCGCCCTATTGGGCCATCCACCGCGGCGACTTGCAGGCCGCGTTAAGCGACGCAGCGACGCAGGATCTCAATATCGTGATCCGGCTCGGCATGTCGCTTGAAGACTTTGCCACCCATCCGCACGGCGTCACTATTTCCGCACGTAGTCCAAGCGGGCTGTGGACCGAGCACGGCCACGCGCTGATCGCGGCAGACGGGGTGTGGTCCATCTCACGCGGGCGCATTGCATCGAAAGATCCCCTGCATTTCGCTGGGCGCACCGCCTGGCGGGCGCTCCTGCCGGCAAGCAAGGTCGCGCCCGAATTCCGCGAAGCGCTGGTTCATCTGTGGCTCGGGCGCAATGCGCATCTCGTTCATTATCCGGTCAAGGGCGGCCAGCTCATCAATCTTGTGGCGATCACTGCCGACGATTGGAGTGGGCCCGGCTGGAGCGAGCCGGCGAGCCGCATCGATCTGTTGCAGTGCGTTGCCGATACGCGCTGGGCGCCGCAGGCGTATTCCTTGCTACGCGGGCCGGATGCCTGGCTGAAATGGGCGCTCTATCAGAACGATCCGCTGGCAAATTTATCGCGCGGCGCGGCGGCGCTCCTTGGCGATGCTGCCCATGCGATGCTGCCATTTTTAGCCCAAGGCGCGGCCATGGCGATCGAGGACGCGGCAGTCGCGGCGCAATGTCTCGCCCGCATGCCCGACCAGCCGGATGCTGCCTTTGAGACCTATTCCGCGATCAGGCGTGGCCGCACCCGCAAGGTGCAGCGCATGGCCACCCGCAACGGCAAGCGCTATCACCTGACTGGGGCTGCGGCCATGTTCCGGAACACAGTGATGCGACTCATTGGCGGCGAGCGAATCTTACATCATTACGATTGGCTGTATGATTGGCGGCTGCCCCCGGCGTTGTCGATCAGTTGATCACTGCCAAACCACCGACTCCTGCCAACCACATCCGTATGACCATGAGCGAAATGCTGTTTCCGACAACGATCGCCGGCAGTTTGCCGAAGCCGGCCTGGTTGGCGGCCCCAGAGAAACTATGGGCGCCGTGGCGTCTCGAGGGCGACGAACTCGCCGCCGCGAAGGATGACGCGACGCTGCTTGCCCTTAAGGTTCAAGAAGACGCAGGCATCGACATTGTCACCGATGGCGAACAGTCGCGGCTGCATTTCGTGCACGGCTTTCTCGAAGCCGTCGACGGCATCGATTTCGGCAAGCGCGTCGAAATGGGAATTCGCAACGATCGCTACAAGGCCATGTGCCCGACGGTCGTCGGCCCGTTGCGCCTGCGCAGCCGCGTTCATGCGCGCGAGGCCCGCCTCGCCCGCGCCCATACCGGCAAAAAACTGAAATTCACCCTGCCCGGCCCGATGACGATCGTCGATACGATTGCCGATGCCCATTACGGCGACCGCGTAAAGATGGCGATGGTCTTTGCCGCGCTCCTTAATGCAGAAGCACGCGGGCTTGCCGCTGACGGCGTCGACGTCATTCAATTCGATGAGCCTGCCTTCAATGTCTATATGGACGCCGCCGCGGACTGGGGCATCGAGGCGCTGCACCGCGCCATCGAGGGCCTCACCTGCAAAACCGCCGTGCATATCTGTTACGGCTACGGTATTCCCGCAAACATCGAATGGAAAGCGACACTCGGCGCCGAATGGCGCCAATACGAGAGGTTTTTTCCGGCCTTGGCGAAGAGCCGGATCGGTCAGGTCTCGCTCGAATGCATCCACTCTCACGTGCCGATGAAAGTGCTCAAACTGCTTGACGGAAAGGATGTCCTCATCGGCGTCATCGATGTCGCTAGCGATGCGATCGAAACGCCCGAAGAGATTGCGGCGGTGATTTCCGCCGCGGCCGAATATGTGCGGCCGCAACACATCGTTCCGTGCACGAATTGCGGCATGGCGCCGATGCGCCGCGATATAGCGGCAAGCAAGCTCAAAGCGCTAGCGCGCGGCACGGCGCTGGCGCGGCGGAAATTCGGCTGAGCGCCGAAACGGCTTACCTCTTCTTTTTTTGTAGGATCCGCCGCAGCACCTCGGCGTGACTGAGGTCGAGCTCACGCGTCGCCGTGATCAGCGTAGCGGGGCGGCCCTTGACCATCGCGCGCAACGCCTCGAGCTGTTCCCTGTGTTTGGCAAGCTCGGCCTTGTAGCGGTGCCGGAACTCGGCAAAGCGCGTCGGCTCGTGGCCATACCATTTGCGTAAGCCGGTCGATGGGGTGAGGTCGCGCGGCCAGGCGTCGAGCTGGAGTTTGGCCTTGGACACCCCGCGCGGCCACAACCGATCGACGAGAATGCGCAGGCCGTCGCGCGGCTCTGGCTTGTCATAGGCGCGCTTGATGGCGATCGATGGCATCGCGCGCCGCGCATGCGATCTCTTTTGCTTGCGCGCGTTCCCTTTGGTGGCCGTCATCGGTTGCTGCGCGAGATGACGTTCATCAGCTCGTTCACTTTGTGCCGCTGCTCGGTCTTATTGCCGGATGCAATCGCGTTCTCAACGCAATGCGCGGCATGATCGGCGAGGATCTCTTCCTCGGCACGCCGCAGCGCCGCCCGTACCGCCGAGAGCTGAGTAACAACGTCGATGCAATAGCGATCGTCTTCGACCATACGCGCGAGCCCGCGCACCTGGCCCTCGATCCGCCGCAACCGTTTGAGCACCGCAGCCTTGGCATTGGTCCGCATGCACCTTATATACCCCTGTGGGGTATGTGGTTCAAGGCGCTGTGATGCAGCCGGCAGAAGGTTTGAGCGAGATCGATCCGGTCTGCGGAATGAAGGTCGATCCGGCGAAATCGCCGCATCGCATCGACTATGGCGGCCGTTCCCGTCATTTCTGCTCGGCGAGCTGCCGAAGCAAATTCTCGTCTGACCCGGAAAAGTATCTAGCGCGAGCCGATCGCAAGCAGACAGCCGCGTCGTCCGGAACGATCTATACCTGCCCGATGCATCCGGAAATCCGGCGGGCCAGTCCGGGCGCGTGTCCAATCTGCGGTATGGCGCTTGAGCCGGTCGAGGCAACCGGCGAGAGCGGGCCGAACCCTGAACTCGCTGATATGAGCCGCCGGTTTTGGATCGGCACCGCGTTGACCATTCCCGTCGTCATACTGGAAATGGGTTCCCGCTTCCCGGGCCTCGCTCTTCATCAATTCATCGCCCCGCACTTGTCGGTTTGGCTACAGTTTCTGCTCGCAACGCCCGTCGTACTTTGGGCCGGATGGCCGTTCTTCGAGCGTGGCTGGGCATCCGTTCTGAACCGATCGCTGAACATGTTTACGCTGATCGCTTTGGGCGTCAGCGCCGCGTTTCTTTATAGCCTGGCCGCAACCTTTGCTCCTGGCCTGTTCCCGGATTCGCTGCGCCAGGATGGCGTCGTTCCGATTTATTACGAAGCTGCCGCCGTGATCACCGTCCTTGTCCTGCTGGGCCAAGTGCTGGAGCTGCGTGCGCGCGAGCAAACAGGCGGCGCCATTCGCGCGCTGTTGAAGCTCGCGCCCAAAACGGCGCGGCGTATTCGGCCCGACAGCAACGATGAAGAGGTGCCGCTCGAAGCGCTGCATATCGGGGATCGCCTGCGCGTGCGGCCGGGTGAGAGCGTGCCGGTGGACGGCGTCGTGATCGAGGGCCGCAGCGCGATCGATGAATCCATGGTGACCGGCGAATCGATGCCGATCGAAAAAGAACCTGGTGCCAAAGTGATCGGCGGCAGCATCAACGGGACTGGCAGCCTCGTCATGCGCGCCGAGAAGGTCGGTTCGGATACGATACTCGCGCGCATCGTTCACATGGTCGCGCAGGCCCAGCGCAGTCGCGCCCCGATTCAACGCCTTGCGGACATTGTCTCCGCCTGGTTTGTGCCGGCCGTCATTATTGTCGCGTGCGCGGCATTCATTGCCTGGCTGGTCTGGGGTCCGCCTCCGGCATTTGCCTATGCATTGGTCGCTGCCGTTTCCGTTCTCATCATTGCCTGCCCTTGTGCGCTCGGCTTGGCGACTCCGATGTCGATCATGGTCGGTGTGGGCAAGGGCGCAACCGCCGGCGTACTCATCAAGAGCGCCGAGGCGCTCGAGCGGTTTGAGAAGGTCGACACACTTGTTGTCGACAAAACAGGAACCTTGACCGAGGGTAAGCCTCGCGTGATTGCGGTCAGTCCGGCCGACGGTTTCGATGAAAATACGATCTTGTCCCTCGCAGCCAGTCTCGAACGCTATAGCGAACACCCGCTCGCGGCCGCGATTGTCGGTTCCGCAAAGGACCGCGGTCTGGAAATCAAAGATGTGAACGATTTTGGATCGCTTACGGGAAAGGGCATCAGCGGCAAAGTCGGACAGCGTCAAGTCGCGGTCGGCAATGCTGCACTGTTAAAAAATCTCCGGGTCGGCGACGTGAACCTCGACGCCCGCACTGACGCGCAGCGGCGTCAAGGCGCAACCGCGATATTCGTCGCTATCGATGGACAGCTTGGCGGAGTTGTCGCGGTCGCCGATCCGATCAAGGTGACGACAGCGGCGGCGCTCGCCCGGTTGCGGCAGGACGCCATCCGGATCGTCATGCTCACCGGCGACAACCGCATCACCGCGCAGGCGGTCGCAGGCAAGCTCGGAATCGCGGACGTCGAAGCCGAAATATTGCCCGAACAGAAGAATGCGATTGTGCGGCGTCTGAGAAGCGAAGGCCATACCGTGGCGATGGCCGGCGATGGCATCAATGACGCACCGGCCCTTGCCGAGGCCGATGTCGGCGTGGCGATGGGCACCGGCACTGATGTCGCCATGCAAAGCGCCGGCGTTACTTTGGTGAAAGGCGACCTAGCGGGCCTCGCCCGCGCGCGCGCACTGTCCCGCGCGACCATGCGCAATATCCGGCAGAATCTCTTGTTCGCCTTTATCTACAACGTCATCGGCGTGCCGATCGCGGCGGGCGCGCTCTATCCGCTCTTCGGCCTGACCTTGTCGCCCGCGATCAGTGCCGCCGCGATGGCGTTATCGTCCGTCAGCGTCGTCGCCAACGCGCTGCGACTGCGTCGCGCTGCACTTTGATTGAGCTGCTCGACTGAGCGCGCCATCAGCGCAGCGTCTGGTCGCTTTGGGACGGGACGGCGAAGCTACAATTTTTTTCAGCGGCCTTGCGTTGCAGGAGCTTTTCCTCGGCGAGCACGGAATCATACTCGCTGCGATAAGCCAGCGAACCGACGACGGCGCCCCCTGCGCTTTCACTTGCCTTTTCGATGAGATCGCGCAGCTCGTTTTCACGCGTGGTCAGGACCTGACGCCGCGCGGCGAGATCCTCGCAACGATAAAACGCATAGCGGCCCGGATCGACGAACAGCGCGCCGGCGCCATCGCTCAAGCCGCATCCGGTAAGCGCGCACAGCACGAGGCTCGACAGTGCCGCGCGCCACTGTCCGCGCATCTGAGCCGGTCGCGGCCAGTGACTGGCAAACTTTCCCCGGACAGTCATCGTCACGTTCCTCGGCCTACAGCAACCTTGGCAGTCCCCTGCGCCGCAAATGTGGCAGGCGGGTTGGCCTCGTGGGAAGTCTCAGTCTCGCCACAGCTGTGCTGAGTGTCTACAATTTGGTGAGGGGGAGGTCACGAGCACGAGTTAACAAAGATGCGTTTCGATTGGTTACTTTGGTCTAATCCGGTGGCGCTGTGGTGGACTTTTCTGGTCGCCGTGAGCGCCGTGAATGTCGCCCTTTTGTTGGGCTTGCGCGGACTCTACCGGGCCAATCCTTTCGGCGCGGTGACCGCGACTTTCGCCGCGGAGCCGCTTGCGCTGTTAAGCGCCGTTTATGTTTTGGTTTGCGCTTTTCGCTCCGTTCTGCCGCGTGCCGATGTCGAGCGCATCTGCCTGTTTGATACTTGGTTGTCCAGCGTGCTGATCGGCCGCTCGATGGCGACGCTTGCAGAGCTTTGCTTCGCGTTGCAATGGGTCATCGTCATACGCGAGCTTGGCCGGACCGCGCATTCGGATACGGCCAAGAACATAGCCGCGCTGATCCTGCCCCTGATCGTGCTCGCGGAGGCTTGCTCCTGGTACGCGGTGATCTCGACCGACTTCCTCGGCAATGTGCTGGAGAATTCGTTGTGGACGGTCGCTTTCGCGCTGGTCGGGATCGCTTTCGCCCGGCTCGCCGCAAGCTTTCAGGGCATCGCGCGCTGGACAATCATTGCGACCGCCGCGGGCGCGGCGGGTTACGTGATCTTCATGGTCACAGTCGACGTCCCGATGTATGCGCAGCGCTGGCAGGCCGAGTTGGCGAACGGTCACGAAACTTTCGGGCTGCTCGCGGGTCTGCACGATCTGGCAAGCCGCTGGGTGGTCACCCACAGCATCGCGCACTGGCAGAACGAGATTACGTGGATGTCGCTCTATTTCAGCGTCGCGGTCTGGGCGAGCCTCTTGCTCGGTGGCTTTGGCCTGGTCAGGCATCTGGCGCTGCGCTACCGTGTGCGCCGGCCCTTGTTCAAAGCCGCCATGCGCCACCCAACGCCGGTCGTGATCCGCTCGTAAGAGTGGCGGCTCAGCCGCAGCCGCTATCGGCGCGCACGGCGATAGGCAGTTTGCCGCGAATCCGATACCGTTTAGTCTGCTGATTCGCTTTGCGCGGGCTTCTCGCAAGACCGTCGGGGTGCGGCATGATCATCACTGTGGCCACCATGAAGGGCGGCAGCGGCAAGAGCACGCTGGCAAGCTGCTTGGCTGTGCATTGGCATTTGCGCGGCCGGCGTCCCAGCCTGATCGACGCCGATCCGCAACGCTCGATCATGCGGCTTGTCGCGCGCGAACGCGCGCTCGGCGGGGTTGCCGTGGTCGAGGACGCGACCGAAGACGCCGCCAGCACCGCACGGCGGCTCGCCGCTGGCGGCGGCCTCGTCATCATCGACACACCGGGTTTCCGATCCAAGACCACACTCGACTGTCTCGCGGTCGCAGACTTTCTGCTCGTCCCGGTCAAGCCGTCGCCATTCGATGTCGACCGCATGCTCGACACGCTCAGCATCCTGGTCGAGCGCGGGGACGGGCGGCGGCCGCTGTTCCGCTGTCTCCTCACCCAGACAACGCGGGATTCGGTGATCGCCAAGCACATCCGTGCCGAGCTCGCCGCCGCGGGTCTGCCGGTGCTGCATAACGAAATGATAAATCGTGTCGGCTACCCGGAAGCTTCCCTGTGGGGCGCGACGCCAAGCCTGATCAGCTGGAAGGGACCCGCCGCGCGCGAGATCGCCGCCATCGCGGACGAGGTCGACATGGTCGTCGACGCACAGCAGGCCGCCGCATGAGGCGCAAGCCACTCCCCAAGGCGATCACACGCTCGCTCGCCAATTTGCAGAAGATCGCCGCCGGCTTTACCGCCGACGAGCAAGGCCGGGTGCCGCGCTACGCCGTCAAATTCGACGCCGTCGAGCCGGAGCCCGCGCCCGAAGCGGCGAGCAAGCCGGCCGAACAGTCGCAGCGCGATCAAATGCAACAGACGGATACTCCCGATCCGCTTGCGGCGCGCCGCCGCGCTTTTGCGCGCCGGATCGTCGAGCGGCACAAGAACTACGCGGCGCTCGGCGGGCTCGTGCCACTGCCGGCCGCCAACATTGCCGGCGTGACTGCCATTAATCTGCGCATGGTGAAACAGCTCAGCGAGCTTTACGGCATACCGTTCCACCGTGACCGGACCCGCGCGCTCATCATTGCGCTGATCGCCGGCGTGGCGCCCACCGGCGCCGGGCTTGCGGCCGCATCGACCCTGATGTGGATCGTTCCCGGCGGGCTGGTTTGGGGCCTCGGCGCCGCTGCGCTCACCGCCGGAGCGCTCACCCGGGGCATCGGCGCGGTGTTCATCGAAAGCTTCGAGACGACGGTGGCAGCGCAAAGGCCATCGTAGCGTCCGCGTTTGCATCTAAATTTTGCTTCGCGATTTTCGACCGGACCGTGATTTCCACAAACGGAGCGATTTCGGCTGATAGCCGTGCCCTCTTGCTCATCGGTAACTCATCTTGCCTCAGATAAGGTTCCCTCGCTTAAGCTAGGGAGGAAAAACCATGCTGAGGACTCTTGCAGTAGCGTTGCTTGCAACCGCCATGTCGGATGGTTTGGCTGACGCCAAGGGGCAAAGCCCAAGCCGAAAGCCCTGCCATATTGTCAAACGGAGCAACAGGCAAAGGATAATTGTGCCTGCGGCCCGGCAAAAACGGTGTGCCAGAAGGGCATGTGGTGTCACGACTTCACAAGTGCTTGCAGGCCGTAAGCGTATTCAGCACAAGGGCGCAAGCTGCCACCAAGCTTGCGCCCACAAGCTACTGACGCGTCTACTGCATGGCGGCAGCTTGGCGGAGTGGGCAAAACTTTACCCTTTCCGCACCGAAGCAGTCGCCATGATCGAATGGTGCGAGGGCGTTCGGCTGCCGTTTCCCGGGCGTCTCTCGACAGGCGGTGACGTAAATTCCCCAATGATGTCGCGCAACCAATCCATTTTCCGAACGGCGACGTCCGTTTGCCCATAGGGGATCTCGATGCCGGCCTCGGCGAAGGCATCAAGGATTGCCATCGATAACTGCGTGCGAACGCTCCCAGCTTTATTGATGTCGCCAACAAACGTGTAAAGAGTAAAATTGATGCTTGCGGGGGAGAATTCGTCCAGCATGACAGCTGGCTCCGGTGTTTTTAGGACGTCCGGGTTGTCCCTTGCCACCTTCAGTAACGCAGTCTGGACCTGACGCGGGTCGCTGCCGTATGCGACGCCAATCGGAATGGCAACTCGGCGAACCTTGTTCCGGAACGTCCAGTTCTTCACCTTTTCCGAGATGAAGTAAGAGTTTGGAATGAGAACATTCGCGCCGTCGAATGTTTCCACTTCCGTCGAGCGAACGCTGATTTTGCGCACGCAACCTTCCTCGCCACCGACGACCACCAGGTCCCCGACGCTAATAGGTCGTTCCACCAGCAGAATCAGACCGGAGATAAAATTGTTGACGAGGTTTTGCAGGCCAAAACCGATGCCAACGGATAATGCCCCGGCGATGATAGCAATGCTGGAAAGGTTGAAGCCGGCGTAGGACAAAGCCACCAAGGCCGCGATCACAATCCCGGTATAGCCGATCCCGGTGCGGATCGAGTTCCGTACGCCGCCGGAAATGCCAGCCGGCAGTAACACCCGCGCGTCGAGCCAGCCTTGAAACAGCCGAGCCGCCGCGTAGCCGATCCCGAACACAAGTATCGAGGCCAGCAAAGCGCCAAGTGTCACTTCGGTGTTTCCGATGTGCAGTCCAAAAAACAGCTGTCGATACCATTCTTGAATGTCTGGCCAGTTGTAGCCCCATTGCAGCATGATCAACGGCACTGACATGACCAGCACGGCAAATTTCAAGAATAAGCTGATGGGCAAACCCAAGTGTTCGCGGCGTGCGAGCTCCAGCCCAGCGCTTTTCTTGAGCCAACCGCCCACAATTGTGCCATCGTCGCTTAGTCCTTGCGCGAATCCATCAACCCACAACAGCAGAAGGTACACGAGTGCGAGGATCGATCCTGTTACGATCAATTGCTGACTCAAAAAGCGAGCCAGCGGCAGATAGCCGGTGATCGCACACACAACAATTGCCCCAACAATGGCCCAAACAACCATTCGAATAAGTTTGAATAACCGTGGCGATGCAGTCTCCTTCGTCGTGCCGAAGGGCGTTCGGAGAAGCGCAACAACGAGACCGGCTAAGAGGAGACTGGAAGGCAACGCAACGGCGATTGTCAGCGCAAACGGCGCTTGGATTAACCGAGTGACCAGGTAAAGCAGCGTGGTAACGCTATAGATGAAGGCGAGCAAGATGACGAGGCCGCACAAGCGCACCGCTCTTGCATCCGAAGTCGCAACGAGCCGCCATTGCGGTGCTCTGGGTGCAAATACCGCGCTGGCAAGCGCCGCAACCGTCACGACAATCACTATGGATTGGGCAATAGAATAGAACAGCCAGTCGACACGCTCAGGCAGGTCCTGCGTGTAGGCGAGCATGCCATACAGAAAGGTTATCGGAGCCACGATCGGAAGTGCGCGGAAAAAGACCACTCCGGCCGCCGAGGAAGCCCGGCGCCAGAATGGCGGCTCGCTGTTTCCTTCCCAGCGACGTAATCTGCGAATTCCCCTCCAGCTCGCAAAACTGAGTACCAAAGAAAGCAATAAGGCTTCGATGGCGGTGTATCCGATATCACCAGGATCTCGAACATCGCGCCACCAATCCGTGACCAAGTCGCGGACTTTGCGGGGCGCCGATGGCACATATTTTGGTAGTTTGGCCCAAGTCTCGTAAGCGTAAACACCGGGGATCGGTTGGAACAGAATGGAAGTAAAATTCTTTCGGCGGATGTCCTGAATCGCGTTCAGTAGATTCTCAATGCGAAGATTAGTCGCGTCGACCGCGGCTTTACCCCCCGACAGAAGACTTAAGTGATAATTTGACTCAGCGCGAGCAAGCGCGGCTTGCTCGGGCTCGGGTGGCTGATCGGCGGCCGGAGCAGGACCAAGTAGATTCACCTGTGCTTTGTCAGTCTTGAGCCGCGGCTGAAGCAGGCCCCAGGTATCGTCAACCTGCGAACGGACTTGCTGCAATCGGTCGCGAAACTCATTGAGTTCTGAATATCGTAGCCGTGGACGGCCAAGCTCGGTTTGGATCTGGTCCAATTCGTGCTGCCAAGCGGTGCTCGTCGCCTGGAGATCAATTCCCAACTCCTGATTGAGGCGGTTGGCGATTTCCGTTGTGTTGATCCGTGGATCGGCTTGCTGCGCCGAGGTCTTACCATCGCTGGCATGCGCCGTGGTGTTTGCCTGCGGCTGCGGCGAAACCTTTCCACCAAGCGATGTCGAACCAGTCTGTGCGCACACACCACTCGCTAGCAATGTCACAGCAAGCGCAGACAAGCCGAGGAAATTAGCTGTCCGCGCAATACACCGGAATAAGCCCGCCACCGGCCCCTCCTAATCCCATCTCATCTGGACAATGGCCTAGGCGCGGAACGAGGGCAGAATATGGCAGGTTGACAAGTTCGAACTCGGCAAGAAATTTGATAGTGTTCGTCATGTGCGCTTTCGGGGGCAAAGCGGACATTGCTCGGACGAAGCGAAATGTCCGCTAATGACCCAACCCAGACGCGTTCAGCGCTCTGCGCTCGATTTCCGCTAAGTGCCAGATTGAAACGAACGACAATGCAGGATCGACCGCGAACCGATCAGAGGCTTGATCGGTTTGGAACGAAGGCGGTCGCGAGTCCTTCGTTATCGGGCTAAGCGGACGTGACAGGGACATCGGCGAATGTCTAGGACAAAAACGGACATTCAATTCTTCAGATCAGCGCTGATCCTTCTTTGCCTAGTGCATGCTGACCTACAGGACAGACGCGATGAGGCATCCAGTTAGAGCGACTTTCACACCGTCGTTA
>Ga0126372_10000306_pt1 | contig 16264 bp, 19 predicted proteins | sample PanSoiMetaPlot_6_FD_92762 | JGI IMG/M metagenome (GOLD analysis project Ga0126372, IMG submission 92762) | Tropical forest soil microbial communities from Panama - MetaG Plot_6 | ecosystem: Environmental > Terrestrial > Soil > Tropical forest > Bulk soil | place: Panama | collected 2016-02-17
GGATCCGGCGAGAATACGCGTTTCGCGATCGGCACCTGGGTTGGATGCAGCGTCCACGCGCCCGCGCAGCCCATGATGAAGGCGTTGCGGAATTGGGCTTCGCACGCTGCTTGATCGTTGAAGTCGCCGAATGGGCCGTAAAATGGCTTGATGCCCGCCGCAGCGCAGGCATCGACCATCTTGGACAATGTGTAGTGCCATAGATCCTGCTGAAACGCAGCGCGCGGTTCACCGCCAGCGGTGGCGTCGGCAAGCACCCTGTATTGTGGGTGGCCGCCGCCAACGCGCGTCGTCTTCATCGCGCGCGAGGCGGCGAGATCGGCCGGGCCGAGGCTGATGCCATGCATGCGGGGCGACGCGACTGCGATATCGGTGACGTTGTCGACTCCCTCGGCCGTCTCCAGAATGGCGTGAATCAGGATCGGTTTCTTGACCGAGTGCTTCGCTTCAAGTTGCGCCAGGAGCTGATCGAGATAATGGATATCCCACGGGCCTTCGACCTTGGGCAACATGACGACGTCGAGCTTCTCTCCCACGGCGCCCACGATCTGGGTCACGTCGTCGAGCACCCACGGTGAGTTGAGCGCGTTGATGCGTGTCCACAGGCCAGTTGCACCGAACTCGTTCGCTTTGGCCAGCGCAATGAAGCCTGCGCGTGCCTCCTGCTTGGCGTCGGCTGGGATAGCGTCTTCGAGATTTCCGAGTATCACGTCGACCTCCGCGATCAACTGCGGCACCTTTGCGCGCAAATTCTCGATGTGGGGAGGCACGAAATGAATCATCCGCTCGAGCCTGATCGGCAGCTCGCGCAGCGGCGTTGGCGCGCCGAGCGCCAGCGGCCTAAAGAAATTGCGCGGGAGCTTCATCCGGTCAAAATTCCCGTTCCAATCACCGCCATCCTGCGACGGTATGGACCTCGCCAAGCTGCTTTTGCAGATAATGCCAGGTGTCGAGTGCGAGGCGAACAGCTCGCTTGCGGACCTATTCGGGCATGGGCGCTACTGCAAAGGGATATTGGCTTGCTTGATCACCTTGCCCCAGAGCTGCGTTTCTTCGACAAAGAACTGCGCTGCTTGCGCGCGGCTCTTAGTCATGGGCTCCATCTGAATGCCGCGCACTTTTTCCGCAGCGTCGGGCCGCGCGAGGATATCGACGACGTCACGATTGATCTTGTCTGCCAAGGCTGCGGGTGTCTGGGGTGGGGCAACCATGGCGTACCAGGTGACCGCGCGATAGCCCGGTAAACCGGATTCGGCAATGGTCGGAATGTCCGGCAGCTCGCGCACGCGCTCAGTCGTTCCGACCGCCACGATTTTGACCTTGCCGTCGCGATGCACTGCAAGCGAAGTCGTGGGCGTGTCGAACATCATGTCCACGTGGCCGGCGATGATGTCATTTATGGCGTGACTCAGGCCCCGATACGGGATCTGCATCGTTTTGATCCCCGCGAGCATTTCAAGCTGTACGGTCGACAGGTGTCCCACGGAGCCAATACCCGGCGTAGCGGACGTGATTTTGCCCGGGTCGGACTTGGCGCGCGAAATCAGGTCCGCAATGGTGGACACTTCCAAGCTCTTGCGCAACACGAGGACGTATGGACCAGTCGCGAGCAGTGCGATGGGAATCCAGCGCGCAGGATCATAGCCCATCTCTTTGTAGAGAAAGCCGTTGGTCGCGATCGGGCCAGGCGAGGCCAGGAGCAGCATATATCCGTCGGGTTTTGCACGCGCGACTTCGGCCGCACCGATATTACCCGCTGCGCCGCCGACATTCTCGACGATTATCGGCTGACCCCATTGGCGGCTGAGCTGGTCGGCCAGCAACCGCGCGAGCGTATCAGTGCCTCCGCCCGCAGGATAAGGAACGACGACGCGCACCGGTCGGTCAGGGTAAGTCTCCTGCGCGCGGGCGACATCTGATGCCAAGAGCGCGGCCAGCACCACAAGAGCGACGCTCATCAGCCGCAATCCTGCACGCATCTATGCATCCTACGCGAACGAGACCGCGGAAGGCTAATCGAGGGAAAGTTTCGACGCCAGTGCAACCCGCTGCCCTTTTCCTATGCTAGAGACGTGAGCAGATTTCGGGGTGACTTGTTGACCAAGGACACGCACGATTGGCTCGCACGGGCGACGGCCCTTGCGCCATTGATCGAGGCTGCCGGCAGCCGCACCGAGAAGGAGCGGCGGATTCCGGCCGATGTCCTGTCGGCCATGCATGCTGCGCAACTGTTCCATATACTGCTACCGGTCTCGATGGGTGGCGGCGACGTCGATCTCGTCACGTTCAACCAGGTCGTCGAGACGCTCGCGGCGGCTGATGCGAGCCCCGCCTGGTGTCTTGCACAGGCGGCTGTGAGCTCGCATGCCGCCGGTTTCCTGGCCCCGAAAATTGCACGCGAGATCTTTGGCGCCTCCGACGCCCTTCTCGCTTGGGGGCCACCGGCGGGCGTTGCGAAGGCACTCGCTGTCGATGGCGGTTATCGCGTCACCGGCAAATGGCGATTTGCGAGCGGAAGCGCCAACGCTACTTGGATGGGCGCCCATTCGACGGTTTTCGACGCGCCCGATAAGCCGCGCCGCGATGCAGGCGGCAATCCGATCAACCGCACCATGCTCTTCCCGCGCGCGCGAGCGCAGATCCAAGACACCTGGCACGTTCTCGGATTGCGGGGCACGGCCAGCCATGACTACGAGGTCACTGATCTGTTCGTTCCGGAGGAATACACGACGTGGCGCGACTCCGCTGCGGACCGCCGCGAGAGCGGGCCGCTCTATAACATTCCGATGCTCACTCTCTACGGCGTCGGGTTTTCCGGAGTCGCGCTCGGGATCGCTCGCTCGAGCCTCGCGTCATTCATGCAGTTGGCGCAAACCAAGAGGTCAGGTGGAGGCTTGGGCTCGGCGAGCTTGCTGCGCGATAACGCGGTGATCCAATCGGGGCTTGCGCGGGCGACCGGCCAGCTGCGGTCAGCACGAGCTTTTCTCCTGCAGATGCTGCGGGAGGTTTGGGCGAGTTCGGCGACATCGGGCGCCCTTTCGCTCGAGCAGCGCGCGCACCTGCGCGTGGCCATCACTGGAGCGATGGAAGCTGGCCGAAAGGCGGTGAATTTCGCCTACCGCGCCGCCGGCACAACGGCAATTTTTGAAGGCAGCGCTTTTGAACGGCGGTTCCGGGATTTACACACCCTTCTGGCGCAGGGGCAGGCGCATCTGTCGAATTTCGAATCCGCTGGCCAGGCGCTGTTCGGATTAGAACCCAGGCAAAGATTGTAGCCTTACAATTCCTCTCCGCGCATGAGGCGGGGCTGAGAGGCCCATGGCGACACTCCCTCGCGCATGATGCCCCGACGCAGCGGCGCGATCCGCTCGATGAGAAAAAGACCGGCGGCCCGCGCGCCTTGCAGCGGGAGGAAATCCGAAAGCAGGCTGCGATTGAGGAGATCGACTGCCAACATGCGGGTCGCCGTGTCGGCGCGGCGCATGCGATCATAGCGATCGATAGTATCCGCAACGTCCTGCCCCTCGCGATGGGCGGCGACAACAAGCTCGCTGATGGTCGCGGCGTCGCGCAAGCCGAGGTTGAGCCCTTGCGCGCCGATCGGCGCAGCGACGTGCGCGGCTTCGCCGATGAGCGCCACCCGCCGTGTGCCGAACCGGGTCGCCGTCGCGCTGATCAGCGGAAACACGCCGCGACCACGTTCGACTTCAATCGTACCGAGGATCGAGTGCGAACGGCGTTCGATCTCGGCCGCCAGCTTAGCGTCGGAAAGCCCAGAGAGGACTGAGACCTCCGCGGGATCGACCACGAAGACGAGGCTCGAACGTCGCTGCGGCAACGGCACGAGCGTGAAGGGGCCGCCCTCGGCGTGGAATTCCGTCGATGTGTCATGATGCTCGCGGCTATGGCGGAGATTGAAAGTCAGGGCGGTCTGGGCGTAGGTGCGGCTGCGGATGTCGATGCCGACCGCGGTGCGACACAATGAGTGGCGGCCGTCGGCGCCAATGGCCAAACGCGCCGACGTCGCCGCACTGCCTCGGCAGCGTACCGTCACTTGCGCGTCCGCGAGGCTCACCGCGACGGCCTGGTCGTCGATGCGAGTGAGCGCGGATAACTCTTGCCCACGCGCCTCGAGAGCCGCCATGAGGAAACGATTCTCGATGTTGTACCCAAAAGCGTCGAGCCCGATCTCACTAGCGGCGAAGCAGACTTCCGGAGCCCGTAGGAGCCGCCCCGTGTCATCGACGATGCGCATCAGGCGCAGAGGCGCCGCGTGGTTTCGGCAGTGCTGCCAGACACCGAGCATCTCGAGCGCCTTGACCGAGCCTTGGAGCAGGGCGCTGGTGCGGTGATCCGGTAGGGCCGGGGGTTTGGCAACCAGCGCCGTTTCAAGACCGGCAGACGCAAGCGCGATGGCCGCGGTCAAGCCGGCCGGACCGCCACCGACAATCACCACCTCTGCCGCCGCACGGCTCATGTCACAATCAGCTTAAATTTCGCCCTCGCCGGCCGGTGTTTGGGCTTGGCCCGGCCGGGCATGACAACGACTAGCAAGACCGTTCACACGGCTAGATATTGCAAGGGCTTAGGTGCCCAATTGCTACCCAACTGCTACCCAACGCCATTTAGAGCCTTCGTCATCGCCGCGTCCACGCGCGCAACCGCATCCTCCTGCAAACCCTCGACCATGTGCGAGTAGAGATCGAGCGTGATTCCGACGCGGGAATGCCCGAGCCGCTCGGATGCGATCTTCGGATGCACGCCGCTCGCCAACATGTGGCTGGCGTGAGTGTGGCGCAGATCATGGAAGCGCACGCGGGGCAGGCCGTTGAGCGGAACACGTCTCCACTCATTCGAGATCGTGTTCGGCGCGTACGGCGCACCGTCCATGCGAGCCACGACGAAGCTCTCCGCGTTCATGCGCAGGCCAAGGCGCAGGTGCGTCTCGGCTTGCCGAACGCGGTGTGCGCGGAGTTCGGTCACGACGGCGGGGGAGAGGGCGATCGCGCGAGCCTGCCCGGACTTCGGCTCCTTGTAGCGCACTCCTGCGCGGGTCTGCTCGGCGCTCTGGATGACCATCAACCGGCCCTTGTCGAGATCGACGGCACCCCAACGCAGCGCCGCCACCTCGCCGCGCCGCATGCCGCACATCAAGCCGAGCAGGACGGGGACGTGCAGCCATGACCCGCGGAGCGCCTCCAGCACGGCGGCGGCTTGCGCGAAGCTGTAAGTCGTGAGTTTGTGCCGCTCAAGCTTCGGGGGCTTCACGTCCGCGGCCGGATTATAGGGCAAGAGGCGCCAGCGGACGGCCTGCCGCAAGGCCGTGCTGAGAACCCGATGGCAATTTCCGATCACACGCGGGGACAGATCACTCGGTCCTTTCTGGCGGCTCGCCCTGATTCGGTCATACGCGGCACTAATCGCCATTGGCTGTAGCTTCGTCAGCACCACGTTGCCCAACTCGCGCGCTAGGTGTCGGGTGATTATTGCCTGATAGTCCTCTGCAGTGCGCGGCGAGACGGACGCGCGGATGTGGCCTAGCCATTGTTCGAGATATTTTGCGAGCGTCCTCTTGTTCGGCTCGATTGCGGTGCCCTGGTTGATGGCGGCGAGGAGGCGGATACGCTCCTGCGCCGCTTCGCGCTTGGTGCCTAGGAAGCTGTGCCATTGGCGCCGACGCTTGCCTGTGGTCGCGTCCTTGACCGAGAGCACGATTGACCACCTACCCGGCGAGCGCTCGACCATGTGACCGGTCTCACGATGCTTAGTCATTGTCCTTCTCTCTTGTTTTTGATGGTGCGCCGGGTTCGCGGTCTGGCGGAAGCCTCTGCGTCATCCTCGCTCGCGCTCCCTCCCGCACGCTCCCGCTCTTGCTGTACGGCCAAGCCGCGGGAGAGCGTAGTCGCCAACTCGATCGGCGCCCGCGGTATGATGACCCTTTCGATGAACCGGTCCGTTAGTTTCTTTATCACCTGCTGCGTGCCCTCCATGACGGCGATCGGCTCTGAAAGCCGGTAGACGATCTCGCCGTTAAGCGTGCGGTCGTTCTTGGCTGCCTCCCGCTCGAGAGCGCGGCGCAGCTTCACCGGAAGCCGGATTTTGATCTGCGCCAGACCGGGCTTTTTACGCGCCATAGCGCTCCCTCCCTGTGACTGCTCGGGACTAGATAACACCAAAACAACGGTCCCACAAGTGGGACTTGCTTGGTGTTATTGGATATGGTAGCCAGGCATGAAGTCCCAAAATCGGGACCCATAAGGAAGGCGCCATGAGCAAGCTTCAAAATAAGTTACGGGAAAACGTGGTTCTCCCGCTTTGGCCAGACGTCGGCCAAGCGCTGGGCCTGGGTCGGAATTCGACTTACAGCGCGGCGGAACGCGGGGACATCGAGACGATCCACTTCGGCAGGCTCAAGCGCGTGCCCACATCATGGCTGCGCAAGAAGCTCGGCATCCGCGAGCGCGACACCGGCGCCTAAGCAAAACGCCGCCCGGTAATCGGGCGGCGCTCGCATCTTTCAGGGCTGCAACAATCTCCTGGCGGAGTTGTGTGTAGCCCCAACGCGGGCCAGCCCGCAAGAGGAGCTGCACACATGACCACACCCCTCCCGAAAAATTCTTTTAAACGCAAACGCGGTGCGCCGGCCCATTCAAGCCGGGCTGTTAGGGACACGCGCAGCGTCACCTGCCCGCAATTCAGCGTCTACGATGGCCGCGATCGGCTCGGCAGCTTCCGGCGCGACGGCGACCGCTTCGCCGCGTTCAATCGCCTCGGGCGCTGCTTGGGCACATTCACGACGCAGGGCGAGGCCATCGCCGTGGTTGGGCGCGAGGCGGCGTCGTGACCACGCGCTGTCGCCTGCCCGATCGGCGCGTAGCCGAAACGTTCGAGCTCGAGATTGCCGGGCTACGATACACGGTAACGATCGGCCGATTTCCTGATGGACGGGTCGGCGAACTCTTCCTGAGCAATCACAAGTCGAACAGCGCGGCCGACGTGAACGCGCGGGACTCCGCGATCGCTGCGTCTCTCGCGCTTCAATACGGCGCCGACATTGAAACCATCCGCAAGGCGCTCTGTCGGGATACCCGTGGCCACCCTAGCTCACCGCTCGGCTGCGCGCTCGATCGCATCGCCGAGCATGAGGCGCAGCCATGATGCGCCGCGCCCGGCCCGAGCAAGCATTGCAGAAAGCCGTCGTCGGCCATCTGCAATGGCGCGCGCGGCCCGATGTGTGGTTCTGCGCCATTCCAAATGGCGGCGCGCGGTCGCCGATCGAGGGCGCGATTTTCAAGGGTCTCGGCGTCGTCGCGGGCGCACCGGATCTACTCATCGTCCGCGACGGACGCGCGTCTTTCCTCGAGCTCAAAGCGCAAGGCGGTCGCCTGAGCGAAGCGCAGCGCGAATGCCATGAGCGATTGCGCCGCGCTGGCGCGGTTGTCGCAACTGCCACTGGCCTCGATGCGGCACTGGATCAGCTCGAGGATTGGCAACTGCTCCGGCCTGGCCACTACAGACCCGCGTCGTTAACGGGCCGGCCCGCGGAAATCGCTAGTGAGATTGCGGCCGCGCCAGATCGGCAGACTGCAGAGCAACTGATCGCCGTTCACGACGACGCCATCGCCGCGCTATCGCCTGCCGTGCGCGAGCAACTGCTCGCTACGCTACACGACACCCTGCAAGAACTCGAGTTTCGCCATCCGTGCGAAAGCGCGACGGCCGCATTGCCGCCTGACCCTGAAAAGGAAATGACATGAAACGCGATGACGTTTTTCCGAGCAAGTACCTGAAGGTTGCGGATCTCGCCGGCAAGCCGGTCGTGGTCACGATTGAGCGTGCAGTCCTCGAAACCCTCAAAAGCACCGAGGGAAAGGAGCAGGACAAGATCGTGCTTTACCTCAAGGGCACGAAAAAAAGCTTCCCGCTCAACCTCACAAATTGGGACGCCGTCGCCGACATCGCCGGCGACGACACCGACGATTGGCCGGGACATCGGATCGAACTTTATCCGACCACAACGCAAATGGGCGGCAAAACGGTGGATTGCATTCGCGTGCAGCCGCCGTCGCAGCGCCCGCTGCCTATGAAGCAACCCAAGAAGCAACCCAAGGAGCAGCCGGAAGCGCCGCCGGCTGACGAGTTCGGCGACGAAATTCCGTTCTGAGCAATACACATGCTGCGCACCGCCCTGGCGCTCGCATCACGCGATATGGCGATTTTCCCCTGCCGGCAACGTTCCAAGTTGCCGGCAACGGAACGCGGGTTCCTTGACGCTAGCAAGGACCCCGCAATTGTTGAGCAATGGTGGCGCAGCGATCCAAATTACAACATTGGCGTCGCGACGGGCGCAGCCTCCACCGGCCTGGTTGCTGTGGACATAGATGGCCTCGACGCTGAGCTCGAATTGCGCAAGCTCGAGGCCGAGTACAGCGAGTTGCCCCCGAGCGTCGAAGTGATCACCGGCAAAGGCCGGCACATTTGGCTGCGTGTGCCCGATGGAACGGACCTGCGCTGCTCTGCCGGCAAATTGGCACCTGGTTGTGACATCCGAGCTAACGGCGGATATGTCCTGGCGCCACCGAGCGTGCACCCGACCGGCCGCCGCTACGCATGGAGCGTGGACAGCGCCGACACTATCGCGGCCGCGCCGGATTGGCTGCTTGCCAAACTTAACCCTTCCCGTACTGACGCCGGCGGCCGTAGCACGCCACCCCCCGAGTGGCGCGAATTAATCAAAGGCGTCGCCGAAGGGGCGCGCAACACAAGCGCGACCAAGCTCGCCGGCTATCTGCTTCGCCGCCAAGTTGATGCTTTAGTCGCGCTCGAGCTCGTGCAGCTGTGGAACGAAATGCGCTACACGCCGCCGCTGCCGGCAGACGACATCTACAGGATCGTGAATTCAATTGCCGGCAAGGAATTGAAGCGAAGGGGCGCAAGCAATGACCATCGATAACATCATCCGACTGGCCGAGCTTCAGGACCGTGGGGACCTCGATCCGGCCACCGAGGAAGCGATCGCGCTCGCTTACGCTGATCGGCACGCGGCAGACAGCCGCTATGTGGCTGCATGGGCGCGATGGCTCCATCACGACGGTGCCCGCTGGAACCTTGACAGCACCCTACATGCGTTCAACCGCGCTCGTGCGTTATGCCGGGAAGCAGCGCTGCAATGCAACGGCTCGCGGACCGTCGCGGCGGTCGCTTCTGCTAAAGCGGTTGCCGCCGTTGTGCGGCTCGCAATGTCCGACCGCCGCCTGGCGGCAACGGTGGAGCAGTGGGACGCTAACCCTCACCTGCTCACCACCACGGAGGTCGACGGCATAGCCGCCGCCACCTATGATCTCACCACCGGCATCGGCCGTGCGCCGGATCCACTCGATTACATCACCAAGGCAACCGCTTGCAGCGCCGCCTCGCCCGGCACAGCACATCCAAAATGGAGCGCATTTCTCGCCCGCATCACGGCGAGTAACGAAGAGCTACAAGACTTCTTGCAACGTTATATCGGCTACTGCTGCACCGGTTACGTTACCGAGCACGCTTTCGTTTTCGCCTACGGCACCGGTGCCAATGGCAAGAGCACATTCATCAACACGATCGTCCGCGTCTTAGGCAGCTACGCGACCGTGGCCGACATGAATACGTTCATCGCCAGCAAGAGCGAGCGCCACCCCACCGATCTCGCCAAGCTGTGCGGTGCCCGCTTGGTCGTCGCGCAGGAAACCCAGAGGGGCAGACGTTGGGACGAAATTAAGATCAAGGCGCTAACCGGCGGTGACAAGCTCACCGCTCGGTTCATGCGGCAGGACTTTTTCGACTTCACGCCGACCTTCAAGCTATTCATTACCGGCAATCACAAGCCTCGGATCAGCAGCGTCGATGAAGCAATGCGCCGGCGCCTGCTGCTAGCCCCCTTCACCGAAAAAATTCCTCGCGCCGAGCGCGATGCCGGCCTGCTCGAAAAGCTGTGGGGCGAGCGCGCGGCAATTCTGCGCTGGTGCCTCGACGGTACCTTCCAATGGCGGCAGATGGGCCTTGCACCGCCCAAGATCGTGCGCGAGGCCACCGACGAGTATTTCCGGCAGCAGGACACAGTCGGATTGTGGATCGAGGAGTGCACCGAGCCGAGCGTCGGGCAGTTTACGCTCCTGTCCAATCTCTTTGCTTCGTGGAAATCCTGGTGCGAGGACCGCAACCTTGCACCGGGAAGCGCCCTCTCGCTGTCCGGCACCCTCGAGGACCAAGGCTACGAAAGAGCCCGCGAGGGGCATACGGGCCAGCGCGGCTTCAGCGGTATTACCATCAAACGGAGATAGTCGGGTGACAGAGGTGACAGCTACTCCCATTATCACCGTTACACGCGCGCGCCTGTACGCCGATAATGGAGTTAGCTGTCACCCCTGTCACCTGTTGCGGCTGAAGACGGGCGATCGCGCGTAACCAGAGAAAGGGAAATCATGTCTGGTGATAAATACTACACGGTTAACCCGCTGCTGATCCTGTTCAAGGATGGCGAGCGAGTCGCTTGCCACATCCATCCGGCCAAGGGCTATACCCACGAGCACTATGGGATGCTGGTTTGCGACATCGTGCGCAATGTCGCCCACGCCTTCGAGGTGCCCGAGGCGCGGGTGTGGGAATGGGTTGATAAGGAGCGCGCCCATCCGACCACGCCAATAGATTTTAGCGAGAGGGCAATGCGGGACCTCCCCCACCTCTATAAGAGGCCGTCGTACGCATTTGAAAAAAGCGGGACCTCGTCACGTTTTGTCGCCCAAAGACAGGCGAATTAACCCCGCCGTTGGCAATGGCTGGGTTCAGCGCCAGTGTAAGCGTGCCTTAGCGGTTCACGGGACGGTCACGACGCCGCTGGCGTGTAAGTGGGCTTATCGGCAGCTAACGTGGGGCGCGCGAAGCCGGCACTTCAATCGGGCCGTTACTCGCGCGCTGACATCGATTGGTGCAGTGCGAATTGGTAGGGCTAAGACGCGTGGCAGGCCGATTTTATGGCGGCTCAAGCCGGAATAGAGTATGCAACTAATGGGAGGGGCAAATTCGCTAATGATTTCAATGGGGCAAAAACCACATTGCGTAGTCAAAGTCGCAGGTTTGGGAATTTGGGTTCAACTGTCCACCACTGGGCAGTTAACGAGCGAGTTATGCTCCGCCACGCCTTCGGCTTCACCCTCGCCAACGGCTCCAGCCAGTGGTGAGTTACTCTGCAGGCTGCGATATCCCCGTCGAGTCCGAGTCGGCCACCACGGGGACCAAGTTCGACATCGCGGCGACCGACCACATCAGGCCAATCGCGACCACGACGGCGATTATCCATGCAAGCATTTGCATCCCCTCTGCGTCGCGTTGAGCTTAGCGATAGAGGGTCCGGCCCGAATGTGAAGTAGTTCACAGACGCCCAAGATTTGAAGCAATTCGGATCGGTTCAAGGATTTCTGGCGATGACGGCGGCGCGCCGCCGGGACGCCGGGAGGGGGGATGGCCCCCCTATTTCTTCCTGCGGCGAACCCCCCGTAATGGCCACGGCCTATCGACGAAGATGCCGCAGTCCGTTTTCAAGACCAATTGGCTACTCTCGATCTGCAAATGAGAGGAATCCGTATGAGCAGTCACGTGCAAAACTGGCGATAGCTGGCAGCTTCGCGATCTCGCTCCTTGGGCTGTATTTCATATTCACTTCGACAAGCACCCCAATGAGCCTCTCCGCTAACGCTGTTCGTCGTGGGTGCAGTTGTGGGCGTAATATTATCGTGGTCCGCTAACGCGTGAGTGGCGCGCACGACCGGGTTCCATCTTGCACGGTAGAACTTCATCCTCGACTGAGATCGTGTACTGGGTCTCGTGTCCGTGGCGATGACGGCGGCGCGTCGTTGGCCCGCGCGGGCGGATGCGCCGGAAGGAGGGTACCCCTCCCTTTTTCGCCAGAAACGCACCCCCCGTAATGGCCACGGCCTGTGCGAGAGGCGTGTCGTTCTGGAATTTTTGGATTTTTTTTGGAGCATGGACGCCCGCGGCGGCAATGATCTGTTAAATAGCTTTCTGAACGCAACGAAGGAATAGAACTTTGAAGTTTCAGCCTGGGAACCAGCTCGGCGCTGCCGGCCGCGCAAAGGGCGCGCGCAACAAGCTTGCGGGTACCGTTTATGTCGAAGTCTTGGAATTTCTAACCGAGCCCTCCGTTGTCCAAGCGAGCGAGCCGACGAAGTTGCAGGCGCTTTTGCTGACTTTGTTTCGTGAAGCTCCCCGCGATCTCGCGAGGTTCATCGCCTCCATCTTGCCCAAAGAGCTTTCGATTGAGACGAGCAGTGTGAACGAGCTCAGCGACGAGGAATTGGATCGCATGATCGAACTGCTTCGCGCGAGAGCATTGGCGGCCCAGCAGCAATCGCTTGACGATGTGAAAGTAATCGAACATGCCGCTAACTGACAAAGAGGCACTTACACGGCTCGAGCTCGAGCGTGAGCGACGCATCAACGAGAAGATTGAAAGCGGCGCGGCCGTGCGCCTACCACTACTCATCGTTGCCGCCGCGCCCGCATCTGTCGATGCCGAGAGCGCCCGCAAGCGCAAGTTGGAGGAGCTCCGGCGCAATGGCGAGGCCCGCGAAATTTTTTTCGAAGAGATTACGATTATTACGGGTGTGCCCCGGCCGGGACGCGACAACTATACGCCGCCCAACGCGAGCGAGCCGCCCGCGGTCAAGAGATGATGCTGGGCAACAAAATTCACGGATTTGTTTCGATGATGGCGCTAGCTGTAGTTGAGCGCCGGCAGATGCAGCGGCGCTCACGGCCGCGGGAGCGCCGTAATTTTAGTTTGACCCAATCAAGTTCGTTCTGATGGGTGAATTTAGCTGAGCGGAGTGCGCCTGAGGAAAAATTCGGTGGATCAAAGCCTATAAAGAGCGCGGGCCCACTCGCCGAGAAGACCGCGCAGCGAACCGGGGCGCTACATCGATGCGCTGAGCTCACCATCGGCGGCGTGGTCTCGCCGCTGTCTGCCGTATTGAGGCTTGGTCAGTTCTGCCTCGAGCACGCGCCGTTGCTTTTCCAGGCTTTCGCCTTTTCTTTCGCAGGCGCGATGACGTCCTCTCCGAGCGTTCGGAGCAACTGCCAGGCTCCTTGTATCGGTACACCGGAAGCACCCAATGGAAATCCTGCGGGTCGAAGTCCTTGAACATCGAATAAAGCGACGAACCTTCGAGCAGCAGCGGTTGAACAGGTACGCGAACGGAAGGGATGATTGCTTGCAACACCTGCGGGATGCTGCTCGGGTCAGTCAGGTCGGCAATGATGAAGCGGCCATGCGGGCCAGCAGTGTGACAGTCTCAGTAATGTTCTGCCTGGCCGGAAGCTACTATCGCCCGGGACATCGCGTGTTGTTTTTTGATTTAAAATCGAAAATTCAAGTTTTTGTGAAACGTGGGGGTGCCGGGGGGCCAATTTTTAAATCTCGTTCAATTTTTCGCTCGTTTTCGATTGGCTGGACAATAGCAGATTAGACAATGGGCCGGCGGTGCATTTCGCGGTCTTGCTCGCCGCGCATCCCAGCCATGAACATGCTGATCGGCGGCAGAAGCCCCATACATTACTGCCTGCCATTTGGTTTGTTCTCTCGGGAGCGGGGTTTCCAATGGAGCGTCGGCTCGCCGCCATTTTCGCCGCGGATGTCGCGGGTTATTCGCGTCTGATCGGCGCCGACGAAGAGGGCACGCTGGCGCGACTGCAGGCGCATCGGCGCGAGCTGATCGATCCGAAGATCGCCGAGCACCAGGGGCGCATCGTGAAGACCACGGGCGATGGCGTGCTGGCCGAGTTCGCGAGCCCGGTCAAAGCGGTGCGCTGCGCCGTTGAAGTGCAACACGGGATGCTGGACCGCAACGGCGGTGTGCCCCGGGAGCAGCGGATCGAATTCCGCATCGGCATCAATCTCGGCGACGTGATCGTGGAGGATGGGGACATCTACGGCGATGGGGTGAATGTGGCTGCGCGCTTGGAGAGCATCGCGGAGCCTGGCGCGGTCTATCTTACGCGCGCGGTGCGCGATTTCGTCCGCGATCAACCGGAGCTGGTGCTAGAGGATCTGGGCGAAAGGGCGCTCAAGAACATCGCCAAGCCCGTGCAGGTTTTCCGCACCGGTGCGCCGGTTCGTGCGGCGGGCATGCCGCAGGTCGCAGCGCCGCCGCTCGTGCCGGACAAGCCGTCCATCGCCGTCCTGCCGTTCACGAACATGAGCGGCGATGCTGAGCAGGAATATTTCAGCGACGGCATGACCGAAGACCTAATCACCGATCTCTCCAAGGTCTCGAGCCTGTTCGTGATCGCGCGCAACTCCTCGTTCGCCTACAAGGGCAAGTCGGTCAAAGTACAGGACATCGGGCGCGATCTCGGCGTGCGCTTTGTGCTCGAGGGCGGCATCCGCAAGGCCGGCAATCGCGTGCGCATCACCGCGCAGCTCATCGATGCCGCGAGCGGCGGACACCTCTGGGCCGATCGGTTTGATCGCGATCTCACTGATATCTTCGCAACCCAGGACGAGGTGGTGGAGAAGATCGTGCGTGCGCTGGCGGTCAAGCTGACCCAGGGCGAGGAGCGGCGGCTGCGCCAGCGCGGTACCACAAACCTCGAGGCGTACGAGACCTGGCTGCACGCGCGCGAACTGGCTGGCCGCAGCACGCGGGAGGCCATCGCGCAGGCTAAGACGATGCACCGCCGAGCAATCGAGATCGACCAGAACTTCCCCGCGCCGCATGCCGGCTTGGCGCTTGCCCTAATTGCCGATTACGTTAGCGACTGGGCGGAAGATCCCGCGCAGGCGCTGGACGAGGCGGGGCGATGGGCGCGCCACGCGGTCGAATTGAACGAGCAGGAGCCGCTGAGTCATTTAGCACTCGGCAGCGTGCTGCTGTGGCAGCGCGATCTCGTGGGCGCGCTCACAGAATTTCGCCGCATGATCGCGCTCGATCCCAATTTTGCGTCAGGCTATACGGCGATGGGACTGGGGCTGATGTATGCCGGCCAGCCGGCCGAAGCGCTGGAGTCGATCGCGGTGGCGATGCGGCTCGACCCGCACTATCCCAGCATCGTGCTGCACTTCCTCGCCCAGGCGGAATTCAGCCTGGGAAAATACGAGATGGCCGCGCAGCATCTGCGCGAGCGTATCGCACGCACTTCCGGCACCGATTCGAGCCGCATGATGCTGGCATCCTGCTGCGGCCATCTCGGCCAGCTCGACGACGCGCGCGCGGCATGGGCGGAACTTCTCAAAGTGAACCCCGAGTTCTCGCTGACGCAGCGCGAACGCGTCCTGCCGTACAAGGATGCACGTGATTTTCAGCGCATCGCCGACGGCCTCGCGAAGGCCGGACTGCCGTAGCGTCGGAGTGGAGTTGCTGGTTGTCTCATTCAATCGCCGCGTTGGCGCGCACGTTTGACGGCCAGTGCAGGATGCGTATCCGTCACTTGCCACTCAAACATCCAAGATCGTTGCCGAGAAAGCCGCGGATGGCGAATACAGTATTTCTTAGAAAAATCGATAAGCGAGGATAAAAATAATTATTACGGCCGTGTTCATTGCAATGATGAGCCAAAACAAAACCCTGGTCTCAGCACGCAGCCGCTCTATTTCATTGCTGGCCTCTCGGAATCTCTTTGAATCACTCTCAGCTTCAGGTGTCTTTGCTGCCAAATAAATATCCACTGAGCGTTGGCGCAGTTCCTCTACAATTTTTCGATTGGCATATTTACTTTTCTGGTACGAGTAAATGACCACAAAAAGCGTTACAGCTATCAGCGAGAAAACCAGCCCCCAAAAGCTCAATAGCGACATATTTTCACGCAACTGATGGACCTCAGTTCTTAGTGAAAATCTATCCCGCTAAAAAGTTGCGCATTCCAACAATCGCGACCACTCATTCCGATGGATCGCGACCAGTGCGGCGCAATGACCGGCATCGCCGGCTGCTGCGCGCGCGCCGCGAGCGGTCACGCCGCAGCCGCGCCTCCGATGAGCGCTATGAGCGTGCGGCGGTTCATGTGTGGATGGCCCCCGCCTGGCAAGAGAAAATGTAGCGTGCCGCACAGAAGTCGCTTGCGCAAAACCGTCGCACCCTGCGCATCAATGCCCTGAACCTGAAAAACATGCTTGGCTAGATCCAGTCCGATCGTCGTAACCTCGCTCATGGATGGCTCCCTGTTCCTGGTGATTCGACAGAACACCAGCTTGGCACGTCGATGCCGAAAGGGGGCC